>ERZ827490.3771-NODE-3771-length-13087-cov-43.850905_pt1 | contig 13087 bp, 6 predicted proteins | sample MGYA00519770_ERZ827490 | MGnify/ENA primary metagenome ERZ827490 (study PRJEB31778, sample SAMEA3449324) | human gut metagenome | biome: human gut; feature: human-associated habitat; material: faeces | place: United Kingdom | collected 2010/2012 ...
GGCCTACGAAGTTAACTTCATTGGCCTACGAAGTTATATTCATAGGGCTACGAAGTTAACTTCATTTTTTACCCCACTTTTGAGCCCAATCTGCGTGCGATTACTAAGTCGCTTCTCTTGCATGAGAAATCCACTTGTCCGCGTGCCGCTTTCCATCCCGAAGCCATCCCGAGACCATCCCGAAGGAATGGCGCAGGCTTTTGGGCCTTCCCCGGAAAGGGTAGGCGAGGCTTTGTATGCTCGGCATGAGCATTGTCTAACGGGTGGAAGTCCCGAGTAAGCCCTAATAGCGGGAATTACATAGCCAAAGGCAAGGGTGTCCATCGTGAGTTGGAATCTGAAAGAAGCCGGCGGCAAACATCTGACCTAACGAACAGGAACTTCATATAAGGCATTTAACCATGGATAAGATTGCAAAGCAAATCAAAGTCCCATAGCTATTCGGAATGGTTGGTGTAAATGAAGTGGGTATAAGATGAAAAGATAATGCCCTTATCCGAGGAGGTCTCACGGACGCTTCAAATAGTTTTTTTACGAAAGAAGCGGAGTAAAGCTTGCCGTGAGAAGTCAGCAGATGCCATAGTAGTGCAATACTCGATAACGTTGCACGAAGGGCTGAACCTAACAATTAAACGATAGTAATTGAAACATACCTCATGAAGGAAAGAATGCAGAAAACATTATCCCAAGTTAATGGCTGCCCCCAAAGAGATAGGTCGGAAACCGAATGGTATGGGGGAGTGCAGACTTTCATGTGGATGTGTGAAGACAACATCGTGGAAGTACCATTCGACAAGGAACACCTTTTCGAGCAAATCCTCAGTCCTTCAAATCTCAGCCGAGCCTACAAGGCAGTGATGAGAAACAAGGGCTGTGGTGGTATCGACAAGATGTCGTGCGAGCAGCTGCTCCCATGGCTCTTGACCAATAAGGATGAACTCATCCGTTCCTTGATGGACGGTTCTTACCGTCCGAACCCAGTGAAAAGGGTAGAAATCCCCAAGGACAATGGCAAGATGCGCCTGTTGGGAATACCTACAGTAGTAGACCGTCTGGTGCAACAAGCCATAAACCAAGTATTGACTCCCATCTATGAGAACCAATTCTCCAAGACGAGCTACGGCTTCCGACCGAGAAGAGGATGCCATGACGCACTACGAGGAGCGCAACGGATAATCAACGAAGGCCACATATATGTAGTGGACCTTGACCTTGAACGCTTCTTCGATACGGTGAGCCATAGCAAACTCATAGAAATCCTCAGCCGTACGATAAAAGACGGCAGAGTGGTCAGTCTTATACACAAATCTTATTAAATGTGGTATCAATAAATACCAAGCATACGAATGGGGTAATACTCGCAAGGGCTATTGGCGTATAGCAGACAGCTACATACTGCATAGAGCTATAACAAATGAGCATCTATGTAGGGCAGGGTATGCTACTTTAATGGATGCGTATCTCGAATGGTATCCAAAATAGGAACCGCCGTATGCGGAACCGCACGTACGGTGGTGTGAGAGGTCGGAAACGAAAGTAGGAAGAAAACTGCTTCGTTTTCCTCCTACTCAATTGAGTGGTTAGGCTACTCGGCTGTGGGCCTTACTTCTTGATCTTTTGGAATCCCAGGCCATAGACACCGCTGACGGGAGCCTGCGAGACGAAGGCCTGCGGGTCGATCCGGTTGACGACCTGCATCACCTCGCGGCTCTTGCGTCCGTGGACGATGATGAAGAGCATGCCCTTCTTGGCACCCGTGTAGAGGCCGCGCGCCTCGATGACGGTGCAGCCGCAGTTGGCCTCCTCGTTCATGGCGTGGCCCATCTCCTCCCATTTGTCGGAGATGATGAAGAACTGCACGCTCGAGCGCATACCGTTGATGACGTAATCGACCGACCACGACATCACACAGAGCGTGATATAGCCGTAGATGACCTTTTCCCAGGATTCGAGGACGAGGTAGCTGGAGGTGATCACACAGAGGTCGCACATCAGGATGACGCGTCCCAGCGAGATGTCGCGATACTTATTGACGATGGCGGCGATCACGTCCGATCCTCCCGTAGATGCGTTGTATTGCAGGGCGACGCCCATCGTCACGCCCATGATGACGCCTCCGACCACGCAGGCCAGGAAAGTCTGGCCGGCAAACGGGACTTGTCCCTCGAACACCTTCTGGAAGAAACCGACACTGAAGGAGAACACCGTGACGGCAAAGATCGTTCGGACGCAGAATCGCCATCCGAGGAGTTTCAGGGCTGCGATCATCAAGATGCCGTTGACTACGGCGTAGGTGTAGGGAATAGGGATGCCCGTGCCCCAAAACAGGACGGAGGAGATACCTCCCAGGCCACCGATCGTGATTTGGTGGGGAAGCAGGAAGGCGCACCATCCCAGACTTCCGAGAATCATTGACACGGCAATGATGCAGAATTCTTTGATTTCTTTTGTCTTATTCATTCTGTTTGAAGTGTTGTTTCGCTGTCGTCAGTAGTTGTGACTTGCTGTCGTCAGTAGATACGACTTGCTGTCGTTTGTCGCTGCTCTCCGCGCGCTCGCGCAGCCTCTGTAGCGATGCTTTTGGCTCGACGGTGTGCGTTTTTCGTGATGCCGACCGTCTGCTTTTTGCAAATTCGGTGCAAAATTACAAAGAAAAAACGAGACTTCGGCGGTCTCGTCGTTTCATTTTGCTCTCAACGGTCAAAAGCCCCTCGGTTTGAGGGCTTGAGCTGGTGCCAATACGTCCTGCTGAGTTAGGGGAAACAACAAATACAAGTTGTCTTCTATGTGTCCACGTCGAATCACCCCATTTCCCCGAAGAACCAGTTAGAAGGGCAGTCCCACGGCGAAGTGGAGCGTCTGCGCATCCTTGAAGTGGCCGATGTTGAAGAATCCGCTCTTGCCCGTGTCGTAGGGCAGGTGGAGGCCGAGACCCCAATCGACGCGGAGGATGAAGAAGCCCACGTCGTAGCGCAGTCCCACACCCGTGCCGAAGGCCACGTCTTTGAATATCCGCTTGAGCTGGAACGTCGTCTGCTCCATCTCGTCGTGCTTCTTGAGCGTCCACACGTTGCCCATGTCGAGGAAGGCCGCGCCATAGAGCGATCCCACAAGATGCGGGCGGTATTCCAGGTTGGCCACAAACTTCAAGTCGCCCGTCTGTTCCACATAGGAGAAGAGGGGAGAGACGCTGCGGTATCTTCCCGGTCCTATCTCGCGGGCGTTGAAGGCGCGGATACTGTTGGCGCCACCCACGAAAAACTGTTCCGTATAGGGCGCATAGGTGCTATTGCCATAACTGAAGATGCCGCCTGCGCCGACGTGCGCCACCAGGGTGGATTTCTCGCCCGTGCTCCACTGCTTGGTGAAGTTGGTCTCAAACTTCACAAACTGTGCGTAGGGATTCTTGAACATCAGTTTGCCCTTCTCGTCCCACTTCTTTCCAGCCACCATGTAGCCCAGCGACAGGAGGTTGGAAGCCTCCGATAGCGTCGTCCACCACTTGATGGGGTTGGGCGTCCCCGCCTTGCTCTGATAGGTGTAGCTAAACTCCAGTTTCGGTATAAACTGGTCCGAGAAACTCATGGCGAGGTAGGGCAGTTCCTTCGTCATCTGGTCAAACCGTTCCGTATGGCTCGGCATGTACTCATAGGTCAGCAGCAAGGGCGAAAACTTATATTCGCTCCGCTCCGTCGGCTTCCAGTTGTACGTCAGTTCTCCCGACACCACATGGCGCTTGAAATAGGCCTTGCGGTTGATGACGCTCGTCGAGGCGCGCAGCGTGGTCATCGGCGTCTCGTAATAGACCTTGCGGCGTCGGCGCACGGTGGCCGGGTCCTCGCCCCTTGCGATGGCCTCCTGTATCCTGCGTCGTGCCTTCTCATGGCGCTGCTTCGCCGTGCCCCGGAAGGGAATGAGCAGTCGCGGCAACTGGAGGCTCACCTCGCCACCATACTCGTAGCTGCTCATGCCCGAGCTCTCTTGGTTGTCTGATCGTCCCCAGGTCCATTCAAATGCGCCGTTGACGCGGAAGTTGAGGAGTTCGCCACCCCGAAAGGCGTTGCGCTTGGTGAGACCCATTATCAGCTCCGGCCCAAACTTGCCGCTCGTCTTTCCCTTGCCGTAGGCTTCGATGAAGAAGTCGTAGGGCTTGTCAAAGACGCAGTCGGCCACGACGTCGAGCTGGCTGCATTGCTCCGTGCTGTCGATGGGGACGAACGAGAGGCGCGTCTGCGAGAAGATGCCCGTGGCGTTGAGCCGCTGCTGCGTCTCCTCCTGCAGGCTCGCGCTGTAGAGGTCGCCCCGCTTCAGTTTGATTTGGTTGCTCAGTACGCGGCGGCGCAAGGGCGAGTGGGTGCCGTTATAGTGTACGCGCAGGGATCGTCCGTGGCTCGTCGTGTCGATATTCTCAAAGAGGCTGCGCCGCAGGTTGACGTTGATGTTGCGGATGGTCCAGGTCCTCAGGGCGCGCCCATCGATGGAGTCGAGGAGCTGAAGGTTCACCGCCACTGTTCCCGGTCGCGAGACCGAGTCGGCCAGATAGCTTGCCATTCCCTTCTCATAGTAGAAGTAGCCATTGTCGCGAAACAACTGTGTGATGCGCTGGCGCTCGCTTTCGAGCGTCGAGATGTCAAAGGGCGCGCCGCTTCTCGTCATCGCCTCGTCGGCATGGGCGCTGATGAGGCTGTCCTGGCCCGGCGTGAATCCGACGTAGCCGAGCGTGTCGATCGTCCAAAGCTGGCCCATCTTGACGGCGTATTGCAACTTCATCTTCTTCGGGTTCTTCTGCGGTACGAGACTGTAGCTGATGTCGCCATTGAAGTAGCCGCGCTTCTTGAGCAGGTTTCTGCCCACCGTGGTGTGGAGGTCAGGGTTGGCATAGCTCATCAGCACCGGCTGCGTGCCAAACGCCTTCACCATCCATTTGTCAAAGGACGTGGTCCCCTGAGAAAAAGCGTTCCATATCCATAGACCGATCTTCAGCGGCGACTGTAGGGTAGGGCTTCCGAAGAGCGAACCGTTGGGCTTGGTGGCGAGCACCACGTCGAGCTCCTCGCGCACCGAGGTGGCGTGCTCCGACTTGTCAGCATCCACATACTCCGTGGGCTTCATGCCCGTATAGAGCTGCTCGCCGTCGGGTATGGCGCTTGTCGAACTGCAGCCCGTCGAGAGGAGGACCACGCCGATGGCGGCCCATAGGAAGAGGTATATCTGTTTCATGGGAGTTTTCGTTGTGTGGAGTCAGTACGGATGACGGGGATGACGGCGTCGTCGTCAGACTTCAGTTTGAAGATATCCTTGAAATGGCGCAGCTTCCGTCGCCAGGAGAAACCACCTCCGAAGACGCTGATGTTGCCTTCGAGCCAGTCGTAGGCCTCCCGCTCGTAGTAGAGCTTGAGATATTGCGTCTCCTTCTGGTTGAGTCTGTACTCCAGCGAGAAGTTGTCGAAGTAGGCGCCGTTGTCGTCCGCCGCCGAGGCTCCTGTCGAGACGCGTCCGCCCATGCTGATGCGCAGTCGGTTGTTGAGGATGCGTTTCGAGAATTTGAACGTATAGTCGGTGTGGAGCGCTCCTGTCGCGTCCGCCGTGCTCTCGAGGTTGGCCGTCAGGTCCAGTCCCATCGAGCGGAAAGCGCTGCCCGTGATCTTGTTGACCTCCGTCTGCAGGAAGCTCGCCAGCGCCGAGTTCATGGCAAAGTTGCCCACGTTGCTGTCCAGGTACATTCCCGAGGCCAGCATGGAGACGGCCAGTTTCGACCGCTCCTCCGCGCTCTTCATGTTGAGCTCGTTGCGCATCTGCGCGTCCTCCGGTGCGTCGATGACAAACTCTACGCCCATGTCGGGGAACGTCTTCGACAGTCTCACGCCGCAGTCGAAATCCACGATGCGTCCCTGTGAGTTGTCCGACGATGCCACGGCCGTCTTCACGTCCTCCGTGGCCGTGATGTTGAGCGTCGGCTTCATCGGGTCCCCCGTCCATTGTATATAACTGCCGTCCTGTATCTGGAACGTGCGCAGCGGGATGATGGGCAGCGAGTATTTCATCTCGCCGTTGCTCAGCGTGTAGCGTCCGCGCAGCTGCAGTTCGTTGGTCGGATCGTAGGTGAGGAAGAGCGTTCCTCCTCCGATCAAGTCGATATAGTTGGAGTGGTCCGCCGTGAGGTAGCAGACGATGCGTGCCTGCTCGTCCACGTTGACGTTGAGGTTCATGTTCAGACCCGTGATGTCGGGGCGGTTGAGCGTCTCGGGGATGGTGTCGCTGAAGTTGCTAAACTGCACGAGGTTGTCCAGTTCGGAGTCGGATGTCAGTTGCGCGTCCCTCATGACGTAGGCCATGTCCGTGGCTCCCAGCACGTCGATCTTTCCCCCCAGCCATAGGTTGTTCAGCGGTCCGCGCATGAGGCCCCTGAAGTTGACGAACGCCTTGCCATAGGCCTCCGATCGCGCGTTCTCCTTGGCGTCGATGATCTGGAAGTTGTCCGCCCTCATTCTCACGTCGAGATACATCTTGTTGAAGTCGCTGAAGTCGAGATAACCCTGTATGTTGAGTGGTCGGTCGTTGTTGGCAAACATCTCGAAGTTCTCAAACTTCAGTCGGCTGTGCTCGATCGTCACGGGGTCGTCTGCGAAGCGCATGGAGACGCCGTAGGGCACGCTGACCAGTTGTGTGGAGTCGAGGTAGAGTTCGCCGTTGATGTCCAGCTGGTCCAGGGGTCCGTGCAGCGAGAGCGTTCCCTCTCCGGCTCCCTGCAGTCCTACGATCTGATCGGGCACGAAACCGTTGACGAAGTGGAGCGGGAATTGGTTCATCGCCAGTTCCGCGTCGAGCAGTCCCTTGCCCTCGTCCTTGTAGGTACCCGTGAGCGTTCCCACCTCCTCGTCGTCCTGTCGGATGATGGCATCGACATAGTGCGATCCGTCCTCCTTCGGCATATAGACCACCTCGGCCCCCACGTTGCCCATGGGCGCGTTCTCATAGATGAAGTTGTGGATCGTCATGTCGCCCGAGACGGTGAGGTCGCTCTCCGTCTGCACGACGTGGTAGTCGCCGTTGAGCGTGCCCGAGATCTTGGGTGCGAAGGGCAGCACCGCCAGCACCTTCTCCAGTTCAAACTGGTGCATGGCGAGGGTGACATCCTGCAGCACCGTCGTGTCGGCGTCGTTGGAGTAGAGCTGCACACCCGTTCCGTCGCTGGCGCGCAGGATCATCTTGGCCGATACGCGGCTGTCCTGTCCCAGATAGACGTAGTTGTCCTTGTTCACGTCGAAAGCCTTGTAGCCGAGGATCGCCGTCGGCGAGGTGATGTCGAGTTTCACGCCGTTGCCCTCCATGGCCGCGCGCAGTCCCAGGTCCAGTCCCGTCTTTCCCTCCTTGTCCTTGACGACGGCATGGGTGACGAGTCCCTTCTCGAAGAACGATCCGTTGATTTGTCCGCTATACGGATAGCTATTGGACGGCAAATTGCTCACCGCCATGTCGTAGTTGAGCGTGCTGCCGTCGCTCTGCAGGTTGATGTTGAGCATGTCGATCGTCACGTTGTCCTGATAGACCAGCGAATCGACGCTCACAAACCCGTTGATACCCGTCTCCGGCGACGACGTGATGTCCGCCTGCGCCGCCCGGAATGCGTAGCCGCTCTGCCGCAGCAGTTGACTGATGAAGTTGCTCGTGCCCGTATTGAGGATGAAGTGGCCGTTGGGCAACTGGCTCAGCAGCGCCTTTTGGTCTATCACGCGCTCCTCCGTCTGTCGCTTGATGGTCTCGGCGATGCGCATTCCCACCTCGGCCAGATGGCTGTAGCTGCCCTCGAAGTCGGCGTCGAGCTGGAAGTCTCCCCCTGTGATGTCGGCGTGGGTCGTGTCGCGTCGGCTCAGCACGTCGAGCGAGAGGTCGCCCGGTGCCAGCGTCCGGTCTTTCTCATGCAGCAGCAGGTTGCCCACCAGCCCCTTCACCATCAGCTCGTCCTTTTGGTCCGTGAACACCTGTAGGTTCGCGCGGGTGGAGAGGGCCAGCGGCTGCTCCGTCAGTCCCAGTTGGTAGAGATCCGCCACCGACACGTTGGCCCCTACGCGTCCCTCCACGGTCTTGCCCCTCGTGCCGCCGTCGAGCGAGAAGTCGCCAGCGAGCAGGCGCACCAGCGCCGTGTCGCGCCGTTCGGTGAGCAGCAGCCGGTCTATCGATCCCCTCACGCTGTGGACGCTCCTGAGGTTGGACCTCACGCTGATGTCCGTCTCCGCCTGCAGGTCATACGCCTTGTCCACCAGGCCCAGCCCCTTGAGGTCCGCTTTCTCCAGTCTTCCTTTCAGTTGCGCCTGCAGGTTGTTGCCCTTCAGCTGTGCCGTCACGTCAAACGAACCGTTGAGCAGTTCGTGGGGCGCGTGTTTCTCCCTGCTGGTCAGCCGCAGGTGGGAGATGGGCCCTTGGATGTAGTGAGTGTTCTTGAGGTTGGAACCGACTTCCACGTCCGCGTAGCCCGAGAGCACAAACGGATAGTCCTTCACGCCCAGGCGCGCTAAGTCCGCATGCGCTATCTGTCCGCGGAAATGGCCGTCGATGCGCTTTCCATCGACGCGTCCGGAGAAACCGAATTTGCCACCCACCATCGGGTTGCGACTGTCCACCTTGGCCGTCATCCGCCCTTTGTGCAACTGCAGGTCCGCCCGGATGCCGTCGAGCGTATAGTCGCCGTAGCTCATCTGTCGTATGTCGGCCCTGACGAGTGCTGTCGCGCGGGGACTGAGCACGTCCGTTCCCCGTCCTTCCGCCGTCAGGTGGCCCGTCAGCACGCCCAGTTCCATGGTCGGAAGGAAATGGCTCAGGTCGAAGTGCGTGGCCTCCAGGCGGGCGTCGTAGTGCGCTGTGGTCGCATGGTAAGCTCCGTCGATATGCAGCCATCCGCTGCCCTCCGTCACCCTCAGGTCTGCTGTGTAGGCCGAGGGCGTGATCCCCACGGATCCGTTGAATCCGATGCCCTTTGGCAGACGCACCATCTCCCTCACCTCGCGTGGCAGGAAGTGGTAGGCGAAGTCCAGGTCCTCCGTCCGTCCCTTCAGCCGCAGGTCAGCCCGCAGCCGATTCGCCGCCGTGAGGTTCTCCACCCGTCCCGTCGCGGTCAGGTCGAAGTGGCGGTCCATGCGGAGGTGGATATTTTGAAGCGTGGCCCGCTGCAGGTTGCCCGTCAACTGGCCCTTCACCGTGATGCGCGACTTCGGTAGCGCCCGCAGTACGTCGGCGGGCAGGGAGGCCAGGAAGGGCCGCAGGTCGCCGAGGGCCGTATGGCCCGCCAGTCTCGCCAGCATCTGTCCCGGGTGGCGGTCGGCGAAGGCGTTCATGTCCATGCGGAACGTCCCCTTCAGGTCGGTCTCCGGCATGGTGAGGTGGAAGTCCTCCAGGGCGAGGCGCGTGCTGTCGGTGTGGAAAGTTCCCTTGAGCGTGTTGACGCGCATTCCGCTTTGCTCTGCGAAATGGGCCGCGCGGATGCGCAGGTCGATGGTATTGGCGGCATAGCAAAACGAGTCGATGCCGAGATGCAGGTCGCTGAGGCTGATATGGGCGGCGTCGAAACCCCTTCTGGCGCGGGGCACGAAGTTTTGGTCGTAGGCCAAAGCGCCGTAGTGCCAGTCGAGCGCCCCTACCTTGTATGTGTTGTCTTTCAGTTGGAGAACCGCCCGCTGCGCCGTAGCCTCGCCGAAGTGGGCCTTCACGCTCATCGTGTCGCCCGGCAGGTGTAGCCTAAAGTCGGTGTGGGCCAACTGGAGCCGGTCCACGTCTATCTTCCATAGCACCTCCTTCTTGGCCGTGTCCTTTGGCATGGTGTCGCCCAGGGCCACGTCGATGTAGCCTCCCCTGATGTCGGCGAGGTTCACCTTCGCCCGCTCCTCGCCGAGGCTCACGCCGTGGCTCACGAGGTGGAGGCGCTCCAGGTCGGCCTTGATGCGCAGGTCGCCGATGAGTTGGTCCGTGTTCATCCGCAATCCTTTGAAGGTCAGCCAGTCCACCTCCACGCGCCCGCTGAGTAGCGGCAGCATCTGCACATGGGTTGTCAGGCTCCTCACGTCGGCGATAGTGTCCGTCTTTCCGGGCAACGAGTCGTTGGGCTGCAAGGCTTTCAGGCCCTGCAACCGAAGGTCCAGCGGAAAACTGAGGCGCAGCTGCTCGACCGTAATCCTCATCCCCGTCTTCTCCGACGCCACCTGGGCCGCCTTCTCCACCGCCCACTTTTGCACGGGAGGGCAGTAGAGGAGCAGGGTGAGTATCAGAAACAGTGCGATGGGCGTGATGACAACGGCCAAAAGCACTTTTAGCGTTTTCTTCATGTGCGGAATCTCTGAACGACTATGCGATGATTGCTTCAAAGTGCAAAGTAACGAAAAAAAAATGAGATGTGCAAAAAATACCCGTACATATCCTTGTGTACTGTCTAAATAACACCGAATGGGTACAAAAACAAAAAAAATCGCAGAAAAGATTTTTCTATTCGATAAATTTTTGATACCTTTGCCGTAGTGATTCAATCACACATGCCTGGAGTTTTCAGACGTTAAAATAATTAATAACCAAAAAAATAGGAGAGAAAGCTTATGAAGAAGACATTACTTTCAATGGTGGCATTGCTCGTAGCAGGCCATGCAGCAATGGCTCAGAACGGTTTGACTGAAATCCCCGATCCGGATGGTTCGCAGTTTATGTGTACGGTACTGTCGCCGAACGGCAAGTATATCGGCGGCGTGTGCTATGGCGACCTGACTTCGTCATTGCGTACCCCAAGAAATATAAATCTTACAATTTTTCTCGGCAAGAATGCAAAAAACAGGGCTTTTCTCGTATAGGGGGTCGAGCATACTATTTTACCCGACTTTTTGCGCGCCTCCCTAAGCAACAAAAGCAACCACTGATTATCAAGCACTTACAAACATATTTTGAAAAAGTGACGAAGTCAGGAAAAAAATCGCAGAAAAGATTTTTCTATTCGATAAATTTTTGATACCTTTGCCGTAGTGATTCAATCACACATGCCTGGAGTTTTCAGACGTTAAAATAATTAATAACCAAAAAAATAGGAGAGAAAGCTTATGAAGAAGACATTACTTTCAATGGTGGCATTGCTCGTAGCAGGCCATGCAGCAATGGCTCAGAACGGTTTGACTGAAATCCCCGATCCGGATGGTTCGCAGTTTATGTGTACGGTACTGTCGCCGAACGGCAAGTATATCGGCGGCGTGTGCTATGGCGAGAACGCGGGATTCATTTTTGACGTCCGGGAACAGAAGATGGTGAAATACGCAGCTCCCGATCCCGATACCGACGTACAGTTGAAGGGCATCGCCGACAATGGCGTTGCTGTGGGATGGAACGGTCCTGCTGCCATCTTCGATTTCGCCAGCGAGAAATGCACCACCTACGGCGAAGCCGAACAGTATCTCTTCACGGGCATCAGCCCGAACGGAAAGCTCATCGTGGGCGCGCGCTACGACGGTACCGACGACGAGGGCACGCCATGCCTCTTCAACGAGGGCGTGCCGACAGACCTGCCGCAGCCTTCCAACAAGTTCCTGGGTGCCGAGAGCGCGGGTGCCTCTGCCCTTTCCGTGTCCAACGATTCCATCATCAGCGGCTATTGGGTTGACGCTATGGCCACCCGTCCCGCACTCCTGTGGGCACCCAACCGCGACGGCGAGACCTTCTCGGCCTATCCGTTCTCGCGCGGCTATTACGCTTCCTCTTATGAGACAACGATGCCCTACAGCATATTCAGCTGCGACCAGACCATCATGAGCGCCAACGGAAAATACGTCGTGCTCAATGTGGAGAAGCTTCTCGATGACGGAGGCTCCGAGTTTGGCGTAGCGCGCTACAATACGGAGAACGATCTCGTCGAATACTTCATGGCCAGCCAACTTGAGGGCATGGAGGATAGTGAGCTGTACGGCTTTGCCGTTTCCGACGACGGTACCATCGTCGGCTGCTGCGGCAGTCTCTATTCCGGCCGCACGGGCTTCATCTGGAAGAAGGGCGAGACGCTTCAAACGCTCGCTGAGGCCTTCCCCAAGGTTGCGAAATTCGCCGAATACGACGCTGGCGGTATGAACTCTCCTTGCGGCATCTCTGCCGACGGTCGCTATATTGCCGGATTCGCCTTTGTCGATAGCGAGACTGTCGATGAAGATTCCGAGGAAACTGGTGGCATGACGACCTGGTTCTTCGACACGCTCTACGAGACCAACGATGTGGCCGCAGCACCGGCATCCGAGGGAGCTGGCAAGGTGGTTGCCCGTTTCTCTGCCGATGGCAAGCGTCTGAATGCTGGTTCCAAGGTGCGCGGCTTCAACATGCTGCTGATGAAGAACGGCAAGACCATGAAGACTTTCAACAAGTAGGGCGCGCAGGCTCTATGCAGCCATCATCTCGTCCGAGATAAAAGACGATCATCTCATCCGAGATATAAGAAGAAGGAGTACACCGGTTTCTTTGCTGGGCGTGCTCCTTCTTTTGCTTTTCCACTCTCCGAGTGTGACAATATCTCTCCGTGCGTCTATTAGGTTGAGGCGGAGTAGGGAAGTTGTCTGAGCTGGCGGCCTACCGCTTCACGAGGTGGTCGAACTGCGTGAGGTGGATGTGAAATCCTTAATGTAACATGTAACATGTAACAATGTAACAATGGTGGCTGTATCTCCCCATGGTGAGATTTCTTATAAACCCCGCTTTCGAACCTCTAACCCCCGCTCATATTGCTTAAATCCGCAATGTCATAATACTCCAAAAGTTTCTTCATACTATTCTCCACAAGAACTTTTAGACATAGTAAAGGTTGACAGTCTTTATTTTACAGCTACAGATGGTGGAATTACATTTGGAGGTGGTGAACCTTTACTTTATTAGGACTCAGGGAATCTGAGCCTATCAATCTGATACCAACTTCTAAGTATAAAAAATGTGAAAAATCACAATTTCTCGGTATTGTGCAATTTCTAAATACCCCCTACCTTTGCACCCCGATAAAAGGAATAGATATGAAAAAAAAATTAGGAATAATTACCCCAATTCGGGATAAAATAGCGATTAGTTGCATGTGAAGACAGATACGCGA
>ERZ827490.3781-NODE-3781-length-13050-cov-4.095729_pt1 | contig 13050 bp, 14 predicted proteins | sample MGYA00519770_ERZ827490 | MGnify/ENA primary metagenome ERZ827490 (study PRJEB31778, sample SAMEA3449324) | human gut metagenome | biome: human gut; feature: human-associated habitat; material: faeces | place: United Kingdom | collected 2010/2012 ...
GATCAGCTCCATGCGGTTTCGTGCCGCTTCGTCAATCTTAGCGCAATACTGTCTTACGTACACCCAGCTATCCGGAGGGATTTTGCTTTATCCGATATCAGTCACGGTGCCGATAAACACGGGCGTCATAGTCTCGCAGTCGAGTATCATATACATGAAGGGCCGGTTCAGCGTGACATACTTTATCTCCTCTATGAACGCGCTGCCGCAGGCGGCCTCGACCGCCGTCGCGGCTCCGGCCTTCGTCCCCTGCTCGTTCACGGAGACATGGCACTTATGCAGCACCCGACTGACATAGAGCGGCATACCGTCATAGCTGCCGATGCCGCTGAGGTCGGCGGAATCCGGGTCGAAAAGCTCGGTCACGCCGAGCGCCCTCAGCACGTCCGAAAGCTCCGCGCTGTAAGAGCTGTCAAACTTCGGCAGGCTCGCAATCACCGTCGTGCTCTGCGCTCCGGTCAGCATCGCGCGCAGACTCTCGCCGCTGAGGCCGGCGATGTATTCGTCAAGCCCGACTCCTCTTTCCGGAAGCAGCGCGGCAAAGGCGTAACGCCCGCCCTGATAATATTTGATGAAGCCTGCGGCGCTGCCGTCGGAGATATAGGTGTGCTCCTCGGAATCCATGAAATCGACCAGTCTGTCCTCGCCCGCGGCGTTGGTGAAGCTCCCCTGCTCGACCTGATCGGCGGTATACACCGTCTGCCACTTCGCGTCAAAGGCGACAGCGTTTATCAGGTACAGCATCGCGTCGTCAGGGATCTTGTCCAGTATCCGGTCTATCATCCCGCCGGTATTTTTCTTCACCCACGAATTGATGCTGTCGAGCGTCCCGCCGTCAAACGGCGCGGTGAATACGGCGCTGTCATAGTATCCGGCGTTCTTCTCAATGAACGCGTCGTTTATCTTCAGCTTGTCGTCGTCCCGCAGCCACATGGAGCAGGCCGAGCTAAGCTTGCTGCCCTCGCTGTCATCCAGCGTCGCCAGAAACGCCGCCATATACGCGTTCAGCTCGTCCGCGCTCATGCCGAACAGGTCTTCAAGCTGGCTGAGGGTTTCGCCCTCGGCGCCGTTGGCGGTCATGGCCAGCGCGCAGAGTATAGAGGTCGGGGAAATCAGCGTGTCGCCGTCGGATGGGCAGCTTTTCAGCAGGCGCAGCGCCAGCTCCGTGACCGCCGTGTTCGCCTCCTCCGTCAGCGCGGCGGGGTCGGCGGCGATCTTATCGATGTTTTTGGCCGTGATCTCGCTCACGGCGGGGCTTCCGCAGCCGCCAAGCAGCATCGCCATGGCCAGCAGCAGGCATATCGAAACATAAAACATGCTTTTCATCTCGTGCTCCTTTCATTCGATCTGCTTTTTTGACGCACGCCGCGGGAAAAGGTTCCCATAAAAATATCGTGAGAGATATTAAAACCTCTCACGATATGTAATATCAATGTCTTCCCCTGTATCCGCCGTGGTGTCCGCGGCGATTGCGGCGTCCGGCGTCGGATATCAGCTTCACCACGACAAGGATGACTATCATCGCGACGATGCCGATGATTATATATTTGAACATGCCCTCGGTGAGCTGTATGCCCTTGCCCGTATACTCGACCTCGCGGCTGCCGGTATAGCCGCAGACGCGGCATGTCCCGCGCTCCTCGCCCGGCTGATCCTTCTTCGCCGCGCGCACCAGCGTCCACTGCATGTCATGCGCGGCCTCGTCGGCCTTCTCGCCGCAGGCGCACTCATGCCAGTGGCGCTCCTCGTCAAAGCTCCATTTCTCAGCGAATTCATGCTCATGGTTTTCGTCCGCAGGCGAGGGGCTTTCCTCCGCGTCATCCGGCTTATCGTCCGGTTCCTGACTGGGCTCCGGAGTCGCCGTCGGTGCGGGCGTCGGGGTCGCTTTTGCGGGGTCGGCCTTCACGGTTATGACCGCGCCGTAGCTCTCGCGGCCTCCGCCGGGATTGCTGAAATACGCCGCTATGCGCCAGCCGTTGAGTTCAAGCGGGATGTTATAGAGGTTCATCCTCGTCCCGCCGTCCGCATCCGTCGTAAGGCCGGGGAACTTTTCGACCGCTTCCTCCATCGTATAGTACGACGTCGCGTCCGGGTTATAGAGCCGCCAGTTTATCTTCTCGTAATACGCGCCGGATGCCGCGAAGGACGCGAAGCCGCCCTCGGTCACGGTCTCGGCCTCGGGGTGCTTGTAGATGTCAGGCGTCCAGATCGCGGGGGCATACTCGCGGCGCAGCGTCACGCTGCTGCCGTTCACGGTGTAGTCCACGGCGGAGTTATTCAGATACACACGCGCATCGGACGCGAGCGAATAGCCCTCGGCGAGCGAGACCACGATCTCGACTGTATAATTCTGCGTCCCAAAGGTGCCGCTGAACTGCGAGCCGGACGCGTCGTACCACACCAGGCTCTGCACGGAGCAGCCCTCGGTGCTGGAGCTGGCGGAAATGTTTCCGGCGGGCATATATGCTATCGGTGTTGTCGGCATGGCGACAAGCAGCTTGTCAAGAGTTACATCCGCGCTCGCGGCGGCGGGCAGCGCCAGACAGATGCAGGCGCACAGACACAGCGCGAGGGGGGCGGTGAGGCGGTTTTTCATGCTTCTGCGCATGTGAATTCCTCCTTTGAATGGATTTTCCGATATTCATTATATAATTGCATATTTTGCGGGTCAAGGAATTTGTTGAAAAATACATAAATTTCTGGCCGATTTTATATTTTTCGTTTGCTATCCGCCGCAGTAATGCTATAATAAAGTGTTAAATTTTGAAATTGGAGTTGGTTACATGGCCACATGCTATATATTCGCCGCAGGAAGTTTCTACGGGCTGACCGAGTACCCGTCCGACGGCGACTTCGTCATCGCGGCGGACGCGGGGCTGAAGCACTGCACCGAGGCGTGGGTCGCGCCCGACCTGATTCTCGGCGACTTCGACTCCCTCGGCGAAGCGCCGGAGGGCGGGGACGTCCTTCATCTGCCCGTCGAGAAGGACGATACCGACACAATATACGCCATGCGCGTCGGGCTTGAGCGGGGCTATACCGATTTCGTCGTCTACGGCGGCACCGGCGGCAGCCGCGCCGACCACACGATCGCAAACCTTCAGGGGCTGCTGTTCCTCTCCTCGCACGGGGCGCACTGCCGCATGTACGGCGACGGCGTGGTCTGGAGCGTGCTGCACAACGAGAAGGTCTCTTTCCCCGCCGGCTGCGGCGGCACGCTGTCTCTGTTCTGCATGGACGGCGCTGCGCGCGGCGTGACCATCCGCGGGCTCAAATATGAGCTGGCGGACGCCGAGATACGCTCCGACTTCCCCATCGGCGTCAGCAATTCGTTCATGGGGGCGGCAGCGAGCATCGAGGTGCGGGACGGCACGCTGATAATGATACATGATATTTTCGGGTGAGACAATGATAGAGTACAAGGCAGGAAAATGCGATATTGCCGTTATCGGCGCGGGACACGCGGGCATTGAGGCCGCTCTCGCAGCCGCGCGGCTCGGCCTCGACACGGTGTGCTTCACGGTGAACATGGACAGCATCGGCAACATGCCCTGCAACCCCGCCATCGGCGGCACCGGCAAAGGGCATCTCGTCCGCGAGCTGGACGCTCTGGGCGGCGAGATGGCGCGCGCGGCGGACAAAGCATGCATACAGTACCGTATGCTCAACCGCGGCAAGGGGCCGGCGGTGCACTCGCTTCGCGCACAGGCCGACCGGCGGCGGTATCAGGAAGTGATGAAGCATACGCTCGAATTGCAGGAGAATCTCCGCGTCAAGCAGGCAGAGGTCATCGATATCGGCGTCGAGGACGGGCGCGTCCGCTCCGTCACGACGCACACGGGTGCGGTATACGACTGCAAGGCCGTCATAATCGCGTCGGGCACATATCTAGACGGGCGCACGATAGTCGGCGAGGTTCTGCGTTCATCGGGGCCGGACGGTCTCGCCGCGGCCATCCCGCTGGCGGAGCGGCTGAGGGCGCTGGGGCTTAATATGCGCCGCTTCAAGACCGGCACGCCGCCGAGAGTGAACGCGCGCACCGTAGACTTTTCAAAGATGGAGCTTCAGCGGGGCGACGAGGAGGTCGAGCCGTTTTCATTCTCCACGGTCGACGCGCCGCGCAACTCCGCCGTGTGCTACCTGACCTACACCAACGAGCGCACGCACGAGATAATCCGCGCAAATCTCGACCGCAGCCCGATATATTCCGGCGTTATCGAGGGCATCGGCCCGCGCTACTGCCCCAGCATCGAGACAAAGGTGATGACCTTTGCCGACAAGCCGCGCCATCAGCTGTTCATCGAGCCGATGGGGCTGAACACCGAGGAGCTGTACATTCAGGGCTTCTCGTCCTCGATGCCCGAGGAGGTGCAGGTCGAGATGCTGCACAGCGTCGCCGGACTCGAGCACGCGGAGATGACGCGCTGCGCCTACGCGATAGAATACGACTGCATCGACCCGACAGAGCTTTATCCGACGCTGGAGACCAAGAAAATCTCCGGACTTTACGGCGCGGGGCAGTTCAACGGCTCCTCCGGCTATGAGGAGGCGGCGGTACAGGGCTTCGTTGCGGGAGTGAACGCGGCGCTGAAAATACTCGGCCGCGAGCCGATGATACTCCGCCGCAGCGACGGATACATCGGCACGCTCATAGACGATCTTGTGACCAAGGGCACCGAGGAGCCGTACCGCATGATGACCTCGCGCAGTGAGTACCGCCTGCTGCACCGGCAGGACAACGCGGACAAGCGCCTTTCCGGCATCGGCCTGCGTATCGGGCTTGTCTCCGAGGAGCAGTACCGGCGCGTTCTCGACAAATACGCCGCCGTGGACGCGGAGCTGCGCCGCCTTGAAAAGACGCATATCGCCCCGAGCGACGGGATAAACGCGCTACTCACGGCGCGCGGCACGGCTGAGATATCCACCGGCAGCTCGCTCGCTGATCTCATCCGCCGCCCGCAGATAAGCTACCGCGACCTCGCGGAATTTGACCCCGAGCGTCCGGAGCTTCCGCGCGCAGTGACGGAGCAGGCGGAGATAAGCCTCAAATACGAGGGCTACATCAAGCGACAGCTCAAGCAGGTAGAGGAATTCACGCGGATGGAGAGCCGCCCCCTGCCCGCCGACATCGACTACGACGCGATAAACGGCCTGCGGCTGGAGGCGCGCGAGAAGCTGAAAAAGATCCGGCCTGAGAATTTTGGGCAGGCAAGCCGCATTTCCGGCGTGTCCCCGGCCGACATTTCGGTGCTGATGATCTACATGGAGGGCGGAAGATGAGCAAGATCGTTCTCGGCTTTTCCGGCGGAGTGGACTCCACTGTATCCACCATGCTTCTGAAAAAGGCCGGACATGAGGTGTACGGCCTGTATATGGACAACGCCGACGAGGCCGCGCGGCAATGCGCGATAGACACGGCGGAGTTCATCGGCGTGCCGCTGACGGTGCTGGACGTCAAGGCCGAGCTTGAGCGCAATGTATGCCGTCCGTTCACGGAGGCGTATCTGCGCGGAGAAACGCCGAACCCCTGCATAATCTGCAACCCCAGCACAAAGTTCAAAAATCTGCTCGCCGAGGCCGACCGCGTCGGCGCGGAGCTTGTAGCCACCGGACACTACGCCCGCACGGAAAACGGCAGGCTCATGAAAGGCATGCCCGCCAATGATCAGAGCTACATGCTCTGCCGCTTAAGCCGCGAGCAGGTGCGCCGCACGGTGTTCCCGCTCGGCGGCTTCGAGAAAAAGCAGGTGCGCGCGCTGGCCGAGGAATTCGGCCTGCCGGTCGCGCACAAGCCGGACAGCATGGAGATATGCTTCATCCCCGACAAGGACTATATCGGCTGGATATCGCGCCGAGCAGAGCTGCCGCCGGCGGGAGATTTCATCTTCCACGGCGAGGTCGTCGGGCGGCACGAGGGCATACACCGCTACACCGTAGGCCAGCGCCGCCCTGGGCTTATCGACGGGCGCAAGGTCTACATCTCCCGCATCAGCGCAGCGGATAACACTATCGAGCTTGCGCTGTGGGAGGATATGTTCAAAACCGAAGTCCGTGCCAGAGACTTCAACTGGCTCATCGACCGCCCCGCCGAGTCGTTCCGCGCGAACGTCCGCGTGCGGCACACGAAATGGGAGATGCCTCCCTGCACCGTATACCCTGAAGGAGACGGCGTGCGCATAATTTGCGACGAGCCGGTGCGCGCCCCCGCCGTGGGGCAGTCTGCAGTGCTTTATGACGGCGACTACGTCCTCGGCGGCGGATTTATATTCTAAGCGATCAGGTGAACTCTTTGGAAAAGAATCTTACAAACGGCAGCGTACTGAAAAACATAGCCTATTTCTCGCTGCCATATCTGCTCTCATACTTCCTTCAGACGCTCTACGGTCTGGCCGACCTCTTCATAATCGGCCAGTTTGAAGGCGTCGCCAGCACGACCGCCGTGTCCATCGGCAGTCAGGTCATGCACATGCTGACGGTCATGATCGTCGGCCTCGCAATGGGCTCGACCGTGTGCATAGGTCAGGCCGTCGGCGCGGGGGACAAGAAGCGCGCCTCGGCCGCCATCGGCAACACCGTTACGCTGTTCATGCTGCTGTCCGTCGTCATCACGGCGCTGCTTCTGGCGCTTGTCAGACCCATCGTCTCCGTGATGTCTACGCCGGCGGAGGCCGCCGACGGGACGCGGGCGTATCTCACGATCTGCTTCATCGGTATCCCGTTCATCACGGCATACAACATCATAAGCTCCATTTTCCGCGGCCTCGGCGACTCGAAAAGCCCGATGATATTCATCGCCGTGGCCTGCGCCGCGAACATCGCGCTCGACTACATATTCATTGGCATCATGGGGCTTGGCCCCGCGGGCGCGGCGCTCGGCACCACGCTGTCGCAGGCGATAAGCGTTGTGTTCTCGCTAGTTGTGATACTGCGCAGGAAGTCCGGCATCAGCCTTGAACGCCGCGACCTCCATCCCCAGCGCGACACGATGGGGCGGCTGCTGCGCATCGGCGTCCCCGTGGCGGCGCAGGACGGGCTGATCCAGATAGCTTTCATCGTCATCACCGTCATCGCCAACCGGCGCGGGCTTGACGCCGCGGCGGCAGTCGGCATCGTGGAAAAGATCATCAGCTTCGTGTTCCTCGTGCCGTCGTCGATGCTGTCAACGGTGTCGGCGCTCTGCGCGCAGAATATCGGCGCGGGGAAGCAGGCGCGCGCCGAGCAGACGCTGCGCTACGCGGTGATCATCGCGGTGAGCTTCGGCATCATTATCGCGCTGCTGACGCAGTTCATCTCCGAGCAGGCGGTCGGCCTGTTTACGCCGGACGCGATTGTCATCACGCTCGGCGGGCAGTACCTGCGCGGCTACATCTGGGACGCACTCTTTGCCGGAATACACTTCTGCTTCAGCGGGTATTTCTGCGCCTGCGGCCGCTCCGAGATATCGTTTATCCACAACATCTCTGCGATCGCGCTCGTGCGCATACCGGGCGTGTACCTGACCTCGAAGCTCTTCCCCGACACGCTCTTCCCCATGGGACTTGCCACCGCCGCGGGTTCGCTGCTGTCGGTCATCATCTGCGTCATCGCTTTTGCGCTGCTCAAAAAGCATAGTGTTAAAAGCGCATAAAGTTTGCGCTGAATCCGGCACATTATATGTGCTTTTGACGATTTTATGATTTTGGCGTAAAAATCGTTGACAATGCGCGCCGACCGGTATAAAATCCACGTCATAAAAAGGCAACGACGTCTGATATCTTTCAGGCGTCGTCGCCTTTTTTGCATTTCAGAGAGAAACAGGAGATGATTTTATGACAGTGGAATTCTGGTATTTGATCGGCGCGGCTTTGGTGTTCTGGATGCAGGCAGGCTTTGCGATGGTCGAAACGGGCTTCACGCGCGCAAAAAATGCAGGCAACATAATTATGAAAAATCTGATGGATTTCTGCATCGGAACAATAGTGTTTTCCCTGCTTGGATACTCGCTGATGATGGGGCAGGACTGCCTGCGCGGGCTTGTCGGGCTGCCGAACATGGATATGTGGTCATCCTTCAAAGTATTCATAGCCTCCCCCACAGACGGCAGTTTCACCTCCACCAATAGGTTTTGATAGAAGAACCCTCGCGCTTCATAGCCTCCCCCACAGACGGCAGTTTCACCGGCGCGTCCGTATTCGTATTCAACCTTGTTTTCTGCGCAACCGCCGCAACGATAGTTTCCGGCGCTATGGCTGAGCGCACGAAATTTTCCGCCTACTGCATATATTCGGCTGTCATCTCGCTGTTTGTCTACCCGATAGAAGCGCACTGGATATGGGGCGGCGGCTGGCTCAGTCAGCTTGGATTTCACGACTTTGCCGGCTCCTGCGCGATACACATGGTCGGCGGCATCGCGGCGCTGGTCGGCGCGATATTCCTCGGACCTCGGCTCGGTAAATATGTCCGCGACGAGAGCGGAAAGGTCATCAAGGTCAACGCCATCCCCGGCCACTCGATAACCCTCGGTGCGCTTGGCGTGTTCATTCTCTGGCTCGGCTGGTACGGCTTCAACGGCGCGGCGTGTAACGTCAGAAGAAGAGTTGCTCGGTCTTGACATAACGGAACACGGTCTGCCCAGTGCCTACCCCGATTTTGCTCCGTCGGTGAGCAAATACGCGGCATATGCCCCCGAAGAGGGCGTTACCGTCGTTACCGGCGACGTTCCGGCGGCCGAAGCGATTCCCGTTAAGGCAGTACGCACCGTTCCGGACGGCACACCCAAGTTTACAAAGGTCGAGATAATCTGCAAAGACTCGAAGTTTGACGCGCTGAAGAGTGCTATGTCGGCGCTCGGTATTACGGGCATGACCGTGTCGCATGTACTCGGCTGCGGCATACAGGGTGGACAACCTGAATATTACCGCGGCGTCAAGCTGGAATCCGACCTGCTGCCGAAGGTGCAGGTCGATATCGTAGTCAGCAAGATTCCGGTACGCAGCGTTATAGAAACGGCAAAGCGCGTACTATACACCGGCCATTACGGCGATGGCAAGATATTCGTTTACGATGTGGAGAACGTCGTAAAGATCCGTACCGGCGAAGAAGGCTACGACGCGCTTCAGGGTGAAGAATAAATTTTTTCCGGCAGCTACCCGCTGCCGGAATTTTTCTTGACAAAGTGCTTGACTTGTCGTAACTGCAGGAGCTATAATGACGGCATAAGATGTTGTTAAAATAATAACCGGTTTAATTCTGAAGGAGGCTATCATTATGGAACGCAAAGTCAGAGTAGTACAGTACGGAGCAGGCAAGATGAGCCGCTATCTCATGCGCTATGTGATCGAGCATGACGGTGAGCTGGTCGGCGCATTCTGCCGCAACAAGAACCATATCGGCAAGGATGCCGCCGAGATCATCGGCAACGGCTTCCCGACCGTCGGCGTCAAGGTAGAAGACTCTGCGACCGCCGACGCACGCATCGGCGAGCTCAAGCCCGACGTGTGCATTATAGCCACCCGCAGCACCGTAGCCGAGCTTGAGGACATCTTCACCATCTGCGCCAAGCACGGCGTGAACGCCATCACCACCTGCGAAGAGGCGCTCTATCCCTGGAACTCCTCCCCCGCTCTCACCGCAAAGCTTGACAAGCTCGCCAAGGAAGGCAACTGCACCCTCACAGGCGTCGGCTACTGCGACCTCTATTGGGGCACTCTGGTCACGAATCTCGCCGGCTCATCCCATAAGATCACCAAGATCGAGGGCAGCAGCTGGTATAACGTCGAGGACTACGGCGTAGCTCTGGCCGAAGGCCACGGCGCAGGTCTGACTATCGACGAGTTCAACAAGACCATCGGCTGCTATAACGAGACCCCGTCCGACGAGATGAAGGAGCTTGTCGAGAGCGGCAAATATGTCCCGTCCTACATGTGGAATCAGAACGGCTGGCTGTGCAGCAAGATGGGTCTGCACATCACCTCCCAGACGCAGAAGTGCATCCCCTGCGTTGACAAGGAGGATCTGAAGTCCGAGACTCTCGGCATGGTCGTCAAGGCGGGCAATGCGACCGGTATGCGCGCCATCGTCACCACCGAGACCGAGGAGGGCATCACCCTCGTCACCGAGTGCGTCGGCAAGATCTACAATCCCGAAGAGATCGACCGCAACGTCTGGACGCTCCACGGCGAGCCGGAGACGACCTGCATTGTCAACCAGCCCGCGACCGTCGAGCTGACCTGCGCGACGCTAGTCAACCGCATCCCGCAGCTTATCGATGCACCCGCCGGTTATGTTACGACCGACCAGTTCCCGTACAACGAGTACATGGTCCACCCGATGAACGAGTACGTCCACAGCAAATAAAGAGTAAAGCGCAAGACAACAAAAAGGCGTGACTTTAAAAGTCACGCCTTTTTGCTGTATATCAGGATTACTTGCCGATATAGATATATCCACCGAACAGCGATTTTTTGAAGTTACTCGCCATATCCTCTCTGACATCGCTCCGTATTGATTCATCAATGGAATGACTTACGATGCATGCCTTGACGCGGTATGCCGAATTAGCGTCGTGGTCAAATATGCGGTACATCGCGCTGAGGTAACTTGCAGCTTCAATCAACAGTATCTGACCGAATTTTGTCTGGAACTCCTTTTTCCAGCACAGATCGTTCTCGATGTTTTTCAGCAGGTCAAATGCCCTTTTCACTTCGGCATCAGCATCCGACTTAAAGAGAGCTAAGCCGTACATTGCCTGCGCATACGGATGATTTGTGTCTTTTGTTGCACGGATCATATCATCGTATCTCTCATCCAGATAATACAGCGTTACAACGCGAGACAAGGCCAAAATCAGGTTGTCATTGACAAACTCCAGCGTATCGCTGTCCCTGACGTTCAGCCTCCGAACAGATTCATCAAGCTTCTTCGCCCAATGATACGCTTTCTCCATATCTGCATCCATTGAAGCAAATCTGTTTCCGCCCTCGATCATGCTGAAAACTGTGGCCGCCATCATGCTGGAAGTCTGTGCCATCTTCACAATAGCATCCGTCTCTCCCGCGTTTGCAGCAAGTTCATAGTAGTGCCACGCCATATCACTTGCCTCGTCACCTTCCTCCTTAGAGTAATACTCGGCAAGCGCCATCATTGCGCCGGTATCTCCCCGCTCGGCAAGCGCTTTCGCTTCGCTGACTGTCATATCTTCTTCCTCCTGTATTTTTATAATAATTCAAACTCCCGTGGAGTATTTTCCCTGAAGCGCTTTCGTATAGTCCTTATATTCAGTATAAGCCTCGCTGTTCTTTCCCGCCTCGATCAGCTCCACGCAGGGGCGAACCAGCTCGCTGTATATCCGCCCGAATACTTCGCGCGAATCGGGGCAAGCTTTTATTGCCGCGACGATTGCGGGTGCGCACCGGTAATACTCCTTGATGTCGTCAGCGCCGCCGGGTATGGCGCTCATATATCCGTCCCGGAACGCGCGCAGAACAGTAAGCTCATGGCAGTCGTCGGGCAATCCCATGGTTTCAACACAGGCCGAAGTCAGAAAGCAGCCAGAAGTGTCCTGCCCTTTGTAAATGGGACAGTCATCGTAATCATAGTTCTTACAGAATTTGTAGTAGACGTCCTCGTTCACGTCCTTTCCCGTTTTTCTGCACGCGTAGTGATTATCGTACCAGTAATAAGGACAGCTCATATCCGTTATCTCCTATCATTTAGTAAATTTAGTTTACCGCAAATTGCAGTAAATGTCAATACGGCAAAATGCGGTATGCTATCATCCACCGTGATTGTGAGGTGATAGTATGTATCCCCGTCTACGGGATCTGCGTGAGGATCGGGATATGAAGCAGAGGGAGCTGGCCGATTTTTTGAACTGTTCTCAGCAGGTCTACAGCAACTATGAGCTTGGACAGCGGGATATCCCGACGGATGTTCTTATAAAGCTTTCCGCATTTTATCATGTTTCCGTTGATTATATTCTCGGAATAACCAATAACCCGAAACAGAACAAATAAAAAGAAACCAAGGTATCGTCAAATATACCTTGGTTTCTTTCTATTATACTATTATGCTTTCGGACTTACTCGTCCTTATCCGTGTCGTCCTCGCCGCCGATGTCGAACTCAAGCTTCTCGCCGCACTCAGGGCAAAGGATGTAGCCCTTGTCGAGCGTCTCTTCGTCGAAGCTGATCTCCTCGCCGCAGGCGGGGCAGGTCACGTCGTAGATGACGCCGTCATACTCCAGCTCCTCGTCTTCGTCGGGATCCTCGTCGGCGTCCTCATCGTAATCTTCGTCATAGTCGGCATCACACACATCGTCAGGAGTGTCCAGATCGCAGGTCAGCTCCTCCAGATAGCTCAGATCCTCGCCCATATCGTCGATGATATCGGCCAGATCAAGATTGCTTTCCTGAAGATCCTCGATCTCGTGCGCCATGTCGGACAGCAGATCATTCAGCGCCGCCCACAGCTTGCCCTCCTTGGAATCCGGCGTAACGCCGAGTCCCTCGGCCAGCCCCTTGAGGTATGCGGCTTTTTCAACAACAGTCATGTGAAAACCTCCTTTAATCAGGTCTAAAACAGGGGAGACGCTTGTCTCCCCTGAATTTTTGATGAATTATGCTCTGGATGCGTACTCGCCGGTACGGGTATCGACGATGATCTTCTCACCCGGCTCGATGAAGAGAGGAACCTTGATGACGGCTCCGGTCTCGAGAGTGGCGGGCTTGGTAGCGTTGGTGGCGGTGTTGCCGGCAAAGCCCGGATCGGTCTCCGCGACCTCAAGCACGACGTTGATGGGGGGAACAACGTTGAATACCTTGCCCTTGTAGGAGTAGATGGAGCAGACCATGTTCTCCTTGACGAATTTGAAGTTGTCGCCTAGGACGGACTCGTCGACCGGCTCCAGCTCGTAGGTCTCGGGGTTCATGAAGTAGTAAAGGTTGCCGTCGTTGTAGCTGTATTCCATGTCCATACGGTCGATGGAAGCGCTCTCGAACTTTGCGGTGGGGTTGAAGGAAGTTTCGGTGACGGCGCCGGTGATGACGTTCTTCATCTTGGTGCGGACGAAGG
>ERZ827490.3783-NODE-3783-length-13035-cov-5.795917_pt1 | contig 13035 bp, 10 predicted proteins | sample MGYA00519770_ERZ827490 | MGnify/ENA primary metagenome ERZ827490 (study PRJEB31778, sample SAMEA3449324) | human gut metagenome | biome: human gut; feature: human-associated habitat; material: faeces | place: United Kingdom | collected 2010/2012 ...
GCGGCGGCTGGTGGTTCCACCCTAGCTGCCGCTCTGAATTTTCTGCAACAAGGAGGGATTCATATTGCAGGAAGAAGTCACCCAGAAAACTATTGCCCTGTCCATGAAAACGGGCAAGCTCACCGCCCAAGCGTTGCAAGCTGCCCTGAAAAAATATTTGCAGCACCGGGCCAAGGGGCCAAAGCTGCACCACGGCAAGCAAAGCCTGAAACAGCTGAAAGCCCACGGCGCGGCCCTGACCAACATTGAAGTCACGGAGGCGAACATCGGGGCGTTCAAGCCCTGCGCCAAGAAGTACGGCGTGGACTTTACCCTGCGCAAGGACAAGACCACCCAGCCGCCCCACTACATCGTGATCTTCAAGGCCAAGGATGCGGACAATCTGGAACAGGCGTTCCGGGAGTTCACCGCCAAAACGCTCTCCAAGGAGCAGCGGCCCTCCATCCGCAAGGTGCTGACCGCAGCCAAGCAGAAAGCGGCCCAGCAGCCGAAACGTGCGAAAGAAAAAATCAAGCAAAGGGAGCTGGAACGATGAAGCCTGAACTGAAAAAGCTGCTGGTGCTGAATCTGCCGTATCTGCTGTTCGTGTACCTGTTCGCCAAATGCGGGCAGGCATACCGTCTGGCGGCGGGCGTGGATGCTTCGGCAAAGCTGCTCCACCTGACAGACGGCATCTCCGCCGCCTTTGCAAGCCCGCTGCCCAGCCTGCATCCGTTTGATTTGTGCGTGGGCGTTGTTGGAGCGGTGGCTGTCCGGCTCATTGTGTACAGCAAAGGCAAGAATGCCAAGAAGTACCGCAAGGGCGAAGAATACGGTTCTGCCCGATGGGGCACCGCCAAGGACATTGCCCCCTACATCGACCCCAAGTTTGAAAACAACATCCTGCTGACCCAGACCGAACGCCTGACCATGACCGGGCGGCCCAAAGACCCCAAGACGGCCCGGAACAAAAATGTGCTGGTGATCGGCGGCTCCGGCAGCGGCAAAACGCGATTTTACGTCAAGCCCAACCTCATGCAATGTTTTCCCACTTCCGACTATCCCACCTCATTCGTGGTCACAGACCCAAAAGGCACACTGGTTCTGGAAACGGGCCAAATGTTCCAGCGGGCAGGCTATCGTGTAAAAATCCTGAACACGATAAACTTTTCCAAGTCCATGAAGTACAACCCCTTTGTCTACATCCACTCGGAAAAGGACGTGCTGAAGCTGGTAAATACGCTTATTGCCAACACCAAAGGCGAGGGTGAAAAATCAGCAGAAGATTTTTGGGTGAAGTCGGAACGGCTGTTCTACACCGCGCTTATCGGCTACATCTGGTACGAGGCCCCGGCAGAAGAAATGAACTTCACCACCCTGCTGGAAATGATAAATGCCAGTGAAGCCCGTGAAGATGACCCGGACTTTCAAAGCCCGGTGGACCTCATGTTTGAGCGGCTGGAACAGAAAGACCCGGACCACTTCGCCGTCCGGCAGTACAAAAAGTTTTTGCTGTCGGCCGGCAAGACCCGTTCCTCCATCCTGATAAGCTGCGGTGCCCGTTTAGCCCCATTTGACATCCGGGAGGTGCGGGAGCTGATGGAGAACGATGAAATGGAGCTGGACACCATTGGGGATGAAAAGACCGTACTGTTCCTGATTATGAGTGACACGGACACCACATTCAACTTCATTCTCGCCATGCTTCAAAGCCAGCTTATCAATCTGCTGTGTGACCGTGCGGATGATAAATACGGTGGCCGGCTGCCTGTCCATGTACGGCTGATTCTGGACGAGTTCGCCAACATCGGACAGATTCCCAACTTCGACAAGCTGATCGCCACCATCCGCAGCCGGGAAATCTCGGCATCCATCATTTTGCAGAGCCAGTCGCAGCTGAAAGCTATCTACAAGGATGCGGCCGAAATCATTTCGGACAACTGCGATTCTGTTCTCTTTTTGAGTGGGCGGGGCAAGAACGCCAAAGAGATCTCCGATGCGCTGGGGAAAGAGACCATCGACAGTTTCAACACCAGCGAGAACCGGGGCTCTCAAACCTCCCACGGACTGAACTATCAAAAACTAGGAAAGGCGTTGATGTCAGAGGACGAAATTGCAATCATGGACGGCGGCAGGTGCATCTTGCAACTGCGTGGCGTGAGACCGTTCTTCTCGGAGAAGTTCGACATCACCAAGCATCCGCACTACAAGTACCTTGCGGACGCGGACAAGAAAAACACCTTTGATGTGGACAGGTTCTTATCCACCCTGCGCCGGAAACGGCAGCAGGTAGTCGCACAGGACGAAAGTTTTGACCTGTACGAAATCGACCTGTCGGATGAAGATGCAGCCGCCGAATGAGGCGGCATTTTTTGAAAAAATTTTTGAGTGCCGCAGAACAAGCGGCAGAAAGTGAGGACCTTATGGAATTTTTCAACAGCGCAGTTGATACTTTGCAGACGATTGTGGTCGGTCTGGGCGGTGCCCTGTGTGTCTGGGGTGGCATCAACCTGTTGGAGGGCTATGGACAGGATAACCCCGGCAGCAAGAGTCAGGGCGTCAAGCAGCTGGTCGCGGGCGGCGGCGTTGCCCTGATCGGCGTGACCCTTGTCCCGCTGCTGTCCGGGCTGCTGGGCTAAGTCCTGTATTGCTGCCCACAATTTTCCGAACAACTAACACTTAAAATCCTACGCCGCGCTCTCCCGCTCACATGGGAGGGCGCGGGAAAGGAGGTATCTTTGCTTGATTAGTGAGATCATCGAAAAATGGATAAAGGGCATTTTGATAGATGGCATCACGGGCAACCTCTCCGGCCTGTTCGATAACGTGAACGCCAAGGTGGGCGAAATCGCTTCGGATGTCGGCTCCACCCCGCAGGCGTGGAACAGCGGCATTTTCAATATGCTGCGCAGTCTTTCCGAAACGGTGGTGCTGCCCATTGCAGCGGCCATCCTTGCCCTTGTGATGTGCCATGAGCTTATCCAGATGATTACCGAAAAGAACAATATGCACGACTTTGACACCTCCATGTTCTTCCGCTGGATTTTCAAGTCTGCTTTTGCCATCCTCATTGTCAGCAACACATGGAATATCGTTATGGGTGTGTTCGATGCCACCCAGAGCGTTGTCAACCAAAGTTCCGGCGTTATCATCGGTGAAACATCCATCCACTTTGACCGCCTGATACCCGGACTGGAATTTCAGCTGGAAAGCATGACCATTGGCAGTCTGCTCAGCCTGTGGTTCCAGACCCTTGTGGTGGGCCTGACCATGAACATCCTTTCCATCTGCATCTTCCTTGTGACCTACGGCCGCATGATTGAAATTTACGTTGTCACGGCGTTAGGGCCTATCCCGCTGGCGACTATGGGCAGTAGCGAGTGGCGCAGTGCCGGGCAAAACTATTTGAAGTCTTTGCTGGCACTGGGCTTCCAAGCGTTCCTGATTATGATTGTCGTGGGCATCTATGCGGTGCTGATACGCAACATTTCGGGTGCGGCGGACATTGCCGGGGCCATCTGGGGCTGCATGGGCTACACCGTGCTGCTCTGTTTCTGTCTGTTCAAGACCGGCAGCATCAGCAAATCCGTGTTCGGTGCCCATTGAGAAAGGAGCGTTTGAATGGCGTATGTGACCGTTCCCAAAGATTTGACCCATGTAAAATCCAAAGTCTTATTCGGGCTGACCAAGCGGCAGCTGGTCTGCTTCGGCGGTGCGCTTCTCACGGGCGGACCGCTTTATTTTTTGGCCCGGAACTATCTTTCCAACAGTGCGGCGGCCCTGCTGATGATTTTTGCCATGCTACCGGGGCTGCTGTTCGCGCTGTTTGAGCGGCACGGCCAGCCCCTTGAAGTAGTGATTCAGCAAATGATTCAGTGCTGCTTTATCCGTCCCAAGGAAAGGCCCTATCAGACCAACAATGCTTACGCCGCCCTTGTGCGGCAATACCAAATGGAACAGGAGGTAAAGGCCATTGTCCAGAAAAACGACACCCCGCGAGACCGAAAAGCCCAAAAAGCTCACCCGCGCCCAGAAAAAAGAAATTGATGCCGTTATCCGCAAGTACAAGGGTGACGGCAAGCCCCGCACGGCACAGGCCACCATCCCGTATGAGGCCATCTACCCGGACGGTGTGTGCCGCATTGACCGACGCACATTCTCCAAGTGCATTGCCTTTGAGGACATCAGTTATCAGCTGGCCCAGCCGGAAACAAGAACCGCCATCTTTGAACACCTGTGCGACCTGTACAACTATGTGGATGCTTCCATCCATGTGCAGCTTTCGTTTTTGAATCGCAAGGTTGACCCGGTGCAGTACGCAAAAAGTTTTGAGATCGCACCGCAGGGGGATGATTTTGACGACATCCGCGCCGAGTACACCGCCATCCTGCAAAAGCAGCTTGCCAGCGGAAACAACGGCATTGTCAAAACCAAGTACCTGACCTTCACCATCGAGGCAGACAATCTAAAAACCGCACGGGCGCGGCTGACCCGCATTGGTCTTGACCTGCTGGGCTATTTCAAGACCATGGGCTGCGTGGCGCACGTCATGGACGGACAGGCGCGTTTGGAGGTGCTGCACGGCATCTTCCACCCGGACGGGGAACCGTTCCGCTTTGACTGGGACTGGCTGGCGCCCTCCGGCCTGTCCACTAAGGATTTTGTGGCCCCGTCCTCCCTCTGCTTCGGCACGGCCAAGACTTTTGGACTGGGCGGCAAGTATGGAGCTGTGAGCTTTTTACAAATCCTTGCGCCGGAACTTTCGGATGAAATGCTGGCCGATTTTCTCAAAACGGAAAGCGGCATTCTCGTCAATCTCCATGTGCAGGCCATCGACCAGACCGAGGCCATCAAAACCATCAAACGGAAAATCACAGACCTTGATGCTATGAAGATTCAGGAGCAGAAAAAGGCTGTCCGTTCCGGGTACGACATGGATATACTGCCCAGCGACCTTGCCACCTACGGCGAGGATGCCAAAAAGCTGCTGAACAAATTGCAGACCCGGAACGAACGGCTTTTCATGCTGACTTTTTTAGTGCTGAATGTGGCCGACACCAAGCAAAAGCTGGGCAACGATGTGTTCCAAGCGGCGGGTGTGGCGCAGAAGTACAACTGCTCCCTTGTCCGGCTGGACTACCAGCAGGAACAGGGCCTTGTGTCCAGCCTGCCGCTGGGCATCAACCAGATAAAGATTCAGCGCAGCCTTACCACCTCCAACGTGGCGGTGTTCGTGCCCTTTGTAACGCAGGAGCTTTTCCAGAGCGGTGCGGCCATGTACTACGGCATCAACGCAAAATCCCACAACATGATCATGCTGGACCGCAAGCAGGCCCGGTGTCCCAACGGCTTGAAGCTGGGCACGCCCGGCAGCGGCAAATCCATGAGCTGCAAGTCCGAAATCGTCAGTGTGTTTTTAACGACTGCTGACGATATTTTTATTTCAGACCCAGAGGCCGAGTATTATCCGCTGGTCAAGCGGCTGCATGGGCAGGTCATCAAACTTTCGCCCACCAGCAAGGACTATGTGAATCCTCTGGACATCAACCTGAATTATTCCGAAGATGACAGCCCGCTGGCCTTGAAGTCGGATTTTGTGCTGTCGTTCTGTGAGCTGGTCATGGGCGGCAAAACAGGTCTGGAAGCGATTGAACGCACCGTGATAGACCGTGCCGTGAAAGCCATCTACCGCCCCTATCTGGCGAATCCCTGCCCGGAGAATATGCCGATTTTGTCTGACCTCCACCAAGCCCTGCTCGACCAGCACTTGCCGGAAGCGGACCGGGTAGCGCAGGCATTGGACTTGTATGTGTCCGGCTCGCTGAATGTGTTTAACCACAAAACGAATGTGGACATCCACAACCGGCTCGTGGCCTTTGACATCAAAGAGTTAGGCAAGCAGTTAAAAAAACTGGGGATGCTCATTATCCAAGACCAGATATGGGGCCGCGTCACCCAGAACCGCAGCCAAGGCAGGGCTACATGGTATTTTGCAGACGAGTTCCATTTGCTCTTGAAAGAAGAACAGACCGCTGCGTACAGTGCCGAGATTTGGAAACGCTTCCGCAAATGGGGCGGCGTACCCACGGGCGCCACCCAGAATGTGAAGGACCTTCTTTCTTCCCCGGAGATCGAGAACATTCTGGAAAACAGCGACTTCATCACGCTGCTGAATCAGGCATCCGGCGACCGCAAAATCCTTTCGGAACGGCTGAACCTCTCCGCAGACCAGCAGAAGTACATCGACAATTCGGAACCGGGCGAAGGACTGCTGATTTTTGAAAACGTGGTGCTTCCGTTTTCCAACCCCATCCCGAAAAACACACAGCTCTATAAGATCATGACCACCCGGCTCAGCGAGGTGGTGGAGCTATGAGCTTAACACATTTCAGCTTGTTTTCCGGCATCGGCGGCATCGACCTTGCCGCGGAAGCAGCGGGGTTTACCTCTGTCTGTCAATGCGAGTGGGCGGCATTTCCCGCCGCTGTGCTGGCAAGCCACTGGCCGGAAGTGCCCCGTTTTCAGGACATCACCACTGTAACAAAGGAGGCTTTCTTTGAAAAAACAGGACTTCGCACCGTCACCCTCATTTCAGGCGGCTTCCCGTGCCAGCCGTTCTCCACCGCAGGGCGGCAGCGCGGCTTCCACGATGAACGCTACCTGTGGCCCGAAATGCTGCGGGTCATCCGGGAATTGCAGCCCCGTTGGGTGCTTGGAGAAAATGTTGCTGGCTTCCTCCGTATGGGGCTCGACAAAACGCTCATTGACTTGGAGCAGGCAGGTTACGATGTTCGGGTTTTCGTATTACCTGCTGCTGCCGTTGGCGCGTGGCACGAACGGAAACGGGTATTCATCATCGGCTCCGCTGCTTCCCACACCCCTTGCCAGCGACACCGGGGATGTGGGCAAGGGGTTGGACATCCAAATCTCTGCGAACGGCAGCTATCGCAAGATGAACAAGGATGGCAAAGCATGGACGGCGCGGCTCTCTCATGTGGTCTACCGCATGACCCCCACCACGCTGGAAAGGCCCTACCTCAACCCGGACTGGGTAGAGTGGCTGATGGGTTTCCCGCGCAAATGGACGGACATTCCCTTTGGGCCGAAGAACCCGCCGACATCCCGCGCCTGACCGAAGAGGTGCCGAACCGCAGCAAGCGGATGAAAACACTGGGCAATGCAGTTTCGCCGCCGCAGGTGTTCCCGATTCTCAAATACATTGCGGACATTGAAACGGGCCGCTGTCCGATGGGAGGTGAAGAACCTTGAAAGAATTGCAGGCAAAAGCCAAAGTCACCCAGACCATGACCCGTGACGGTCTGGTGGTAGAAAATCAGGCTGACGGCACTGTGGAGAATGTTTCCTGCCGGGAAGCGGAACAGGATTATTCCACGGATGCCGAGGGCAAGGCCGAAAAAATTCTGGAACGGGCCAAGGACATCAAGGACGGGCATAAAAATAAAAAGAAAGCGAAAAAGGCAGCAGAAACAGCGGCCACCGCCAAAAGTGAAGATGGTCTGCACCGTTCCGCTGCCCGTTTGGAATTGACCGAGGACGAACGGGCAGACCCGGAGTTGCAGCCGTACATCCACAAGGCGGAAGCAAAGGCCGACAATCTCGATCTCCGCGTTCGGCGCGACCATGTGCCTTATGATGTCTGGGAGCGCCAGGGCACGCTGCAGACCACCGAGGGCAATGTGGTTCACTACGGCTACATTGAGAAATTTATTGAGCGGCTGGGCGAACGCTTCAATATTCGGGAGATTGCCTTTGACCGCTGGGGCGCTGTGCAGATGGTGCAGAACCTGGAAGGCATGGGCTTTACCGTAGTACCCTTCGGACAGGGCTTCAAGGATATGTCCCCGCCTACCAAAGAACTGATGAAGCTGGTGCTGGAGGAAAAGATTGCTCACGGCGGTCATCCGGTGCTGCGCTGGATGATGGATAACATCTTCATCTGCACAGACCCTGCCGGAAACATCAAGCCGGGCAAGGAAAAATCCACGGAGAAAATCGATGGGGCCGTCGCCACCATTATGGCACTCGACCGCGCTATCCGCTGCGGGAACGATAAGGCCGAGTCTGTCTATGACAGTCGAGGTTTACTGTTTATTTGATAATCGTCAAGTTTTGACAAACTTGTCCTTCTTTATCCATTATAATGAGAACAAATCCCGAGCCAATGAAGTATAATAAATACAATCATCACGAATTGCTCGTGCCAGTAATTCGCTTATGAATCATCAGATTAAATTTACCTACAAGGTTAATCTTTCTCTTGACATAACCGTCTGGACTCGCTATAATAAAATTAACCTATGAGGTAAATGATTGAGGTGGTTCGTTGGAAATCAAGTATCAAACTAGAAGCATTGAAAAGGTGTGTACCAATGCAACAGTTGCTGAAAAAAGGTATGGGCTAGAGATGGCAGAAAAAATTCAGATGAGAATTGATCAAATTACTGCCGCCTCAAGCGTCGAATACTTGATACAATACCACATAGGTCGTTGTCACCCACTACACCATAATCGAAAAAATCAATTTGGGATGGATCTAGTCCATCCCATGCGACTTGTTTTTGAAAAAAACGGCGCAGATATTCAAATTGCGAATATTATTGAGATCGTAGACTATCATTGATGAAGCGGGTACTTATTTGAAGGAGGAAACCACTATGACGAGAAGTCGCAGCTACATTGCCACACCACCAGGGGCCACAATCAAGGAGCAGCTTGATGACAGAGGCATGAGCCAGAAGGAATTTGCTTCTCGTATGGGTATGTCCGAAAAACACATCAGCCATTTAATCAACGGCAATGTGCAACTAACACCAGATGTTTCCTACAGATTGGAGCTGGTGCTCGGAATGCCTGCAAGTTTCTGGAGCAATCTCGAAGCTATCTACCGCGAAAAATTAGCAAAAGTGGATGCTGAAAATGCTCTGGATGCTGACAAAGAAATAGCAAAAAAATTTCCTTATTCGGAAATGTCCAAGAATTCGTGGTTACCTAACACGCGGAACCCTGAAGAGCGTGTTGTACACCTAAGAAAGTTTTTCGAAGTAGTTCAGCTCGATAAGCTTTCTAACGAAAATCTGCTACCTTGTATTGCTTGCCGTCGCTTGTCTATTACCGAAAAATCAGATTTTGCATTGATTGCGTGGGTGCAAGAAGCTAAACTTGAAGCAAGAAAAGTCCAAACTATGCCCATCGACCTTAAAGAATTAACGAAACAGCTTCCCACAATACGAGCCATGACCACAAAAGACCCCGCCGTGTTTTGCAGTGAACTATGCAAGCTCCTGGCGAATTGTGGAATAGTCCTTGTTTTTTTACCGCACATTGGTGGGTCTTTTCTACATGGTGCTACTTTTATCGACAACAATAAAATCGTAATGGGGCTTACTGTACGAGGAAAAGATGCGGATAAGTTTTGGTTTAGTCTATTTCATGAAATCGGACATATTCTTTTGGGTCATCTAAATCGAAACGGCGAAATTGATGATGCCGCCGAAAAGGAAGCAGACAGTTTCGCACGGGATGTACTAATCCCGCAGAGTGCTTTTGATTCTTTTGTTGCTCAGCATAATTTCTCGCAAGAAGCTATTATTTGCTTTGCAAGTTCAGCTGGAATTGCTCCCGGAATAGTAGTGGGTCGTTTGCAGAAAGAGGGGCATCTTAACTTTAGTTGGTGCAACAATTTAAAAGTCAAATATGAAATAACGGCATAATACACCCCATGGATAGCACCCGTCATGTGATGGGTGCTTTTCCTTCACCCATTTTGAAGGAGTGTGATGTAATACTAAAACCTAATTAAACGCTTTAATAATCCAATCGCGTCCGGTAATGCTGAAAATGGTATTAGGGGTAAGCGAGCAACAAGGTCAGGATCCACTCCATGATTACCAACGACTTGGTTCTGATCGGCGGAAGTGATGCGTCCCCGGTGTGCCATGTGGACGTCAACGCGGCAATGCCGGGCGTCAACACCGAGGAAGGCATCGACATCACCAAGTTGTTCCCCACCAACGCAGTTCGCAAGGACGACAGAATGGTCTTCTGGAAAATGACGTGGCTGCCTGCCGGTAACCATCAGGGCACCGAAACCGGTTTGCCCTATCTGACAGGCGACTACGAGGGAGGCCTTGCGGGTCAGACCGGCACCATGACCGGCTATGAAAACCGTGTCGATTTCACCAGACTCCGCTATTATGACGGGGGCTGGGAATTCTATCTGGACGCTGAGCTGAACGCGTGGAACACGACCCAGAAGTGGGGCAAGGATACCAATGGCGACGGCACCATCACCGCCGACGAATTTGGAGGCTGGTACCCGGTAACCCCAACCGAGACGGATCTTGATATCATGCCCGGCGTTGCCGCTGGTGAAGGCCAGATCGTCGCCTACTACCTGCAGGTCACGGACGTCACCCGCGAGGTCATCACAAACGTTGCGGACTGGGGCCCTGCCATTGACGACAGCCGGAACATCGGCTACGGCAAGAACTACGTTCTGCTGGATTTTGCGGTCCGTTACGAGGACGGCGTCCGCAACCCCAACGAGACCGGCACCTTCCCCTATTCCGAGGGCAGCTACAATACCGCCGGAGAGAAGTACACCACCGACAAGACCATGGGCTTCCACTGCACGGAAGGCTGGGGCGATGTTGAGAAGCGGGACGATGGCACCCTGTGGCGCAAGATCAACACCATCATGGCCACCACGGACAAGATCGACGGCTACGAGATCTACATGATCACCACCACAAGGTCCGACGAAACCAAGCAGCTTTCTGACGTGGATATGTCCCAGAACAAGCGCAGCTCGGATGGTTCCGGCGGCTATGACTACGATACCAAGACGGAAACCGTCGTCTGGCTGAAGGATGAAAACGTCCGGTACAACACCGAAGAATTCCTGCTTGATGAGAATGTCGCCTACGGCTACCGGGAAAACGGCACCCACACCAGCGGCGTTCCTCTGGTGGACTCTGTGACCATTCAGAATGAGCACGCGGTGCTGGTCACCTACTACGTCCGCTACGTCGGCAACACTGAGGACGCGCTGCATGTGCATTATGGCTACTTCTACACGGATCTTGCGACCGGCCAGTGCTACTACATTCCCTTCACCGTTATGCGGGGAACGGAAAGCATGCGTATGGCAGTCACGACGGATAAGACCACGTCCTCCAACCCCCACCGCTACGTCATGTCGGTCTTCCCGGCCACCACTGTGTACTATGAGGAATACTTCGCAAAGTACGAAGGCACATGGACGGGCAATACCACGAGGCCGGACATGGGTGAGAACTACGCTGGTCAGTACATGGTGCAGCAGCAGGGCGCGTACCCCGGCATGACCGATGCGTACAACTACGGCTACGACACCGTTTACGGCGGCGACGCAAAGACCGAGGCTGCCACTACGACCCCCGGCTCCAAGGCCACCTTCGAGTTCACCGGCAACGGCTTCGAGATCTACGCCGACTGCACGACCAGCACCGGAACGGTCATGGTCGCGCTGTACAAGGTTGACGGCCAGACCGAGAAGATGAAGTCCATATACATGGTGAACACCGTCAGACAGAGCGGCGAAAGCGCCCTGACGCAGTACGAGGGCGAGAGCCACAATACGCCCATCGTCAGCGTCAGAGACCTGGAGTACGGCGACTACAAGGTCGTGATAGTTCTGACCAACTATTCGGCGGCGAACTTCGTGTTCGACGGCTTCCGCGTGTTCAACACGATGGACAGCGCCATCGACGGGAAGGTGTACGACAAGGACGCTGAGTCCCAGCCGGAATTCGTGGAAGTTCGGGACAACGTTCTTGTGGCCAACCTGCCGAACAAGGACGCGATCGACGAAAAGAGCGTCTATATCAACCAGATCGCCGAGGGCGTTTCCGGGCAGGTCTACACCCTGAAGGGCGACCAGAAAGTAACCGCGGTGCTGATGACCGAGGGAGGCGCCGCCCTGAAGGACGCGGATGTGACGGACTATCTGGACAACGGTACCAAGAATGAGGTCTATGTCCGTCCGGGTCAGTATCTGCTCATTACGCTGCCCAGCGAGGAGATCGCTGCAAAGACCCAGATCGGCCTGAAGACCCTGACCGGCACCGCGACTCTCGGCACGAAGACGATCAGTCAGACCAATATGTACTACGAGGGCATGAACGACGGCGCCACGATCAAAATTCAGAACCCGTGGGGTACGGCTTCCATCATCTCCGTAACGGATCTGAAGGTTCCGGGCGGCATTCCCGCGGACAGCACTGCCGACACCCAGAGCCTGCAAAGCGGCGTCCGGCAGGCGCTGCTGTGGATGGGCTACAAGGAAGAACCCCAGCCCACAGAGCCGGAACCCACGGAACCGGAAGTCACCGAGCCGAAACCCACCGAGCCGAGCACCGTTGTTCCCGGGGACACTTACGTTTCCGACAAGGCGTACCACCGGGGCGACACCGTCGTGTTCAACGGCAAGACTTACAGAGCCAAGTGGTGGACGCGGGGCGAGAATCCCGAGACGTCTCAGGTCTGGGAGCTGGTGGACGACGGCAATCAGACTGCCGCCCCCGCCGCATGGTCGCCGTTCAAGATCTACACCGCCGGTATGCAGGTGACCTACAAGGGCCGCGTCTACGAAGCCAAGTGGTGGACGATCGGCCTCGCGCCCGGCAAGGGCTGGTGGAGCGCGTGGAAGCAGATCTCCTGATACTAGATTTTAATAAAACGGTTAAAAAACCGTTTTATTATGCCGCGTTTCAGCGGTCTGCGGCGTAGCCGCTAAAATCGCAGTCCATACATTTCTCGCCGCCACCAGCGGCCTGCGAAGTATTCGCAGGATAAAATGGTATTAACCATTTTATCGAGAAATAGTATGACAATGAAACGCGGGACGTTCTGCCGGTAGACGGCGCTGCGTGAGCTGCCAGAAAGCCAGTGGGGCGCTGATGAAAAAATCAGCGCCCCACTTTGCCATACGGAACTACAATTAATACTATTTCCTGATTAAAATCTTTGATTTTAATCAGGAAGGCATCGCCTAAT
>ERZ827490.3785-NODE-3785-length-13028-cov-2.144531_pt1 | contig 13028 bp, 13 predicted proteins | sample MGYA00519770_ERZ827490 | MGnify/ENA primary metagenome ERZ827490 (study PRJEB31778, sample SAMEA3449324) | human gut metagenome | biome: human gut; feature: human-associated habitat; material: faeces | place: United Kingdom | collected 2010/2012 ...
TCAGTGGTGTTTTTGGATTTAGTGATTACTGTATATCAAGAAGTTAAGCTGTAAAACCTATAGCTATTAATAAACAAAAACAATTTCAATCGCTATGATAGGCCTCGAAATCCATTATATGTATGCTGTTCTCGGCCCAAAAAGAGGCTTGCTCTTTATGCAGTCATAAAATGAGTCTTGAGGCCCAAGCAACAATTACCCGTTGGTTTGGCAATGAAAATGTATACCGGTAAATTTAAAAGATCATTATTAAAGGAATACTCTTTTATTCTATCAAGGAAGCGTCTAATATATAGCTTGTTTAAATAAATATTTTATCCACATTCTCCATATCCCGCTTGATGCTGGAATCCATGACTTTGGCGTAGCGCTGGGTCATGCGAATATCGGAATGACCTAGCATTTTGGCAATATTCTCCATCGAAACACCGTTCGACAAAGCCACGACCGTGGCGAATGTATGACGGGCAGTATGTGTAGTCAGATTCTTTTGGATGCCGCAGAAATCTGCAATCTCTTTCAGATAGGAATTCATCTTCTGGTTACTCGTCACGGGCAGGAGTGCGCCAGTTTTCGCGCACAGCGGATGATTCTTGTATTTTTCCATGAGTAACTGCGGAATCTTCAGTAGGGGAATGTTGCACATATTATTGGTCTTCTGACGGGCTTTACGTATCCATAGGTCGTCGTTGTTGTCGCGAACGATATGCTCCTGTCGAAGGTTGCTCACGTCGACATAGGCCATCCCCGTAAAAACACAAAAAATAAACACATCTCGCACATATTCCAACCGAGGCAAAGCAAACTCTTTGCACATCATCCGCTCAATCTCCTCCTTGGTCAATACCTCCCTAATGACTTCTTTTTCCTGAAAGCGGATTCCGGCAAAAGGGTTCTTGTGCATCCAGTCATTGGCGATAGCCAGGTTGACAATCTTCTTTAAACCCTTCATATAACGAATCACGGTATTTTGCTGGCAGTTGCGTGTCGTCTTGAGGTAAATCTCGAAATTTCGCACGAATTCACCATTTAACTCGGCGAGGTTCATATCCTCTTTTCCATACTGTTTCTGGATGAAATGGCCGAGGTATTTACAACAGTTGTCGAAGCGGCTAACAGTAATTTGCACATAGTCAATACCAATCAGCCTGCGGCAATCATCGTTGTGCTTCCGGAAAACATTCAGAAGCGTGTAACGGCCCTCCTCGCAACTATAGAGTTTATCCATAATCAGGCGGGCTGTGTAGATAGTGCCTTCTGCCTCCAACTCCCGCTGAATAGTTAGCACCCGCAGTTTGAGCATACGGATATATTCGTTCAGTTCAGCCGCGGCTTTGGTGCGCCCCATCGAACACTCCTTAGCCTGGGACCAAAGATTGAGCGCCACGCTACGCCGAATTTGCAATTCGACGCTAATACTATTCACGGTAATGCGAAGCCGAATGGGGGCTTCGCCGTTTTTTAAGAGTTTTGTCTTTTTGATGAAGAACAAAACGCTGAAAGATGCTCGTTTCATAACTTTAATTTACTGGTTAAAATTACGAAATCGCGCCCTCTGAATCAAGTGGCAAAATATTGTGAATCAGTGCAAAATACGCCAAAATGTGGGACTAAATCCGAGATCGAAAAAAGTCCCACGATTTTCACTTGCAAATATGCTCTGAAACCCTACTTTTTGCCTCTGCAAGAAAAAGATAAATCCCTGAATTCGTTTGAAATTCAGGGACTTGCTTTGTTTTACTTGTTTCTTAAGTGGTACCACCAGTTTTAATTAGCGTTTCCGCTTCTTTCCTCATTTACCTGAAAAAAAGTTGTAAATGCCTGACGTTCAAATTAGGCATTTGGAACTTTCATTTCTTTTTTATATATTCAAATCAATCGGGAACGGTAAAATTGTTTTACCTATGTTTTACCCCCTCATCCCGCAGAAATCCCACAAAAAAATAATATAACCAATTAAATTCATCGACGTATGAAAATTACTGCGAGCGCCGTATTACGGCAAGACAAAGTGAACGCGCACAATGAAGCGCCGGTCTGCATCCGAATTACCGCAGACAGAAAAACAACTTACAAAACTCTATTCCGCATACCAATTGCAGATTGGGATGCAAAAAGCAAAGAAGTCAGAAAAACAGCGACAAATGCAGGTGTCTTAAATCTCAAATTAAAAACAGCATTGGCTGAATATACCAAAACAGCCTACATGTGCGACGTGAAAAATGCAGACGCCGGAATTACGGCAATCCGGGATAAAATACACCAAAGTTGCTCACTGGATTTATTTCAGTATGCCGAAACATATGTACAACGGCTTGCAGAAGTCGGAAAGTTCGCGCACCATGCGAAAGTAAGTTCGACAATGGAACGGTTCCAAAAATTTATAGGCCGAACTACATTCCCGGTAAATGCACTTACGGAAAAAACATTGAAAGACTATGAATATCACTTAGCTACCGTTCGTAAGAATAAACCGAACACGATTGCGGCAAATATGAAAATCATAGGAAAACTCGTGAATGATCTTTACAAAGAGTACCGTTTGGACAATACACTCAATCCGTTCACCTATTATAAAAAACGTTATGTACCCGTAGAACGGGTGTTTTTGGACGAAACCGAAGTCGCGGCAATAGAAAACTTAAAAATAAGACCGACAAATTATCTGTATGACATACGGAACATATTTTTATTTGAAATCTATACCGGATTACGCATTTCGGATATTCTTACGTTGAAATGGAAAAATTTTGACGGGAAACGTCTTCATAAAACCATCAAGAAAACCAAAAAAACAATTCATCTGCCGCTACAAGACAAAGCGATTGAGTTGATCGAGATACGGAAACGGTGTGTCTTACGGCGATTCGAAATAAATCCCGAAGATTATATTTTCCCTTATCTCGAATACGATTACGAACAAGTCCCGGCAAAAACAATATTCACAGCCATTTCAACAACGACAGCCCGCATAAACAAGGCATTGAAAAGAATCAAAGAAAAAGCCCAAATCGAAAAATCGTTTTCCACACATACCGGACGACATACATTTTCCGCAATTTTCTTATTGAAATGCAATGGAAATTACTATGCCTTAAAAGAATTTCTCGGACACCGCGATATGAAAACCACGCAAACTTATGCGCACATGCTCGACAAATCAAAAGACGATATTATCGAACAGTTAAACACTCCCACAAGCCATGAGGTTAGATGTTGATATTAAATCCGGATTTTTCACTTCGAGAGAAGTAGCAGACGGTTTGGGCATCAGCCTACGAACCTTAAAAAATTACAGAGACGAAGGGCGCATACAATATCACAAGTTCAGCCCACGTAGAATCGGCTATGCCAAACAGCATATTTGGGCGTTCCTGCAAACGACGCATTGCTCGTTTTACATGAAAGAACGCGCAAAAAAATTGTTGCAGGAAAGCATCGTCAAATATAACTCACCGGACTAAAATAAATCGTTCGGAACCAAGAAAATTACAAACCAAAGAGGTTGCATTAAGTCAACCTCTTTTTTGTATTTTATAAGGACCAAATTTTCGGGCTTTCAAAAGGCTATTTTACAAAACGCACAAAAAGACGTTTAATTTATTCATGTATAGCACATTATAGCGTTTTATTGAAATCAGGTTAACCGTAGCAACCAGTAGAAAAAGGGGTAAAAAGGCGGTTGTGTTTCAGTATAGACGTAATTGCAATAACAAGATGCCGGAATAACTATTCTAATTTTATCCGGATTCGCGGAAAGTAATCGCATTGTATCTCTTATTAATATATACATATACTATATAAATGAGTGTGTACGTGTGCGTGTGGGTTTCTAAACCCGTGTTAACCAGTGTGACGGGTAACGGCCACAGAGGGCCAAGAGTAGCGAGCGTAAGAATGCAGATAGCAAACGCGGTTAGGAACATCTCTAATTAAATTAACATGGCTAATCACGTTTACGTGTTCGTAGAAATATCTGCGGCGAATAATTTTGCGGAACTACTGATTAAAAATGGATATAGCGCATCTTCGATGTACACAACTAAGTTAGAACCTACTTTGAATATATTTGCCGTATACACTGGGCGCAAAGAGTTTTATCGTTTCTATAATACCGAGGCAGAGTGTATAACTGTTGCAGACTTTATTGATTTGTTCTTATGAATATAATAGTAAATAGCTACGAGGAATTAACTGATGTAGTTGGGTGGGTATACTTTACTAATAAGTGGAATATAGGACAAACACGTATAATTATAAATAATGTCGGGGATATTAGCTATACACAGTTAATTTCCGGAAACGTGCATTTAAGATTTCCGGTATTGGTAAGTATAGAACCCTCACGTGTATGGCTATACCGAGTAGAGGGTGTTCCCGAATTTCTCCTGGATTTATCTTACGACGATTGGGACGATTTGTTTAACTAACCACGTAATTTCAAAATTGCGGCGGATAATATAATTAGTTATGTATATACACGTAGATAATAGTGAACAACTATTGACTATTTGCCGTTGGTGGTATAAAAAGCATTGGCTTCCCTATAATAAATGGAGAATTAAAATGCCGTGGGAGACAATCCCCTTTTCATATTACCAATTACAGACGCACCTAAGTAAGCCCGCGCTTGTGGCTACTTTATTCCCAGTGGCGGTAAGGCCGGATAACTGTTCTATTGATGTTGAAAAAATGTATAACTTAATCGGGGACTACATGGGCGATAGATTCGATAACCTTATTACTTACGATGATTGGGAAGCAAGTGGTAGAGAATACATACGAGAGTAAGCGCAGGTAAGATTTCTGCTCGTATGTGTCAGCAGAAAAGGACCCCACCCCTTAAATGGGGTTGGTGCCCGGAGGGGATGCGGGTAGTCCGGTTAGGTAAGACCGGATTTTGGAAATCCAGCCATTGCATTTTTTTCTTGCACTCCCGCAGAAAATTTCTAACTTTGTTTTTGGAACCAATTAAAATTACAATAAACAGAGAGATTAAAATTACTGACATATTAATATAAAGCGTTAGCTTTTATTCGGGTCATTGAAACTTAGGAAATTTCGACTGTCACCAAGAGTAAAGCGTAAACGCTCACGTTTCACGACGTGGGCTTTACTTGTTTGGTGACAATGGTATTCCTAAGACCTCAATGACCAACAATGTTTAGTCCACGTTTTTTATGCCTACACCCGAACAATTCCAAGAACTTACAAAGAAGCTGGAAATCCTTATCGAAAAAGACAAGGAACAAAAAGGTATTGTCCAGCAAAATCTACTATATCAATTCAAAGATAGTGTTGCTAAAATACGATTGCACTATCAAAGAGTTATTGAAACATATCAACGGGATATAATTCCTTTTCTCCAATCACATTCTTATTTGGCATCAGATTCAGTTTTGTCCATCATAGATAAAGAATATTGGGAAACCTATCATTCCAAAATATTAGCACAAATATGGAATTGCTCACGCAGTAAAATCCTTTGCCACTTTATGCGCTTTATTGGTGCGGATGAAATTGCTCATTTAATTACACAAAGCGAATATAAAGTAAAGACAGAATTACCGCTAACCAAAAGTCGGAATAAAACACGTAATGGGAAACGTATCGATATTTTAATAACGGATAATAAAAGTTGGGTAATTGTTATAGAAAATAAAATCAATGCCCGGGTATCGAAACATGGCAGGGAGGATTCCCAATTAGCACGCTATCGAAAGTGGGTCGAAGAAAAATATCCGGCATCACACTTTAAGCAATGTTTCGTTTTGTTGAGTTTGCGGAACAATCGTCGGCAATGCGAAAAGGATTGGATATACTGCGATTATCTGACCCTATTCCAAGGGTTATTAAATTGCGGCTATCGTGATCGGATTATTGAAGACTATTTAGCAACTCTCTACAAACTCTTACCTATTAATTTACAAATCGCTCCTTGCCTGTGTGATATAAAACGAATAGAAAAACTGATAATACCATGAAGACCCAATTAACAAAATTGCACAAGCAATGCCTTGTAGATATGCCGATGCTTATTGACGTAATGGCAGAAACGATAAATCAAATGCACGCCATTTTAGGGGACTATTACGAGGATTATTGTTCGTTGCTGAACAATCACTTTATTCCGAAATCGAAAGCAAGATATGATGTTGTCCCCAATGATTGGGTCGTTGAATGTTTCGAGAAAATGCCGTTGGAAAGGTCGGTATATGTCGGTTATACTATCGAATTATGCGAGAAGAAAGCGCGTAACCCTCATACGTTCGTAATTGAGATTGCATATAATCTGGATGAAAAGGAACATGCTATTTATTTTTTAATAGAAGATCAATCGAAAGAAATAGATTTATCCGGTTTAATATCGGATTTACAATCGACAGATGAGTATCTGTATGGTATTGAGCCAACCCGGTTATATGTAGAGATTTCTGTGGATGAAACGTTGAGCGATGAAAAAATCCATAAATGTTCTGAATTATTTAAAGCCAAAATCTTATATCCAATTATAACTACCCTTAAATAAATATGGAAAACATACAGATTGACTTAAATGTCAGGGAAGACAAACCGGCATTTAACATTGACAGACTGTTAAGTATTCATCAATCCTATTCGCTGGAAGGAATTAAGCGATTAAATGTTGAAATGCTAAAAGCGCAGTATGCGCAATGTGAACAGCTGACCCAATTACAGAAGCAAATCGACCAAGGGAATAAAATTTCCATGCAAATCTTACGTAACCAAATACGTGAGATTGAAAACAGAGAGCGACAAAAGTTTTATAAAGCAATGGTTTTTAACCTTGCCATATTTTGCGATCATATCGAAAAAATAGAACCCATTACATTAAGGGCATTTATTTTACCGATGTATGCTACTTATATTGAAGGGGCCGCAAAAGATGCTATGGAACATTTGGAAGAAATACCCGATAAAACACATTGTCAATCTATTTTAGACCATCTGCAGAAGATTACAGCAGAAGTCGAAACCTGCTTGCCGGAATATCAGCAAAGCGGTTTTGCCCAACTGGTGCCTTTGAAGGCGCAATTAGAACAGGACCGGGAAGTGTTGGAACAAGAATTTGAAGAAGAAAAAAAGCAAATTGAAGCTCCTCTTATCAAGGTTGTACAACGTGCTGACACACCAAGCAAACATCGCACGTCTGTATGGATTTGGGGACTATTGACTATTCTATTTCTAATTGTGTTCTTTCCTGTGGGTGTTATATTTGGCTGTCTGTTTTTTCGGGAACTTAACAAATCAAATAGGGGCAAAGAACAAGTAACAGCGGCAAAACCACAATATGAGAATTTGGAAAACGTGAGAGCGGCAAAAACTGAATGTATGAATACCTATCTTGCGAAAGTGCAGAAATTGGAACAAGAGCATCCGTATACCCATACACTTACACAATTATCGGCACAATATCCCCGCTGGCAACAAGAATTAGAAACTGTATACGAATTGTTTCTTAAATTCACCAAGGGAATAACCGATAGTAATTCTTCTCCTAAACAATATGATTCTTTATTTATAGAAGTTGCACGTACAGCAGTGGCACAAGGAACAATATCTGCTCCATCTATTCAGCAAATGTTCGAAGTTAGTCCTAATCGTGCAGAGCGAATTATGGAACAACTCGAAAAATCCGGCATTATTGGACGGCAAATCGGGACTACTCCTCGAGAAATAATGTATAGCAGTATTCCATCACTTGAATTAAAATTAAAAAAACTGGGTGTAATTGAATAAATGGAAAACGGAGGTTAAAGCCTCCGTTTTTTATTTCAGTCTCTCAATGTTCTGTAATTACAATTATCGAACATTGAAAAATTGATTTTGATTTTTGTAGGTTCAATATCGTATTACTTTCGACAAAGTATCATGCATATCCCTTTTTCCTATAAAGAAAAATAGATTGTAAATATACTCATGCTGTTAATATTAGATTTTCTATAAAAGATGATTTACAAGCAAGTTCGAAATAATATCAATTAATTTTATGTTATTTATTGCAAAATAAACGATGAAATTATATCTTTAACAAATGCAATTTTATTATTATAAACACAAAATCATAGACATATACATGAGAGACATTTACGAAAAATCTTTATCTAACTCAGCAAGGGTCAATAATTAATAATTGCTATGCTGAAGCATATGATGGATGTAATGTTTTTGGATTAATAATTACACCTAGGTGTGATTTAGAGAACAATGCTAAAATTTCTACTGTACATTATTTGCCAATAGTTCGATTCGAAGATTGGTGCAATATATATTTAAAAAAACTGTGTGCAGAAAAAATTTCTTCGGAAATCAGAAAAAAGTTAAATACTACATTGAACGAATGTAGAATTGATTCGTCCCTAATTGATACAATCGATAAAAATAATTTGATTACAATTATAGAAGAACATTTCTCAATGCCAGTTAAGAAACTATCTGGCTTTAAAGTTATGTATAATGATTATTTGCTTTCTTTAAAGGATAATAATAATAAAGATGTTCATACAAAATATTTAAACGGATTCATCTCATCAAAGATGCGAGATTTACTTGATAATAATCTTCATAGTTGTTATCTACTTGAAAGTTGGGAAAATGATAAAGAGTTTTTTGTTGTTCTTTTGCGAGATGTGAGACGCATAACTCGAGACATATTTTTAAAAATATCTAAAGAACTGACAGTTGGAGATATAAACGATGTCAATATATTAAAACACAACGATTTAGTCGTCGCTGGAGATGAAGAGGAGTTTGTGTGTGTACAAGCTCAAATTAAATCTCCGTTCGTGGAGCATATTCCAATCTTTTTTTTATAATTTTGGAAGGGTTGGGGTTGATCGAATTGATAGCATCGCTAAGGATAGATTGATGCAATATTATAAATTATAATTATTAAAACATAATTGGTATGAAATATATATTTGTAACCTTGGATGCTATATACAATATCGTATCTAACAGATATTTACAGAGTTCGGAATTTGGAAATGCCCAGATTATAGCAAACATCCTTATTGGAAAAGAAAATGCATACAATAAAGATGGGTTAATTTATTTTAAAGCCAAGGATGGTGGTGTTTTCTATACAAATGGAATAAACCGAAATAAAGGTATTTTATTCGATTATTCTTCATTTGACGCCTTTTCTGAATCAAATAATACAATAGCAAATATAATAACTATTTTCCAAAAAGTTCTTAGGTATGCTGTCCGGTATTTTGAGTCGGCCCCGTTATCACCTAGCGAAAAGGCGATACCAGAAAAAAATACAATCATCGTCTATCCTTTCCCTTATGTTCCCGCAAGAGACGTGTACAAAATCTTTGTAGACAAAAATTCTACAAAATGGAGTAGAAAAGATAAGGATTTTTTAATTGCGTATGCATCTGGAACAGTTATCAATGATGAAAAAGTTGGAATCAGCCAAACAAATATAAACAAGGCTGTTACTGATATTGCAAGCATTACTATTATTCCTAATACAGAAAATTATATTCCAGAAGATGTTGATAAGCCGCTAGGAATTGTTGAGTTAGTGGAAAATACTCCATTATCTCTTGATAGTTCATTGCGATTTGAAGACTGGAGGCCCTATTTAACCACGTCTCAAACAAAATTTGTTTACTCCGATGTAAATGGCCCCGAAAGATTGGAAGGGGCTGCGGGAACGGGCAAAACTCTTTCAATGATTCTAAGGGCAGTATATTTATTGAAACAGCATATTGAACAAGACCTTGATTATCATATTGCTTTTATAACACATTCACTTGCTACTAAAAATCATATAATAGATATCTTTAAGAGTTTATATCCTGATGGAGCAAAACTTATTACATCTAATTTGAATGAAAATAAAGTTAGTATCAATATTACAACCCTTCAAGAATGGAGCATCAATTATTTGGGTAATGATATTAGTTCTACGGAATATATTGATAAGGATGCTCAAGATTCAAAAGCTTTCCAACAGTTAATCATTGAACAAGTATGGAAAGAGGCTTATGCTTCATCTTTTCAATCTACATACAAAGCGCTATGCTCAAAAGATTTTACTCATTTTATAGCCACAACTACAGAAGGGGCTTTGATTGAGATGCTCCAATATGAGATAGCGATTTTGATTAAAGGCCGTGCAAGTGGAGATATTGACGTGTATAAATCTTTATTACGCCCCAAATATTCTATACCATGCCGTAACGAAGGTGATCTTGCCTTTATATTTTCTATATATATGAAATATCAAGAGCATTTAGAACGATCAGGGGCATATGATAGTGATGATATTATATTAACTGCACTTGGAAGTATTAATACTCCTATTATTAGAAGAAGACGCATGCAAGAGGGATATAGTGTCTGTTTTATTGACGAAACTCATATGTTTAACTTAAATGAATTGTCACTATTTCACTATTTAAATAAAACGGAGTATGCCAGAAATATTATATATGCAATTGATAAATCGCAAGCGGTAGGAGACCGGGACATCTCTAATGATAATTTGCAGACTGCATTACAATTGTCAATAAATGCTTCCTCCCAAAGGTTTGAAACTGTATTTAGAAGTTCTCCAGATATAATAAACTTAGCATTCAATATTTTATCTTCTGGAGCGACTTTATTTACAACTTTTGAAAATCCATTAGAAAAGACATCGTTTAATTTTACATCTCAAGAAGAGAAAAAATGTCGGTTCCCTCAATACATTGGGATTAATGGAGAACAAAAAATGATATCAGAGGTTTTCATACTTGCAGACAAATTACACAAAGAATGCGAGTGCAAAAAGTCGCAAATTTTAATAACAATTACAGATGATTTATTGTTAAGAAATATTGAAAAATACGCTCAAGAAAATAACAAACCTATTGAAGTCTTAAAAAGTAGAGGAGACTTTTTTTCTGTTCAACAAGCTAATAAGCGTAACTTATATGTTATTGGTGGTATTGATTATGTTGGAGGATTAGAGTTTGATGCAGAAATAATAGTTGGGGTGGATAAAAATCGGGTTCCACCTGCATCAACAAAAAATATGGATTCGTACCATTTTATAAATTATGCATGGCATAAAAGATTATATGTTGCCATTACTCGGACAAAATATGCACTAATAATATTAGGGGATAAAACTCGAGGTAGTAGTGAGTTATTAGAAAGTGCATTATACCTCAATCTTATTGAAAAAGTGAATTGGGATAATTAGTATTCGAAAAGAGAAGCCATTAGCAATGCTGAAATATATTGCTTTCCAGTTATTAGATAGTTCTTATATTATATATGCCAAGTTTTCAAAGCTAGTGTGGATTATAAATCCACATCATCTCCCACGCCGTGGCTTGAATAAAATCGACATCCTTGCTGTAACCTGCGAGGATGTCTGCTTTTGTACGATGCAGGAAATCGTCGATATTCGCGCGTTTCGTGCGCATGGTGCTACAACTGCCGAAGTAAACGATCCGATGCGCTAAAAACCCCTCCAAAACGTCTGCAATCTCGCGTAACGTCACGAGGTCCCGCCCGATCTGTATTTTATTCGGTCTGCCGTGAAAGGCAATATATAGAATCGTATAATTCCGGTAGCGTTCGAACGTATATTGCCGCAGGTATTCGAAGAACTCTTCCCGCGTGTTGCACTTGCGGTAAATGTATTTTATCCCTGCGGCATCCCGCAATATGTCGAGCATCGGACGCACGCTTTGTCTGCACCGCGGGTTCGTTCTCCAATTCCCCTCCAAACAATAGATATTCCGGGGTGGTTGCTTCTTCATATCCGTATCTCTTTAAAGACTTCGTAAAACCGGGGTAAATCCTGCTCGCGGATAATCTCGTCGTTGTAAACTTCGAGCATCTGAATACTCCGGTGACGACTGTATTTCGACACCATCAATAATTCCCCTTTATAGGATTTGATTAACTTGGTAATAAAGAAATGACGGAAGCCATGCGTGCTTCCGTCGATCTCCAACTCTGCGAATACCCGCTTTATGATCTCCCGGACCGATTTGGTCGTAAGCCTTTCGCCCCGGCAATGGTTGCTGTCACTGCGGAACAGTGCGCCGCTCCGGAATCGGTAACAATTCAGATATTCCCGCAGCATCCGGACCGTCGAGGGGTGCAAATGAATCGGCTCCTTATCGTCCCGGCCTTTGCCGCGGATAAATGCAGTCTTGTTCCGCAGGTCGATATCCCCGACATCCAACCGGACAACCTCGATCTGCCGAAGCCCTTGAAACAAAAAGAGAGCGACAAGCGCTCTCAATCTCAAATTCTGTGGTGTAGGTGGTAAGTCGGAACAATACCGTTGTAACTTTCCGATGTCGGCATCCTGCAAGCCCTCTTTGCGGTGCAGTCGGCTCTGCGTGAATCCGCGAACATGATCCGTAATTTTCTGCGGAATCAAATTCAACCGATGCAACCCATCCAAAAAGATTTTCGCCGCAATCAGGTATTTGTTTTTGGTCGATACGCTGAATGTGTCGATACTGGCTAAATACCGTTTATAATCCAAATAAGAATTGCGGTTGATGCCGTGTGTTTCCGCATACCGAATAAAATGCGTGATCCGCACCCGGTATTCGTTGCGTGTTGCATCCGTGACATCCAGTGCGCCGAATACCTCGTTTTTCAGTAATTCCAACCGATTTGACCGAATAATCTCGTTTGTCATGCAGTTTTTAGTGATTTGCTACCGTAAAACTACAAAATAAATTCTATATTTGCAAATGCAAGTATTTGATTAATAGGCATTTAGGAACAATCAACTGTTTTACCTATGTTTTACCTCAGACAAAGAAAAAACGTTGTAAGTTATTCACCTACAACGTTCTATTCAATCTTAAAAGTGGTACCACCAGGAATCGAACCGGGGACACAAGGATTTTCAGTACAAATAACTAAAAATCATAATAGTTACACTATCTGCATCTTAGGATTCATTTCCAAGTTATCCCCTTATTTTGGGTAAGACACAGGGAAAAACAAGACGTTGGGTTAAACAAAATTCATTA
>ERZ827490.3793-NODE-3793-length-13000-cov-4.430359_pt1 | contig 13000 bp, 12 predicted proteins | sample MGYA00519770_ERZ827490 | MGnify/ENA primary metagenome ERZ827490 (study PRJEB31778, sample SAMEA3449324) | human gut metagenome | biome: human gut; feature: human-associated habitat; material: faeces | place: United Kingdom | collected 2010/2012 ...
GCGTCACCGTCAGCAGCAGGATCAGGTACTTGAGGTACCGCAGCGGCCTGAGCTTCTTCGTGGACAGCTTCTTTCTGGGCAGCGGAATCTTGTGAATCAGCTCCTGAAACCACCCGAAGGGGCACAGGAAGCCGCACACGAACCGCCCCAGCAGTACCCCCAGCAGAATCAGCGTGCCTGTTACATAATAGGAAAACTTGAATTTGGACGAGCCGATTACCGACTGCACCGCCCCGATGGGGCACGCGCCTGTTGCGGCAGGGCAGGAGTAGCAGTTGAGCCCCGGCACGCAGACGGTCTTGCCCTTTCCCCGGTAAATCTGCCCCTTAAGCAGATTGGGCAGGTGCGGATTTGTCAGCAGCACGGCGCAGGCCTGCGCAAATCCCCGAAACCGGGCGAGAAAGCCGGAAACGGGCGGAGCCTTCGAAGTTTTTTTCTTCTTATCCAATGCCCACACACTCCAGGCAGATTCGGACGGCCTTGGACAGCACCGTGGCGGCCTCGCCCCGCTGCGCGCCGTAAATCAGCATCGCCGCGCCCAGTATCAGCACGCTCAGCCTCACGACGCGCCTACCCGCAGCCGATGAAATGAGATTCATGAAGCTTCCCTCCTTTTGTCTTCTCGCAGGCTCATTATACGATAGCGGGGGTAAAATCTACGTTAAAACAGAAAATTTTATGCGCATTTTATGCCGATATGCTATACTGGACATGATCACACGAGCGCAAAGGAGGCGCAGTATGCGGATTTTGATTGTGGAGGACGAGCGGGCACTGTGCGACACGCTGGTCAAAAGCCTGAAGCAAAAGGGCTACGAGGTGGATGCCTGCTATGACGGCGATTCCGCGCTGGACTGGCTGCTGACGGAGAAGTACGACCTGCTTCTGCTGGATTTGAACCTGCCTGGACGGGATGGCATGGATCTGCTGAAAACGCTGCGGGAGCAGGACCGGGAAACCCGTGTGCTGATTCTTTCCGCCCGCAGCCGAATCAGCGACAAGGTGGAAGGGTTGGACTGCGGCGCCAACGACTATCTGGTCAAGCCCTTTCATCTGGAGGAGCTGGAGGCGCGGGTGCGCAGTCTGACCCGGCGCAGCTTTGTGCAGCACGACGCGGTGCTGCGCTGCGGGGAGTTGTCCTTCGATACGGTAAAACGGACGGCACAGGTAAGGGGCGAGGTCGTCGCGCTGACCCGCAAGGAAAACGGCATATTGGAATACCTGCTGCTTAACCAGGGACGGCCGGTAAGCCAGGAGGAGCTGATGGAGCATGTGTGGGACGGCAGCGTGAACAGCTTCAGCAACTCCATCCGGGTGCACATCTCATCCCTGCGCAAAAAGCTGAAAGCGGCGCTGGGCTATGACCCGATTCTGAACCGCATCGGCGAGGGTTATCTGATGGGAGGCCGTGAGCCATGAAACGACTTTTGAAACGCCTTTCTCTGCAATGGCGAATCACACTGCTGACCATTCTGCTGCTGGCGACTGCCTGCGTGACCATGAAAACGCTTTTGTGCTCTTCTGGTCATGCCTATATGGACTCCATCGGCAATTATGTGATGCACTATGTGCAGGAGGATCCGCAGGCCGTCCGCGTCGACATTCCTGACGAGCAGTGGAAGGATCTGTCGGAGCGCTTCAATGGAGAGTTCGTGTTGGAGCTGAGCGGCGCGAAGCACAGTTTCTGCATTCGCGGCTGGTACATCGCGCTGGCGGTGACGGCGCTGGGCGGCGCAGTGGCGTATTTCGTCAGCGGAAAGGCGCTGAAGCCGCTGAAGCGTTTTACCGCGAAGGCAGAACGCGTGCAGCTGCAGAGTTTGACGGAAATCACCCTCAGTGAGGATGAGGCCGTGGAGTTCAGCCGGCTGAGCCGTGCCATCAATCAGATGCTGCTGCGGTTGAATCAGGCGTTCGACGCACAGCAGCAGTTTGTGGGCAACGCCGCCCATGAGCTGCGCACGCCCCTGGCGCTGATGCAGGCGCGGCTGGATCTGTACATGGCCACAGACCACGGAGATAATCGTCCGGAAACCGCAGAAACGATTTCCATGCTGCGGGAGCAGACCGAGCGGCTATCCAAAATGGTGCGGACGCTGCTGGATATGAGCGACTTGAAGGCTGTGCCGCGCACGGACAAAATCCAGCTTGCCCCCATGATTGAGGAGGTGCTGGCAGATCTGTCGCCGCTGGCGGAAAAGAGCGGCGTGGCGCTCTCTCAATCCGGCGAAGATCTTTGGATTACCGGCAGCGACGTGCTTGTATATCGATCGATTTTCAACCTGGTAGAGAACGGCGTAAAATACAATCATCCGGGCGGCAGCGTACGCGTCGCCGCGTCGCGCCGGGGCAGCAGTGCGGTGATCGAGGTCAGGGATACGGGCTGCGGCATCCCGGAAAACTTCAGAGAAAGCGTGTTTCAGCCTTTCTTCCGGGTGGACAAGTCCCGCAGCCGGGAAAAGGGCGGCGTGGGGCTGGGCTTATCGCTGGTCTGGGAAATCGCTCAGCTCCACGGCGGCAGCGTACGCATCACGGAGAGCGGCAAAGACGGAACCGTGATCGAGCTGACACTGCCCATCTCTGCGGAGGAACAAGGCATACCATGCGGATAAACCAGTGCGGGACAGGCTACGAAAGACTCCTGCCCGTTCGTTTGTCTTGAAAACACTGGTTTTTCAGTCGCTTGTATGGTATAATACTATTTCCAGATGAAAAGGCGCAAGCAGATGGCACAGTTGAATCTGGAAATAGTATTATATTTGTTCTTTCAAATACGGGCAGGAGGTGGATATATGGCTGCCGCGAAACGAAAATCCATTGCGAAGCTCTGCCTTGCGCTGGGTCTGTTCGTTCTTGCCGGTTTTTTTCGCCAGGCGGATCGCGTGGGCGCTCCGCTGCCCTCTGCCGCTTTCTTTCTGCTGACCAACCTGATTTACATCGGTCTGGCCATGGGCTGGGGCTTTTCCATATCTCGCAGGATTCTGCACCGCTGTGATCGGCGTTGGCTGCTGCTTGGATGCGCCATGGCCGTGCTGTGGCTATTCCTGCGTACGGTCAAATATCGCTTTTTCAACGACGATACTGTTACACGCTATCTGTGGTATTTGTATTATGTGCCGCAGATCCTTGCGCCGCTGTTCAGCCTGTTCGCCGCGCTGCAGCTTGGGCGGCGCGAGGGCGACACGTTTTCGCTCCGGTGGTATCTGCTATTTCTTCCGGCGATATGCCTGATTGGCGGCGTGCTGACCAACGATCTGCATCAGATGGCCTTCCGTGCCGCGCCGGGCGCTGCAACGCTATCAGCCGACTATATTCACGGCTGGGTGTACTATCTCGCCATGGCGTGGATTGTCGTTCTGCTGCTGGCAACCGGGGCTGTTATCTATTGCAAGTGCCGCGTGTCTGAAAGCAGGCGATACGCATGGGTGCCACTCTGTGTATTTCTGGGCGGATTTACGTTGTGCGCGCTGAGTTTTGCTAACATCTACACGTTCCACAAGATACCGGAATGCTGCTGCCTGACGTTTGCGGCGTTCTGGGAGAGCTGCCTGCAGGTGGGGCTGCTGCCAACCAACGACCATTACCGCTATTTCTTTTCCGAATCCACTGTTGCCGCGCAGATTGTGGACGAACAGGGCATCCCCGTCTACCGCGCGAAAAATGCGCCGGAGCTCACCGCCTGTCAACTGAACGCAGCAGCGCGCGAGGCGATTCTGCTGAACGCGGACACACGGCTGCAAAGCGCGCCGGTGCAGGACGGGCGCGTGTACTGGGTGGAGGATATTTCGAAAATCAATCGGATTCAGGCGCAGCTTGCCGAAATCAACACCTGGCTTTCGGAGGAAAACGAGCTGATTCAGGCGGAAAACGAGCTGAAGCGTCAGCGCGCGCAGATTGAAGAAAAAAATCGGCTCATGGACGAAATGATTGCGCTCGTGCAGCCTCAGTTGCTTCAAATCAACCAGCTTCTGGGCGAAGAAAGCGTTCAAAAGCTGGATATTCAAAAATTAAAGCAGATCTGTCTGCTGGGCGCGTATGTCAAGCGTCGGGTCAATCTTGCGCTGATTTGCGATAAGAAAGCGGTCATCCGCGCGGACGAGCTGACCCACTGCCTCCGAGAATCGCTGACTTATTTGACGCAGTACGGCGCTGTCTGCGCGCTCCATCAGGAAGGAACAGACAGCGTATGCAGCTGCCACGCGCAGAGCGCTTACGACTTCTTCGAGGATTGTCTGGAGGCCGCGCTGCCCTCGCTCAGCGCGCTGATGGTGCGCGTGGAATGCGGCAGGCGTTTTTCCATTCGCCTGATGATGGAAGACGCGGCAGGTTTGCCGAATGTGGACAAATACAAGGTTCTGGGGAAGATAACCATTGACGATGCGGACGGCGCGCTGTGTGCAACGCTCGCTTTTGACCTGGGAGGTGAGCGCGCATGACTCCACTTTACGCCGGTTTGATGTGCACATTGCTGCTAAGCGGAACGGTTGCCGGTCTGTTCGGCTGCATGAGCGCCGTGCGCTGCCATCGGCCCTTTGTGTTTGCAATTTGTCTGACCATCGTTTCGCTGGATTTTGCAGCACTGGCCATGTTGCTTTCCCGGCTGCCGGAAAGCGCAGCGCTCTCTCCTGCGCCGTGGACGGCTGCGGCGCTGCTCCTCACGGTGCTCAGCCTTTCTTCACTGCTTCTATTGCGGCGCAAAAGCAGGCGGCAGCTTTCGCCGGTTTCCATCAAGGAAAGTTGTGACCATTTGCCAAGCGCGCTGTGTTTTGCGTGGGAAAACGGGCTGCCCTGCCTGAAGAACCTCAAGATGGACGAACTGAGTCATCTGCTCACGGGAGAAGCGCTGCTCAACGCGAACGTTTTCTGGAAAGCGATTGAATCGCAGCCTATCGTCACGCTGGAGAATGGCCAGACATTGAGCTTTGAGCGCGTACAGATGGAGATGGCAGGAAAAAGCATTTACCAAATCACCGGCACGAATATCACCGAGGAAGCTCGGCTCCAGGGGGAAGTGGAAAAGGACAATCTTCGCCTGAAAGGCATGAACCGGCGGCTTCGGCAATATGGGCAGGACGTACAGGAAGCGACGCGGGAAAAGGAAATTCTGCGCGCCAAGACCCGCGTTCACGACCAGATTGGCCGCGCGCTCCTGCAGACCCGGCAGTTTCTCTCCGGCGCGCAGGGCGATGCGGAAAGCGTCTGCACCGCGTGGCGGCAGAACGTTCGGCTGCTGCTGGGAAAATATGCGGATGAACAGCCTGTCGACACATTTGATCAGCTTGCCCGCGCCGCGCGCGCCATCGGCGTGACCATCGAGCGCCGCGGCGTATTTCCGGCGGAGGACACGGAGAGCGCGCAGCTTGTTGAAATCGCCGCCCATGAGTGCCTGACGAATCTGGTTCGCCACGCGGGCGGTACACGGCTGGAGATTATCGGCGGGAAAACCGCGTCCGGCTGGCGCGTTCGTTATCTCAACGACGGCAGCACGCCGGCAGGCCCCATCGTCGAAGGCAGCGGTCTGACCGCGCTGCGCGCACGGGTGGAAGCCGCTGGCGGCGCGATGGAGATTGCTCACGCCCCGCGTTTTGAACTGACGCTGACATTTTTCGAGGGGAGGCAGGGGATTCCATGAAATACAAAGTCATGATTGTCGAGGATCAGACCATGCCCCGCGAGCTGTTCGAACTGCGGATTCAGGCGTCGGAGCGCTTCGAGGTGGCGCTGTCCATCGACAACGCCGCGCTGGCGGACGTATACTGCCTGCGCTTTCCCGTGGATCTGATTCTCATGGACGTAGTCACGCGCGGCGGCGAGAGTGGGCTGGACGCAGCGGAGCGGATTAAGCGTACCTTCCCGCAGATGAAAATCATCATCGTGACCTCCATGCCGGAATGCTCCTACCTGAGCCGCGCGCGGGAGATTGGCGTGGAGAGTTTCTGGTACAAGGAGGAGCAGCGCGAAAGCCTGCTGGACGTGATGGCGCGCACGATGGCGGGCGAATCCGTCTATCCGGACGCAACGCCGGAGCTGCAATTAGGGCTTGCCAGCAGCTATCAATTCACCAGCCGCGAGCTGGAGGTGCTGCGCGAGATGACCGGCGGCGACACCAATCAGGAAATTGCCGAGCGACTGCACATGTCCGTGGCAACCGTCAAGACGCACATCCTCAACATGCTGGAAAAGACCGGCTTCAGAAATCGTACCGAGCTGGCCGTGCGGGCGCGGGAAATCGGACTGGTGATCCTGAACCGAAAAAACTGAATAACATGGTGAAAGAGCTGCCTGCGGGCGGCTTTTTTGTTTTGCGGTGAGAAAAATAGCCATTTGGTTGATGTGCAGCACTTTCATTTCTGCTATTCTTAACGTATAAGGGGGGAGTTCTATGAGAAGCATCGTTGTCAGTATGCAAAACATGCTTTTATCAGAGGCCGTCGCACGGACGCTTGCGGAAACAGGAGAGTTCCGCGTGGAGCAGGTTCTGCCCGGAAAAACCAGCGATACCTTCTCACTCTGCCGGGCCATGCAGGCGGATATTCTGCTGATGGAGGTCAGCCGTCTTCCCGCCTACACGCTGGAAAACCGCCTGAAGCTGATCGCGTGCGTACGCAAGGTAATGCCGAACTGCAAATTCGTGCTGCTGTGTGATGAAAACGTCGATCCGGAATTGGCGCACCGGGTGATGATTGTCCGGCAGGATCGATTGATTGATGCTTTCCTCTATGCTTCCGTTACCCACGCCTATCTGACTGCCGCGCTGGATGCGCTGTGAGAAAGGAGCGACCGCCATGAAAAGACGATGGAAGCGAATTTTCGCCGGACTGCTTGCCGCGCTGACGCTGTGCCTGTGTCCGTGCTTCGCTGGAGCCGCGCCACTTGAAGATCTGCCGACGGTGAAAACCTTCTGGTACGCCACCTCCGGCACGTGCATCGAGGAGTTCAACCGCTATCAGATCAAGGAAACGGCGCGCGGCCGCTTCGCCTGGATTGAACGGCACAATGACGATCACTACGTGCTGCCTCTGACCGACGAGGACATGGCCTCGTTCTCCGCGCTGATGCAAGAGCTGGGGCTGGCCGAATGGAACGGCTACCATATAATCGACCGCGACGTGCTGGACGGCGCGAGCTTCTCGTTGAGCGTCGAATTTGAGGACGGCGGAGCTATCGACGCCAGCGGCTCCAACTGTTTTCCCAGAGGTTATAGCGAAAAGGCCTCCGCGATCAGAGATTTTTTTGAGAAACTGATGGAGGAATACGGATTCGACCAGAACGACCGCTGGCTATGACGCAATATGCCGCCACCCTTCTGGCTTCTGCAGACGAGAGCAATTCACAGCGGGCGCAAAAGCAGATTCGTACCCTGCGGAAGACGGAGCTGGACAGCCTTTACAGCGAATGGCTGCAAAGGGCGCCGGCGGAGGGTCGGGGGACAATCATCGCCGCGCAGGGGACATATATGAACGATCTGGCGGTTCAGGAGACGGTACTTCAGCAGCAGTGCGACGAAGAGACTGCTGCCCTGCAGATCAACGCGGAGCTTGCGCGTCAATGCGCGCTTCTCTGCAATATGCTCCATAACGAACAATAGAACAGACATGGACGGAGGTATTGAATTAATGATGAAAAGATCGCTAATCCTAGTTCTCTCCCTGCTGATGCTGGTCCTCTGCATACCCGCATTGGCCGAATCCACCGACTGGAATTATGACGCGAACTACGCCATACTCCGCGGCTATGACGGCGCGGGCGGCGACGTGGTCGTGCCCGCGGAAATCGACGGCTTCACGGTGGACGTGATCGGCGTCGGTGTGTTCAAGGGCGATACGATCACGTCTCTGACGATGCCCGAGACGGTGCTGGAGCTTCGCAGCAACGCCGTCTCCTCGTGCGAAAAGCTGACCAGCGTTACGCTGCCCCAGAGCCTTGTGGTCATCAACCGCATGAATTTCTTCAGCTGCGGCGCGCTGACCGAGATTACCATTCCCGCGGGCGTGCGCTACATCGGCGACACCTCGTTCAGATTCTGCGACGCGCTGCGCAGGATCACCTTCGAGGGCGTGTGCCCGGCGATCGACATGGACTGCTTCACCATCCTTCCCGAGGACGCGGTGGCCTATGTCCCGGACGATCAGCTGGAGGCCTACACGGCGGCCTTTGAGAACGCCGGCAGCACGGTGAGCGTCCAGCCCAGCGGCAAAAACGCCGTGGTCGTGGAAAACAACGGCTATGTGGAGTCGGAGTTCGACTTCGACGCCTCCACCGGCACCATCACCTCCTACAACGGCTATGCCACCTATCTCGCCATTCCCGAGACCATCGGCGGCGCGCCGGTGAAGGCCATCGGCCCCGAGGCCTTCGCGAGCCACACCTATCTGGCGTTTCTGGAACTGCCCGAGGGACTGGAAACCATCGGCGACAGCGCGTTCTACAACTGCGAAACGCTGGGCCGCGTGAAATTCCCTTCCACGCTGAAGACCATCGGCAGCAACGCCTTCTACAACGCCTATAAGAGCAGCGTGCTGGAGCTGACGAGCGTGGAGAGCATCGGCGATTACGCGTTCTATTTCGCCGGCATCAAGGGCTCTCTGGAGCTGCCCGAGGGGCTCAAGTCCATCGGCGAGAACGCGTTTGAATCCTGCCCCAACATGGGCGCCGATCTCTATCTGCCCTCTACGCTGGAGTCCATCGGCTCCAACGCCTTCAAGGGCGACTACAACATTCAGTATATCGTTCTGGAAAGCCTGACCCCGCCCACGCTGGGCGAGAACGTCTTCGCGGGCTGCGATTATCTGTACGACATCGACCTGAACGCCCACGGCAGCCGTCAGGAGATGGAGCAGTGGCAGGCCTATGTGGATGCGCTGGGGCTTCCCTGCCGCGTCTGGCGCGCTCAGGATCCCACCGCCCAGTCGCCCGAAAAGGGTTCCTATACCTATGAAAACTGCGTGCTGACCGAGTACACCGGCTCGCAGACGCGCATTCATCCCCATCTCACCGTTTCGAAGGAGCCGGTGGTCGGCCTGGGCGACGGCGTGTTTAAGGACAGCCAGACCATCGAGTATTTCTCCGTCGCCCATAACGACGAGTTCACCACCATCGGCGCGGAGGCCTTCATGAACAGTTCCATCAGGGACGTGGATCTGTTCGACTCCGTGACCACCATCGGCGCGCGGGCGTTCGCAAACTGCGCGCAGCTGGAAGCGCTGACCCTGCCCGATTCGCTGACCACCATCGGCGAAGGCGCGCTCGACGGCCTGACGGGGCTGAAAAAACTGGTGATTCAGTGCGATCCGGCGATCATCCCCGCAGGCGTGTTTGCAAATCTGCCCGCTTTGAGCGACGTGACCGTCGAATTCGGCGAAATCCCGGCGCATATGTTCGAAGGCAGCGGCGTGACCGTGCTCACGTTGGGCGCGGGCGTGACCGAAATCGGCGACAGCGCGTTTGCCAATACCGCGCTGACAAGTGCCGAAATGCAGAACGTGACCGCCATCGGCGCGGGCACGTTTGCCAACACCGCGCTGACAAGTGCCGAAATACAGAACGTGACCGCCATTGGCGCGGGCGCGTTTGAAGGCTCCGCGCTGGAGCGTGTACAGCTGAACGCGGCCGCTTCCGTAGGCGAGAGAGCCTTCGCGAACACAAAGCTGACGAAGATGGTCATCCCCACCGCCGGCAGTTTCCCGCTTTCCGCCGTCGAGGGCACGAGCGCCGAGCTGCGTCTGCCCGCCGACGCGACCGATGAGCAGCTTGCCGCGTGGAACGAGACGCTCCAGCGCCCGTGGTACGACCCCATGCTGCGCGAGGGCGAAGTAAGCAAATTCGTAAAGATGCCCTTCGAGCCGACTCCCGCCGAGAACTTTAAGTTTGATCCGGATACCGGTCTGATCGCCGCCTACGTCGGAACTGACGTGGATGTGGTCGTGCCGCGCGAAATCAACGGCGTAACCGTGGTCGGCTTCAAAAACTACAACGCCTTTGACGTGTGCCATGACTATACGGATTCCTCTGTGACGAGTGACCGTACCGAGTGGGTGCGCCTGCGCACGCTGGTGCTGCCCGAAACAATCACAGAGCTGCCGGACATGATGCTCGCCTACTGCCAGCAGCTGGAGACCTTCGTCTGCTACGCGCCCCTGGAGAGCACCGGCGGCAATCAGTTTATGCTCTGCCGGAGCCTGAACAACGTAATCTTCGTCAACGGCGTGCGCGAAATCGACAATTACGCCTTCGACAGCGCGGGACCGCTGGGCAACCTGTACTTTGGCGAGCATCTCATAAGGATCGGCCAGCAGGCGTTCAATTTTGCCGGTCTCAGTTCCTTCGTCGCCGATGCGGAGCGTGTGGAATACGGCGCGTTTACTGAATGCAAGAACCTGACCAGCCTGCACTTCACCAGCAAGATGAAGGACTTCGGCGAAAACTGCATCATCAACTGCCCGAACCTTGCCGAAATCTGCTTCGACGGCTGCGATTTGACCGCGTCCCCCATGGGACTGATGATGAACGTCGCGCCCAAGCTGACCGTGCGCGTACCCGAAGGCATGAGTGAAGAAAACCTCAGGCACGCTCAGAATTGCCAGAGCTGGAGCGAAAACCGAAGCGAAGTTACCGTAATCACCGAGCCATGCGCCCACGCGAAGCCCACGCTGCCCGATTTGCCCGCGCTGCTCCCCACCCTGAAGCTGGATGCAAGCGTTGAAACCGCCGCGCCCGCGCAGTCCGGCACGTTAGTCGCGGCTGAACCCGAAATTGCGCCTGAGCCCACCCCCATTCCCGAACCTGTTGCGCAGAACGCTGGCATTCCCGATGACTATCTGGGCGTGTGGTACGGCGTGCGCATGGAGATAGGGGGCACACCCTATCCGCTGGCTGACATGGGGCTGGATGTGACCTTCACCCTCGGCGCGGACGGTGCGGCTGAAATGAACACGAACGGCGACGTGGACAGCATCCATTGCGCCATGCAGGACGGCGTACTCATGGCGGACGGCATATCGTTCACGCTGCAGGACGCGCTCCTCACTGTCTCCATGGACGACGTGACCATGACGTTCAGCCGCGAGAAGCCGCAAGCCTCAAGCGCGGCCGTCCCGAGCATCAACGAAAGCGCCATTATCGACGATTTCAGGGGCTTCTGGACGCTTGCGCGCGTCACAGCGGACGGCATCACGCTGCCCGCTGAAGCCGCTGAAATGGCGGGGGATACGCTGGTCATTTACGGCACTACCTGCGACCTGACCCTGCATGGTACGACGCTGGACGGTCTGTCCTGCCGCATGGACAATTTCACGCTGCTCATCTCCATCCTGAACGGCGAGGCTGCCGTCACGCTGCGCGAGGATGGAACGCTCAGCCTTGAAATGAGCGACCTCACGCTATGGTACGAGCGTACCGGCGATGCCCCCGAAGCGGCCGCCGAACCAACTGCGGAATTCAATCCCGCAGGCACGCCCGAACCCGTCGGCGCCGAGATTATGCTGGAAAAGAAGTACGTCATGACCGACGCAGATGTAAGCGGCTACAACATGACCGCCGCGCAGCTGGGCAATTATGAGTATTCCCTTCTCTTCCATGAGGACGGCACCGTCAAATTGGTCATAGCAGGCGCGGATATTCCCGGTCTCACATGGGTCTTTGGCAAGGCGCCCACGGAAGCGGGTGAGGTCGGCGGCATTGTCATCAACTATTACACACAGGCGCTGTACATCGTGCCCACGGAAAAAGGCTGCGATATGGACTATTTCGGCTCTATGCTGATCCATTTTGCGCCGGAAGAATCCGCAAAATAATGCCGTTTCTGAATGAAGCACTGCGCTGTGCTACGCGGAACGAGCGACCGTCATTTCTTTTTCATTGATCAAACAAAAAGAGGAGGATTTTCCCCCATGAAGAAAATAATCGTTTTCCTGTTGACCGCACTGCTGATGCTTTCCGTGGCCTTCGCCGATTCTGTTCCGATGAGCAAAGAGGATCAAATGGCCAGTCTGGTGAAGAATTTTCTGGAAGAAAATGAATTTCCCTATGAATATGACGACTATACCTTCACCGTGCCCTTTTCCGTTGATAACTCGATGGAATACGCCTTTATAACCGTTTATATCTACGATGATATGCTGTCCGTGTCCGTGGACGCGCCGATTCACGGAACCCGGGAGGTCTTTGAAAAGATGGCCGTGTTCACCACGCTGGTCAACAACGAGATCTACTATGCGCAGTTCCGCCTCGATCTGGATGGAGACGAATTCTATATCTCCTGCCGCTCCTGCAACCTGGTGGAGGACGTTCTCCCCGGTGAGAACGAGCTGTTCTACCTGTTCGCCATGCCGCACAGCTATATGGAAGATTACGGCGACGGCATCGTGGCGGTACTAAGCGGCGGCGATCCCTACGAAGCATTTGAAACCTGTCAGGCGGCGGTAGACGCGCAATGACAAACATCACCAATCCATACTTGAGCGCAAAGGCCTTCGTCAAGAAAAAAACGGATATTCCCGTTGTGCTGGTCTGTGCCATTTTTGCGGCGGCGACTGTCTCCGCGACGATAAAGATGTTTTCGCAGGGGAAAACGCTGTCCGGCGTGATGGGTATTTTCCTATTCGCTGCGCTCATAACGCCTGTCTTTCGCATTCTTCGCCATGCATACCGCAGAGCCTGCGCGCGCCGTATCGCAGGCGCGCTCCTCCCGCTGACCGAAGAAAGCCTGACCTTTGACCAGCTGGGCACGGTTCTCTCCTCCAGCAAAGCCCTTGAGCAGCTCAGAGCGCTCATCGGCACGGGATACCTGCAAAACCTGCAGATTAACGCTGCGACGCGCACGGTTGCGCTGTACACGCCGGAGGGCACATTCGTGCAGTGGATCTGCCCCGGCTGCGGCGCGAAGAACAGCGGCCGACGCGGCAGCGCGCCACGCTGCACATACTGCGGTCAGCCGTACGCAAAATGACGGGTTCTTCACGGAAAGTTGGGGGAGCAAACAAGGGCTTAGGCGAAGCACCAAAAA
>ERZ827490.3795-NODE-3795-length-12995-cov-3.651623_pt1 | contig 12995 bp, 9 predicted proteins | sample MGYA00519770_ERZ827490 | MGnify/ENA primary metagenome ERZ827490 (study PRJEB31778, sample SAMEA3449324) | human gut metagenome | biome: human gut; feature: human-associated habitat; material: faeces | place: United Kingdom | collected 2010/2012 ...
CAATAGAACTTCCGCATGTCTTCAAAAGAAACCTGACTTCCTGACACGCTGTCTCTTCCAAGATATCGCTTTGGCCGATTCATCACCTGTAAGAAATCCTGTCTGCGCCGCTTTCCTGTTGCCAGCCGGAAATATGCCATAATATCCTTTGCGATAAAGTGTTCATAGATATTCGGAAGATGTTCTTTCATCTGAAACGGGATCTTCCGTTCCACCATTGCTTCTACCACTGCTCTCGCATCTGTATGAACCCGGAACAGAATCGCAATCTCCTCTTCTTTTATGCCATTCTCCTTACATTTCTGTATCTCTTCAAGAACATATTCTGCCTCTTCCACCGGATCTTTCACTTCCTGAATATGAAGGCAGGAACCGCCTTCACGGTTTGCTTCCAGTTTTTTACTATATCTCTCCACATTATTTTCAATGAGTTTCAAAGAATTCTGTACGATATTTGCTGTCGAACGGTAATTCATTCCAAGCAGAATTTGTTTTGCATCAGGGAAATCCTTTCCAAATCCAAGCATCAATTCCGAATCAGCTCCACGAAATCCGTAGATTGCCTGATCATCATCCCCCACTACGAACAAATTATTTTCCGGCTGTGCCAGCATGCGGATCACATCATACTGAATTCGATTAATATCCTGAAATTCATCAATCAAAACGTATCTGAATTTCTTCTGCCACTGTGCAAGTACATCTGGTCTTGAACGGAACAATTCATAACAAAGTACCAGCATATCATCAAAATCAATCTTTTTCAGTTCTTTTCTATGCTGTTCATAATTACGGTAAATATTGCGAAAAGCATCTGCACTACACTTTTCTGATACAAATTCTTCCAGCGGAATCCGATTATTCTTCACTTTTCCAATTTCTGCCACAATATCCTGAATAAAATCTTCTTCATCAAAGATCTCCATTCTTTCTTTGTTAATCACGCCACGTAAAATCTGATATTTTTCTGTCTCTGAAAGAATATTTTCCTGATTCATCCGATAAGCCCATTTCAGGATTCCATAATAGATTCCATGAAATGTCCCCACTGTAACCGGAAGATCTCTTTTGCCCATAACCAAACAGAGGCGGGATTTCATCTCCGCCGCTGCAAATCTTGTAAAAGTAACGACCAGAATTTCTTCTGGTCTTACTTTCTGTTTCTCTATAAGGTATTTTACTCTGTTTACAATCGTAAGCGTCTTCCCCGATCCCGGGCCTGCCAGTACAAGACATGGGCCGTCTGTGTGCTGGATTGCCTGCGCCTGTGCTTCATTAAATCCCATTGTACCTCTTTTCGCTGTCCTTACTGAAGTTTCTCGATTCCAAGACGGATTCTTCTAAGAGACTCATCTTTTCCGAGTACTTCCATCAGTTCTGTTGCTCCGCCCGGAGTATTCTGCTTTCCGGAAACTGCTGTACGAAGCGGCCACATTACATAACCTACTTTGTATCCTTTTTCTGTTGCAAATGTTTTCAATGTCTCAAACAATGCATCATTGCTAAAGTCCTCCTGCGCCTCAAGAACCGGAAGAACCTCGTTCAGAAGTGCGAGTGACTTCTCAGGATCTGTTTTCATCTTCTTGTGTGTATACAGTGCAATATCATAATCTGGAAGTTCTTCAAAGAAATCCACCTGCTCTTTGATCTCCGGAAGAATCTCAATTCTTGTCTTCACAAGTGTTGCAATCTTCTTCAGATCATAGTCCTTTGTTACTGCCTTTTTCAGATAAGGCTCCGCAAGTGCATAGAACTTATCAAAATCCATTGCCTTGAGATATTCTCCGTTCATCCATTTCAATTTCACTGTATCAAATACAGCCGGAGATTTACTCATATGATGATAATCAAATGCCTCAACAAGCTCTTCCAGAGAGAAGATCTCTCTGTTGTCTGTCGGGCACCATCCAAGCAGTGCAACATAATTCACAACTGCCTCTGAAACATATCCCTGCTCGATCAGATCTTCATAAGAAGAATGTCCACATCTCTTGCTCAATTTCTTATGATTCTCATCTGTGATCAGTGGACAGTGTACATAAACCGGTACTTCCCAGCCAAACGCCTCATAAAGGCGGTTATACTTCGGTGCTGAAGATAAGTACTCATTTCCACGAACAACATGTGAAATCTCCATCAGATGATCGTCAATTACATTTGCAAAATTATATGTCGGGAATCCATCAGATTTGATCAGGATCATATCGTCAAGCTCTGCATTCGGAACTGTGATATCTCCGTAGATCTCATCATGGAATGTTGTCTCACCTTCATTCGGTACATTCAGACGGATAACCCATGGCTTACCTGCTGCCAGATTCGCTTCTACTTCTTCCTTGCTCAGACTTAAGCAGTGCTTATCATAAACAGAAATCTCTACTCCACCTTCGGAAACCTGTGTCTTTAAAGACTCCAGACGCTCTTTGTCACAGAAACAGTAATAAGCATCTCCCTGCTCTACAAGCTGCTTTGCATATTTAAGATAAAGTCCTGATGCATTACGCTCACTCTGTACATACGGTCCATATCCGGCATCTTTATCCGGTCCTTCATCATGGATAAGACCTGTTTTCTCCATTGTTCTGTAAATGATATCAAGTGCACCTTCCACAAAACGTTCCTGGTCTGTATCCTCTACACGAAGGAGGAAATCTCCCCCTTCATGCTTTGCGATCAGATACGCGTATAGTGCTGTTCTTAAGTTACCCACATGCATTCTTCCTGTCGGGCTTGGTGCAAATCTTGTTCTTACTTTCTTACTCATTCTATCTTCTCCAATTCCTGTTTGTTATTGTTCATATCTCGTCATATTATAGCGCAACTCCCTAGATTCTTCAACAAACAAAATCAATGTTTTTCTTTTACTCCAAAAGTTTCACCGTTTCAGGAATACTTCCCGCCTGTTCAAGTGTACAGGATCTTGCATCAATACATTCCAGATTTGTTCCATCAAATGCACTTTCCGCAAAACTTTTCACACTTTCCGGCACCTGAAAGGTTCCTGTCCACGCTGCCGGAAATGCAAGAAGAACTGTGCCATCTGCCGTGTAAAGTACACCATCTACCGTAACATAGGCTGGATTTGCTGCATCTGCTTCTATCCATCCCAGATTACTCAGCCCAACAAACGCTCCTGGCTGAATATTTGTTATATTAGCAGGAATTTCAATCTCTTCTACAGCAGAACCAAGACCCGACAGTGCTCCTCTCGCAATTCCGGAACATCCTTCTTCAGGAAAGTACAATACTCCATCCTTTATCACTTCTTTGTCTCCTGAAAGTCCACAGATCATACCTTCCGCATTAATAAGATATCCTGTATTTATATTCCCCACCTCTATTGGCTCTTCTTCCTCCTCAGTTTCATTTTTTACATTTTCCATTGAATCAGGATTTGTAATTATCGGTTCACTTGCACCATTTATAGTTGTATCTCTTTTTACACCTGGTTTTTCTGCCACAATCTCTTCTACCACGGGTTCTTCCACCGCAATTTCTTCTACTATAGGTTCTTCCACTAAAATTTCCGCCGGAACAGCCGCTGCCTGGTTAACATCCGCCTGGTTAACATCTGTCTGGATAGCTTCTATTGTTACTTTTTCCGGCAGATCATTTCCTGATACATTTATATCCTCTGTTGTCGCACAGACTGCTATTTCAGAAATCAGATTCTTTTCCAAGTATAATGAAACAATTTCCTGTGCAGACATCAGAATCAGCGCACCACTTAATAAAGTCACTCCCACTCTGGCATATGGTTTTCTCGCCGCTTCCTGATGCCATTCATTCCAATTCAGTCCTATATCCATGTTCTCTTATTCCTTTCTCTTTCCCCCACATTTTAATACACGAAATAATTTTAGTTTATCAAAAGAAAAAGGATGCTGCAACCAAATGCAACATCCCTTTGATTTTTCCGTTTTGTCCTGATAGATTCCAAGGATTCTATACGTTAATTTCAGCCTTCACACCAAGGATTTCTTTATTCTTTTCAAGCAGTGGACGGATCACATTCTTAAGATATGCATCTACCTGCTCACTTGCACGTCCAACATATTTCTCCGGTTTCATTGTCTTCTGAAGATCCTCTAAAGTCAGGTTGAATGCAGGATCAGCTGCGATCAGTTCAAGAAGGTTATTGTCGAGTCCCTTCTCTTTTACATTTCTTCCTGCTTCCATAGAAAGCTCACGGATTCTTTCGTGCAGTTCCTGACGGTCTCCGCCGGCTTTAACAGCATCCATCATAATATTCTCTGTTGCCATGAATGGAAGTTCGGACATCAGACGCTTCTCGATTACTTTCGGGTATACAACCAGTCCGTCTACAACGTTCAGACAAAGATCAAGAATTCCGTCGATTGCAAGGAATCCTTCCGGAACACTCAGACGCTTGTTAGCGGAATCATCAAGTGTTCTCTCAAACCACTGTGTTGCAGATGTAATTGCCGGATTAAGTGCATCGATCATCACATATCTTGAAAGGGAAGCAATTCTCTCACTTCTCATCGGGTTTCTCTTATAAGCCATTGCTGAAGATCCGATCTGTGTCTTCTCAAATGGTTCTTCAATTTCTTTCAAATGCTGGAGCAGACGGATATCATTAGAGAATTTGTGAGCACTTGCAGCAATTCCTGCCAGTACATTCAGTACTCTTGTGTCTACTTTTCTTGAACAAGTCTGTCCGGATACCGGATAACATGCCTTAAATCCCATCTTCTCAGCGATCATCGGATCGATCTTGTCAATTGTCTCCTGATCTCCGTCAAACAGTTCAAGGAAACTTGCCTGTGTTCCTGTTGTTCCTTTAGATCCAAGCAGTTTCAGGCTTCCAAGTACATATTCCAGATCCTCAAGATCCATTTCAAACTCCTGCATCCAGAGAGTCGCTCTCTTTCCAACAGTTGTCGGCTGTGCCGGCTGGAAATGTGTGAAAGCAAGTGTAGGCTGGTTCTTCTGCTCCTCTGCAAACTTCGCAAGCTCTGCAATTACATTCACAAGCTTTGTGCGAACCAGTTTCAGTGCTTCTGCCATAATAATAATATCTGTATTATCTCCTACATAACAGGATGTAGCTCCAAGATGGATGATTCCTTTTGCTTTTGGGCACTGAACACCATATGCATAAACATGAGACATAACATCATGACGTACAACCTTCTCACGTTCCTTTGCCACCTCAAAGTTAATATCATCCGCATGGCTCTTCATCTCTTCAATCTGCTCATCCGTGATGTTGAGTCCAAGCTCCTTCTCAGTCTCTGCCAGTGCGATCCAAAGTCTTCTCCATGTTCTGAACTTTTTGTCCGGTGAGAAGATATACTGCATCTCGCGGCTTGCATAACGCTCTGAAAGCGGGCTTACATAACGATCATTACTCATAATTCTTTTCTCCTTGTTTCATATCTTTATCGTAACTGTTTATCTATTATAACACATAAACTGAGTCTTCAAAATCAATTTTGTTCAAATGCCTGACTGATATCCTCTTCCGGAACTTTCATCGGATACTTTCCTGTAAAGCAGGCATCGCAATACTTAAGATCTCCAACCATATCTTTCAGTTTCTCGATCTCCATGTATCCAAGAGAGTCTGCTCCGATCAGCTGACGGATCTCCTCCTGTGTGTGAGTATGTGCGATCAGCTGCTCATTCGACGGAACATCTGTTCCAAAAAAGCATGGATGTAAGAACGGTGGAGAACTGATACGTACATGTACCTCTTTTGCTCCGGCTTTTTTCAGCATCTTAATGATATTTGCACAAGTTGTTCCACGCACGATGGAATCATCTACCATTACGATTCGTTTTCCCTTTACAACTTCCGGAATTACATTCAGTTTGATCTTTACACTGGAAACACGTTCGCTCTGTTTCGGTTTGATAAATGTTCTTCCCACATAACTGTTCTTGTGAAATGCCATTCCATAAGGAATTCCTGACTGCTCAGAATATCCTTTCGCTGCTACCAGACCGGAATCCGGAACTCCCACAACAAGATCAGCGTCTACCGGATAAGATTCCGCAAGTGCTTTTCCTGCCAGAATTCTGGAATGGTATACACCTACACCATCGATTGTACTGTCTGTTCTTGCAAAATAAATATACTCAAAAATACATCTTGCCTGTTTTTCAGAATCGATCACCATACTCGTATCTGACTGGATTCCATGTTTTCTTGTAATTGTTACGATTTCTCCCGGAAGAACATCTCTTACAAACTCACCGTCTACAGCTGCGATTGCACAGCTCTCAGAAGCAAGGAAATATGTATTGTCACGTTTCCCGATACAAAGTGGCTTGAGTCCAAATGGATCTCTTGCACCAATCATTTTTCTCGGGCTGCTAACAACAAGTGCGTATGCGCCCTTGATCTTCTGCATCGCACGCTTCACTGCTTCTTCTGCTGTCGGTGTATGAAGACGCTCTCTCGCAATAAGATATGCGATCACCTCAGAGTCTATTGTTGTCTGGAAAATAGCACCTGTCTGGCTGAGTTCTTCTCTCAGCTCAATTGCATTTACTAAATTTCCATTATGTGCAATCGCAAGTGTTCCTTTTACATAGTTTATAACAAGTGGCATTGCATTCTCTACACGTGTTGCACCTGCTGTTGAATATCTCACATGCCCCACGCCAAGATTTCCTTTCAGCTCTGAAAGTCCCTCTTCATCAAACACGTCATCAACATGGCCAAGTCCTTTTTTTGAAAGGACGTTTCTCTTCCCATAAGTGTCTGTCACTGCAATACCGCAGCTCTCCTGACCTCTATGCTGCAGAGCAAACAAGCCATAATAGACTGATGCAGCCACATCATGTCCATCCACATCATAAGCACCAAAAACACCGCATTCTTCCCCAAGTCCCGTCACTGCTTTTTCAAATTCACTCATGTCAGTTTATGCTCCTTACCTAGTTCCTGCTAGTTTTTATCATGATTTCTGTATCATACAAAACCGATTATAATATAAGGCGGAGTGAAAATCAACATTCCCTCCGCCTTGTATTTCTTCCTGCTCATTATTTTATTTACGTCCAATATATTAGTATTTCTAATATATTCGTCGTTTTATTCTTCGTGTCTTATTACCGCCTTCATTTTTTGTCCAGTATTTACAAAATCACTATCCATTTGTATAACGTGACAAAAATTGACGGGTACGCTCTTCTTTTGGATTTTCAAACACTTCCTCAGGTGTTCCCTGCTCAAGTATTTTACCGTCATCCATAAACAGAACTTTGTCCGATACGTCTCTTGCAAATGCCATCTCATGCGTTACGATGATCATCGTAGTATTCTGATCTGCAAGTCCTTTGATAACTTTCAGTACTTCACCTGTAAGCTCCGGATCAAGCGCCGAAGTCGGCTCGTCAAAGCATAGAATATCCGGACTAAGTGCAAGTGCACGGGCAATCGCCACACGCTGACACTGTCCTCCGGAAAGTTGATGCGGATAGTTATTCATACGCTCTGAAAGTCCCATCTGATCTAAGAGGCGCTTTGCTTCTGCTTCAATCTCTGCGTGTATCTCTTTCTTGCGTGCCTTATAATCAGGCTGACTTTTTGCAAGTAGTTCCTTCGCCAGCATTACATTCCCAAGTGCTGTATACTGCGGGAACAGATTAAAAGACTGGAATACAAGTCCAAAATGTAATCTTTTCTTACGGATCTCACTTTCCTGTTTTGTTACAGGATTTGCAGCATCAAACAATAATTCATCATTTACACGGATCACACCTTTATCCGGTGTCTCCAGAAAATTCAGGCAGCGCAGAAGTGTCGTCTTTCCACTTCCAGAGGAACCGATCAAGGAAAGTACCTGTCCTCTTTCCAATGAAAAGCTGATATCCTTCAGTACTTCTGTCCGTCCAAATGTTTTATTTATGTGTTCTACTTCAAGTATTGCCATTTATCTCTTCCTCCCCATTTAATTAAAATATTCCAGCTTCTTCTCAAGCTTTCCAAGAAGGACTGTCAGAATACCATTGAAGATCAGATAATAAAAAGCTGTAAAGAACATCGGCCAGATCGCGCCTGAGATTCCCTGAGAACCTTTCAGGAACGCCTGTCCTGCCCAGATAATCTCCTGCAGTGCAATGATTCGTGCAAGAGAAGTATCTTTTACAAGTGTGATGATCTCATTTGACATCGGTGGAACAATTCTCTTCACCATCTGAAGCAGCTTAACCTTAAAGAAGATCTGATGCTTTGTCATTCCAAGAACAAGTCCGGCCTCCGTCTGTCCCTGTGGGATACCCTGGATTCCTCCGCGGTAAATTACCGAGAAATAGCATGCATAGTTAAAGATAAATGCAACCGAAGCTGCAAGAAATCTTCCGCTTTCACCGCCACCCCAGATTGGGTTTCCTAAGACCAGTCCCGGGAAATAATAAATGATAAGCATCTGGATCATAAGCGGTGTACCACGTATGATCCATACAACAATATTCGTAATATAACTCAACGGTTTAAAATGTGACATCGATCCAAATGCAATAACCAGTCCCAACGGAATAGCTCCAAGAAGCGTTGCAAAAAACAGCTTCAGCGTCTGTAAAAATCCCACATTCAGTGAGTGAATAACGATTGGAAATTGTTCCATAATAAGTTCCATTTTATTAAAGCTCCATCCTAAATTTATTTTTCAATCAATGCAGCCTGTACTTTATAAGTCTCAGCACATTTCTTCATTGATCCATCTTCCATACTCTTTTTAAAGTAATCATTCAGAGCTGCTGCAAGATCAGATCCTTTACGGAATCCAACGCCATACTCCTCATTGTTCAGACTTATTGTGTAAGTAAGATCTGCATAACCTGTTCCTTCTCCGATCATAGCTGCTGCCATCAAAGCATCAATTGCAGCTGCATCTGAGTTTCCGGAAGCAACCTCCATCAGTGCATCTGCCTGTGATGTAACCGATGTATACTGTGCACCAATTCTTTCAACCTGATCTTCCCCTGCACTTCCTGCTTCTACTGCAAAAGTTAAATCTTTCACACTTTCCTCATCCTGATACTTATCTGCTTTGTCAGCCGGTACAACTACAACCTGCGCGTTATTCATATAAGCATCTGTGCATTCCATAGAACTCTTCACTTCATCAATCAGTGTCATACCATTCCATACGCAGTCGATTGACTTTCCATCAAGCTCAAGCTCTTTATTATCCCAGTCAATCTCTACAAATTCTGCCTCAACTCCGATACTCTCTGCAAATGCTTTCGCCATGTCTGCATCAAATCCGACCCACTCACCATTATCATCTTTATAATCCATTGGTTCAAAGTCAGTAACACCGACCACGAGTGTCCCTTTGTCTTTCACATATTCAAGATCACTCCCTGTTGATTCCGCTTTCTTATTCGCATTAGAAGAGTCTGAACCACATCCTGCTAACATAGAAACTGCAAGTCCTGCACATAATAACACACTTAATACTTTTCTTTTCATAATAACACCCTCCATCATTGAGTTTGGCTTTTATTCTCTACCAATGAGTCACTGTACCACAGTAAAGTTACTGTTGTATTCTACCATAGCATACAATATATGTCAAACCCCAAAAGGTATAGAACAATGCAGCTGCTCATAGATTCTGTGAACAGCTGCATAAAAAGTCTGTATTATGTATGATTTCTTCTATGTTTCCTCTTCCACTTCTCCAAAAGTACTTCATTTGGCTCAATCTGAAGATTCTGCTTCACTTCGTCCATTTCGCTTCTCATCTGTGCATTCACTTCCTGATATTCACTGTGCTTTGTAAGCAAAATGTGAAATTCTTCCAGCGACATATACTTATAAGACGCATACAGATATGGTTTTAGTAATTCCTTATCTTCGCAGATCTGATAGGCTCTGTCATACATTTTGGCCGCTTCCTGATAAAGGAACAATCGTCCATATGCCGCTCCAAGACATGCATAGATCTTTCCATAGAATTTTTCATCTACACTCTCATCTTTTTCCTGATTCAGGATTTCCTGATAAACGATGATCGCTTCTTCAATCTCACCGCTTTCAAGAAGATTATCGCCTTTATACTTCTTACGCTCTACATCCTTCTGATTTTTCAGATGTTCCAAAACATTCTGGATACGGATCATTTCCGATTCTTTATAGATCTTTGAAGCTTTCAGGATTGTAAGAACAAAATTCTCGACAGATCCACGCATACGCATCAAATCTCGAAGCTGCTCTGCCAGTTCTTTCATCCCAATCTCTTCTTCCAGCCAGGTGCAAAGCGGTTCATTCATGATCGTATAATCGATCAAATATAAATTATTACACAGATAGTAACACAATTCTTCTATCGTAAAGATCCTGCAATGGATCCTGGAAATCTCATAAGGATGTGCCGCGTGTCTGTCATGACAAAGAATTAAATTTCCCATCATTACCTCCTAAATGTATCACCTTTTCCTCACGGAAATCCGTCGGTAGGAAGAAATCTCCAAATCCGACATCACGTACTGTAATCTTGCAGGTTTTTTCATCCAGAAACATCGTTTCTATCTGAAGTCTTATCGAATACTCTGCTCTCTTCGGAAGTCTCTCCAGAGAGATTTTTTCGGTCTTAACCGTTCCCTGAACCAGTGACTCGATATGGAATTCTATATCATCACCCTCTTCAAGGATCACTTCCCACTGATTATTCGACTCATACCAGTGTGCACCCCAGGAAACAAGCGGATACCACATTTCCTGACCATCCACACGCATATTGACTGTGATCTGATCTGTCAGCTTAGTCTCCGATAGATAAACCGGATTCTCTATATGCATATACAGTTTTCTGTATGCAGTATAGCAAGCTCCTTTGCTGTACAGATTATTTCCGATAAATGCTCTTCTTCCATTGCAAAGCACCCGCAATGACTTCGGATACCAGTTATTTTCGAACCCTTCTCCTGTCAGGAATACAGAAGAAACAATCCTCTTATCAAACACGCTCTGTATAAATTTGCAGAACATCGCATCGGCTTCTTTTGCTCTGTCCTCGTTCAAAACCGGATAAACAAGCGCCAGTTCTTTCATATGTGCATTTGCAACTTCATCAACCGTAACAAATGTAGTCTTTCCACCACCAAGTCCCGGCTTCAGTCTGCGCAGCATATATGCTTTGATCTCATTACGGTCACAGCAGAACAATGCTGCATCATACTGCCACAGTTCTTTCGGCTGATAGAAGAGATAATTACAAAAACTCTCTTTATAATCCTGAATAAAGATATGTCTTTTATCAATATTCATGCGAACTGCGATCCTTCGAAGCATCTGTGCCAATTCTTCTGTAAGAACCGGTACGCTAAACACAATTCCATCAATTTTTGGAAATGCCTGTAAAGACATCTGAATAAACTGAGAAAGCAGCCATACTGCATCATATGTCTCATCTCCAAATTCAATTTTTTCATTTGCAAGACTTCTCGAAAGCAGACGGGCAACTGTAAATCCTTCTTTCAGTGTTGCAAGACGTTTTGCCTCTTTTCCATATGCCCATGTGTCTCTTAGTTTTCCAATAATCAAAGGAATCTGAAAATTATCTGCATCAACTTCCAGTGTCTGAGGTTCCATCTCTTTATCATTATAAAAACTGATCTGGCATGTCTTTTCATTTATCTCATATCCAATTATACTTCCCTGTCCCATGAAAAGATTTCCTCCTTAATACTGTATGAACATATGTGATGCAACCGCATCTTCCAGTGCATACTGCTTCATCTTCTTCTCTCGTTCTTCCGGATCTTCTTCCAGAATAATGTCATTGAGCCTTCCATATCTGCCCGGTTCACCTTTTTCAACCGTATGCTGGCAGATCTTTTTCTCACTTCTGTAAGAATTTCCGTCAATTGTTTCTTTAAAATAATAGATCAGTCGTTCATGTGAGAACAGCACAAACTTCTTCACATACAAATTCTCATACATTGGTGTCAGAAGTTCTGTTGCATAATCAGAATCTCCGTTTCCACCTTTCTGCAACTGATAATACAACATGACACGGCTATCCTTCTGACCCTTGTATTCTACCAGTGTCTTATCCCACAACTGGAATTCAATCAGCCACTCCTTATCATACTTAAGGAAAAATGGGAAATAAATCTGTTTGCCACAAAGTTCCTGCATAAACTTTTTCAGCGTCTTCTTAAGGCTTGTTTCATACTCTTGATCCGAATAATATTTCAAAACAGCAATCATACAAATATCGATTGTTGCCTCACCCTTCTCTGCTTCCCTGCAGATAATATCAATTATAGATTTCTCAATCTTACGTGCTTCTACAACATATTCTCTGGAGACATATGCCAGATAAGCCTGCTGGAGCCGGAAGTATGCACCTTCATCATAATAAGCTTCAAATACTTTTGTCTCCTGGAATAATTCCTCTGAAAAGAGCATCTGTGTAATGATCCGTTCTGCCAGTTTATGCGTATGGACTTCATACTCTCTGGCAACTTTCCACAATTCCTTCATCTCCTGTGTTGCTCCACAGTAGAAGTTTGCCAAATACGTAAGAATCACTTTATCATACTGTTTTTTCTTAAATAAATCATAACAAACATAGGTCAGGAAATCATCATTCTCATAATTTGTCTCACGAATCATCTTGCTGCACAGTACCTGGATCTCATCCTCCGGGAAATTTTCCAGACCCTTTTCCTTTACGATTTCCAGTGTCAGCTCTTCCTCTTCTTCAAACGCTTTGCTTCGGTTCAGGCTATTTGCATATTTTCTGCAGATATCCATATATCTAAGTTCATAAAACAGACGTTTACTCTCATATGGGATAGAATCTGTATAATGTCTTCCATCTTTTGCTTCCCATACAATGCGATCCGTCTTTGCATACAGAAATACTCTGGCTCCATTCTCTGTATATGCTGCCTTCTGTGTAATTGTTCCATCAGCTGCGATTACATGAATAAATTTCATATTCGGAACCTTTGTTGTAATCCAATATGCGTGACACACATCATAAAGAGCACGGATTCTGTCC
>ERZ827490.3804-NODE-3804-length-12960-cov-7.355909_pt1 | contig 12960 bp, 12 predicted proteins | sample MGYA00519770_ERZ827490 | MGnify/ENA primary metagenome ERZ827490 (study PRJEB31778, sample SAMEA3449324) | human gut metagenome | biome: human gut; feature: human-associated habitat; material: faeces | place: United Kingdom | collected 2010/2012 ...
TGCTTGATGATTTCCTCGGCTCGGCTGCGGATGGAGTTCATGGACTGCACCCATAACATCTGATTTTCCGCTTTCATAGCTTCGTCTACGCCCTCGGCTTCTGCCATCTGCTCAATGATAAGACTGCATCTTTCCGTTGCCTGCTCGTTCAGATCGGCAAGGTAAGTGTGCAGCTTGCAGGAGAGAACGAGTTCGCTGTATAAACCGGGACGGTACATCCGCAGGTAGGCTTGATGCAGCCTGCCCCAATGCCCGACAGGGCGTTTTTCCTCCGGCAGTTTCCAGTCCGGCACATAGTAATCGCCTACGAGAATGTAGTCGATGCCGTTTTCGTGGATTCTTGGCTTCAATTCTTTCATGCTGGTACTTCCTCCTGTCTTTCTTTCTTTTTGTGGTACTCGTCTCTGCGCTTGGCAAGGGTGGCTTCATATCGCCGGATAGCTTCGGGGTCTCCGGCTTCCGCATCCGCTTTCATTTTCCGATAGCATCTGACGGTAGCTTCACTCTGATATTTCCGCTTCTCAGCCAGTTTCCTTGCGGCTTCTTCATCGGTCTTGGCAAGCTCCGCAAGGGCTTCACGCTCCGCCTTGCGCTTGGCGGTTCTCGTCCTCGTATATTCAGCCTTGCGTGCTGCCATCATTGCGGCATATTCGGGGTCAGCCGCCATTCTCGCTTCCTCACGCTCCTTTTTGCGCTGTCTGGCTTCGGCTTCCTTGGCTTTCAGAGCTTCCCACGCTTTAGCTGCTTCCGTGTCGGTCTTTGCCTTTTCTTTCAGCTCGGCTCGTGTCAGCTTCTTTTTCCGGCTGTCCCGTTCCATCCGCTTGCGCTCCGTTTCAAGCATCTTTTCACGCTTGATGCGCTCCTTTTCCTCTAACCGGCTGATATATTCCGGGTCGGCTTCTCTGGCTTCCTGCAACTTCTGACGGTGTTTCTGATTTCGCTCACGCTGAATTGCAAGATGTTCCTCGTATTTTGTGACCGCTTCGGGGTCTCCGGCTTCCGCAGCCGCCCGCAGAGCGTCCAGCTTCTGCTTTCTGCGCTCTGTCGATCGCTTGCCCTTTTCCTGCTTCTTTCGCAGCTGTTCGGCTTCGATGGCGGCAATGCGTTCTTCCTCGGAGACGGTTTCAACAGGCGGGTAGTAGTTGCCGATGAAATTGAAATGAATATCAATGTTCTGCTGGCGGTAGATAGTCCGTCCGCCTGTGGCTTCGTGAACCTCAATCCTGTCAATGAACGCATAGAGCATGGCGTCGGTCAGTTCCTCGCAGTCCCGGTATTTCCTGACCAGAGCGATAAAACGAGATGCGTCCACTTGCTTGATCTCGTCCTGCTGAACCAGACTTTCCAGCTCTGCAACACGCTTTTCCAACACAAGCTGTTCTTCATCGTACTGCTGGATCATGCGCTGTGCCTGTCGCTCCGGCAGCAAGCCACTCAAGGTACTCTCATAGAGCTTGTTGATTTTCTCGTCCAATTCAGCCATTCGTTTCTTCGCTTCGGCAAGCTCCTGCTGTCCGTTGTCCGTTGCTCTTGCCTGATGCTCATTCCAAACGGCTTTGAGCTGGTCAATGAACTCGGCTTCGTTTTCAAGGACATATTTGCTCACCGCCTGAATTGCCCGCAAAATCGCCGCTTCCAGAACCGATGTTTTCACATAGTGGGAGACGCAATCGTTTGTAGCGCTTCGGTAGTTGCCGCATTGAAAAGCGGAATCAGAATCATAGCGTTTGCCGCTGTGCTTGGTTTCGGGGCTGATATAGCCCATCCTTGCCCCGCAGTCGGCGCAGTACACCAGCCCGGACAGGCGGTGGGAGTAGGTGCCGTTCGCCACTCTCGGCTTTTTCTTTGAGCGTATCTTTCTGGCAATGTCCCATGTGTCTTGGTCGATGATGGCTTCATGCGTGTCGGGGAAAATCATCAGCTCGTCCGGCGTTGCGGCTCTGCGCTGCTTGGTCTTGAAGTTCTCGCAGATGGATTTGCCCAACACGGTATGACCGAGGTATTCCTGCCTGTCGAGGATATAGCCGATGGTGGTGGCGTTCCAGCGGTAAGGGTCTGCAATCTCCTTGTGACGGCAGTTCTTCGGCTGATTTATGGCAGCGTAGGCAGACGGTATCAGCACCTTTTCTTTGGTCAGAATCTCCGCAATGCCTGTTGTGGTAACGCCCTGACACACCAGCCGGAAGATTTTCCTGACAACCTCTGCGGCAGGCTCGTCCACGATAAGGGTCTGCTTATCGCCCGGTTCTCTCTTGTAGCCATAGGGGATGGAGCCGCTGCACCTCAGCCCTTCCTTCATTCTGGACTTGAATACCGCCTTGATTTTGTTGCTGGTGTCCTTTGCGTACCACTCGTTCATGATGTTCAAAAACGGAGTGAAGTCATTGTCCTGCGGGGTGGCGCTGTCCACATTGTTGTTGACGGCTATAAAACGAACGCCCTTCTTCGGGAAAAGAATCTCCGTGTAATAGCCGACTTGCAGGTAATTTCTGCCAAAACGACTGAGGTCTTTTACAATCAGGACTTCCACATGACCTGCTTCGATTTCTTCCAGCAGGGCGGCAAAGCCGGGACGGTTGAAATTCGTACCCGAATAACCATCGTCATAAAAATGGCGAATGTTTCTCAGCCCTTTCTGACGGGCATATTCTTCGAGGTATTTTTTCTGATTCTGGATGGAGTTTGATTCCCCGGCCTGTTCATCGTCCCTTGACAGACGCTCATACAAGGCTGTGATTTTGATTTCTTCTTTCTTAGCCACGGTTTTGACCTCCCTTCTTCAAGAAATCTTCGTTTGTGAAACGCTCCTTTTTTCTATCCTCTTATAGTGTAACCGTTGGGGTCTGTGACAACAAAGGAACAGGGATACGTTTTGGAATTGCACTGCATGAGATTCGGTTTCAGCCAGAAGCGCGTCTTGCCGCTGCCGGAGCCGCCGATCACCAGCACGTTTTTATTGCGCGCTGTTTTCGGGTCTTTCGGGCGGTTGTTCATCGTCAATTTCTCCGTCTGCGTCAGAATGACATTGTTTCTGGCGTCCGCGTCAATGTAGGGCGCAATGTCCTCATGCGTTCCCCAGCGGGCAGAACCGTACTCGGTATTTTTGCGAAATTTCTTCGCATTTTTGCCCTTGACGTAGACAGTCAGCCGAATTGCAGCCGCGCCCAGAACTCCAACGCAGAGATCGAGCGGATGGAAACTGGGCGCAGCCGTGGAAAACGCAGCGTGCAGTCCATCCATCATGTGCAGCACCTTGTCGGAAAAATCCGCGCCGGGCGCAATGCGTATGGCCTGACCGAGCTTTGTCGCAAACAGCGCGATCCCGACGTAGGGAAGATTCGGGAGAATCCACTTTTTTAGCCGCATATTCATCTCGTTTGCTCCTGCTGCTTTTCCCGCACGCGCTCTTTACCGATGCTCTGAACAAGCGCCTTGAACTGCTGCAAGCGCGCCAGGACGGAGGAACGCGGCTTGGATTCACGCTGAATCTGACCGGCAGAATACTCGGTGAATGCTGCGTTGATGGCTTCGCTGTCACGGCCTTTGAAGAAAATCACATATTTCGGCGGCGATACGCTTTTATCCCGGTGAATGGCATAATCCACACCGTATTTCCGCGCAACCCGATCAAAGGAACGGACGCGAAGATTTGTTGTTTCCATCGTGCTGCTGCCTTGATCCTGTCCAGTGAGCTGCTTGACCGTCTGCTTTCCATGATGCACCACGGGCCCTTTTTGCTGCCGGTGCTGCTTTTCTGCCTGCAACTGCGCCAAGAGCTTGGTAATTGCCGCTTTCAGAACCCGTCCGGAGAGCTTTGTCGCGGAAATCATAAGAGAAATTGTTTTGTGTTCCACTTCCTCCTGCAATCAGATCACCTCCCAATGATGGCAGGTGGGCATTACGCCCACCCGACCACAAATACGATGGTCAATACCTGTTCGTTGATCGCCGCAGAGCTGGCGGAAACAACCGCGTCATACGATAGCGGCAGCGTTGCACCGGCGCTTACTGTCATGGACGAGGCGGTGAGCAGTTCGCTCTTGCCGGTGGCGGCAGTCTGTATCCCACCCAACGCAAAGCCAATGCGCTTGGAGTCAACCTTTTGCTCAGCCATATTTGTTGCATACGGCACGATTGTCCAGCCATTTTCCGCGCGCAGCGTCACGCCGGCCACCTGTACCGCACTGCTGGAATTGTTGACGATCCCTGCGCCGGTTGCCGTGTAGACAACGCCATGCTCCGACACCGTGACCGTCAGGCTTGCCGGAACGGTGACGGAAAAGCGGCTCATTTCACGCCCGCAGCCATCACATACGCCGTCGCCGTTGCTGTCAACATGATCGGCATAGTCATAGCCGCTGTATGAGCAGCTTGTGCAGCGTTTGGTACGCCGGTGCTGCGTGGAGGAATGATCCGTCCAACTGCCGTAGCTGAACGTATGCGCGCCGTAGTCCGTCGTGCTATATGAGCAAGTCGTGCAGCTCCCGGTTCTGCGGTGCTGCGTGTCCGAATAGCTGCTCCAGCTTCCGTAACTCAGACTGTGGCTGGCATACTGTGTATCACTGTATCCGCAATACCGGCACGTCATGGAGCGGCTATGCTGGCTGCTGCCCGCGCTGCTCCAGCTTCCATAGCTGTAACTGTGCGAAGCATAGTCGTAGTCTGTTGCGCCGCAGTACCGGCAGTAATTTTCACGTCGGTGCTGGCTGGACGAATACTGCTCCCAAGAGCCGTAACTGTAATTGTGACCGGTTGCGTAGACTGTTTCACGCTTGGACTGTCCGCAATCACAGCTATACTCCCGATAACCGTTGCGTGTGCAGGTCGCGTCACTTTCGTAATCCAGCACCCACGAATGGCTGCCGCAGGAGGGGCAAGTCCATGAGCCGTAAGAGCCAGAGCCATGATTTTTATACACATAACTGCCTAAATATTTTGTGTAATGACATAAGTAACACTCGTAATATTCGGCATGACCTCTGGAAGTGTGCGACTGCGCAACATAAGTTCCCTGCAAAGACTGCTTTCCGCAGGATGGGCAAGCGCCCACAACGGAGGTTAGCGCGTTGGTGCTATACACGTCCATAAAGTACAGTGACGAGCGGTTTGAGCCGATCCAGTCATAGGTGTGCAGCGGAACCGTGGATTCCGGGTAGCCGATCAGATAGCCGATATAGAGCGTGCTGCCGCTGTCATACGGCAGATAAAACGCATCCGCGCCGATCTCCGCCAGAACGGAATCTCCATAGTACGTCATAATGGTCGTCAGCGATACGCAGCCATAAAAGGCGCGCGTGCCAATGACCGGCGTGGTATAGGGGATTTCTGCTGTTGTGAGCGAAACACAGCCATCAAACCAAAAGGCAAGGTCATAGATGGAGAGCAGGCTGGGATCTTCAAAAAAGACCGACGTGATCTGTTCCCGCACCGCCGCCCACGGCTGATCTGCCGCACTGGAAAAGGCGGCGCAGCCGCCACTGCCGGAAATGAGCAGCATTCCGTCATCCGTCAGCTCCCACTGGATATTGCTGCCCGGAATCGTGCCGGAGGTGGGTGCGTCTGTAACTTCCGAGGATTCTTCAATTTCTGGAACTTCTTCGCTGGATTCTTCTGCTTCCGGGAGTTCTTCAGTGGGTTCTCCCTCGATGATGATTTCCGATTCTGCTTCAAAATCCGTGATGTATTCATTCTCTGCCGCCAGTGCGGTGGTGCTGAACATGGATACCAGCAGGATCAGCACCAGCAGCAGAGCTGTCAGGTTTCTTGCCTTGAAATGCGTCATGGCAGCCTCCTTATCCGACGATGGAGATGGTAAAGACTACATTTGCCGCCTGCACGTCCTTGCTGTTCGGCGCGTCGCCGGATACCTTGGCAAAGTAGGTCAGCGGAAGATTCTGTGCCGCGCCGATCTTGGGGAACGCATCCTTGGTAATGCTCATCTTACCCGCACTCTTTGTGACGCAGGAGTTGATTTTGAGCGCAATCGTCTTGCTGCCGGAGAAGCTGTCATAGCTGCCGACCTTGTACGTCCCATCCGTCACGGAGATCGCCGTTACCTGCACCGCGCCGGTCTTGGAATTGTTTGTGATCTTGGCGTTGTCCGCTGTAATGACTGTGCCGTTGGTAACGTAGACCGGCAGCGAGGACGGCACGGTGACATTGACCGCCCGGTACTGATTGTCCACGGTCAGCGTGACCGGCACGGTCGCCGTGGTCGAACCTGCGGCAAAGGCGCTTACGCTGAGCGAGAGTGTCAGAAGCATTGCCAGCAGCGATGCCGGGATTCTGTTTCGTTTCATAAAAGCTCCTTTCTGCGGCGGGCGGCATTTGCCGTCCGCCGCGTGTACTTGCAGAAATTACGCCACGGTATCCCACTCGATCACAAACACGACGTTTGCAACCGTCGCATTCTTCATCGTGTTGGAAAGCGGCGTGACGATGGCAGCATAGTCGATCTTTGCCGTGTTGCCGCTCAGATCCCCAACGCCAGTCATATAGCAGCCGTCCACCGGCGCGGTGATGAGCGCCTGCGTCTGCTCGTTGGTCGCGGTCTGAACCTGCTTGCCGCCGCCGATGGCGAATGCAAAACCGAGCTTGTTGGAGTCTACCTTTTCAGCCGCCAGCAGAGATTTGTCACCGAATTTCGTCAGATGCCAGTTTGCCGCCGCCGAGATCGTGACGGATTTCACGCGCACCGCACCGTAGGAGAAGTTTGTGATCTTGCAGTCCGTCGCGGTGACAACCGTACCCTCGTCGGACATGGCTAGGGGCAGCGTGGTGGGAACGGTAACATTCAGCTTGGTCGGCGTAATATCGCCGTCGCCACCGCCGCCAATGCCGCCGTTCGTGGTGGTCAGGCTCACCGGCGTTGTGCCGGAGCCGCCGGAGGTGTCGATCTCCGCTGCGCTGGCGCAGACCGCCAGCGACAGCATCATGCAAAGCGCGAGGCAGAGAGAAATGAGTTTGCTGCAATTCCGTTTCATAGCCATCATTCAAAAGCTCCTTTCAAAAATCCAATAGATCAGGTATCCCACTCGACTACAAACACAACGTTTGCAACAGTTGCGTTTGTGACTGCCTGCGACAGCGGCGTGACAATCGCTGCATAGGCAACATCTACCGCATTGCCGCTTGCATCACCGACACCGGACAGATAGCAGCCGGTCATGGGCGCGGTCAAGAGTGCCTGAGAAGCGGCATCGGAAGCGTCGGTCTGTACCTGTGAGCCGCCGCCAATGGAGAGTGCGAAGCCGAGCTTGTCGGAATCCACCTTTTCGTGTGCAAGGCTGCTCTTATCGCCAAAGGCGGTCAGCTTCCAGCCGTCCACGGCGGAAATGCTCACGCTGCGGACACGAACCGCGCCGTAGGAATGGTTGACGATCTGGCAGTTGTCCGCCGTGGTCACATCGCCGCTCTGCGACATTGCCATCGGCAGGCCGGTGGGGATGGTGACAGACATGGCAGTCGGTGCGGGATCGCCGCCGATGCTGCCGTCCGCCGTCGAACTCAAATAAACCGGCGTGCTGCCAGAGCCGCCGTCCGCGCCAATCTCCGCAGCGGATGCGACCGCCGCGAGGGAAAATACCATGCAGAGAGAAAGAACGAGTGCGAGAAATTTTTTCATGTTGAAAACTCCTTTGAAATTTAGTCCAGAACGGTAATGGTGATGATCGCACCGGCGCAGCCAAGGTAGTCGCCGGTGTCGGGATCGACGTTATAGAAAAATGCGGTACATTCGTAAGTACCGGCGTCGAGGTCGGCACTGAGCTTGGCTTTTTCGATTTTGCTGCCGACGGGAATTGCGCCAGATTTGTAGATCGTTTCGCCGGTGTCGTTGCGCGTGATCTCCACAATCTGCGGATAGCGGTTGACGCCCTCGTTGACGATCATCAGATTGCCCTCGGAAGTGCCATCCGAGAACACAGGAGAGGTGTTCATGGAAATGTTAATCATCCCAGCCTCTACCTGTTCATTCAGACCCTCGACGATCTTATCCATGTCGGCCTCATCCCAGCCGCCGACCACGGCGGCGGAATCGTAGGAAATGCCCGTGCCGGTTTCCGGCTGTGCGGGAAGCTCCGTGCCCTTGCTGCCGCAGCCGCGCAGGAGCAGCAGAATGACGAGGATCACGACCGCCAGCAGGACGAGGATGCCTGCGACTTTGGCAGTCTTGTTATCTGTTTTCTGAGATTTATTTGCTTTGTTCATAAAATTCTCCGTTCTGCCGCGTCTGCGGCGTAATTGTTGTCTTTGTGGGTCCGGCGTCCGCTACGGCGGAACAACCAGACGGCGCAGAAGATGGCGCAGCGTCATACGTTCTCCTTTCTTCGGATATAGAAAAAGCCTGCAAAGAAACTGAGCTTTGCAGGCTTATCCGTACAGATCGTGATTTACTTGTGCGGCATAGTGGCTGTTGATACTGACCGGCGCATTGTAAAGCGCGGTCAGCAGGTATTGCCGGATATTGCGGATCTCGGTGGTGTTCTTTTTGAGGCAGTCAAAGACAAAGCGGATATGCTCCGCATTGAGCTTCAGAAGCCGGGACTTCACGACCTCAGCTGGGAAGTCGCTGCCAGCGACGCGGATATGGCTGCGGGAGGAACAGACGGTATCGGTCATCAGACCGACGATTTCTTCCAAGCGTTCCTGTTCGTATGGCATTTCCTCCAAGAGAATATCATAGTCGATATTTTCTTCAATTAAGGCTCTGTACTGCTCAATCTCATTTCGGTTCATTTCGCTTCGCTTCACATCCGGCGTGCCGGAAAGAATGGAATGAGTATTTGATCCTTGCGTATTTTCTTCTTGGATATTTACTTGATCTATCTTTAATTGTGTTGGATTTTCCGACGACGGTTTTTCCGTTGACGGATTTCCCGTTGTCGGAAAACCCGACGACGGAGAAGCCGATGACGGCTGCGGCTGCTCATAGATGATGTACTCGTTGCCGCTGAACTTGCCCCGGCTGTCTACCGTCTGACGGCGGCGGATATATCCGGCCTTTTCCAGCTCGTTGACAGCAGAGCGGATCGCGTCCTTGCTCTCGCGGTTGATGGCGGAAAGTCCGGCAAGCGTATAATCCCAGTTTTCCGGCAGCGAGAGCATCTGCGACAGCAGACCTTTTGCCTTTAAGGACAAGTCCTTGTTTTTCAGATGGTGATTGCTCATCACGGTATAATCCCGTGTGCGCTCCACGCGGAAAACAGCCACAGTATCAGCTCCTTTTTCGGTATCTTTGGTGTCTTAGAAAAAAGCGGTCACAGCTCATAATAGGTCTGGTCGTAGTGCGAATAAAACGGCGCGCACAGCTCCATGAGCTTCTCGGTAAGCGTGTCCGGCTCGATGCAGAGAAGTCCTTTTTGGAACTCCCATGCCTTTACGGTTCGATACTCCGTTGTAAACTCACCGCCGGACAGCACGGAGTAGTTGGAAACGATGGCAAGCGTCAGATTTTCCAGCAGCCAGACCTCCATTGTCCGCGCGCAGATCACCGCCTCGGTGACAAATTTCACAATGTCCTCATAGATCATTACGGCTTTCTGCGGGAACAACGGCGCGCTGCGATAGTTGAAGCTGCAATCCTGCACGCCGCAGGCTTCATAGGCGTACACGGTCTTTGCGCTGTGCGCGACCGCTTGCAGCAGCACTTCAAAATCAATATTGTCAAGCATATCTTCCATACACTCATCTGTGTAATCCTCCGGCTCATCCTGACGGTAAAGAGCGCAAATAAGCCGTTTAAGCTGTTCTTTCTTGTTCATAAAAGACCTCCGTACTGAAAAATGGGTATAAAAATAGCCGGACATCGTAAGTCCAGCATCCTTATCGTTCCTGATCGCGCTGCCGTTTTTTTACCCACGCCTCCAGCAGCTTAATAATGGTTTCCTGCATCCGTTGGGGCGTATAGGAGCGCGGGAAGTATTTGCGCAAAACATCACCGGAGAATGTGAGTTCACATTTCTCCGGTTTCTTCTGCTCCATCATAATATCCAGCATCGTATCGTCGTTGAGCTCGCCTGCCTGTGAGAGCTTTTTCATCCGCTGCGCCTGTGACAGCGACGGCGTGGCCTGCTCGCTGTCGATGGCGGTCAGGAGCATTTGCTGTTCCTCCGGTTTGAGGTAGGACAGTTCGACGGCAGGCGTCATGGCGATTTTCTTGTCATCCACCATTTGCTGCAATTCCGATTGCAGCTCGGTCAGGCGCACAAAGCGGCGCACCGTATCGCCGCTTACACCGGCTGCTTTTGCCACTTCGTCGTCTGCACGGAACTTCGACGCAACTTGCGGCGAAGTTAGATCAGATCGTGCGCCTTGTCGTTTGAGTGCCTCCATCTTCATTTTGTACGCCTGCGCACGTTCACTGGGGAGAATATCTTCTCTCTGAATGTTGCTGTCTACCATGAGGATCGTCGCCGTATCGTCATCCATTTCCCGGACGATGCACGGCATATCTGAGAGTCCTGCAAGCTCGCTGCCGTGCTTGCGCCGGTGTCCGGCGACGATCTCATAGCCGCCATCCTTGCGCGGACGGACGATGCCGGGTGTCAGAACGCCATATTCCCTGATGCTGTCCACAGTGTTCTGCATGGCTTCATCGTCGCGCACATGAAACGGATGGTTCGGAAAGGGATGCAGCTCGGCAAGCGGAATCCGCACAACTTTTTCGCAGGATTCTTCCGCGCGGCTTTCCTCCGTGGAGAACAGATCATCGAACGAGGTCAGATTTATGCTTTTGGCGGAGCTTTTCAACTTTCATCACCTCCTTGGTCAGTTCCCGGTACGCTGCCGCGACCTTGCCGTTGGGGTCGTGTGCGTAGATGCTCTTGCCCTCGGCGCTGATCTCCGCTGCCCGGACGGACTGCGGAATATCCGACGCGAACACTTTCAGCTTGCTGCCGTAGGTGTCGCGCAGCAGCGCGCTGACCTCGCGGGCGTAGTTTGTGCGGTTGTCCACCATTGTCAGCAGAATCCCGTCGATGCGCAGCTTGGGGTTGATCTGCCGCCGCACCTTGGCGACGGTCTGCAAAAGCTGCTCCAGACCCTTGGCGGGAAGATACTGCGCCTGCACGGGAATGAGAACGCTATCCGCTGCCGCAAGCGCATTGATCGTGAGCATCCCCAGCGACGGCATACAGTCGATGAGAATGTAATCATACTCGCGTTTTACGGTGTCCAGATATTGTTTGAGAATCTTTTCCCGCGACATGGCGTTCACCAGCGAAACCTCCAAACCGGACAGCTCGATATTTGCGGGCATGAGGTCCACACCCTCCGCATGATGCAAAATGCCCTCTTTCGAGGGCACTGGTTCATCCATGAGCGTCTTGCCCATGACGGTTGCAAGCGTGACCGGCAGTTTGTCTGGCATGGCAAATCCAAGGCTCAGTGTCAGCGAACCCTGCGGGTCCGCGTCCACCAGCAAGACGCGCTTACCAGCCTGCGCCAGACCGATACCAAGATTGGCGCACGTCGTTGTTTTCCCCACGCCGCCCTTTTGGTTGGCAATGGCGATTGTATGTGTCATTTTGAAGTTCACCCCCCTAAATTCGGAAATATACATAAATAATCAGTTGTAAAGCGAAGAATGTTGGTGTAATATGTAAATACATAAGAGGCGCTGTTACCCATAAAAGGAGGAATAGTTAGATGAGAATATTACCGTATCTCTATCTTGCCGACGCAATTCCATTCTTTGAGCCATTTAATTTTGATACCCTTTTGGCTCTGATTAGCTGTATAGCTGGTATTGTTGCGCTTTTCGTTGGTGGAAAAGCGTATAAAAACTACAAAACTCTTAATAATTCATTTAATGATACAAAGAACTATTCAGGGACCATCACTGATAATTCACAACGAGCCGCTGGGAATATATATAATCAAACGTGTGATGCCACGAGCCTCGTTACACTGACAAGCCAAAATTTTGAAGCAAGTCTTGAAAAGGCGTATTCCTGTTTTGAGAAGAAGTGCGCTGATAATCTTCATCAAATAATTGATGAAACGAACAAAATAATTCATGAGAGTAAGATTTCAATAGGTGGGTACACAAAGATAGATTGGATCAATATATACTTTGAAAGCGCCAAAAATTCCTCGGATGAGTATATGCAGCAAATATGGGCGAAAGTTCTTGCCAAAGAGTTAGAGCGTCCCGGAAGTTTTTCATATAAAACACTTGATGTTTTGAAAAATCTATCTGCTGATGGTTTTAGGCAATTTGAGTTGTTAACATCCTTGCAAGTTAATGGCCTTCTACTAAAAAGCGATTTGACAGATCAGCACATCTCGTGGGAACAATTACTCAGACTTCAAGAACATGGACTGATCAATTTAGCAAGTACAACAAAAACGCACAACATTAACGGTGAAAGCAAATTATCCATAGCTATTGATGATGGACAATACTTGCTTGATTTTGTAAATCAAGCAAAAACGCCACAAGAAATTCAGTATCAAATTTATGTATTAACGTCCTCTGGGACTGAATTATGTACGCTTTTGCCTATTCAACAACGTGAGGAGTATATTGTTGATTTTGCAAAGGAAATTAGAAAAAAATGCAAGAATGATGTTGCCTTGAGTTTATATAGGATTAATTATATAACCGGGAATACGGCAAATTATAATGAAACTGATTTGCTTCAATAACACTAATGGATCAACTCTCTAACTATAATCCATCATAGATTGTCAAAATGCGAACGCAGCGATACGCACTCGGTTCGCATTCAGCCGCTATTCTGGTGGATATGCACCGCATGGCTGCCGCTGCGTTCGCATACAGAGATGAAAATTGCAGCGAGTTTTACTGTGGCACGAATCTCCATCAAAAACAAAGAAAGCGGGCCGGTTTTAGCATCTTTCAAACATTTTATCTGTTTGAAGTGAGCTAAAACCGGCCCGCTTGGGAGAGCGTTCGGTTCGCATCCGAGAGGTCGAGAGTTCGAGTCTCTTCAGGTC
>ERZ827490.3807-NODE-3807-length-12951-cov-3.455878_pt1 | contig 12951 bp, 10 predicted proteins | sample MGYA00519770_ERZ827490 | MGnify/ENA primary metagenome ERZ827490 (study PRJEB31778, sample SAMEA3449324) | human gut metagenome | biome: human gut; feature: human-associated habitat; material: faeces | place: United Kingdom | collected 2010/2012 ...
TCTTCACGGTGCCGTCGGGCAGCACGGTGGTGCCGGCCTCCATCGGGCCGCCGGAGACGAACACGGTCGGGATGTTCAGACGCAGCGCGGCCATCAGCATGCCCGGCACGACCTTGTCGCAGTTCGGGATGCAGATCAGGGCGTCGGCGCAGTGGGCATTCACCTGGTATTCCACGGTATCGGCGATGATGTCGCGGCTCGGCAGCGAGTACAGCATGCCGGTATGGCCCATGGCGATGCCGTCGTCCACGGCCATCGTGTTGAACTCGCGGGGGATGCCGCCAGCCTCCTTGATGGCTTCGGAGATAAGACGGCCAACCTTGTTCAGATGCACATGGCCCGGCAGGAACTCGTCAAAGGAGTTGGCGATGGCGATGATCGGCTTGCCGAAATCCTTGCCATCCACGCCGGCGGCGCGGTAGAGGGCGCGGGCGCCCGCGAATACACGTCCATTCATTAGTTTTGCAGATCGCATTTCCATGTCTTTTATTCTTGCGTTGCAACGGGACACACGTTCTTGGGGGAATCACATAATGGAACCGTTGGCGTAATCGTGGGTAAAATCCGCGCTGGTGCGTACACTTCTGCTTTATGACTAATGATCAGCGGGATGAGCGTGAGATGCGCGAGCGCCGCCGTCGCGTGGTGACGCGGACGGTGTGCATCGTCATCGCCGCTGCCATGCTGATTTCTGTGGTGGTTCCCGCCATCTACGCGGGTCTTTGACGCCCTTTCGCATACTGCTGCGGGGGCGTTTTCCTGCATCGAACGGCTGGTTCGCGGCCGCAAGGGAAGGGAAGACAACGGCGTGCCCGCAAAGAGTGTGTGTAAACCCTCTGGGTTGGGTGTAAACCCCAAGCATGTTCACAGACAATTTCTACAGAACAAACGTAAGGTGAATCATAATGGCAGAATTTGATTTTTCCGAGGCGATTTCCCAGGCTCGTGCGAAGTACGGGTCTATCGCCGAGGCGTTGGATATGGATCGTTTGAAGGCGCAGATCGCCGAGCTGGAGCAGCAGGCGGCGGAGCCTGGTTTGTGGGATGATCCCGAGAATGCGCAGAAGGTGACCAGTCGTCTGTCCGCTGCGCAGTCGCAGCTGAAGCGTCTCAACTCCGCGTCGCAGCGCATCGATGATGTGGAGACCTTGGTCGAGCTCGGCCAGGAGGAAGAGGACGCCGACGCTCTTGCCGAGGCGCAGGAGGAAGTGAAGAAGATCCAGAGCGATCTGGACGATATGGAGATCCAGACTCTGCTGGACGGCGAGTATGACGAGCGTTCCGCGGTCGTTACCATTCGTTCCGGCGCCGGTGGCGTGGATGCCGCCGATTTCGCCCAGATGCTGCTGCGCATGTATTTGCGGTATTGCGAACGCAATGGTTTCAAGGCCAAGGTGATGGATACGTCGTATGCCGAGGAGGCCGGCATCAAGTCCGCCACGTTCCAGGTGGATGCGCCGTATGCGTATGGCCGTCTGTCCGTCGAGGGCGGCACGCATCGCCTGGTGCGTATCTCCCCGTTCGATAACCAGGGTCGCCGTCAGACGAGTTTCGCCGCGGTCGAGGTGGTGCCGCTGGTCGAGGCGACCGATCATATCGATATTCCGGACAGTGATATCCGCGTGGATACGTACTGCTCGTCCGGTCCTGGCGGTCAGGGTGTGAACACGACCTATTCGGCTGTGCGCATCACCCACCTTCCCACCGGTTTGGTCGTGACCATGCAGGATGAGCGTTCTCAGATTCAGAATCGTGCCGCCGCCATGGCCGTGCTGCAGTCTCGACTGTTGGTGCTGCGCCATGAGGAGGAGGCCAAGAAGAAGAAGGAGCTGGCAGGCGACATCAAGGCCAGCTGGGGCGATCAGATGCGCTCGTATGTACTGCACCCCTATCAGATGGTCAAGGATCTGCGTACCGGGTATGAGACTTCGCAGACCCAGGCCGTGTTTGACGGTGATCTGGACGGTTTCATCCAGGCCGGTATCCGCTGGCGCCATGAGCAGCGTCACGCCGAGGACGCGGAGTAGATTTTCCCGCTCCCGCATGATCGTGCGACGGGAACGGAAACGGAAGGAATGACATGGCACTGATTTCGTTGAATCATGTGAGCAAGATCTATCCCAAGGGCACCAGACCGGCGCTTGACGATGTCAACCTCGACATCGAGCGCGGGGATTTCGTGTTCCTTGTGGGTGCTTCGGGCTCCGGTAAGACCACATTGCTGAGTCTGCTGCTGCGTGAGGAGGAGGCCACGGAGGGCGAGATCCGTGTCGCCGGCAACGATCTGCGGCGCATCACCAATCGGCAGGTGCCGCAGTACCGTCGTTCCATTGGTTTCGTGTTCCAGGATTACAAGCTGCTGAACAACAAGACGGTATGGCAGAACGTCGCGTTCGCGCTGGAGGTTATCGGCATGCGCCGTTCGGCGGTCAAGTCGATGGTACCGAAGGTGCTGGAGACCGTAGGCCTGACTGGCAAGGAGAAAAGCTATCCGCATGAGCTGTCCGGTGGCGAGCAGCAGCGTGTGGCCATTGCCCGCGCCTATGTGAATCATCCGCAGATCCTGCTTGCGGACGAGCCTACCGGCAATCTCGATCCGACCACGTCGCTGGGCATCATGGAGGTGCTGGATGCCATTAACCGCACCGGCACCACGGTGGTGATGGCCACGCATAACGAGGAGATCGTCAATTCGATGCGTAAGCGGGTGGTCGAGCTGCATAGCGGCAGGATCGTGCGTGATGAAGAGCATGGCTCCTATGATTCCGCGGTGTTCTTCCCCGATTCCGAGGTGACCAGCAAATCGCATCGGGCGTTGCATTCGAATGGTGGCGGCATGCTGGACGATGAGCCGCATACCGTGATGGATGCGATGCAGGCCGGTGCCATTGCCGCGCATGCCATGGATGGCGGGGATGGCATCGCCAGGCTGGCGCAGTCCGTGCATTCGGGGCGTACCGGGCGTTACGGGGAGGCGTTCGCCTCTCCCGAAGACACCATGACCTGGGGCAAGGGGTTGCCGTTGGATGAGATGGCGCAGCGCGAGTCGCATGACGAGTCGCATGACGAGTCGCACGACGAGACCGGTAGCGCGACGGGCGATGAGGCGTTCATGCCCCCTGTCCCGCCGGCGCCGCCCGTTTCGCCGTCCTCATCTATCCCGCCGACTCCGCCGACTCCGCCTGCGCCGCCTGCGATAGCGGAGCGAGGCATTCGAACCGACAATGAGGAGGAGCAGCGATGAGAATGCGATTCATCCTTTCGGAAACGTGGACGAGTCTGAAGCGAAACGTGCCGATGATCATCTCGGTGATGCTCGTCACGTTCATCTCCTTCGTATTCATCGGGGCTTCGGCATTGCTGCAGGTCCAGGTCAACAAGGCGAAGGGCGACTGGTATTCCAAGGTGGAGGTCGTGGTCTACCTGTGCCCGGACGGCAGCAGCCAGGCGGCCACATGCGCGGCCGGCAAGGCGCCCACGCAGCAGGAGATCGTCGAACTTGAGGATTTCATCCACCAGGAGCTGCGCGACAACGTCTCCAAGATCACCTATGTCAGCCGTGACGATTTCTACAAGGACACCTTCCTGAAGAAATACCCCGACGGCAAATATCAGGGGCGCACGCTGACCGCAGCGGATATGCAGGATTCCCTGCAGCTCAAGCTGAAGGATCCGACCAAATACAAGATGGTTTCCGAGGTCCTGTCCGGAAAGACCGGCGTGGAAAGCGTGGTCGATCAAAAGCAGATCTTCGACCCGGTGTTCGCGGTGCTCAACCGCGCCACAGTGGTTACGGTCACGCTTGCGGCCGTCATGGTGGTCGTGGCGATTCTGCTGACCGGAACCACGATCCGCATGTCCGCCGCATCGCGCAAGAACGAGACGGAGATCATGCGGCTGGTCGGCGCCTCGAACTGGACGATCCAGCTGCCGTTCATTCTTGAGGGATTGTTCGCGTCGCTGATCGGCTCGTTGCTGGCATGCGGCACATTGGCCGCCATCGTGCAGGTGTTCATCACCGACGGCATCGCGCAGTCGGTGAGCTGGATCCCATTCGTCACGCAGACAACGGTATGGATCGTCTCGCCGGCGCTGGTCGCCGGGGCGTTGCTGCTGTCCATCATCGCGTCCGTGATTTCCCTGCATCGCTATCTCAAGGCCTGATTGACGGTTCAGGAACTGCCGCTACAATGTGCCGAAGGAAGTAGGAGGTCCCACAGTAGTGAATAAGCGAACAAAGTCCGCGAAGACCGTTATCGGCATGGCCATCTCATGCGCGATGGTCATGGCTGCCGGATTGGCGGTCACCACCACGAATGTGCCGACCGCGAAGGCGGCGTCCTATGCGGAATTGCAGCAGAAACAGGCGAACCACGCGAATCTTAAGGCGCAGCTCGCCGGAGTGGATTCCGACCTGGCAAGCACCATCGAGGAGCTGAACGATCTGGCCAACAACCAGATTCCCGCCGCCCAGCAGGCAGCGCAGGAGTCATTGCAGGCGTCATACCAGGCGCAGAGCCTGGCCGATGCGACGAACCAGCGTCTTGAAGCCGCCAAGCAGGACAAGGCGACGCTTGAGCAGAAAATCAAGGACACCGGCATCGAATACGATGACGCCAAGGAGTCCGTCGCCGAAATCGCACGTAACAGTTTCCATGGTTCCGACGCGTCCAACATGATGGATGTGGTGACCGACGCGAAAAGCACCGACGAATTCGTAGCGCAGATGCAATCCGATTCCGCGGCGGCGCGTTCGGCATCCAATACCGCGGATGCCGCGGCCACGACGCTGAACACGTCGATGAACCGTCAGCAGCGTCTCGACGCCATCGAGCAGCAGATCACCAAGCTCAAGGAGCAGGCCGATTCCCAGGCCGCGGCCGCGCAGAAGGCCTCGCAGGATGCTGCCGCCAAGCAGAGCAATCTTGAGGCATTGCAGGTCAAAGACAGTTCTGTCCGCCAGCAGCTTGAATCCCAAAAGAGCAGTCTGACCACGCAAAGCGCCAAGGAAGCGGCGGAAATCGTCTCCCTGCAGGCCGAACTGGCCGCCATGGCCGCCAAGGCCGCAGCCGAAGAGGCCGCGCGTCGCGCCAGCAGCTACACGCCATCGAGCGTGGGCCAGCAGACCGGCACGAGCTCCAGCGGTTCGGGTAGTTCCGGCAGCTCCAGCGGCAATGCCGGCAGCTCCGGCAATTCCGGCGGCTGGTCGGCCAGCGGCATGAACTATGCGGTGCCGGGCAGCTGCCCCGAAGGATCGAGCTACTGCTATGGACACAACACCGGCAACACGGTGGGGGGCGCCGCGTATCCGGCACGTCAGTGCACATTGTGGGCATACCTGCGTCGCTCCCAATTGAGCCTCCCCGTCGGCTCCTATATGGGCAATGGCGCGCAGTGGGCGGCTACGGCGCGAGGGCTTGGCTATTACGTCAACAACACGCCTCATGTCGGCGCGGCGATGGTGTTCTCCCAGGGCCAAAGCGTGGGCGGCCATTGGACCGCCGACTGGCAGTATGGTCATGTGGCGGTTGTGGAGCGAGTGAACGCCGATGGATCCGTGCTGATTTCTGAAGGCGGCACCGGCTTTTCGACCTTCCCGGCATGGGAGACCATTGCTAATGCCGGCAACTATCAGTATGTGCACTACTGATCGGTCGGATCGGGAGCCCGCGCTGTAGCGGAATCGGACTCATACGCCCGCGGCGCCGCCTGGCATGCTTCAGGCGGCGCTGCTGTTATTGTGGAATGTTGCGAAAACGTATCAGGAAAGGAGGAGGCCATGGCCAAGGAACAGGGCACCAAGCTGATTGCGCAGAATAAGAAGGCGCGTCATGATTACGCCATCGAAGACAAATACGAGGCAGGTCTGGTCCTGACGGGCACCGAGGTCAAATCCCTACGCGAAGGGCGGGCGTCCCTCGCCGAGGCGTTCGTCTCCATCGACAGGCGCGGCGAGATGTGGCTCGAGAACGCGAATATCCCCGAATATCTCAACGGCACGTGGAATAACCACGCTCCCAAGCGCAAGCGCAAGCTGCTGCTGCACGAGCGTGAAATCATCAAACTGTCGAGGCAGAGCGAGGCCAAAGGTTATACGATCATTCCGTTGAGCCTGTATTTCAAGGACGGACGCGTCAAGGCGGAGATCGCGCTGGCCCGCGGCAAGCGCGAATTCGACAAGCGGCAGGCGCTGCGTGAAGAGCAGGACAAGCGTGAAGCGCTGCGGGCCATGCGCTATGCCAATAAGCGCATGCGCTGAACCGATTATGTAGATATGCGGTAAATGCATGACGATGCATAGGGCGCTTGCGGCGAGTGTCTGACACACTTGTTGAGGAATTGCCGCGTTGCGGCTTGGCCGCGGCTTTGGGTAACGTTTGTGGCAACACGGCGGGCGCTCGTGCCACGAAAGCGATATTCGCGTGCCGCCCCATATGGTGCGCGATTGGTTAGGGCTGGTGAAATATGTGTGGAATCGTTGGATACGCAGGACGGATCGAAACCGCGTGCGGCAAACCGTTGGAGGTATGTCTCCAAGGCTTGCGGCGACTGGAGTACCGTGGCTATGATTCGGCCGGCGTGGCATTGAGCGCACCGGGCATGGATCATGTCGAGGTGCGTAAGAAGGCCGGGCGTCTCGCCAATCTGGTCGAAGACATCGAACGCAACCCCATGCCGATGGCCACGGCGGGCATCGGGCATACGCGTTGGGCCACCAACGGCGTGCCGAACGATATCAACGCGCATCCGCACACCTCCCGCGACGGCAAGGTCGCCATCATCCATAACGGCATCATCGAGAACGCCTCCCAGCTGCGTCTCGACCTGCAGACCGAAGGCTACCGTTTCGCCTCCGAGACGGATACCGAGGTCGCGGCCAAACTACTGGGCAAGATCAGCGACAAGATCATCGAGGAGACAGGCAAGCCGGATCTGTTCAAGGCGGTCCGCCGCCTGGCACGCATGCTGGAAGGCGCGTTCACCATTCTCGCCACCGATGTGCGCCAGCCGGATATCGTCGTCGGTGCCCGTCATGACTCACCGCTGGTCGTGGGCCTTGGCGAGGGGGAGAACTTCCTCGGCTCCGATGTGGCCGCGTTCGTCGCCTACACGAAGCGTGCGATGGAGGTCGATCAGGATCAGGCCGTGTGCGTAAGCGCCGACAAGGTGGTCGTCTCCGATTTCATGGGCAACATCGTGCCCGATCCGAAGGTCTACACCGTGGATTGGGATGCCTCCGCCGCCGAGAAGGGCGGCTGGGATTCCTTTATGGACAAAGAGATCCATGAGGATCCGGCGGCCGTGCAGCGCACGCTGCTGGGTCGTCTTGGCGAGAACGGCGCCTTGAACCTTGACGAGGTACGCATTGACGAACACGATTTCAAAGGCATCGACAAGATCATCGTCATCGCCTGCGGCACCGCGGCATACGCCGGCATGGTCGCCAAATATGCCATCGAACATTGGGTGCGCATCCCGGTCGAGGTCGAGCTTGCGCACGAATTCCGCTATCGCGACCCGATCCTGACTCCGCGCACGCTGGTCGTTGCTATCTCGCAGTCCGGCGAGACCATGGACACGCTGATGGCGTTGCGCCATGCCCGCGAACAGGGGTCCAAGGTGCTGGCCATCTGTAATACGCAGGGTGCGACCATCCCGCGCGAATCCGACGCCGTGCTGTACACGCATGCCGGTCCGGAGGTCGCCGTCGCCTCCACCAAGGCGTTCGTAGCGCAGATCACCGCAGCCTACGTGCTCGGCCTGTACTTGGCGCAGGTGAAGGGCGCGATGTACCGCGACGAGATCCAGCAGACGCTTGATTCGCTCAAGGACATGCCGCGCAAGATCCAGTGGGTGCTCGACACGCAGACCGAAACCGTTCACGCGGCGGCCGAGCAGATGGTCGATGCCAAGTCCTTCCTGTTCTTGGGCCGTCATGTCGGCTACCCGGTGGCCATGGAAGGTGCGTTGAAGCTCAAGGAAATCGCCTACACCTTCACCGAGGGCTTCGCGGCAGGCGAGCTCAAGCACGGTCCGATTGCGCTGGTCGACGAGGGCGAACCGGTCGTGTTCATCGTGCCGCCCGCACGCGGGCGCAATGTGCTGCACGCCAAGGTGATCTCCGGCATCGAGGAGGTCAAGGCGCGCGGCGCGTACATCATCGCCGTGGCCGAGGAGAACGATCCCGATGTGGAGCGGTACGCCGATGTGGTGTTCTGGCGCCCCGCCTGCCCGACGCTGATGAGCCCGCTGGTGGACGTGGTGCCGCTGCAGCTGTTCGCCATGGATATGGCCAAGCTGAAGAAGTACGACGTGGATAAGCCCCGTAACCTCGCCAAGTCCGTTACCGTCGAATAGTCGTAGCGCATGTCGCTGCTTGGCATGGCCGGCATACGCCGTTACGTTGCGCATGGATCTGCACAAAGCCGAATGCGCGGCGTTTCGGCGTATGCCGGCCTTCGTGCAGTCGGGAGAGTTTTGTGAAACAGGAGCGTAGCCACCGGTATGTGACCGAGGAACCGCATATTCCATTCGACTGTACGGTGCTGTATGAGGACGAGCGGATCATTGTGGTGGATAAGCCGCATTTTCTGGCCACCACGCCTCGTGGTATGTGGTATCGGGAGACGGCGCTGATTCGGCTGCGGCAGACTTATGGCGAACCGGACATCATACCCGCGCACCGGCTGGATCGCCTGACCGCGGGCATTGTGGTGTTCGTGCGTGACCGTGCCAGCCGGGGTGCCTACCAGCTGCTGTTCCAGAACCATCTGGCGGTGAAGACCTACGAATGTCTGGCGCCGCTCAGACCGATCGGCAGGCCGTGCTTCGGCACCATACGCAAGTTGGAACCGCCCAGGCCGTTTCCGTTGGAACGGCGGTCGCGCATCGTCAAACAGCGGGGGATACTGCAAGCCTATGAGGAGCCTGGCACGCCGAATGCCGAAACGCTGATCGAACGTGTGGGACTGGGGCATATGAATCGTACGGGATATCCGCTTTCTGGAATGGACGGCCGCCATATGGTGGCGCGATATGTGCTGCATCCGCGAACCGGCAAGACGCACCAGTTGAGAGTGCACATGAATTCGCTGGGACTGCCCATCGTGGGGGACGACTTCTATCCGCGCATCATCGAACATGCCTACGATGATTTTTCCAATCCGCTGGAACTGGTGGCCCGCGAACTCGAATTCGACGATCCGCTGACCGGCGAACACCGCCGCTTCACCTCGCGCATCCCCTTGAATGAGGGGTTGGGGGAGTGGCGCTGACTGCAAACGACTCACATGGACATACATACGCCGGAGGGCGGCACCCATACGGATGCCGCCCTCCGGCGTATCGCTATGATTCAGGCTGGTGAAAGCCGAAGCCGGATCACTTCACCGCGTTCAGCCACTGCTCCTTGGTGGCCTTCTCGGCTTCGAGCTTGGCCTTCTTGGCCGGATCGGTTTCGGCTGCGATCTTGGCGTCGAGTTCGGCGAGCTGGGCGTTGAGCTGCTCTTCGAAGCTGGACTTGCGGGCGTCGGCCTCGGGGTCGGACTGCTTCCAAGCAGCCTCCTCGACGGACTTGATCTGCTTGTCCACCTCGTCCAGACGGCCTTCGATGCGGCGCATGTCCTCGCGCGGCACATAGCCGATCTGATCCCACTCGTCCTGAATCGCGGCCAGAGCCTGACGAGCCTGCTTGGCGGCCTTCTCGTCGGCCACCGGTACCAGCGCCTCAGCCTTCTTCAGCAATTCCTCCTTCTTGGCGAGATTCTCCTTCTCATCGGCGGAGATCTGCTCACGATCGGCCTGACGGGCATTGAAGAAGGTATCGGCGGCCTCGCGGAAACGAGCCCACAGGGCATCGTCCTCATTGCGGCCTGCACGACCGGCCTTCTTCCAACGGTCCATCAGCTCGTTGAACTGGCGGGAGGTCTCGCCCCAGGCGGTGGAGTTCTTGATCTCATTGGCCTCGGCGATGATCGCCTCCTTGGCGGCCTTGGCCTGGTTGCGCTCGTTGTCGCGAGCCTGCGCCCACTTGCGGCGTGCCTGGTTGAAGGTGGTGCGGGCGGCGGAGAAACGCTTCCACAGTTCGTCGGCGTCCTTCTTGTCGATGCGCACGTTATTGCGCTGGTGTGCCTGCCATTCGTCGAACAGCGTGCGGAACTTGTCGGCGGTGGAACGCCAGTTGGTGTTGTCTCCCAGACCGGCTGCCAGCGCCTCCGCCTTCTCCACGATGGCGGTGCGTCCTGCGACCGCGGCCGCCACGGCAGCCTTGCGTGCCTCGGCCAGCTCCGCCTTCTTGGCTTCGGCCTTGGTCTTGAGCTCCTCATACTGGGCCTTGAGCGCGGCCAGATCGCCCACCACGGCGGGGGATTCGGTTTCTTCGGCCAGCATCTTCATCGTTTCGTCGATCTCGCGGGACTTGATGGTGGAGCTCTTCAGACGTGCGGCCAATGCATCGAGCTTGGCCTTGAGATCAAGGAAACGACGGGCGTACAGCGCCAGTGCCTCTTCCTTGGACACGTCGGGGAACTGGCCGACCTCACGTTCGCCGTCGCCATCCTTGACGAATACGGTGCCGTTCTCATCGACGTGTCCGAATGATTCGGCCTGCTTGACCTGGGTCTCGGTGTAGGTGGCAGCTGCCGGTGCGGCGACGCGACGGGCCGCCGGTGCGGCTTTCTTGGCGAATGCTGCGGGGGACGGAGCATGGGGCTTCGGAGCGGCGGGCTTCGGTGCCTGAGTCGCTTCGCGTGTCTCCTGTGCGGTGGTCTCGGTGGTGGTTTCGTTCTTGGTGACGTTCTCGTCGGCCATGGCCAGCTCCTTACAGCTTGGAAGTGTGTGCATCGCGCTTCACATCCTGACAAAATAAGGATGATTGACGCAACCTTCACCTATTATATTGATTCCGTGGCTAAAGGCGCATCAATATCAGGATTTCCAGAGTGGCTCCCCTCTGAACGTGTTGTGGAGCAGCGTGTTATCGACACGCTCCGTGAAGTATTCGAGCTCAACGGCTTCCTCGGCATCGAGACAAGAGCCGTGGAAACTGGGGCTTCGCTGCTGAAAAAGGGCGAGACCAGCAAAGAGATCTACCTGTTGAGCCGTTTGCAGGATGTCGGCAACGAATCCGACACACCGATTGAGGAACGGCTCGGCCTGCATTTCGATCTCACCGTGCCGCTGAGCCGGTATGTGGTCGAGCATTCCGGCGATCTCGCGTTCCCGTTCAAGCGTTGGCAGATCCAGAAGGTCTGGCGCGGCGAGCGCCCGCAGGAGGGTCGCTTCCGCGAGTTCGTCCAGGCCGATATCGACGTGATCGGCAACGGCGATCTGCCGGACCACTACGAGGTGGAGCTGCCGCTGGTCATGGTCTCCGCATTGGAGCGCCTGCGCGAGTTCGGCCTGCCCAAGGCGACCGTGCATGCGAACAACCGCAAGCTTTCCGAAGGCTTCTACCGTGGCCTTGGACTCGACGATATCGAAGGCGTGCTGCGTGAGATCGACAAGCTCGACAAGATCGGCGCCGACGAAGTGGCCAAGCTGCTCGTCGAGACCTGCGGTGCCACCGACGCGCAGGCCCGCGCCTGCCTCGAGCTGGCCGAGCTCACCGCCGCCAACGGCGCCGAACTCGCCGAAAAATTCGACGCGCTCGCGGCCAAGCACGGCATCGCCACCGACTCCGAGGCGTATGCGCTCGCGCGTGAAGGCCTGAACACGCTGGGCATGATCGTCGACCAGGCGGCCGCGATTCGCCCCGGCTCCGTCATCGCCGACCTGAAGATCGCCCGCGGATTGGACTACTACACCGGTTCCGTGTACGAGACCTTCCTCGACGGTGCCGCATCCCTTGGCTCCATCTGCTCCGGCGGCCGTTACGACAACCTCGCCTCGCAGGGCAACCGCAAGTACCCGGGCGTCGGCCTGTCCATCGGTCTGAGTCGACTCGTCAGCTACATGCTGCACACCGCGGGCGCACACGCCAATCGCGTGTCCCCGGCAAGCGTGCTTGTCGCGGTGTGGAACGAAAGCGAACGTGCCGAGTCCAATGCCATCGCCAATGCGTTGCGTTCCCGCGGCATCGCCGCCGATGTGGCTCCGACCGCCGCCAAGCTGGGCAAGCAGATCAAGTACGCCGATAAGCTCGGCATTCCATTCGTATGGTTCCCCGGCCAGGAGGGTGCCGGCGACGAGGTGAAGAACATCGTGTCCGGCGAACAGCGTCCGGCCGATCGCACGTCGTGGGAGCCGGATACTGTTAATGCCCGGCAAACCGTTGTTATTGATTGATTAATCGAATAATTGGGAGTATTCAAAGCATGAGCCAGACGGCATATAGAACACATCATGCCACTGAAGTCACCGAGGCTCTCGTCGGCCAGAAGGTCACCCTGTCCGGTTGGGTCGACCGCCGCCGCGACCATGGTGGAGTCGCCTTCATCGATCTGCGCGATTCCTCCGGCCTGGTGCAGGTCGTCATCTATGACGAGGAGCAGGCACGTCCGCTGCGTTCCGAGTTCGTGATCCAGGTCACCGGCGAGGTGCGTCTGCGTCCGGAAGGCAATGAGAACGAGCATCTTGCCACCGGCAAGATCGAGGTCGTGGCCGAGAGCATCGACGTGCTCGCCAAGTCCGATGCGCTGCCGTTCCAGGTGTCCACCGCGCTTGAAAACGAGTCCGAGAACAAGCTGCCTGGTGAGGAAGTGCGTCTCAAGTACCGTTACCTCGACCTGCGCCGCCCCGGCATGCAGCGCAATCTGAAGCTGCGTTCCGACATGGCCAAGGCCGCCCGTCACGCGCTTGAGGATCTGGACTTCACCGAGGTCGAGACCCCGACGTTCATCAAGTCCACCCCGGAGGGCGCACGAGACTTCGTGGTGCCGGCCCGACTGGTACCGGGCTCCTGGTACGCGCTGCCGCAGTCCCCGCAGCTGCTCAAGCAGCTGCTCATGGTCT
>ERZ827490.3809-NODE-3809-length-12942-cov-50.212074_pt1 | contig 12942 bp, 9 predicted proteins | sample MGYA00519770_ERZ827490 | MGnify/ENA primary metagenome ERZ827490 (study PRJEB31778, sample SAMEA3449324) | human gut metagenome | biome: human gut; feature: human-associated habitat; material: faeces | place: United Kingdom | collected 2010/2012 ...
TCTGCATGATCATCGCCATCGTCCTGATGATCGGCACCCTGCTGGTCATCCGTGCCGTCACCGCTAAGAAGCACGCCGGCGTCTTCCAGGAAATGGCTGCTGCCAACAAGGCTCTGGCCAAGTAATTCCCGCGAAGCCTACATAAAAAACAGGTCCGCACCTGCGGACCTGTTTTTTTTAGCTTGTCAAAAAAGGGCAGCGCCCTTTTTTGACAAGCTAAAAACCGGCTCATATGCCGAAAAAGCGTTTTCCATTGTCCCAGGTGGCCTGCTCCACCGCTGCCGGGGTCATGTCCCGCAGCTGGGCGATCCTCTCGGCCACCAGGTGCACATAGGTGGAGTCATTGCGGCGGCCCCGATAGGGCACCGGGGTCAGGTAGGGGGCGTCCGTCTCAATCATCAGCCGCTCCATGGGGACGGCCCGGATGACCTCCGGGGCCTTGCGGGCGTTTTTGAAGGTGGCTGCCCCGTTGAAGGACAGGTACCATCCCCGATCCACCAGCTCCCGGGCCATTTCCACGGACCCGGCGAAGCAGTGGAACACGCCCTGCACCCGGGGAAATTCCCGGACTATGTCCATGGTGTCGGCGTGGGCGTCCCGGTCGTGGATGATCACCGGCAGCTGAAGCTCCTGGGCCAGGGCCAGCTGCTGCCGCAGCACCTGCTGCTGCAGGTCCCGGGGTGGATTCTCCGGCCAGTAGTAGTCCAGGCCGATCTCACCGATGGCCACCACCTTATTCTCCTGGGCCAGAGCCCGGATCTCCGTCAGGTGCTCCGGGCGGAAATCGCCGCAGTTTTCCGGATGGATGCCCACGGCAGCGTAGATATGGGGAAAACGATGAGCCAGCTCCACCGCCGTCCGGGAGGACGCCACGGTGCAGCCGGGGTTCACCACCAGACCGACGCCGCGCTCCGGCAGAGAAGCCAGCAGGGCCTCCCGGTCCGGGTCGAACTGGTCGTCGTCATAGTGGGCGTGGGTGTCAAACAGCATGGCGGGCCCTCAGTCCAGGCGGACCTTACCCAGCCGGGCGTCCGCCACATACTGGGCCTTCAGCTCCCGCAGCCGGTCCATATGGGCCGCGCGCAGGTGGACCTGCTGCTTTTCCTCCGACTCCCACTGCTCCACCAGGAGGATCTCGTCGGCATTCTGGACGGACAGGAAATAATCGTACCGCAGGCAGCCGTCCTCCCGGCGAATGGCGTCGATGATGCCCTCGGTGGTCAGCTGGCGCAGGAAGTTCTCCCGGCAGCCGGGCTTGGCCAGATAGCGCACGTACAGGGTCAGGGTAGTTTCCATAGAGAAGCGCTCCTTATTGATAATGTTGGTCCAGTACCGCGATCATGGCGGCAATGGCGTTTTCCCGGCAGTCCGGCAGGACCCGGACTCCGGGCACCCGGCGCACCGACTCGATGGCGTTGGCCGGGGCAAAGGGCATGCCGGCAAACTCCAGCATGGGGATGTCATTGGCGTGGTCCCCCACGCAGCACACATTCTCCTGCCGGATATGCAGCAGCTGCGCCAGACGGCGGACCATGCCGCCCTTGTTGGCGCCCTTGGCGGTGATCTCCAGCAGCGTGGATGCGCTGGCCACGATCTCATATTCCCGGCTCCAGGGCTGCTCCCGGATATATTTTTCCAGCTGCCGCAGCCGGGGAGGCTCCTCCTCAAACAGCAGCTTGGCAATAGGTGACGGAGCCTGGTCCAGACTGTCCAGCTCCACCGACGGAGAGTGGGTCAGGTGCAGGTGCCGGGCGGTGATCTCGTTGGGGTGCACCACATGGATGGAGTTGTCGTCGTGGTAGATCTCAAAGGTCAGGTCCGGCATTTCCGCCGTCAGCTGCCGGACGTGGTCCCGGATGCGCTCCGGCAGAAAGGCGGTGCAGAGGTACCGCCCGGCGGCAAAGTCATAAATGGCCGCGCCGTTGAAGAGCACGGTGGGGCCATTCATGGGGATGCCGTCCTTCAGGGCGGCGAAGGAGGGCAGGGCCCGGCCGGTGGACACGCAGAAGGTGCCGCCCTGGGCCATGAAATACTCCATGGCTGCCCGGTTTTCCGGCGATACCGGGGGGATGCCGCCCTTTCCCCGAAGGGAATCCTCCGTGTAGACGATGGTGTTGTCATAATCGCTGGCGATAAGGACGCCGTCAAACTTTCCCATGACTTATCCCTCTGCCGCAGGCGTGCCGCCTCCGCCGCTTCTGCGGCGTCCGCCCCGGTGACGGGGACGGCGGCGGGACTGGGCGCCCTCCTGGGGCGCCGCATTCTCCGCGGGCTTCTGAGACGGCTTGGGGGCGCCGCCCTTCGGCGGCTGGGGACGGTTTTCCTGGGGCTTGTCCCCGGGCTTGCGGCGGGGACGGCGGGGCTTGTCGTCGGCCCTGGGCCCATCGGGACGCTTCTTTTCCGGCGGACGGGGCTTCTCCCGCTTCTCCGGGACCTTCTCCGCCGTCTGCTGGGGCTTGCTTCCGCCGCCCCGGCGGCGGCGCTCGTTCCGGCGGCGGGCGGGCCGTTCCTCCCGGGCAGGGGCGTCGGGATCAAAGTCCGCGATGACCAGGGGCATGGGGAACTCGTCCTCCTTCCGCTCCTCCACATACCGGGCGGGCCGCTCCTGGGGTACCTGGATGCCGTCGCGGCTGCCCTTGCCGTTGCGCAGCACACACAGCTCGCAGCTGTGGTAGCACCGGGGGGCTTCGGGCTTCTCATCCAGCCGGACATGAACCGTTTCCTTCAGCACGTTCACGTCGCAGATGTTGCCGGGGCCATCCGGCGTCTGGACAAAGGAGTCGTTCTTGGGCATGCGCTTCAGAGCGTCCTCATAGGCGTCCTGCTCATATTTCAGGCAGCACATCAGCCGCCCGCAGGTGCCGGAAATTTTCGTGGGGTTCAGGGACAGACTCTGGGTCTTGGCCATTTTGATGGACACGGGCACAAAGTCATCCAGAAACTGGGCACAGCAGAAGGGGCGGCCGCAGATCCCCAGGCCTCCCAGCATCTTGGCCTCGTCCCGGACGCCGATCTGCCGCAGCTCGATGCGGGCCCGGAACACCGACGCCAGGTCCTTTACCAGCTCCCGGAAGTCCACCCGCCCGTCGGCGGTGAAGAAGAACAGAATCTTGTTCCCCTCAAAGCTGCACTCCACCCGCACCAGCTTCATCTCCAGGTTGTGCTGGAGGATCTTCCGCTGGCAGATATCGAAGGCTTCCTTCTCCCGGGTGCGGTTGTGGGCCGCTGTGCGGCGGTCGTTCTCCGTGGCCACGCGGACCATGGGCCGCAGGGGCTGGATGACGCAGCAGTCGTCCACCGGGTGGTTGCCCATGGTGCACTGGGCGTATTCCAGGCCCTGGGCCGTCTCCACGATGACGTGGTCCCCGGTCTGCACCTGCACGTTGCCGGGGTCAAAGAAGTAGGTTTTGCATCCGCTGCGGAAGCGGACGCTGATCACAGTTGTCATATATTTCGATTCCTTTCCGTGTATGTCAAAGCAGCTTTTCCCACCCGGCGCACAGGGCTCCCAGCACATGGCCCACGCCCACGTTATAGCGGCACTCCAGGCAGTATTGCTTCATCAGGTCTGTCATGCCCTGCAGCTGGCGCACGGTAAGCCCCCGGCGCAGCTCCTCCGCCCCGGGAATGTCCGCAGGGTCTGGCTTGCCGCAGGCGGCCAGCAGCGCCTCGGCAGAGGCCCGCCAGGCGTTCTCCAGCAGCTGCTGGAGCTGCTCGCGCTTGAGGCGCTTATTCTCCAGCCCCACCAGGTATTGGCTCACCGGCAGCAGCTGTCCCGAAGCGAAGGCCCGGCACAGGTCCCGGGCGGCGTCGTCCCGGGCGTCCTCGTCCTCGCCCCGGAGCTTCCACTCCACGCACCGGGAGCGGATGGTGGGCAGCAGCGCCGCCGCCGTCTCCGTGCAGAACAGGAACGCCGCGTAGGGCGGCCCCTCCTCCACCAGCTTCAGCAGCACGTTCTGGTCCCGCTGGTTCAAAGCGTCGCAGTCCGGGAAGATGTACACCTTGGCGGCCCCGTCGTTGGGGCGGATGTATGCGTCCTGCCGCAGGCTTCGCAGCAGGTCCACCGGCAGCTCCCGGTGGTCGGGGTCCTGCACCGTCTGGACATCGGGGTGGATGTCCTCCAGCACCTTGCGGCACTGGCGGCATTGCAGGCAGGGCTTTCCGCTTTGCGCCTCGCACTCCATGGCGGCGGCGGCAAAGCGGGCGGCGGCCATGCGGTCTCCGCTGCCGGAGAAGATGATGGCATGGGGCAGGGCTCCGCCTGCGGCGGCCCGGCGCAGCCGGCGGGCCAATGTGCTGTTTTCCGGCAGAAGCTGCCCCACGGTCCTTCCTCCCCATTGTTATACTTTCCGATTTTATAAGTATAGCATACCCTCCGTCCCGTCTGCAAGGTGCCGGGACGGGTTTTCTGCAAAAAATAGTTTCCCGTCAGGAGATTATTCCCGGTAATTTTGGGCCATAATGGCAAAAAGATTCCTTTTTGCGAAAATAGTCTTGCTTTTGACAGAAGATATGCCTATAATAAGTTGTTCGCAATTTTATTTTATATACGGAGGGAACTACATGAGTAAGAAGTATTGCTATCTCTTTACCGAGGGCAACGCCAAGATGCGCGAGCTGCTGGGCGGTAAGGGCGCCAATCTGGCCGAGATGACCAACATCGGCCTGCCCGTCCCCCAGGGCTTCACCATCACCACCGAGGCCTGCACCCAGTATTATGAAGATGGCCGCCAGATCAACGACGCCATCATGGCCGAGATCATGGAATACATCGAGAAGATGGAGCAGATCACCGGCAAGAAGTTCGGCGATCATGAGAATCCCCTGCTGGTCTCCGTCCGCTCCGGCGCCCGCGCCTCCATGCCCGGCATGATGGACACCATCCTGAACCTGGGCCTCAATGAGGACGTGGTGGACGTCATCGCCAAGAAGTCCAACAACCCCCGCTGGGCCTGGGACTGCTATCGCCGCTTCATCCAGATGTACTCCGACGTGGTCATGGAGGTGGGCAAGAAGTATTTCGAGCAGCTCATCGACGAGATGAAGGCCAGGAAGGGCGTCACCCAGGACGTGGAGCTCACCGCTGAGGACCTGAAGGAGCTGGCCGGCCAGTTCAAGGCCGAGTATAAGGCAAAGATCGGCCAGGACTTCCCCTCCGATCCCAAGGAGCAGCTGCTGGGCGCCATCAAGGCCGTGTTCCGCAGCTGGGATAACCCCCGCGCCAACGTGTATCGCCGGGACAACGACATCCCCTATTCCTGGGGCACCGCCGTCAACGTCCAGTCCATGGCCTTCGGCAACATGGGCGACGACTGCGGCACCGGCGTGGCCTTCACCCGCAACCCCGCCACCGGCGAGAAGAAGCTCATGGGCGAGTTCCTGACCAATGCCCAGGGCGAGGACGTGGTGGCCGGCGTGCGTACCCCCATGCCCATCGACCAGATGGCCGAGAAGTTCCCCGAGGCCTATGCCCAGTTCGTGGAGGTCTGCCGCACCCTGGAGGACCACTATCGCGACATGCAGGACATGGAGTTCACCGTGGAGCATGGCCAGCTGTACATGCTCCAGACCCGCAACGGCAAGCGCACCGCTCCCGCCGCCCTGAAGATCGCCTGCGACCTGGTGGACGAGGGCATGATCTCCGAGCAGCAGGCCGTGGCCATGATCGATCCCCGCAACCTGGATACGCTGCTGCATCCCCAGTTTGACCCCGCCGCGCTGAAGGCTGCCGCCCCTGTGGGCAAGGCGCTGCCCGCCTCTCCCGGCGCCGCCTGCGGCAAGATCGTCTACTCCGCCGAGGACGCCAAGGAATGGGCTGCCCGGGGCGAGAAGGTGGTCCTGGTCCGTCTGGAGACCTCTCCCGAGGATATCGAGGGCATGAAGGCCGCCCAGGGCATCCTGACCGTTCGCGGCGGCATGACCTCTCACGCCGCCGTTGTGGCCCGCGGCATGGGCAAGTGCTGCGTCTCCGGTTGCGGCGCCATCGTCATGGACGAGGAGAACAAGCAGTTCACCCTGGCCGGCAAGACCTATCACGAGGGTGACTGGCTGAGCCTGGACGGCTCCACCGGCAGCATCTACGACGGCGCTATGCCCACCGTGGACGCCAGCGTGGGCGGCGACTTCGGCCGCATCATGGCCTGGGCCGACAAGTATCGCCGGCTGCAGGTCCGCACCAACGCCGACACTCCCCACGATGCCGCCAAGGCCCGTGAGCTGGGCGCCCAGGGCATCGGCCTGTGCCGCACCGAGCATATGTTCTTCGAGAGCGACCGCATCGCCGCCATCCGCGAGATGATCTGCTCCGACACCGTGGAGCAGCGCGAAAAGGCTCTGGCCAAGCTGCTGCCCATGCAGCAGGGCGACTTCGAGGGCATCTATGAGGCCATGGAGGGCTGCCCCGTGACCATCCGCTTCCTGGATCCCCCCCTGCACGAGTTCGTTCCCACCGAGGAGGCCGACATCGAGCTGCTGGCCAAGGATATGGGCAAGACCGTGGCCGAGATCAAGGCCATCATCGCCTCCCTGCACGAGTTCAACCCCATGATGGGTCACCGTGGCTGCCGTCTGGCCGTCACCTTCCCCGAGATCGCCGTCATGCAGACCCGTGCCGTCATCCGCGCCGCCATCAATGTTCAGAAGCGTCATCCCGAGTGGAACATGGTTCCCGAGATCATGATCCCCCTGGTGGGCGAGGTCAAGGAGCTGAAGTACGTCAAGAGCATCGTGGTCAAGACCGCTGACGAGGAGCTGGCCGCTGCCGGTGTGGAGATGAAGTATCTGGTGGGCACCATGATCGAGATCCCCCGGGCCGCTCTGACCGCCGACGAGATCGCCACCGAGGCTGAGTTCTTCTCCTTCGGCACCAACGACCTGACCCAGATGACCTTCGGCTTCAGCCGTGACGACGCCGGCAAGTTCCTGGGCGCCTACTATGACAAGAAGATCTATGAGAACGATCCCTTCGCCAAGCTGGACCAGGTGGGCGTTGGCAAGCTGGTGAAGATGGCTGCCAAGCTGGGCCGCGAGACCCGTCCCGAGCTGCACCTGGGCATCTGCGGCGAGCACGGCGGCGATCCCAGCTCCGTGGAGTTCTGCCACAAGGTGGGCCTGGACTATGTGTCCTGCTCTCCCTTCCGCGTGCCCATCGCTCGTCTGGCCGCCGCTCAGGCAGCTATCAAGGATGGCAGGAACTAAGCCACAGCTTCTTGCAGTTCGCTGAATTTACACTGACGATTGACGATGCAAAGGAATATGTGTATTCCTTGTCCACCAAGCGCCGTGTGTATAACTGGAATGACATTCGAGTAAGGCTTTATATCTGAAACGACTCCCCGATTACAGAAATGTAGTCGGGGAGTTTTTTGCTTTCTGCAATCCGTACATTCGTAAATGAGATTGCCTTTTGCTACAATGTAGGCATAAGGAGGTCATGAATTATGGAAAAGTACGAATTTGATGGAAACAATGGGCTGTGGTACGAGTTGCAAGGCGATTATTACTTGCCTTGTCTGAAACTGCCGGAAGAAGAACAGGCATATATCGGGATATGGGGACAGCGGCACCTTCGGTATCTCAAGAAACATCATCGTGTACTCTATGGCAATCTGCTGACCAGCGGCAAGCTGAACAGCTACCTTGTTGACATCGACCGACAGGCGGAGGAAATGTTCGAGCGTCTTGTAAAGCAGATGGCAGAGCGCGAAGGTGTGACCGAGCAGCTGAAAGCAGCCAATTCAATGGAGTGGGTGCGGAAGTTGAACAGCATCCGCAATAGAGCGGTAGAAATCACAAACAGCGAACTGATATATGCGTAAATAGGGCGGGCTACCTATTTGGTAGCCCGCTCTAAGCAGTTTACACTACCGCAGGGTAAGGTGAGTAAAGGGTAAGTGTTAGCAAAAAAATATGCCATGTAACAACGCCCGGGGCACTGCATCGCAGTGCCCCGGGGTTATTGGAGACGGTCTATGGGGGAAATGCGTTCTCTTTCATCAAGTTGCTGACGCATCCGACCAGTGGATCAGTTCCCAGTAAAAGGGGAGCCGCTCATCGGGGTTTTCTATGTCGGCGGCGCTCCGCAGGGCATCGCGTACGCTGGCTTGATAGGCGCAGTAGGTACCTTTATCCCATTTGCTCCAACCGATTGCCGGGGGATTGACACCATATTTGCGCAACTTCTTTATCACTGTTGTGTCAACGGGTAGATCCATGGTGCGGGGCCGCTCCTCTGCGAACAGAGACTCATAGCCTTTCACATCGTACACATACAGGTATTTTAGCAGCATATTCAGCCACTTCTGCGCCTGACCATAGCTGAGCTGACCGCCGTAGCAGGCGATGAGGGCATTGCAGGACTTCTCATGCCATTTTGGGAAGTCGGAGGGATCATTTTTCAGCTTCTCCACGGCCTGCCGCAGAATTTCCGTTGCGCTTTTCTTGAGAGCTATCCGCTCCTTGGAATTCTCTTTTATGCGCAGAGTTCTGCGGGCCATGTCGGCGTATGCTTTGTGGGCGGCTCCCTCAAAATTTTTTACTTCAGCCATCAGAAAGAGGTCTGCGTACTTGTTCACCTGAAGGGTAGTTTTATTTTCCGGCATTTTTCGTTTCCTCCTTCCTGATTCCTTATCACCATAAGGGCATATATTCTGATGTTTATCGTTCATTGTTTGGTATCCTCTTTAAGCCTCAAAGTTGATGTTTGGAAAGTAAATCTGAAAACAATTGATTCACCTTGTAAAATAACAATCATCATAGCTAACTGTCCCTGTGTACATACCTCCTCCAGGAGGAGTTAATGAGCCGATTACATATTTGTACGCATAACCAGAGTTACCACTGCAACTAGTAGTTCGTAACCAATTAGGTGTTAATGCCCCATTTAATACAGATTGTGCATTGCCGCTACTAAGACTTATTGTCCCAAAAGCGAAGGTATAATCGCTCGTATAACTTGTCGTAAGCTCATTATATACGCTTTGACTGTGGAAAAGCCTAGGATGCCCTTTGTATTGTATATTCCATGTTGTAGAAGATGGTGAATTCCAGATAAGTGTTTTCACGCTAGCTAAAGAATACGATCCAATATAATTTAACTGTTCAACATTGACTGTTAAAATTAGGCTGGAACATCCCCAAAAAGCATAATTCCCAATATATTTGCAGTCTTTTGAAAGCTCACATTTCGATAAACTGGTGCATCCGCCCAATGCATATTCTCCAACTGTAGTGATACTATGCGGAATATTGATTTCTGTTAATGCAGTACAGCCATAAAAACCTCTGTTGGCAATAGTTGTCACAGATTTCTCATTATATTGGCTTGGAATTGTTACACTTTCAACTGATGCTTTATAACTGTCCTTAACAGAAACGCTATAAGTATCATCAGTCTGCAATGTAAAATCAAGGCATGAAATATCGATCTCTTCTTCACCGCTAGAACTGCTGCCTCCGGTGCTGCCCAGGTTTTGGCTCGTTCCGTCCGTATAATACACCCAGAGCTCGCCATTGACGATATCCATGTGATCGATCCCTCTGCCGGTATCGCCCTTGTCGCCCTTGTCGCCCTTGTCGCCCTTGTCGCCCTTTTCGCCCTTGATGTTGCCGAGCGATTTGGTCGTGCCGTCGCTCATGGTGATCGTAAGCGTGCCGTCGGTCAGAACTTTGACATCGCTGATGCCAACGCCGTCGGCTCCATCCTTGCCGTCGGCGCCCCTTGCGCCGTCCTGGCCCACGACCACGCCCAGATCGGATGTGTTGCCATCAGAATAGGTCAGCACCAGATGGCCCTGTGCATTGATTTCGGACTTTGTGATGCCGATGCCGTCAGCGCCCTTGATATTGCCCAGATCAATGCTTGTGTTGTTGGTCAAGGCTACCTTGAGGTTTCCGGCTTCGGTGATGACAACATTCGCAATGCCCACACCGGCGGCACCGGTGTCGCCCTTGTCACCTTTTTCGCCCTTTACGGCGCCCAGATTGATGCTCTGGCCGTTGGAGAGCGTCAGCACCAGCTCGTTTTTGGCATTGATCTCCGCCCGGAAGATGCCTACGCCGTTCTGGCCGTCCTGACCATCCTGTCCGGCGGCGCCGGTGTCACCCTTGTCGCCTTTTTCACCTTGGATGCCCTGTTCACCTTTTTCTCCTTGGATGCCTTGAACACCCTGTTCGCCTTGGGCACCCTGCTCGCCTTTCTCGCCTTGGGCGCCGGTGTCACCCTTTTCGCCCTGAATACCCTGTTCGCCCCGGGGACCGATTACCTTGCCCAAAGTGGCGATGGTTCCGTCGCTGTAGGTGATCACCAGCTTGCCTTCCGCATCGATGGCGGCGGAGGCAACACCCACGCCGGCTTCACCGTCCTGGCCGTCCCGGCCGGCGGCACCGGTGTCGCCCTTGTCACCCTTTTCGCCTTGGATACCCTGCTCGCCCTGGGCACCAGTGTCACCCTTTTCGCCCTTGGCACCTCTCACAGTGCCGAGATTTTCGCTCTGTCCGTCGGAATAGGTCAGCACCAGCTCGCCGCTTGCGTTAATAGCAGCGCCGGAGATACCGTTTCCGGTTTCGCCCTTTTCACCGGCGGCGCCGGTTTCGCCCTTGTCGCCTTTCTCACCTCGGATGTTGCCCAGTTCCAGCTTTGTACCGCTGGTAAGGGTAATGGTCAGCTTGCCGGAAACAATGTTGATATCCTCGATGCCAACACCGTCCTGGCCGTCCTGTCCGGCAGCGCCGGTATCACCCTTCTCGCCCTGGATGCCTTGCTCGCCCTTGTCACCCTTTTCGCCTTGGATACCCTGTTCACCTTGGGCGCCGGTGGCACCGGTATCACCCTTGTCGCCCTTTTCACCTTTCTCACCCTTGGCGCCGATCACGGAGCCGAGGTTTTTGACGGTGTTGTCGGTGTAAGTAAGTACAAGCTCGCCATTATTATTCAGCTCGCTTTTCAGAATGCCAAGGCCGTCCTGTCCGGCAGCGCCGGTATCACCCTTTTCGCCTTGGATACCCTGAGCTCCCTGTGCGCCGGTGGCACCGGTATCTCCCTTTTCGCCTTTCTCTCCCTGGATGCCCTGCTCGCCTTGAGCGCCGGTGTCGCCTTTGTCGCCCTTGTCACCTTTTTCGCCCTGTGCTCCGGCGGCACCCATGACAGAGCCGACATTTGCCCGCTGGTTGTTGGAGAAAATCAGCACCAGCTCGCCCTGACTGTTGATCTCAGCGGAGACCACGCTGACGCCGTCAGAACCGGCATCACCTTTGTCACCCTTTTCGCCTTGGATGCCCTGCTCGCCTTGGGCGCCGGTGGCACCGGTATCACCCTTGTCGCCCTTTTCACCCTGGGCTCCGGCAGCACCGGTATCACCTTTTTCGCCCCGGGCACCGATCACCTTTCCCAGATCTGCAACTCTCCCGTCGGAATAGGTCAAGATCAGGTTGCCGCTCTCGTTAATGGAGGCGGCGGATACGCTGACACCGTCTGCGCCGTTTTCGCCGTCTATGCCATCCTGACCGGCGGCGCCAGTGTCGCCCTTGTCGCCTTTTTCACCCGGTGTACCGGCGGCGCCGGTATCACCCTTTTCACCCTTGGCGCCTATTACGGTGCCGAGGTTTGCGGTCTGGCCGTTGGAATAGGTCAGCACCAGCTCGCCGTTTGCATTGATCTCAGAATTCGTAATACCGATCCCGTCCTGTCCGTTGGTGCCGGTGATCTTGTCAAGATTGATGGTTTTTCCGTCAGAAAAAGCCAACAGAAGCTGCCCTTTTTCGTTGACTTTCGCATTAATAATGCTGACACCGGCGGAACCGTTGGCGCTATCCTTGCCATCGGCACCATCTGTGCCGTTCTTGCCGTCTGCTCCTGCAGCGCCGACAGCTCTGCCTACATTCAGACTGCTGCCGTCGGAGAGAAGTAAAATCAGCTCTCCCGCCTGATTAAAAGACGCACTCTTAATGCTGACCGCATCTCCCTTTGCGTTTGCCGCAAGAGAGGCGGAGAACTCGCTCTCTGTCCCGGTATAGCCGCTCTCCTTGGCGATCTCGTATGCACTCTTCCCGTTCAGGGAAGTCAGCCAGTCCTGCACAGAGCCTTCATAACCGTAGGCTTGCGCAATCTCATAGGCCGACAGGCCGTTCTTAACGGTGGATGCTGATTTTTTGCAGGCAAGAATGCTTGCTCCCACGGAAAGCAGAATCACAAGCAGAATAATGCCCGCCGTTACCAGCGCCTTTTTGACCTTGGCCTGGTCCGTTCTCGTTCTCTCTTCGGTCAACATAGAAAATGTCCTCCTCGTGTGTGTTTTGTGATGTTTGGTTGCGGGGATACTGCAACATAATCGGCATTATGTTGCAGTCGTTTTGCCAGCACGAGAGCTTGCCTATGAGGTATACCGCTACCAACCTGCAAAACAGCGCAAAAATCCAAGCCTTTTCAATTTTTGTTTTGAAAAGGCTCTCTTTTGCTGTGTCCAGATAGACAATTTTCGGCAGAATCATACTTTTCTCTGTTAATCATATTGCATTACGCTAAAATAGGTGATAAAATGCTAATGAATAATTGAATACCTTTAGAGAAATTTCGCCTAAATGTAACATAATGCCGATTATGTACTCACCGCCAATTTGGCGGCTTTTTTCATAGGATCAGGTGCATATTTTCCATCCGGCGGCGGTGCTCCATGCCGGTGGAAATGATGTAGATTCGTGTGGTGTTAATGCTGCTGTGACCGAGAATGTCCGCCAGCTTGGCAATATCCTTCTCGATACCGTAAAATACACGGGCGAACAGGTGGCGCAGGTTATGGGGAAACACCTTTTCAGGATTGACATTCGCCTCCACACATAACGCCTTCATTTCTCGCCAGATGTTCGTGCGGCTTATCGGCTTACCTGTGCGAGTCACGAAAATCATTCCACTCTGAATATTCTGCTCCGCAGCATAGCGGAGCAGTT
>ERZ827490.3810-NODE-3810-length-12935-cov-5.707919_pt1 | contig 12935 bp, 7 predicted proteins | sample MGYA00519770_ERZ827490 | MGnify/ENA primary metagenome ERZ827490 (study PRJEB31778, sample SAMEA3449324) | human gut metagenome | biome: human gut; feature: human-associated habitat; material: faeces | place: United Kingdom | collected 2010/2012 ...
ATTGTTTCCTTCAAGGACTGAGAGGCCGCTTCCCCGTTAATAAATTAAATCCCAAAATACACTGCTGAATACGCCGAAAGATCCAGCACAGCTTTCCCATCCGTAACCTTCACTTTCTTCTTCGTATACTTCTTACTTCCTCCAAATGTTACATCATCACTAGCCAGAATCACTTCCAGTTCTTTCGCATCTTCCACCGGAAGTTCATAGCCTTTCTGATCCTCATCCGAGAAATTAAAGACAGCGGCAATACGTTCTTTGCCATCCGTTCTTTCAAAAGCGTAGATACAGCGTTCTTCCTGATGACAGTCCAGCCAATGGAAGCCGGCGTTTTCATAGTCTTTTGCGGAAAGAGCCGGAGTTGTCATATACAGATGATTCAGTTTCTGCATGAAGTGATGGAATGCATCGTGAATTGGATACTTCAGGATATCCCAGTCCTGTTCACGTTTTTCATCCCATTCACGGAGTTGTCCGATCTCATTCCCCATGAAGTTTAATTTCTTTCCAGGATGTGCATACATGTACATATAGAAGGCACGTGCCTGTGGGAATTTCTCTTCGTATTCTCCATGCATTTTCTGGGCGATGGTTGCCTTTCCGTGAACCACCTCGTCATGTGAAAGCGGAAGAAGGAAAACATCGTTATAATAGTACATCATGGAGAACGTAAGCTTGTGATAATCGCGGCTTCTGTATTCCGGTGCGGTGCGGAAGTAGTCAAGTGTATCGTTCATCCAGCCCATATCCCATTTGTAATCGAATCCAAGTCCGCCCTGATCAGCAGGTTTTGTTACGCCTTCGAAAGAAGTAGAATCCTCGGCAGAGAGCATAGCTGTCGGGTGCAGTGTTTTTAATCCGCGGTTCATTTCACGAATAAAGTCTACTGCATTATTGTTGACACCTCTTGCCGGTTCACCCTGCCAGTAAATGATACGGCTGATTGCATCCATACGGATTCCGTCCACATGATATACGCTTAACCAGTAGTTCGCAGCAGACTGCAGGAAGCTTCGGACCTCGCCTCTGGAATGCATGAAGTTGCAGCTTCCCCATTCGCTGACACCAACATCCTGATGTGGATATTCATAAAGTGAAGTTCCGTCATAATCGGCCAGTGCATAGTGATCAACGGCAAAATGTACCGGCACGAAATCCATGATCACACCGATGTCGTTCTTGTGGCAGGCATCAATGAATTTCATCAGTTCTTCGGCAGTTCCATAGCGTGATGTCGGGCTGAAGAATCCAGTATTCTGATATCCCCAGGATTCGTCACACGGGTGTTCGCTGAGCGGCATGATCTCGATATAGTTATAATCATTTTCCTTCAGATAAGGAATCAGGATATCGATCATTTCCACATAAGTATACCAGTCGTCTGCTTTTTCAGAAGGCTTTTTAAATGATCCGAAATGCAGTTCATAGATGTTCAGCGGCTTGTCCTTGCATACCGAACGTTTCTGCATCCATTTGCTGTCTTTGAATTTATAGTGGGACAGGTCGCGGATGATAGACGCGAAGTTCGGACGGAGTTCCATGCCGAAGCCGTAAGGATCGCAGTGCTCTACGCAGTTTCCGTCCTGTCTGTAGATGCGGTACTTGTACATCATGCCCGGCTTTGCACCTTTGGCATAACATTCCCAGAAATTTCCGTCATAAGTTTTATTAAGTTCCCATTCCTGCCAGTCGTTAAATTCCCCAATGACTGTAATGCGTGATGTAGCAGGTGCAAAGGTACGGAATGTGGTTCCGTCTTTGTCCGGGTGTGCGCCGAGAAATTCATAGGCGTCGAATATTTTTCCTGTGTAAAATCCGTAAAAATCCATATTAACCTCCGTAAAAATGCAACGTAAATAATTAACTGTCGAAAAGATAATGGACAGTAGTTGCTTTTTTGATCTATAATCATATTATAAGAGAAATGCGGGAAGGTATCCACCGACAAAACCGACGAATGGGTGGATAACCGACGAATGGGAAAAAGTGTCGGGAAAGTGAGAAAATGAAATGGATCTTAGGATTGAGAAAACAGAGCGGGGAATCAAGAATGCATTTATCGAACTGCGTTCCAGAAAACCTCTGGAAAAGATAACAGTAAAAGAATTATGTGAAAGTGCAAGGATCAATAAGTCTACCTTTTATGCACATTATAAAGATATCTACGATCTGTCAGATGCGATGGAAGAAGAAGTGGTACAGTCGATTGCGAACAGTATTCAGCATCCGGAATATCTTCTGGAGCATCCGGCAGAATTCGCAAGGGAACTTCTGATGGCCTATATATCTCAGAATTCTCTGACGGCAATATTATTTTCCGGCAGTCAGGCAAATCATTTCGCGGACAGTATTGAGCGGAGTATCAAGCAGATGATTTTTGAAAAATATCCGGAGTTTGAAGAAGATACGGCGATGAACGTGATGTTGAGTTTTTGCATTCAGGGAAGCTACCATGCTTATCAGAAGAACCGGAGCGGAGATATCATGACGGTGATCGATGTGATCGCAGGGATGACGGGAGCGGTTCGACCGATGTATGAAGAACGATTGGGGGAGAGCAGATCATGAATCTGGAACAACCATGTATCCGCATTTCAGTGCGGAATCTGGTGGAATTTATATTGAGACATGGAGACATTGACAACCGGACCGGCGGGGCAGATAAGGAGGCTATGCAGCAGGGCAGCCGGATACACCGGAAAATCCAGAGACAGCAGGGGGCAGAGTACCGTGCAGAGGTCTCGTTAAAGTATCAGATAGCGTGCGATGGATTTATCCTGAGTGTAGAAGGAAGAGCGGACGGGATCATAGAACTTCCGAAGCGTGTGTTGATCGACGAGATCAAAGGAGTATTTAAGGATTTGAAACGTCTGAAAGAACCGCAGCTTTTACATCTGGCTCAGGCAAAATGCTATGCCTATATCTATGCAGAACAGAAAAATCTGGAAGAAATCGGAGTACAGATGACGTATTGTAATTTAGATACCGAAGAAATCCGGAGATTCCAGGAGGTATATACCCGGGCAGAACTTAAGAAATGGTTCGAAGAACTTGTATCAGAATATGAAAAATGGGCAAGATACCAGATGGAATGGAGAGCAAAGAGAAATGCTTCAATCAAAACAGTGGAATTCCCATTCGAATATAGAGACGGACAGAAGAAACTGGTTGCGTCGGTATACAGGACAATTTTGAGAAAAAAGAAATTATTTATCCAGGCACCGACCGGAGTCGGCAAGACAATGGCGGCCGTATTTCCGGCGGTGAAAGCAGTCGGGGAAGAACTGGGAGAAAAGATCTTTTATCTGACGGCGAAGACGATCACCAGAACGGTGGCAAGTCAGGCATTCGAGATCCTGAGGAAGCAGGATCTGAAGATGAAAGTCATCACATTGACGGCAAAAGAAAAAATCTGTTTCTGTGAGGAAACTATCTGTAATCCGGATGCATGTCCATATGCCAAAGGACATTTTGACCGTGTAAATGCTGCTGTTTATGAACTGCTCACATCGACAGATGAGATGAGCCGGGAAGTACTGGAAGAACAGGCAAGGAAATGGAATGTGTGTCCGTTTGAAATGGCACTGGATGTATCGCAGTGGGTAGATGCGGTTATATGTGATTATAATTACGTCTTTGATCCGAATGCACATCTGAAACGCTTTTTCGGAGACGGCGTCAAAGGAGAATATCTGTTTCTGATCGATGAGGCACACAATCTGGTCGAACGTGGGAGGACCATGTACAGCACCAGTATTTGCAAGGAAGATTTTCTGAAAATCAAAAAGCTGGTAAAATACGGAGAACCGAAACTTGTCTCGGCGTTGGAGAGCTGCAATAAGCAGCTTCTGGAGTTAAAAAGAGAATGTGACGGCTGCCAGATACTGAATAGTGTGTCACATGTGTATATTAAGCTATTGTCTTTGATGACAAAGCTGGAAGAGTTTATAGAAGACTGTAAAGATGAAGTAATACGGAAAGGGGTACTGGAGTTTTACTTTGGTATCCGTAATTTCATATATATTCATGACCGGCTGGATGAAAATTATCTGATTTATTCAGAACTAAGTGAAGAAGGAAAGTTTTACCTGCATCTATTTTGTGTCAATCCGGCGGGATGCCTGCAGGAATATATGGGAAAAGGAAATAGTACGATATTATTTTCGGCAACATTTCTTCCAATCAATTATTATAAGAAACTGTTATCTGCGGCAAAGGATGATTATGCGATCTATGCAGAATCTCCATTTGAACAAAGCAAAAGATTACTGCTTCTGGGAAATGATGTCAGCACGAAGTATACCAGACGCGGACCGGAGATGTACCGTAAGTATGCAGAATATATGATGCGTGTGATAAAAGGAAGAACAGGAAATTATCTTGCCTTTTTCCCGTCTTACCGATTTCTGGAAGAAGTGTGGGAAGCATTCATGGAACTGCCGCAGGAACAGATTGAAGTTGCAGTACAGTCCCAATATATGACGGAGCAGGAACGGGAAGAATTCCTGAAAAAATTCGAACAGGAAAGAGCACACAGCCTGATCGGCTTCTGTGTGATGGGTGGTATTTTTTCAGAAGGAATTGATCTGACGGAAGATAAACTGATCGGGGCAATGATCATCGGGACAGGACTTCCGCAGGTGTGTCTGGAACGGGAACTTTTAAAGTATTATTTTGACCGGAAGAATCTGAATGGATTCGATTATGCTTATTTGTATCCGGGCATGAATAAGGTGCTACAGTCGGCAGGACGAGTCATCCGGACTGATCAGGACAGAGGGGTGATTGCACTTTTGGATGAACGTTTTATGGACCGGCGGTGCCAGGAGGTGTTTCCGAGGGAGTGGAATGATTTCCAGATCTGTAACAGTGAAAATATCGAAGAAAAGATAGCAGGGTTCTGGAAGGAAGAACAGATGGATAAGAGGTAAGCAGAATCAGAAAAATATTATTTATAGAAAAATATATTATAGAACAATATGATAGGAAAAAATACCATGAGGGACATATGCCACATGGTATTTTATACGAAAGTAAATAAAAGTAGCTGCCACCGGTAGTTCTTTCGGGGATACTTTGGCAGGAAAAAGAGTTTGTAAACATATTAAAAATAAGATAAAAACTCCTGTGCGGCTTTGGATACCGGAACCTTCTCGTTATGCGCAATGACAAGTTCGCGTTCCGGAAGCGATTCCTTCGTCTCAACAATGAACAGAGAATCCGAATCGGCTGTCTGGGAAAGACAGAAATCCGGAATAAATGCGATTCCAAGTCCGATGCGGGCAAGGTCGATCAGAAGGTCATTACTGCTGAGTTCGATCTCCGGAACCAGATCCAGCTGATTCTGAAGGAACAGGTTGTGCAGATATTCACTGGTTGTACTCTTTCTGTCCAGCATAAGGATCGGGTAGTCCAGAAGTTCTTTGAAAGAAACCTTCTTTCCTTTTAATTCTTTAAATGCTTCATTGGCAATGAACACATCCTGGAAATCTTTGATCTTTTTCACATTCGGAACATTTCCGAGATAGGAATTCGGTGAATTGACAACGATCAGATCCACCTGCCCGGTCTCCAGGAGTTCTACGCAGCGGATCGATGTCGCATTCGTAACCTTGATATGCGCTCCCGGAAATTCCCGGTGGAAGCGTTCCAGATAAGGCACCAGGAAATAACGGCAGATCGTATCACTGGCTCCGATGTGAAGCTGTCCTCCGCGTACGCCGACATCGAGAAGCTGGCTTTCCCCACGCTTGATCAGGCTGATCGCCGGTTCGATATGGCGCAGAAGAATCTCTCCTTCGGTAGTAAGACGTACTTTCTTGGTACTTCGGATGAATAAGGTTTGATCCAGCTTTTTCTCCAATGCCTTGATCGACTGGCTGACAGCCGACTGCGAGATAAACAACTGCTTGGAAGCCTCCGAAAAGCTTAAGGTGGAAGCTACATAGTAAAATACTTTATATAACTCATAGTTAATATCCATGATAAGTCCTCCTAATGAATCTTAACTGTATTATAAGTGAAATGAAAGAAAATTACAACCGTATTTACAATAGAAGTGTTATAATAATGAAGAACAGGAGGAAAAAAACTTGAAGAAATTAACAACGCTCATATCGGTTGTGGCCATGATGTGTGCAGTGATCGCAGCACTTGCATTCAGTATCTGGGCGGCAGTATATGGAGACAGTCATTATGGATTTTACAAAAAAGAATACCAGAAATATGAAGTGACAGAAGATCTGGATATGAACATCGACCATGTCATGTACGTGACAGAACATATGATGAACTATCTGATCGGAAAAGAAGAGAAGCTGTCAGTTGTAACAACGGTGGAAGGAAAAGAGCAGGATTTCTTCAATGAAAGAGACCGGCTGCATATGCGAGATGTCAGGAATCTATTCCTGGGAGGTATTAAGGTCGGGGGAGTTTGCCTGATTGTAGCTGCAGCCATACTGACGATGTTTAAAAAGCGGGAAAAAGACTGGAAGAGACTTTTTTGCAGGGCATATTCGATCGCACTTGGTGTATGGCTAGTCATAGGTGTACTGCTTGGCATTGCTTTCAGTATAGATTTTACGACGTGTTTTACGATTTTTCATAAACTGTTTTTTACCAATAATCTATGGATATTCAATCCGGAGACTGATTATATGATCCGGATGCTGCCGGAAGGATTCTTTTCTGATATGGTGATCCGTATCAGTGAGGTATTTGGAGCGGTGCTGGTAGTGATATGGATCGTATTGTTCGTTATTAAAAAATATTATAAAAAGCCAGAGGAATCGTAAATCTGTAAAAAAGGATTGACGGGAATGAAAATGATAAAGGATTAATAAGTACAGATTATAAAAGTGTTTAAATATATTAATTGTATTAAATAATGATTGTTGTGTTATACTAACAATAGAAAATGTGTAAAAATTCATTTATGGAGGATTACTTATGAGCAATGTAAAAAGAGTGTACGTGGAGAAAAAATCAGGATTTGATGTACAGGCCAAGGAGCTTAAGACTGAGATCCGCAGCTATCTTGGAATCAAAGACGTGGACAGTGTTCGTGTACTGATTCGCTACGATGTGGAAAATGTATCCGATGAGACATTTGAGAAAGCATGTAATGGCATCTTTTCTGAACCACCTGTAGATACATTATATAAAGAAGAATTTCCGGCAGAAGAAGGAAGCAGAATCTTTTCTGTAGAATTTCTTCCGGGACAGTTTGACCAGAGAGCGGATTCCGCTGTTCAGTGTATTCAGTTTATCAAAGAAGACGAGCAGCCGGTCATCCGTACCGCGACAACTTATGTGATCCATGGAGGAGAAGGCAGCTTATCAGATGAAGAATTTGAAGCAATCAAAGAACACTGCATCAACCCTGTAGATTCCAGAGAAGCACAGGGCGAAAAGCCGGAGACATTAGTTACCGTATTTGATGAGCCGGCAGATGTAAAAATCTTTGACGGATTCAAAGATATGGAAGAAAATAAGTTAAAAGAATTATATGATTCTCTCGGACTTGCCATGACATTCAAGGACTTCCAGCATATCCAGAATTATTTTAAATCAGAAGAAGACAGAGATCCTTCCATGACAGAGATCCGCGTTCTGGATACATACTGGTCAGATCACTGCCGTCATACAACATTCTCGACAGAACTTACAGACGTTTCATTCGGCGACGGCGATTACAGAGAGCCGATGGAAGAGACTTACAAACAGTACATCGCTGATCACAGCGAGATCTTCAAAGGAAGAGAAGACAAATTTGTCTGCCTGATGGATCTTGCACTGATGGCAATGAGAAAATTAAAACGTGAAGGAAAATTACAGGATCAGGAAGAATCCGATGAGATCAATGCATGCAGTATCGTTGTGCCGATCGAAGTAGACGGTGTGGAAGAAGAGTGGCTTGTGACCTTCAAGAACGAGACACATAACCATCCGACAGAGATCGAGCCATTCGGTGGAGCTGCTACCTGCCTCGGAGGAGCCATCCGTGACCCACTGTCAGGACGTACATATGTATACCAGGCAATGCGTGTTACAGGAGCCGCTGATCCAACCGTATCTGTAAAAGATACATTAAAAGGAAAGCTTCCACAGAAGAAACTGGTTAGAGAAGCAGCACACGGATACAGCTCTTATGGTAACCAGATCGGACTGGCAACCGGAGCAGTAAAAGAGATCTATCATCCGAATTATGTTGCAAAACGTATGGAGATCGGAGCAGTACTCGGGGCAGCACCAAGACGTGCAGTCATCAGAGAAACTTCAGATCCGGGAGATATCATTATCCTTCTCGGCGGACGTACCGGACGTGACGGATGCGGTGGAGCAACCGGATCTTCCAAAGTACATACAGAAGAGTCTATCGAGACCTGTGGAGCAGAAGTACAGAAAGGTAATGCACCTACAGAAAGAAAGATCCAGAGATTATTCAGAAGAGAAGAAGTCAGCAAGCTGATCAAAAAATGTAACGACTTCGGAGCAGGCGGAGTATCTGTTGCTATCGGAGAACTTGCAGACGGACTTCAGATCGACCTTGATAAAGTACCTAAGAAATATGCCGGCCTTGACGGAACAGAGATCGCAATCTCTGAATCACAGGAACGTATGGCAGTTGTTGTAGATCCAAAAGATGTAGATGAATTTATGAAATATGCATCCGAAGAGAACCTGGAAGCAACAAAGGTGGCTGTCGTAACAGAAGATCCAAGACTGGTCCTTTCATGGAGAGGAAAAGAGATCGTAAATCTTTCACGTGCATTCCTTGATACCAACGGAGCACACCAGGAGACAACTGTAGCGGTTGATATCCCGAACAGAAAAGACAGCATCCTCGTAAGAGAAGAAGTAAAAGACGTAAGAGAAAAATGGCTTGGTATGTTAAAAGACCTGAATGTATGCTCACAGAAAGGTCTGGTAGAAATGTTCGACGGATCCATCGGAGCAGCTTCTGTATTCATGCCGCACGGTGGAAAATATCAGAAGACAGAGACGCAGGCAATGGTTGCCAAGCTTCCGGTATTAACAGGAGACTGCGATACCGTAAGTATGATGAGTTACGGATTTGATCCATATCTGTCAACATGGAGCCCATATCACGGAGCAATCTATGCAGTGACAGAGTCTATCGCAAAGATCGTTGCAGCAGGTGGCGATTACAGCAAGATCCGTTTCACATTCCAGGAATATTTCCGTCGTATGACAGAAGATCCACACAGATGGAGTCAGCCGTTTGCAGCTCTTCTCGGAGCTTACAGTGCACAGCTTGGATACGGACTTCCATCCATTGGTGGAAAGGACAGTATGTCAGGAACATTCGAAGACATCGATGTACCACCGACACTGGTATCTTTCGCAGTGGACATTGCAAAAGAAAAAGACATTATCACACCGGAACTTAAGAAAGCCGGAGATAAACTGGTATGGCTTCGTATTGAGACAGATAATTACGACATTCCTGTATACGAGAAAGTTATGGATCAGTACAGTAAATTTACAGAAGATATCCACAGCGGTAAGATCGTAGCAGCTTATGCACTGGACAGACATGGTATTGCGGCAGCAGTCAGCAAGATGGCATTCGGTAACGGCATGGGTGTGAAGATCGAGCACGATGTAGACGCAAGAGACTTATTTGCACCGGCATTCGGAGATATCATCGCAGAAGTACCGGCTGATAAGGTATCTGAACTTGGAATTACTTATACTGTAATTGGTGAAGTAACAGACAGCGCAGCTATTGAATATAACGATGTGAAGATTGCGTTAGACGAAGCAGTATCTGCATGGGAAGAAACACTGGAAAAAGTATTCCCGACCAATTCCGGAGCGGAAGGACAGGATGCGAAGGTGGAGACAGGATTATATGATACATCTGATATTTATATTTGTGACCACAAGATCGCTCAGCCGACCGTATTTATCCCGGTAATGCCTGGAACAAACTGTGAATATGACAGTGCGAAAGCATTCGAAAGAGCAGGAGCAAAGGTAATCACAAAAGTATTCAGAAATATGAGTGCATCTGATATCGTTGATTCTGTAGAAGTATTTGAAAAAGCGATCGAACAGTCACAGATCATCATGTTCCCAGGTGGATTCAGTGCAGGTGACGAACCGGACGGATCAGCAAAATTCTTCGCAACAGCATTTAAGAATGCGAAGATGAAAGAAGCGGTAGAAAAATTATTGAATGAGCGTGACGGACTGGCACTTGGTATCTGTAACGGATTCCAGGCTCTGATCAAGCTTGGTCTGGTACCAAGCGGAGAGATTACAGGACAGCAGCCGGATTCACCGACACTTACATACAACACGATCGGCCGCCATATCTCCAAGATGGTCTATACAAAAGTAGTAACGAACAAATCTCCATGGCTCAGAGAAGCAGAACTTGGCGGAGTATACACCAACCCTGCATCTCATGGTGAAGGAAGATTTGTTGCAAATAAAGAATGGCTGGACAAGTTATTCGCAAATGGCCAGGTTGCAACACAGTACTGTGATCCGGAAGGAAATATCACAATGAACGAAGAATGGAATGTCAACGGTTCTTACTGTGCGATCGAAGGTATTACAAGCCCGGACGGACGTGTACTTGGTAAGATGGCGCATTCAGAAAGAAGAAACAGAAGTGTGGCAATGAACATTTACGGAGAACAGGATATGAAGATCTTCGAATCAGGAGTAAAATACTTCAAATAATGAATGTTCAGGTGTCTGAGACTTTCGGTAATGAGATGAAAATTGGCATCCTTGTATTACAATAAATGCAATTTAGAGCGCAATCTGTTTCATAAAAATGAATATAACATGAGAAAAAGCACAAAACCCTTGCGAAATCTGCAAGGGTTTTGTAAAAAGTTGCAAAAAATAATAAAAACTGTAAAAAATATCTTGCCAGATACACTTGTTTGCTTTACAATAGTAAAGGACAAAGGCGTCAGGGAAAAACAGATGGCGTAAGTCATCTGCTTTTTTTATTCCAAAGCGTGTAGAAAAAACAGCCGGCGGCTGGATCGCAGTATTTGGACAAATTGTTGGACAGGGACGCTTTTGAAAAGGATACGTATATTATTTTAGGAGGTAGAAAGCTATGTCATATGTTGATGAAGTACTGGAGAAAGTAGTAGCTAAGAATCCTGCAGAGCCAGAATTCCACCAGGCAGTAAAAGAGGTATTAGAGTCATTAAGAGTTGTTGTAGAGGCTAACGAGGAGAAATTCAGAAAAGACGCTCTTCTTGAAAGACTTGTTGAACCTGAAAGACAGATCAAATTCCGTGTTCCATGGGTAGACGATAAAGGACAGGTTCAGGTTAATACAGGATACCGTGTACAGTTTAACAGCGCAATCGGACCATACAAAGGAGGATTACGTCTGCACCCATCTGTAAACCTTGGTATCATCAAATTCCTTGGATTTGAGCAGATCTTCAAGAACTCACTGACAGGACTTCCAATCGGCGGAGGTAAAGGTGGTTCTGACTTCGATCCTAAGGGAAAATCAGACAGAGAAGTAATGGCATTCTGCCAGAGCTTTATGACAGAACTTTGCAAATATATCGGAGCTGACACAGATGTTCCTGCAGGAGACATCGGAACAGGTGCAAGAGAGATTGGTTACATGTTCGGTCAGTACAAGAGAATCAGAGGCCTGTATGAAGGTGTTCTGACAGGAAAAGGATTAAGCTACGGCGGATCTTTAGCAAGAACAGAAGCTACAGGATATGGACTTCTCTACTTAACAGAAGAATTATTAAAGATCAACGGAAAAGACATCAAGGGAATGACAGTTGCAGTTTCCGGAGCTGGTAACGTTGCAATCTATGCAATCCAGAAAGCTCAGCAGCTTGGAGCTAAAGTTGTAACAGCAAGTGATTCTACAGGATGGGTATATGATCCGGACGGAATCGACGTTGCAGCATTAAAAGAAATCAAAGAAGTAAAACGTGCAAGACTGACAGAGTACAAGAACTACCGTCCTAATTCAGAATATCATGAAGGACGCGGTGTATGGTCTGTTAAGGTTGACCTTGCTCTTCCATGTGCTACACAGAATGAACTTCACCTTGAAGATGCAAAACAGTTAGTTGCTAACGGATGCGTAGCTGTATGCGAAGGTGCTAACATGCCTACTACATTAGAAGCAACACAGTATCTGCAGGAGAATGGTGTTATCTTTGCACCTGGTAAAGCTGCAAACGCTGGTGGTGTTGCTACATCTGCACTTGAAATGTCACAGAACAGCGAGAGACTTAGCTGGACATTCGAAGAAGTAGATGCAAAACTGAAGAACATCATGGTAAACATCTGCCACAACATGGACGATGCTGCAAAACGTTACGGAATGGAAGGTAACTATGTTGCCGGAGCTAACATTGCAGGATTTGAAAAAGTTGTAGATGCTATGACAGCTCAGGGAATCGTATAGAATTGGTATTTAATTTATCAGGCGACGGCTACTCGGACCGGAATAAAAGTTAGAAATCCTTTCCTGTTCAGGTTCCGTCGGCGGGTAATACTAAAGGGGCAAAATTCTGCTAAAAGCAGGCATTCAAAATTTGAAACTCGGCATACGCCTCAAACAGTCAAATTTTGAATACCTAACGCAGAATTTTGCCCCTTAAGTATTACCAACACCTTCTCCACATTCACTGGAAAGGATACCCAACTTTTATTCCGTGGGTATCGGATGCCTGAAGAATTAAGTGCCTTATACTGCGTCCTTCAAGGACCGAGAGGTCAACCCAGTTAATAAATTAAATATCAATTGTAGAAATTATTTAAAAAATTTGAAAAAAGATGTTGACTTTCCACGAAACCAATGCTATACTAACGAAGTCGGTTCGAGAGAAACGACAAAATATATGGGATCATAGCTCAGCTGGGAGAGCATCTGCCTTACAAGCAGAGGGTCATAGGTT
>ERZ827490.3815-NODE-3815-length-12922-cov-7.559649_pt1 | contig 12922 bp, 12 predicted proteins | sample MGYA00519770_ERZ827490 | MGnify/ENA primary metagenome ERZ827490 (study PRJEB31778, sample SAMEA3449324) | human gut metagenome | biome: human gut; feature: human-associated habitat; material: faeces | place: United Kingdom | collected 2010/2012 ...
CGAAGTGGGTCTCGTTTGAGAGCTTGTCAAAAATCCTTTTTTGACAAGCTCAAGGGGAGGAGCAGAGCCCCTCCCCTACGGACGGATTTTGATACGGTCTTGTAGGGGCGGGGGCTCTGCTCCGCCCCTGCTGTCAAGAACCGCCGCAAACGCTTGCGTTCGCGGCGGTTCTTCATGCCCGAAAATCGAAAAGCTCGACCGGCTTTATCTCCAGTGCGTCGCAGATATCGAAAACCACGTCGAGAGAAACGGCGCAGTCCGCCGTTTCGATCCGGCTCATGTGCGTGCGGCTGATGTTCACGCGCTCGGCCAGCTCGCTCTGCGAAAGACCGCGGTCCTTGCGGTAATAGGCGATATTCAGCCCGAGACTCCGGTATTTGGAAAACTGATTGTTTCTCATGCGCTCACCCTTATTCAGTCTACCCGCAGGCGACACGCATTGCGACAACGTAAAAAGATATATTTCTAACTTGTAATGTTACAAATGTTTTGCTATACTGCAAATACGACGCGTATTGCGCCAAAACGACAAAAAGACAGTGAGGGAAGAAAATGAAAAAACGGCATATCCTGCTTCTTGTGCTGGCCGTCAGCCTGCTTCTGTGCTCCTGCGGCGAGGTGAAAATCGAGAGCATCACGCTCTCAAAAAACGCGGCGGAGCTGAAAGAGGGAGAGAACATAACGCTTTCCGCCGTTGTCGCGCCGGAGAACGCAACGGAGAGCTACGGCTGGAAATCCGCGGACGAGAGCGTTGCAACGGTGGATGAGAACGGCGTCGTGACGGCGGTAGCGCCGGGGAATACGAACATTCTCGCGGTGTCCGAGAGCGGCAAAACGGCGTCCTGCTCCGTCACGGTCGCCGCGCCGACGGCGTATGAGCTGCTCAACGATGCGGAGCGGGAGCTGTTCGACTACATGACCGGCACCATGCTGAAGAGCTTTTACAACGCTCCGGCTGTTCGGATTAGAAAGCTCTTCAATGTGAACGATGGCGACTTGACATACTATGCAATCGTTGCGGAATTACAGGGAACAAACAAGCTTGGCGGGACAATTTATAAAAGATATATTATGGTTCGGCAGGAGGGCGGCGTGTTCTGTGTCCCACTGGACGATGAATCCGACTACGGCACAGAAATACCAGTAGACCAGATGGATCCCGCAAAAATCAACGCCGCACTGGAAGAGTACTGGAGCAACGTTGGAATGCATGGCTAAAAGCTAAAACCGACTCTCCCTCCGTTTCGGCGCAAAGCGCCACACGGAGGGAGAGAAGCCCCGCCTGTTGGATGTTTGTCCAACAGACGGGGCATTTGCTTTACTCTTCTTTTTTGCTTTCGTCTGGTTCGCTCTTCGCTTCCGCGTTCTCGGCGGGGGCGGCGGGCGTTTCGGTTTCCTTGAGAAGCTCGGCTTCCTTCTGCTTCACGGCGTCGGATTTCTCCGGCAGCGGGGGCATGCATTTGTGATCGCAGAAGTAGCGGAAGTCCTCGCCGTCGATCGTCTCGTTGATGAGCAGATATTCCGCGAGCGCAACGAGCACGTCGGCGTGGGCGCGGAGGATCTCCTCGCACTTGAGCGCGGCCTCGTCAAAGATGTGCTTGACCTCTTCGTCGATGATGGCGGCGGTCTCTTCGGAATAGCTCTTCGTCTGGCCGAAGTCGCGGCCGATGAAGATGCTGTGGCCCGAGGAATCGAAGCTGATGGGACCGAGACGGTCGCTCATGCCGTACACGGTGACCATGTTGCGGGCGGTGTGCGTCGCCTGCTGGATGTCGCCGGAAGCGCCGGTAGAGATGTCGTCAAGGAAGATCTTCTCGGCGATGCGCCCGCCGAGCGCGACGACGATGTCCTCAAACATCTCGCTGCGCGAGCGGAAGCTCTTGTCGTCCTGCGGGCGGAACAGCGTGAAGCCGCCGGCCTGACCGCGCGGGATGATCGTGATATACTGCACGGGATCGACATGCTCAAGATAATGCGCGGCGATGGCGTGACCGGATTCGTGGTACGCGGTGAGCCGCCGCTCCTTCTCGGTGATGACGCGGGACTTTTTCTCCGGGCCCATGGAGACCTTGAGAATGGCGTCGTCAATGTCCTTCTGCATGATGAACCGGCGGTGACGGCGCACCGCGAGCAGTGCGGCCTCGTTGAGAAGGTTTTCCAGATCCGCGCCGGAGAAGCCGGGCGTCCCCTTGGCGATGTCGCGCAGATCCACATCCTCGCCGAGCGGCTTGCCGCGGGCATGGACCTTCAGAATGTCGGCACGGCCCTTGATATCGGGCAGACCGACGTACACCTGCCGGTCAAAGCGGCCGGGGCGGAGAAGCGCGTTATCGAGAATATCGGCGCGGTTCGTCGCCGCCATGACGATGACGCCCTGGTTATCGTTGAAGCCGTCCATTTCCACGAGCAGCTGGTTGAGCGTCTGCTCGCGCTCGTCGTGACCGCCGCCGAGACCGGAGCCGCGCTGACGGCCGACGGCGTCGATCTCGTCGATGAACACGATGGCGGGGGCGACCTTCTTGGCCTGCTCAAACAGGTCACGGACGCGGCCCGCGCCGACGCCGACGTACAGCTCAACGAAGTCGGAGCCGGAGATGGACAGAAATTCGACGCCCGCCTCGCCGGCGACCGCCTTGGCGAGCAGCGTTTTGCCCGTGCCCGGAGGGCCGACGAGCAGTACGCCCTTGGGGATGCGCGCGCCCATCTGGGAATACGCCGCGGGATTTTTCAGATATTCGACGATCTCCTGCAGCTCTTCCTTTTCCTCGTCGGCGCCCGCAACGTCGGCAAACGTCTTTTTCTGCTTTTCCTCGCTGCCGAGGCGGGTGCGCGCCTTGGAGAACTTCATAACGCCGCCGGCACCGCCGCCCTGCGCCGAGCGCATCATGGAGTACCACAGCACGCCCATGATGACGAAGATGATGAGATACGGCACAAAGCTCAGCCACCAGGCTGCCTCCCACGCGGGCGGGTAGTCGTACTCGGTGAGAATGCCTTCGGCCTTCTGCTCCTGCACGAGATCGTTGAGATCGTTGTAGAAGATGCTGAAGCTGCCGCACTCGTAGGAGTATTTCGTCTGCCCCTTGTAGGCGGAGCGCAGCTGCATGGTGAGATTGCCGTCGGTGTCGATGGTGAAGGATTCGACCTGCTTCGTCTCAAAAAGCTCGATGACTTCCGAATAGATGAGCGATTCCTTTGCGGTGCTTCTCGTCATGGAATAGATCGTGCCGAGCAGCAGCACGAAGATCAATACGAGAAAGCCAATCTGACGGGTCTTGTTGGGGGAGGGTCGGTTGTTCAAAAACTGTCACTTCCTTTTCTGCCGTCCCACCGGACGGCGCGGACAATATATAAATCAGAGATTTATTTTTCGTATACTTCCGGCTTGAGAACGCCGATGAACGGCAGATTGCGGTACTTTTCCGCGTAATCCAGACCGTAGCCGACGACAAAGGCGTCCGGCACGGTGAAGCCGACGTACTTCGCCTGCACATCGGCGCGGCGGCGCGCGGGCTTATCGAGCAGCGTTGCGATGCAGATGGAGCTCGGCTTGCGGTTCTGGAGATATTTCGTGAGATAGCTGAGCGTGATGCCGGAGTCGAGAATGTCCTCGACGATGATGACATCACGGTTTTCAATGTCCTGGCTGAGATCCTTGTTGATCTTCACCGCGCCCGTGGTGGAGGTGCCGTTGCCGTAGGACGAAACGGCCATAAAGTCCACGCTGCCGTGGATCGTCACTTCGCGGAACAGGTCCGCCATGAATATGAAGCAGCCCTTCAAAACGCCGACGAACAGCGGCTCTTTCCCGGCGTAATCGCGGGAGATCTCCGCGCCCAGCTCGCGGACGCGCGTATGGATCTGCTCCTCACTGAGCAGTATGGACGCAATATCTTCTCTCATTCTCTCTCTTCCTCCGAAATTGGCGAAATAGTGATTTTATAAAACGGTTCCTGCGGCGCGGGGAAAGCTCTCTCGCTCTGCCCGATGCCGTAAACGGCAAGAGGCCCCGCCCCGTCGCGCAAAACGGGAACGGCGGCGCGCTGCGAGACCGGGATGCGCGCTTCGCCGAGCAGCTTGCTCACCGAGCGCGTACCGCCGCGGCGGTGCAGGAGGATCGTATCTCCCGCGGCGCGGGATGCGACGGACAGTTTACCACATATATTGGCACATGAAAAGCAAAAAGTGTTGAACGAAGTTTGAATTTCCGACCCCGCAGCGCAACTTTCGCACGAAATGCGCCACCGGCCGGGGTAAAGGAGCGTTTCTCCGGGCAAAAGCACGCGCTCCTCCAGCGGCGGCGCGTCCCCCTCGCCGAGCCGAAGCTGCCCGAGCTCCCGCCGGACGCGCCGTCCCGGAAGCTCCAGCACGCCGTCGCCGTCTCCGGCGGCAAAGCGCAGCAGCGCGTCGAACCGCTCGCGCGAGAGCTCTCCGCCGAGCCAGCGCGCAAGAGCGCGCCGCGCGACGGGCCGCGGCACCGCGCAAAGCTCCGCGCCGGGGATCGCCTCGCCCCAGAGGGCGAGCTTTTCCTCCGCGAGCGAGGCGAGAAGCGCCTCGTCCTCGGCGAGCGTTTCGCTCATGCGCGCGATGCCAGCCGCCGCGCCGGGGTGGATGCTCTCGAGTCTCGGGAGCACGTCGAGCCGGATGCGGTTTCGCGCAGCGTCCGTCTCCGCGTTCGTGGAGTCCTCCACATGGGGGATGCCGTGCGCGGTGAGATATTCCTCAATATCGCGCCGCGGCGTCTGCAGAAGCGGGCGGACGATCCTGCCGCGCCGCGCCGGGATGCCGGTGAGTCCGCGCAGTCCCGTGCCGCGCGCCATGCGGAAGAGAATGGTCTCCGCGTTGTCGTTTAAATTGTGCGCCGTGGCGATGACGTCCGCGCCGTGTTCCTTCGCGGTGCGCTCGAGAAAGGCGTAGCGCGCCTCCCGCGCCGCGGTCTCGATGCTCAAGCCGTTCGCCGCGGCATACGCCGGAACGTCGCCCCGGCCGGAAAAGAACGGGACGCCCCATTCTTTGCAGAGCGCTTCGACGAACGCGGCGTCCCGCGCGCTCTCCGCGCCGCGGATGCCGTGGTCGAAGTGGGCGCAGAGCACCGTCACATCGCCGAACCGCCGCACGAGATCGAGCAGACATACCGAGTCCGCCCCGCCGGACACGGCGCACAGCACCGTGCACCCCGCCGGGAGCAGGCTGCGGTCGAGCACCGGCTCACTCATTGTGCCAGCGGTCGGCGTCGCGGAACGTTGTATACTCGCCCTGCCACTGGAGATTGTCCTTGCCGGTCTCGCCGTGGCGGTTTTTGAGCACGATCAGCTCCGTGAGATTCGGGTTTTCGATCTCCTGGTTGTAATAGCCTTCGCGGTAAATGCCCATGACGATGTCGGCGTCCTGCTCGATCGAGCCGGACTCGCGCAGATCCGAGAGCATCGGGCGCTTGTCCTGCCGCTGCTCGTTGGCGCGCGAGAGCTGCGAAAGGCACAGCACCGGCACGTTCAGCTCCTTTGCCATGATCTTCATCATGCGCGAAATGTCGCTGACGACCTGCTGGCGGCTCTCGCTTGCCCAGCTGTTCTTGCTGCCGGAGCCCTGCATGAGCTGAAGATAGTCGATCATCACAAGGCCGAGATTGTTGAGCCGGCGGCACTGCGCGTTCATCTCCGCGACGGTGAGCGTCGGGTTGTCGTTTACGAGGATATCGAGCGAGGACACCGCGGCGCAGGCGTGCGCCGTGCGCTTCCACTCGTCCATCGTGAGATTGCCCGTGAGAAGATTCCCGAGCGGGATCTCGCCCTCGCTGGAGAGAAAGCGCGTTACGAGCTGCTCGCGGCTCATTTCGAGCGAGAAGATGGCGACGGTCTTTCCCGTGGCTTTCGCGGCGTTCAGGCAGATGTTGAGACCGATACTCGTTTTGCCCATGCCGGGGCGCGCGGCGACAAGGATAAAGTCGCCCTTGTTCATGCCCATGATGCGGCGGTCCACGTCCCGGAAGCCGGTCGGGATGCCGGGGATCGGCTGGCCGGAGGCGGCGAGCTCGGAAAGATTGGAGTAGACGCTGTTCACGACCTGCGACACCGGCATCAGCCCGCCGACAACGCGGTCCTGCCGGAGCGCATAGATCTTCTTTTCGCAGAGATCGAGCACATCCCCGGCCTCGCCCGCGCCGGAGGACGCGGCCTCGACCGTTTCCTCGCACACGGTGATGACGTTGCGGAGCAGCGCCTGATCGCGCACGATGGCGGCGTATTTGAGCACGTTCGCCGCCGTGGGCGTCAAGCGCATCAGCTCGCGGATGTACTGCTGCGAGCTCTCGTCATGGTAAACGCCGCGCACCTTCATCTCATCGAGCACCGTCACCGGGTCGATGGGCTTGGCGAAGGTGAACATGGAGAAGATCGTTTCAAAGATCTCCCGGTTCTGCGGCAGATAGAAATCCGCGCCGCGCACCGCCGTCATAACGTCCGGCAGGCAGGACGGGTCGATCAGGCACGAGCCGAGCACCGCCTGTTCCGCTTCCGCGGACCAGGGCACCCGCCGTCCGAGCAGTTCTTCCATCCGCTCTTACTTTTCGATGACGAGCAGCTGCACGGTGCCGTCGATGCCGTAGCCGAACTTGCACTTGACTTCAAAGCTGCCGAAGCTCTTGATCGGCTCGGCCTGTACAATACGGTTCTTCTCGATGGAGACGCCGTGCTGCTCGCGCAGCGCGTCCACGATCTCCTGCGACGTGACGCTGCCGAAAAGACGCCCGTTCGCACCGGCCTTGGCGCGCACCGTGACGATAACGTCCTTGAGCTTGGCGGCGGCTTCCTCGGCCTCGGCGCGCTCGCGCGCTTCCTGCGCCTTCCGCGCCTTTTCCTTGAGCGCGAGAGTGTTGAGATTGTCCTTATTCGCTTCTACGGCGAGACCGCGGGGGAGAAGGTAGTTGCGGCCGTAGCCCTCGGAGACTTCCTTCATCTCGCCCTTTTTGCCCTGTCCGCGGACATCCTGCTGGAAAATAACTTTCATGGAATATGACCTCCTTCGGTCTCTTAGTTTTTATATTAGTCTGTGGCGCAGTATTCGTCGATGGCGGCGAAGAGCTTGTTCACCGCGTCGCGCAGCGAGCAGTTCGGTATCTGTGCCCCGGCCGCCGAGCGGTTGCCGCCGCCGCCGAGCGTTTCGAGCAGCACCTGCACGTTCACATTGCCGATGCTCCGCGCCGACACCGCGACGCCGCCGTCGCCGGTGGGGTACAAAACGGCGCTCGCGTTCACGCCGGAGATGTTCAAAAGCTCGTCCGCGGCCTGCGCGGCGACGATGCGGTTCTGCGTCTCCTGCGCGGCGACCACGGCGATGCCCTTGTAAATGCGCGCCTGCTTCATAATGTCGTAGCGCTCCATGGTCTCCTCCATGCCGTTCTGGAAGAGCTTCTTCACGCGCGTGGTGTCCGCGCCGCTGCGGCGGAGGAACGCCGCGGCGTCAAACGTGCGGTCGCCGGTGCGGATCGTAAAGTTTTTCGTGTCGAGCACGATGCCGGAGAGCACGGCGTCCGCCTCAAAGGGGAGAATATCCGTCGGCTCGCACAGCTCCTGTATGAGCTCCGTGACGAGCTCGCACGTGGACGAGGCGTTCGGCTCATAGAGCGTGAGCGTGGCGTTTTTGATATAGGTCGCGGCGCGCCGGTGGTGGTCGATGACCGCGAGCCGATTGCTGCACGCGGTGAGCAGCGGTTCGTCCTCCACCTGTTCGGGGCGGTTCGTGTCCACCACGACGAGCAGCGTCCGGCTGTCGGCCTCGAGCAGCGCCTCCTGCGCGCTGATAAAGGCGGTTTTGTATTCCTCCTCGCCGTGCAGCATGGTGAGCAGCGGCCCGACGGCGTTTTTGTCCATGTCGAGCACGATCTTCGCCGGGCAGTGGAAGCGCCGGGCGATGCACCGCACGCCCACCGCTGCGCCGACGGCGTCGAGATCGGCGTACCGGTGGCCCATGATGAACACCTGCGAGGCGTCCTGCACGAGCCGGGAGAGAGAGTTTGCCATAACGCGGGACTTGACCTTTGTGCGCGTTTCGACCTCCGCGCCGCGCCCGCCGAAAAATTCAAAGTTGAACTTGTTTTTCACGACCGCCTGATCGCCGCCGCGCGAGAGCGCCATATCCTCGGCGAGCGTGGCGAAGGAATAGTCCTCGTCATAGCTCGCGCCGTCGAGTCCGACGCCGATGCTCACCGTGGCGTGGATGCCCGTGAGATTGACGATCGAATGAATGCTCTCGACGAGCGTGAAGCGGTTTTTCGTGATCTCGTCAAAATGCCGCTTTTCAAAAATGAAGATGTACCGGTCGCGGTCCACGCGCCGGAGAATGCCGCCGCGTCCCTCGCACCATTTCTCAATGGCAATGTCGAGCTGGCCGCGCAGCTCGGTGCGCTGGCGGTCGGTGAGCGGCTTCATCAGCTCGTCGTAGTTATCCACGAGCATGACCATCACGACCGGGCGCGTGGCGAGATATTCCTGCTTTACGTCGTCGTACTCGGTCACGTCCACCCAGTAGGTGATGCCCATGAACTCATAGGTCTCCTCGCGCTCTCCGGCGCGGACCATGTTGCCGTTGACCTGATACTTTTTCCCGTCTACCTCGAGAAGATCCGCCATGCGGTTTTTGCCCTCGAGCAGCCACTTGCTGTTGAATTCCGGCACGAGCGAGGCGAGCTTCGCGTCGAACGCGGGGCTCGTGCGGCCGCACATCTCCCAGAACGGCTGGTTGCCCCAGACGACGCCGCTGTCGTTCAGACGGAACACCGCCATCGGCAGCGGGAAGTGGATGAGCGTGTTGTTCGTGGCGGATTCGGCGTTGTAGGTGACGTTCTCAACGAACGCCTGCAGCTCCTTCTGGCGCGCCCGCGCGCGGATGAGCGCGTAGATCGCGAGCAGCACCGTGACGACCGCCTCGCCGTAGGCGATATAGCGGTTGAAGCGGGCGAAAAAGAAGGTTACAAGCGCGAATATGAGCATGATGAGCAGGCACATGCGGAGGCCGGGCTCGGCAAATTTCTGCGGTTTGCGGCTGTTCAAAGTATCCTCTCCCCATGCCCGCCGGAACCACAGAGCGGGCAGATAAAAATACAGAATATAATATACCACAAATATCCAAAGAATGCGAGCCCTTTTCGCCGCATTCTTCCGCTGTTTGCATATTTTTTCGCCGCGATGCAGAAACTTCCTCCGTAAAAATAAAAAAAGGAGCTTTTATAAAAAGATGAAAGCGGTCATTTTGGCGGGAGGAAGAGGGACGCGGCTCGCCCCGGTCACTCACGGCGCGGTGCCGAAGCCCATGGCGGAGCTGCTCGGCGCGCCGATGCTCGAGCACATCGTAGCGCTTTTGAAGCGCTGCGGCTTCCGGGATCTCTGCTGCACGACGGCCTGCCTGCCCGAGCAGATCGAGCGGTACTTCGGCGACGGCAGCGGCTTCGGCGTGCGCATGCAGTACCGGCGCGAGGACAGAGCACTCGGCACCGCGGGCGCGGTGAAAAACTGCGAGGATTTTATCGCGGGGGAAAACGCGCTCATCATCAGCGGCGACGCCGCGTGCGATTTTGACCTTCGCGCCCTCTGGAACGAGCACCGGCGCGCGCACGCCGCCGTTACGATGGCGCTCTATCCGCACGAAGCGCCGCTGCCCTACGGTCTCGCCGTGACCGACGGCGAGGGGTGGGTGCGCAGCTTTATCGAAAAGCCTGCGTGGGAGCGCGTCGTGACCGATCTGGTAAACACCGGCATCTATGTTCTGTCCCCGGAGGTGCTGCGCTTCATCCCGGCGGATACGCCCTTTGATTTTGCCCGCGACCTTTTCCCGCGGCTGATGGCGTCCGGACGCGGCATCCGCGGCGTGCCGATGGAGGGCTACTGGCGCGATATCGGCGACCCCGGCTCGTACTACCGGGCCAATCTCGACGCCTGGGAGGGCAAACTGCGCCTGCCCGAGCAGAGAGGCGGCGCGCTTGAGCGCGCGCCGGAGGCATTCTCCGAACGGGCGCGGTACGCCTGCCGGGTGTACTGCGGCGCGCCGCACCGCGCGCGGCTCATGCGCGCGCTCACCGCGGGACTCATGGAAGCGGGCGCGGATCTCACCGACGGGCTGACCGTGCGGACGGTCCCCGGCGGCGTGCACATCGCGCCCTGCGCCGACCGCGCGGCGCTCTGCATTGAGTCTGACAGCCCGGATACTGCCCGGCGGTTTGAAGCGCTCGTCCGGGATGTGGAGCGGCGCGTGGAAAACGAAATCGGCGGAAGCGCTTGATGCGCTTCCGCCGGCGGAGTATGGGGCTTATAGTTTCATGTTGTTGCCGTGATAGGCTTTGCCCGGCACAGCCAGTGCGCCGTGTCGCGCAGCGTCGCAAGCAGCGGACGCGGCGCATAGCCAAACGTCCGGCTGGCTGCGCTGTGGCTGAAATCCGCGTTCGAGCCGAGGACTGCTATGGAATAAGGCGTGAAGAAAGGCTTCTTTCCCCTACGGGTAAATTTCTCGCAGACCTTCGCCGCGCTCCGGGCAAGCCTGAGCGGCAGATAGGTTACCGCGCGCCGTACACCGGCTGCGGATTTGAGCGCTTCGAGCATATCGCGGATCGTTGTATAGTGGCCGGAGAGAATGTAACCGCAGCCGCGCTGCCCGTTCTCTGCGCAGTCGGCGATGCCGCGGGCAACGTCGCGCACATCAACGAAGTCGTATCCGCCGCGCACCGCGAGCGGGAGCCGCCCCGCAAGGAACGAGCGGAACATCGTCGTCATGCTGCCTCCGGCGATATCGCCCGGCCCGATAATGCCGGACGGGAACACGATGCTCGCGTTCAGACCATTTTTCGCTGCGGCAAATACGAGCGATGTCGCCTCCGCTTTGCTTTTGGCGTAATCGCCGGAAACAAATTCCGAAGAAACGGCGTCGGTTTCCGTGATCGTCATGCCCTTGGGCTTTTCGGGCAGCGCATGGACGGAGCTGATATACACGAGCTTGCCGATGCCATGCGCGGCGCACTCGCGCAAAATGGCGCGCGTCCCGTCCACATTTACGCGGTAGAGCGAAGCGTCCGGGCGCGATGCCACCGTTACGATGCCCGCCGTATGGATGACGCAGGTGCTCTCATCCGTTCCGGCAAAGAAATTTTCCAGCGCGGACGCGCTGCAGATATCGCCCTCCGTGCGCTCCACGCTCTCGGGCAAAACTCCGGCGAGCCGGTCGCCCGGCAGTACGAGCGCCCGCACCGCCGCACCGCGGGAGAGCAGCTCCGAAACGACCGTGCGGCCGAGAAAGCCCGTCGCACCGGTCACAAGATAAGTTTTATACATAGGGATCCACCTCCATGGGATAAATACGAAAGACATATGTTGATTATCTTTCATGTATATAGTATACTTTTTCCGACAGAGATGTACAACCGTCAACCGGCTGCCGCGTGAAAGAAAACCGACATGCGGAACAGAAACGTTGCCCAATTCTGTAAACAATTTGTGATGAGGTGTCCCATGGCAGGAAAATCCGATGCGAGAGTCCGGTATACGCAGCACGCGCTCAAGCAGGCGTTATTAACGCTGCTGAAGGAAAAGAGCGTGAACAAGATCACGGTCAAGGAGGTCTGCGAGCTGGCGGAGCTGAACCGCGCGACGTTTTATTCGCATTACAGCGACTGCTTTGCGCTGCTGGAGGCGATCGAGAATGAGCTGCTTGAAGCGTTCGCGCAGTCGCTCACGCTGATAAAATCGTTTGATGTTGCGGCGCTGATCGAGGCGATCTACGACATGATCGGGAAGAACGAGGAAGCCTGCCGTGTGCTGATCTTCCAAAATCCCGGCTCGACGGTCATCCACCGGATGATCGATTACGCCCGGCCGCAGAGCATCGCCTACTGGCGGCAGGAGCTGCGCGCGAGCGACGAGGAACTGGAGATGCTGTACACGCATCTGTCCAATGGGCTGATGCATGTCGTGGTGGAGGGCTACGACCGGTATGAGCGCGAAACGGTCGTGCGGTTCGTGCGGCGCATCGTGCAGGCAAGTCTGTCTTTATTTCGGTGAAAGAATACAAAAAATCGCCCCGCGTTTTGGAGAGTGCGTCCAAAATGCGGGGCGATGTTTTTTTGTGGCGGTTTTTCGGCTCCGCTTCAGTGCGTGCCGGTGCTGCCGAAGCCCGACGCGCCGCGGAGCGTTTCGGAGAGCTCGTCCGTTTCCTCGATCTCAATGTCAAGACACGGCGTGATGACGAGCTGCGCGATGCGCTCGCCGTTTTCCACGGTCTGCGTCTCGGTGCCGTTGTTCTGCAGAAACACCCGCAGCTCTCCGCGGTAATCGGCGTCGATCACGCCGACGCAGTTGGCGGGGGCGAGCTGGCGCTTTGTGGCGATGCCGCTGCGGGCAAACACCAGTCCGACGTACCCCTCCGGGATCTCCACGGCGATGCCGGTGGGGAAGAGGTACTTGCCCTGCGGGGCAACGGCCGCGCTCTCCTGCCCGTCCGGCAGCAGGGCGTAAAGATCAACGCCCGCGGCGAGCGCGGTGCCGCGCGTGGGCAGTATGGCATTTTCACGGAGCTTTTTGCACGGAATTTTCATACGGTCTTCTTCCTTTAGTAAGTTTATTGTTTTTCACTGCGCGGCGGGAGCTGCGCGCCGCACTTGGGGCAGAACCGGCTTTCCGCGGGGATCTTTTCGCCGCAGCAGGCACAGCATTATAGAGGATACCGCCTTCCGGCACGATTCTACACGCAAAAGAAACCGCCGTCAACGAAAAAGCGCGGCAAACAGGAAGCGGCGCATCCCGAAGGATGCGCCGCAGAGCGTGTCAAAAAAAGATTTTTTGACACGCTCTCAAACGAGACCCACTGCGTTGGGCTCTCGTTTGAAGGGGCTGCGGCTCGCCGCAGCGCACTCGCTTACGCTCGCACGTTTGCGAGCCGAGAA
>ERZ827490.3821-NODE-3821-length-12904-cov-3.819986_pt1 | contig 12904 bp, 13 predicted proteins | sample MGYA00519770_ERZ827490 | MGnify/ENA primary metagenome ERZ827490 (study PRJEB31778, sample SAMEA3449324) | human gut metagenome | biome: human gut; feature: human-associated habitat; material: faeces | place: United Kingdom | collected 2010/2012 ...
CCATGACCGATCAGGCGAATCCCTCGGATAACCCGGGCAAGTTCCAGGACATCGTTAAGCGCAGACTGCGCAAGGGTCAATGCTACAGTCAGCCCTATCTGGGGTGCAGGGAATGCACCGCCCACTTCGGCCTGTGGGAGGGAGATGAGATCCCCGCCATTCAGGAGACGCGGGACTTGGGCTACATGCTGTTTGATATGGATTATACCGATCCAAAAAACATTCAACCCATGTTCTTCCGGGCACGGATGGTCAACGGCATGATCGACCTGCGGGATTGCGAGGTGGTCAGATGATCCTGCAAGCACTGGTACGCTGTTATGAATCGCTGGCCGCCGCCCGCAAGCTGGAAAAGCCGGGCTGGTCCATGGTCAAGGTCAGCTGGGGACTGGAATTGACCCCGGAAGGTCAGATCGAGCGCCTGTGGCCGCTGGAATTAGCGGATGAAAAGGGAAAAAAGAGACCGCAGCTGGTCAGACTGCCGGTACAGGCTAAACGGGCAGTTGGCATTATTCCAAATTTCTTGTGTGATAATTCCAGTTACATCCTTGGCCGCGATAATAAGGGCAAGCCGGAACGTTCCCTGGAGTGCTTCATGGCTTGCGCCGAAAAGCACCGGGAACTTCTGACAGAGGTCGCCCATCCCATGGCAAAGGCCATTCTGCGATTCTTTGCCAGCTGGAATCCACAAAGCGCCGAAGAAAACGCCGCGCTGGCCCCGGAATGGGGGGAAATCCTCAAGGGCGGCAATCTGGTCTTCTGTATGGACGGCGTTTACGCACAGGACGTGCCGGAGATCGCTCAGGCATGGGATAAGGCCTATGCCAGCGATGAAAGGGCGGAAAGAGGCCGTTGTCTGGTCACGGGGCAGGAAGCGCCCATCGCCATTCTGCATCCCAGCATCAAAGGCGTGGTAGGCGCACAGCCCTCCGGCGCATCGGTGGTGTCCTTCAACGCACCGTCGCTGGAATCCTACGGCAAGGAAGAGCGGGACAAGCAGGGGCAGGGCAGAAACGCTCCGGTCAGCACCTATGCAGCCTTTGCCTACGGCGAAGCGCTGAATTACCTTCTGCGGGAAAAGGACTATCATTGCCGTCTGGGAGATACCACGCTGATTTACTGGGCAGAGGGGGCGGAAGCGGAGTACAGCAGCGCCATGTTCGGCATGATGTTCAACGACGACATGGAGCAAAACGATCTGAAGGGCGTTATGGAGGCTTTGAGCAGCGGAAAGACCGTCCTGTGGAACAAGCTGCCGCTGAAGCCCACCAACCGCTTCTACATTCTGGGGCTTGCGCCCAACGCCTCCCGGCTGGCCGTGCGTTTCTTTTTGCAGGATACCTTCGGCAGCTTCGCCGCAAATCTGGAAAAGCACCAGAAACGGCTGGAGATCGTTCGCCCGGCTTTCGACGACCGGAACAGCCTGTCCATCTGGTCTTTGCTGCGGGAAACGGCCAATCCCAACAGCCGCGATAAAAAGCCGCCGGAGCCGCTGGTAGGCGCGCTTCTGCGGGCCGTGCTGATGAACGCACTGTACCCGGCAGAATTGTTTGCGCAGACGGAAATTCGGCTGCGGGCCGAGCACGAGGTCAGCCGGGGAAAAGCGGCGATTCTGAAAGCCTATCTGACCCGAAACGTGGTAGAAATGAAAGCCGAAAACGCTCATCCATATGAGGAGGTCTTGCAAGTGGAACTGAATGAAAATACCACCTATCTGCCTTACCGGCTGGGGCGGCTGTTCGCAGTGCTGGAAGCGCTGCAGCAAAGGGCCAATCCCGGTATCAATGCAACGATCAAGGATCGCTATTTCAACTCGGCCTGTGCTACGCCCGCTGTGGTTTTTCCGGCGCTGATCCGGCTGGCTCAGAACCATCTGAACAAGCTGGATGGGGGCGTCAAGGTCTATTACGACAAGCTGATCACCGGCCTGTTCAACACGATGGATGAGTCCTATCCCGCCCGGCTCAGCCTGCAGGATCAGGGAATCTTCCAGATCGGTTACTATCACCAGAAGCAGCGGTTCTTCACCAAGAAGGAGGAGCAGGAAAATGTCTGAAATCATTCGCAATCGGTATGACTTTGTGGTTCTGTTCGATGTGGAAAACGGCAATCCCAACGGCGACCCCGACGCGGGCAATATGCCCCGCATCGACCCCGAAACCGGCTGCGGACTGGTGACGGACGTGTGCCTGAAGCGCAAGATTCGCAACTATGTGGAAATGGTGAAAGAGGACGACCCGCATTTCGGCATCTACATCAAGGAAAACATTCCCTTGAACCGCAGCGACCGGGAAGGATTGGCCGCCTGCGGCTACCCGGATATCAAGGACGCGGAACTGAAGGACTTGAAGAAAAAGGATAAGGACATCGACGAAAAGCTGTTGAAGTATATGTGCGGCCGTTATTATGACATTCGCACCTTCGGCGCGGTGATGACCACCTTCGTCAAGGGCGCGCTGAACTGCGGACAGGTGCGGGGCCCTGTGCAGCTGGGCTTTGCCCGCAGCGTGGATCCCATCGTGCAGCAGGAAGTGACCATCACCCGCGTTTCCATCACCACGGAAGAGGATGCGGCCAAGAAAGGCACGGAAATGGGCCGTAAGCACATCGTTCCCTACGGCCTGTATCGGGCGGAGGGCTTTGTGTCCGCTAATCTGGCCCGCAAGACCACCGGCTTTACGGAAGAAGACCTGGCCCTTCTGTGGAAAGCCATTCTGAATATGTTTGAGAACGATCATTCCGCCGCCCGGGGCAAGATGGCCGTTCGGAAGCTGATCGTTTTCCGGCACGACAGCGAGTTGGGCGAAGCCCCCGCGTGGAAGCTGTTCGAGCTGGTGAAGGTGCACCGCAAGGAAGGCGTTACCGCGCCCCGCAGCATCGATGACTACACCATTGAGGTGCAGGAGAACGCGCTCCCGCAGGGCGTGACCTGTGAGCAGATGGGGTAATCCCCCCAAACCGGGAGGCAAACGAAGCCACCCTTTCCGCTTTGCAGCATTTCGCCTTCTGCCGCCGCCAATGGGGATTGATCTTTTTGGAGCGGCAGTGGGCGGAGAATGCCCGCACGGCGGAGGGGCATGTCTTTCATGAGACCGCTCATCACGGCCCGGAAAGCGAAGCGAGGGGCGACCTGCTGATCCTGCGGGGACTGCGGGTCGCCTCCCCGACGCTCCGGCTTGGCGGCGTCTGCGATGTGGTGGAGCTTCATCGTTCTCCGTCTGGCGTATCTCTGGCGGGCCGGGAGGGGTTGTGGCTGCCCTATCCTGTAGAGTACAAAAAGGGCTCCGATCAAACAAAGGAATCGGATGAGGTGCAGCTCTGCGGACAGGCGCTCTGTCTGGAAGAGATGCTGTGCTGTCAAATTCCAGAAGGAAGCCTTTTCTATGGCGAGACCCGCCGCAGAACCAGAGTGGCTTTTGACGAGACGCTCAGGCAGCGAACCCTTGACTTGCTTCACGAACTGTTGGGGTACATGGATCGCGGCTACACGCCAGGCGCAAAGCTTCACAAAGGCTGCAACGCCTGTTCCCTGCGGGATATTTGCCTGCCGAAGCTGAGCCGCGCTCCGTCCGTCGCCGATTACATCCATGACAGAGCAGGGGAGGATGAGCCATGCGGAAACTCCTGAACACGCTGTTTGTCACGTCGGAGGAAGCATACCTTGCGTTGGAAACGGAAAACGTGGCGGTATACATCGGCGAGGAAAAGAAAGCACAGTATCCCCTGCTGGTGCTGGAAAGCATCATCAGCTTTTCCTACAAGGGAGCCAGTCCGGCCCTGATGGGGGCCTGCGCCCGGAAAGGAATCCAGTTGACTTTCTTGACTCCCCGCGGGCGCTTTCTGGCGCGCGTATGCGGGCTGGAGCAGGGAAACGTCCTTCTGCGCAAGGAACAGTATCGCCTGTCGGACAAGCTGGAAAAGAGCTGCCATATTGCTCGGAATTTCATTTTCGGCAAGGTCTACAATCAACGCTGGGTGCTGGAACGAACCCTTCGGGATCATCGGATGCGGGTAGATGCAGCTAAACTGGAAAGCGCTTCGCAGGCGCTGGCCGGTCTGCTGCCTGCCATTGAAACGCAGACAGACCTGGACGCCCTGCGCGGCTTGGAAGGGGAGGCTTCCGTCCGGTACTTCCACGTTTTTGACGAAATGGTTCTCAACCAAAAAGCGGATTTTCTCTTTGATGGTAGGAACCGCCGTCCGCCCACCGACAACATGAACGCACTGCTTTCCTTTGCTTATGTGCTGCTTTCCAACGACTGCGCTTCGGCGCTGGAAAGCGTAGGCTTGGACTCCTACGTGGGTTTTATGCACCGGGATCGGCCCGGCCGTACCTCGCTGGCGCTGGATCTGATGGAAGAACTTCGCGCTCCCATGGCGGACCGCCTGTGTATTACGCTGGTCAACAACCGTGTACTGCAGGACAAACACTTCGAACGGCAGGAAAGCGGCGCTGTTTTTCTTGGGGAGGATGGCCGAAAACTCTTTCTTTCCGCCTGGCAAACCAAAAAGAAAGAAGAGATTACGCACCCCTATCTGAAAGAAAAAATGGCTTGGGGGCTGGTTCCCTATGTGCAGTCGCTGCTGCTGGCCCGCTGTCTGCGCGGCGATCTGGACGGCTATCCGCCCTTTTTGTGGAAGTAAGGAGGGGAAATGTATGCTGGTGCTGATCACCTACGACGTTTCCACCGCCGATTCGGCAGGCAAGCGCCGTCTGCGGCAGGTGGCGAAAAAGTGCGTCGCCCACGGCCAACGAGTCCAAAATTCCGTCTTCGAGTGCAATCTGGACGCGGCTCAATACAAGCTGCTTCAGGCTCAGCTCCGCCAGCTGATCGACCCGGCTCAGGACAGCCTTCGCTTCTACAATCTCGGAAATCGTTACGAAACGAAGGTAGAGCATGTAGGCGCAAAGGCTTCTTATGACGCCGAAGGGGTTTTGATGATCTAATTCTTCAATGGTTGGTGCGATACGGGAGCTCCCACGGTTTTCCTGTACGGTTCGCACCGAAAAAACGGTTTGTTTCTTTTCTCTAAAAAGTTTTTTGTCAGCAGGAAGAACCTCTTTGCTGGCGAAAAGATACAATGTTGTGCAGATGCGCCAGTTTTTCTCTTCGAAAAGTTGTGTGCGTTTGCTGTCTCTCCCCATGCGGGGAGAGTGGATTGAAATAGCTGATTGTAGATCGTAAACCCGGCAAACACATGTCTCTCCCCATGCGGGGAGAGTGGATTGAAATAGGAATGTGACGCCTCAGAAGGGTGAACTGACCCGTCTCTCCCCATGCGGGGAGAGTGGATTGAAATACCCCCAGCCGGGACGGCACGTGGGACTACGGCGCGGTCTCTCCCCATGCGGGGAGAGTGGATTGAAATTGCATGGTCATCTGACCGCTTACCTGCTCGGCGGGGTCTCTCCCCATGCGGGGAGAGTGGATTGAAATCAGCGTCATGATGCGATACATTCCCCCGCTGCTTGTCTCTCCCCATGCGGGGAGAGTGGATTGAAATTATCAAACAGCAGTATCAGAACAAGCTGCGCTGGTCTCTCCCCATGCGGGGAGAGTGGATTGAAATTGTATGAGGCCCAGCAGAAAACGGCGAAAAGCATGTCTCTCCCCATGCGGGGAGAGTGGATTGAAATCAGATCGCCGTAGCTGGGGATGGAGCCGCTGGGGGTCTCTCCCCATGCGGGGAGAGTGGATTGAAATCACTGCGGCCATCTGCTCCGGCGTAGGCTTCCGGTCTCTCCCCATGCGGGGAGAGTGGATTGAAATCTTGTCTTCCGGGCTGGTTTCCTCGGTAACTTGTCTCTCCCCATGCGGGGAGAGTGGATTGAAATGGCGATGGGAACTGGCTCTGGATCATCGTGGTCTTTGTCTCTCCCCATGCGGGGAGAGTGGATTGAAATACTTCTCAAACCAGCTCTTTGCATCGCTTATCCGTCTCTCCCCATGCGGGGAGAGTGGATTGAAATGTGCTCAGGAGGTAGTTGATCGTGGCCTTGGTGTCTCTCCCCATGCGGGGAGAGTGGATTGAAATTGTTATTTCGGCGTATTCTTCCTCCGTCATGCCTCGTCTCTCCCCATGCGGGGAGAGTGGATTGAAATGCCCTCGCCCCGGAGGGAATGGCCGACCCTTGTCAGTCTCTCCCCATGCGGGGAGAGTGGATTGAAATTTTTCCCCTCCCTATCCAGTCCACAACGTTTTTGACGTCTCTCCCCATGCGGGGAGAGTGGATTGAAATTCGTTGGCGGCATTTACGGGCGACTTTGACGGCGGTCTCTCCCCATGCGGGGAGAGTGGATTGAAATTTCCGCGGGATGAAGATAAACGCCTCTTTTACCAGTCTCTCCCCATGCGGGGAGAGTGGATTGAAATTCGCTGTCGTGGCACTCATGGCACGTGCAATGGGTCTCTCCCCATGCGGGGAGAGTGGATTGAAATAGGCGACCAACGTGTCGCTGATGAACTATGACTGGTCTCTCCCCATGCGGGGAGAGTGGATTGAAATGAAAAATCTGGCGGGAATGTGGTTGTCACGCACACCGTCTCTCCCCATGCGGGGAGAGTGGATTGAAATCTGACACAGGACAAGCTGGCGACCCTGCAGGCCGAGTCTCTCCCCATGCGGGGAGAGTGGATTGAAATAAAAAGTTGTCGATGGTGCCTTTCGAGTTTATGGTCTCTCCCCATGCGGGGAGAGTGGATTGAAATTCGTGCATCCCGCGCGTCACGTCCTGCGCGAGGGAGTCTCTCCCCATGCGGGGAGAGTGGATTGAAATTGTTGCTTCTTGGCCTCCTGACGGCACTCATCGGTCTCTCCCCATGCGGGGAGAGTGGATTGAAATTTTTCCTGATGAACTCCCAGCCCCATGTTCGACGTCTCTCCCCATGCGGGGAGAGTGGATTGAAATGGTGAATTTATGGAAAAATTCCGGGCTTATTATGTCTCTCCCCATGCGGGGAGAGTGGATTGAAATATAATCGTGATAATCTAACTGATGGTTAACATCGTCTCTCCCCATGCGGGGAGAGTGGATTGAAATCTCGTCGGTAAAAGGCTTGTAATTGGGGTCATTCGTCTCTCCCCATGCGGGGAGAGTGGATTGAAATAATTTCTGGCAGGAATATACAATTTTGATAGAGAAGTCTCTCCCCATGCGGGGAGAGTGGATTGAAATTTTCTTACTTTTGCATAAATATAAAAAACAAAACGTCTCTCCCCATGCGGGGAGAGTGGATTGAAATATATCCATCTTTCCACCCCCTCTCACTTGTATTGTCTCTCCCCATGCGGGGAGAGTGGATTGAAATCTGCAGGCAACGCCCGGCGATGTGGTGGACTATCGTCTCTCCCCATGCGGGGAGAGTGGATTGAAATTGCCGGAGCCGGGCCTTGTAGACGGCGCTGTCGTGTCTCTCCCCATGCGGGGAGAGTGGATTGAAATGGAACGCTGGCGGACGATGAGCAGATGCGCAAGTCTCTCCCCATGCGGGGAGAGTGGATTGAAATTACCACACCGTTGAGGGTGAGATGATGCGTTTGGTCTCTCCCCATGCGGGGAGAGTGGATTGAAATGTAAAAAAAAGAATACAATAAATGAGGATGGTGGTCTCTCCCCATGCGGGGAGAGTGGATTGAAATAGCTTTAACCGTTATGACCACCCGGACGCGGGGTCTCTCCCCATGCGGGGAGAGTGGATTGAAATCGATCAGGTGCAGTATATGCTGGACCATCGGATGCGTCTCTCCCCATGCGGGGAGAGTGGATTGAAATCAGCTGTGAACACGGCCTACAACATCGTGATCGGCGTCTCTCCCCATGCGGGGAGAGTGGATTGAAATCGCTATATGGCAGCCCTACTTTTACGGACGAACGTGTCTCTCCCCATGCGGGGAGAGTGGATTGAAATTGCAGAAGCGTCATCTTGCTCTCCGTCGTGGCATGTCTCTCCCCATGCGGGGAGAGTGGATTGAAATCAACCATGAGTTCGATAGCCAGTCCAACATCACGTCTCTCCCCATGCGGGGAGAGTGGATTGAAATTTTTTCCGGGCCGAATGATGCGACGTATAGTGCGGTCTCTCCCCATGCGGGGAGAGTGGATTGAAATACTCTCCTCTGCTCCGTGCAGCTTCCCGGGCTTCGTCTCTCCCCATGCGGGGAGAGTGGATTGAAATATGTCCTCCAGTTCCCGGATATCGTTGGTACTCATGTCTCTCCCCATGCGGGGAGAGTGGATTGAAATCTGGCCCATGAGATCCAGCACGCCAAAAATCCGCGTCTCTCCCCATGCGGGGAGAGTGGATTGAAATCCGTAGAGGAAAAAGGAGGAAAAGACGATGATTGGTCTCTCCCCATGCGGGGAGAGTGGATTGAAATGATAGCCAGTCCAACATCACCGACGTTTTCTACGTCTCTCCCCATGCGGGGAGAGTGGATTGAAATTGCCGCGAATGCGGAGTATACACGCCCAAAAGGGTCTCTCCCCATGCGGGGAGAGTGGATTGAAATCAGCAGCGTCAGCGCCGTCTGCCGGGCCTGAAAGGGTCTCTCCCCATGCGGGGAGAGTGGATTGAAATGGCTACATCGATGTGGAAGCCCACTTCGCCGTCGTGTCTCTCCCCATGCGGGGAGAGTGGATTGAAATAGAGAAGTGATCGCAAGGCAGAACGGGCTTGAGCTTGTCTCTCCCCATGCGGGGAGAGTGGATTGAAATCAGCAACTACTGGATCTGTGACAGCGAGGGGATGGAGTCTCTCCCCATGCGGGGAGAGTGGATTGAAATTTTCAGGCTTGCGCCGCGGTTCTTCGGCCTTCTGGTCTCTCCCCATGCGGGGAGAGTGGATTGAAATCAAGCCCTCCAACTACCTGTACGCCAAGACCCTGACCGTCTCTCCCCATGCGGGGAGAGTGGATTGAAATCTATGCCATGTGTAAAGAAGAAGACCCGCGGATCTGTCTCTCCCCATGCGGGGAGAGTGGATTGAAATGCCGTGGTGTGCAGGTGGTCGATCACGCCGTTTGTCTCTCCCCATGCGGGGAGAGTGGATTGAAATGTGACCTTAAGAAAATGATCGGAGGGAACGAAAAGTCTCTCCCCATGCGGGGAGAGTGGATTGAAATTTACGACGATGTTATGGGATATGTTGCCTTACGTGCCGTCTCTCCCCATGCGGGGAGAGTGGATTGAAATCCACTGAGGATGGCGTTATGAATGCAGACGGCGAGTCTCTCCCCATGCGGGGAGAGTGGATTGAAATAATAAGCCCCGGCCAGCGATAGCCAGCCGGGGCGGTCTCTCCCCATGCGGGGAGAGTGGATTGAAATACCGCAGGCGTGGCCCTGAACGGCGCTATCGGCAAGGTCTCTCCCCGTGTGGGGAGAGTGGATTGAAATTTGTGTTATCAATGGGGCGTTTGGGTAACGGCAGTCTCTCCCCGCTCGGGGAGAGTGGATTGAAATCTTGCTATGGCTGTGACCTGTGCCCGCGATCTGGGGTCTGGGAGAGTAGATTGAAATATCAACAAGTGTTCTTTCTGCAATAGACGCATAAGGTCTCTGGTGATACGGAAGGTTTTTTGCTTTTTCCATACTCCCATTTTGACAGGAAGGGTCGATTTTCTCGAAAACAGAAAAGCTCATTTCCATGACAATTTTGCTGATTGCAAATGGTGCTCCACTACGCCCCGCCAGTGCCGCACCGTTCTTCCCACCGTGTCACGACTGATCCCCAGATCGGCGGCGATCCCCTCATAGGGTTGTCGGTCGTACATCGACCGCATCATGATTTCCCGCGCTTGCGAGCCGAAAACGTATTCGTCTATGGCATTGGTCAGGGCTGTTTTGGAATGGCTCATGTTTTCATCCTTCTTTCAAAAAAACTTGCAAATGATGCCTGTTTGTGGGATAATGCAGTCACTAAAGGGGAAAGAAAATGAAAAAAGGAAATCAGTATTGGATTTTGTTGGCTTCATTTTGGGGATTCTGTTTTTGGTTTGGGCTTTCAGGGTATATTCTTCCTTTTCGCCGTATCGGGCGCCTGATGAAACAAAATTCTATTATCTTCAAACGGGGAATAATTACCGTCTCATGGCATTAGATACGGATTCTACCCTGTGGGATTATCAAACGTACTATGACCCGCAAGCGCAGGCCATGGCCGCATCCAGAGCTTGTTTTCTCCTGTCCGGCGAGACCGGGCGGCATTTGTTTGGCTCTTATTATTTGCTCGGGGATTCTTGGTTTTCCGTCCGAAAAGCTCCCTATGATACCAAGCCCTATCATTTGAATTTAACCTTTGTTGATTATCGGTCTTTCAACGTTACGAACCCAAGTCATTTTTCAGACGGCCAGAAATTTACCGATGATATTTATCTTTCCGATGAATATTTCATTCGGCAAGATGAAATTTTTCAGAGAATCGAAGCTGACGAAATACCGAAAGAGCTAGTCCTTCCTTTAATCAAGTTAGAATAGCTTCACCGGGTTACGCGATTTGCTTCATTTCGCGTTATTGCTGCCATAGCTTTGTGAAACTGCCGGGGAAAATCGCTCGGTATGCAGTATATTGAAAATAGGAGCAAAAGTTCTTTACCGGAAAATTCTTTTTAAGTTTTACACTGCTTCATCTATATAAAAATTCCGCCGGAAGTCTCCCTCTGGCGGAATCTTTTTTGCAACTTACCGCGCAAGCCGATAAATCGCCAGCGCGTCTTCTTCGTGAATGGGGTAGTAGTTGCCCAGATGGCCGCCGCCCATCGTAACGGCCCGGTGGGCCATGCGGTCGAAGTTTTCTTCGCCGATGCTGCTTTCGTGCAGGGTGGTGGGCAGTCCCAGAGAACGATAGAAGCGTTCCAGCAGGGCAATGCCTTCCGAAGCAATGGCTTCGTCCGTGCCGAGATCCTCCGGGACGTCAAAGACACGAACGGCAAACTGGCGCAGCTTGGAGACGCAGCCCTTGGAGAGAACGTATTTCATCCATGCGGGGAAAACGATGGCCAGACCCGCACCGTGGGCGATGTCATAAAGGGCGCTCAGCTCGTGCTCCAAACGGTGACTGGCCCAGTCGGTGACGCGGCCTGTACCCAGCAGACCGTTGTGCGCCAGCGCGGCCGCCCACATGATCTCGGCCCGCGCATCGTAATTTTCCGGCTGCGTCAACGCAATAGGGGCGTTGTGGATGACGGTTTTCAGTGCGCCTTCGGTCATGCGGTCGATCAGCTCCACATGCTGCGTGTTGGTGAAATAGCGCTCCATCATGTGTGCCATGATGTCCACCGCACCGCAGGCCGTCTGGAAAGAGGGCAGGGAGTAGGTGTACTCCGGGTTGAGAATGGAAAATTTGGGGTAGTTGAGCGGCGTGTTGCGGCCCCGTTTGCACAGGTCGCTTTCCCGGGTGATGACGCTGGAATCACTCATTTCACTGCCCGCAGCGGGGATTGTGACGATAACGCCCAGCGGCAGGACGCGGTCGTTTTTGCACGTGCCGTCGAACAGATCCCATGGGTCGCCATCGTAGCAGGCGGCGTTGGCAATGGCCTTGGCCGTGTCGATGACGCTGCCGCCGCCTACGGCCAGCACCAGCTGAATTTGCTGCTCTTTGCAGAGGGCCGCACCTTTCTGAACCAGTCCCAGCCGGGGATTGGGCTTTACGCCGGAAATTTCCCAGACGCGGCAGCTCTGTTCGTTCAGCACCTCCATGACCTTGTCGTAAAGGCCGATCCGCTTGATGCTGCCACCGCCGTAGACCAGCAGCACCCGGTTGCCGTAATGGCGCACTTCCTCGTCCAGATGGGAAAGAGAATCTCGGCCAAAATAAATTTTTGTCGGAATTTGCAGCGAAAAATCAATCATGAAAAGGCTCCTTTCGCACTTTCACTTTTCGTGGGGCAGAAGACCCAGCTACGCTATTGTAACATTTTTTGAAAGCCGTGAAAAGCCCGGTTGATGAAGAATGGACGATGCGGCGGGCCAAGCGCCAAATTCCTGCCAAGCCTTGTAAAAACCGCACTTTCGTTTTGACAGGGATAGGGAAAAATGGTATACTCCCTTCGTCTACCACTGGGATATAGCCGTACTTTTGAAGGAGGATTCACTGTGGATATTCTGGGACTGCTGAAGGAGCTTTTTTCCGGCGTGCTGTACCTGTTCACGGCGGAGGGACTGAAAACGCTGGTGATGTTCGTCATTTCCGGCGTGCTGATCTATCTGGCGATCAAAAAGGACTATGAACCCGCGCTGCTTTTGCCCATCGGTTTCGGCGCGATCCTGGCCAATCTGCCCCCGGTGATCGATCAGGTCACGGGCAGCGCCACGGCCAGTGTGCTGGGCTCGGAGGGCTTTCTGACGGTACTGTTCAACGCGGGCATCAAAAATGAACTGTTCCCGGTGCTGATCTTTATCGCCGTTGGCGCGATGATCGACTTTTCGCCCCTTTTGAAGGATCCCAGCATGATTTTCTTCGGCGCGGCGGCGCAGTTCGGCATTTTCGCCACGTTCCTGCTTTCGCTGGTGCTGATCCCCATCGTTCTGCCCCAGACGGCGGGCAATGACAGCCTGATCCTGCGCCTTGCTTCGGCCATCGGCATCATCGGCGCGGCGGACGGCCCCACCACACTGTACGTGGCGAATCACTTCAATCTGGCGGATTACATGGCTCCCATCAGCGTGGCGGCGTATAGCTATATGTCGCTGGTGCCCGTGATCCAGCCCCCGGTCATCCGTGCCCTGACCTCGAAGGAAGAACGCATGATCCGCATGACCTACACCGAAGAACGGGCCTCCAAGCTGGCGCTGATCCTGTTCCCCGTGATCGTGACGGTGGTGGCGGGCGTGGTGGTGCCCATGAGCGCGCCGCTGGTGGGCAGCCTGATGTTCGGCAACCTGATCCGCGAGTGCGGCGTG
>ERZ827490.3826-NODE-3826-length-12884-cov-2.889781_pt1 | contig 12884 bp, 23 predicted proteins | sample MGYA00519770_ERZ827490 | MGnify/ENA primary metagenome ERZ827490 (study PRJEB31778, sample SAMEA3449324) | human gut metagenome | biome: human gut; feature: human-associated habitat; material: faeces | place: United Kingdom | collected 2010/2012 ...
TGTAGCTGTATTTTACATCTTTAAAGCTCCTACCGCCATTGGCGATAATGTTGACAAAGCCGTCAGGACAGATGCTGGCATATTCGATACGGTCTTCCGGCAGTAACGTGCCTCCCGAGATTATCCACCTCATCATGGTCTTTCGCCCTTCGATCACCGCCTTCGTCAAGTCGTAGCGGTCGTTGAATATTATCTTTTTCATTCCTCGTTCAGTTTTTGGCTAAATTCGTCGGCTATATTTTGGGGCATATTGCCTTGAAAAACGCCTTCCATCATTTCCTTGATAATCTTATGTGCTTTTGCCCGCATCCGCTCCTCAGCCTCCTGCTCGGCTAATTCGACAGCCCGTTTAGCCTCTATCAGTTTCAAGTCGCATTCTTCCGGACAATCGGGATACATTATCGCTATCGGCGCTACTACTTTTAACAAATACTGTTTTGCTCTTTCGCTTTTCATGGTAATTTGCGGTTAAAATATTCTATAATTTCTTCTACTGTGGCCTTACGGAAAAGTGGCTCCGCAAATAACCGATTATTATCCATACTGTTATTGAGCGCAAAACGTTCGGGTTTGAGTGTTGCCACAAACCATTGATAATGGTCGTTCACGTCGTTCATAGCAGCCAGCGCCTTGAATAGCTCGACGTCGGTGCCGCAGTCTATCCCTTCGTCAGGACGTTGCACAAAACATTGGACAAATCCCGTTTCTGCTCGGGTCGAAACCAGCACATAGGGGATAAGTGGGCTATCAATAGCACTACGGGCGTTATAACATCCCACGCAATAGCGATAACCAATCTGCCCCTCCAGCCATTCTACCAGCTTTTTCCGCTTGTCCACGTCCTCGACGCGGACAAAGCACGAAGTCGTGAATTTCATTGCTCACCTCCTTTCAGCAATCCGGGGTTGTCGTGGATGTTGCCAGCAACATAGCATATTTCATGGATACTATCGGTGAAGTATTGCAGATCGAATCCCTCTCCGAAATCAACACAAAAACTACCCATTGAATAATAAACTACGGCATAAGCGCCTGATTCATCTAAAAGAATATCATCTTCGTAAATCTCCTTGCCGTTTTTGTCTTTCATCCCCGTGAACTGGCCGACGGTGTTGGGATCAACCTCATGTTCGAAAGTATAATTACCGGAAAATTGAGTGATGAAATACCGTTCTTTTTTATCGTCTTTGAAATGACTAACCAATAACGAACCGTATAACCACACCCCATTGTCGAGGCGCTTGCCTCTGAATTTAATTGTTCTCATATATCTATCGTTATCTGCTCTGTTGATTTATTGACGGACAACTGATCCTCTCCGGGCAGATTATACCCGAATCCATATTCACCCATCCAATCTATTCTTATATCGTAATCCTCAGCCCCATTCTCTACGGCCCATTCATAAAATTCTTTCGGTGTCATATCTCTTGTTTTTCTGTTTTATATGTTCAGCTTATAATTGTTCGCCAATAGCCACTCGATCATATCACACGCAGGACATATCAGTGTGCTATCTCCGAAAGATACGATGGCCCCTTTTGAAGCACCTACCCGTTTGTAGAAAACTCGCCAATCTTTTCCTCTCGAATAAGAACTGCGCGTAATATGCAAGCGTCCATACGTGATCCCCTCAGGAATTATATTCAGCAAGTCTGCGACCGTGAAGGCGGGTATTACTTTGTCCTCCATATCACCATATGATTTGTATTTCATGACAAGCTCATAAGTACCCGCAGGGTAAATCGGTAGTTTATTATCCCCAATTTTATACTCAGGGAACCATATCATGCTGGCCATCTCCGCCGGCACGCCCAGCTCGATCAATCGCTTCGACTGCTCAATGCTTGTAACTTGCTCTTTCATCCTTTATAGTTTTTAAATTCGCAACTGTAAAAAACTGATTTCTTATTACACCAATTTGCCAATCGCCGCTGCTCTTTTGTCGGTTCGATCTTGTTCTCAAAATCCCGATAGGGCTGAGCAAACGGATTGATCTGCATTGCTCGAAATACGTTTATCCTATCCAGCGCATCATTCACGTCTTTTACAAGGCAGTAAATGAAGAACCGATACCTACTTATTCCCCGCCGTTCGAGTTCCCGAATACATTTCAGCACCGATTCCATCTGCTTTTTGGTATCGCAAGCGAACCGGATATGCCGAATCCATTTCACCCGCGCCAGCAGGTCGAGGATGTAGGAATCATCGCACGCCATCCGGGCATCGAGCCCTTGGTTGAAATCAACCGAAATGTCCATCCGAACAATATCTTCGATCTGTTCCAGTCCAAAGTCCGAAGCCAGCACATTGTTGTCGAGCAAAACAGCTCGGCGTTTATTGCCGATGAACTCCCGTATCGGGGATGCCGGACGGATGCTTCCTTCTTTGTGCGGAACTATGCACCACGGACAGCGGTTTGGACAGCCTCGGGTAAGAAACCCCGTATGCTTCCTCTACTCCGTAGAGCGAATAGTCAGGGCAAATATGCTCTACCTCCTCGGGTAGTGTCGTTGTATAATCCCGGAATCCCGTACCTCCCCGAATCACCTCGCAATGATATATATCCGAACAGTCCGGCGTGAATGTGAAGACTTTCGACATGTACACACGATCGTAGCAGCCAAACATCGGATTGGCGAACTCTACCGAATCACCTTGTGATTTATGCCATGCCGACAGTTTCATCAGCGCAAGGTTCGGAAAATGATGCCCGTCTATGTCTACCAAGCCTATTCTCATTGTTTCTCGTATTCTTCGATCGTCTTGAATATCTGCAACGCCACCTGCGGGACTATGGCGTTTCCGCAGGCTTTGATCGATTCTCTGCACCACGCAGGAAAGGAGATACCAGCCAGTTCTCCGGGAAACCCATCATTTCGGTCACATACAGGGGATTCAGTCGGGAACCCGCTCCAGTCAGGTATCCGTCGCTTCCCATTGCCATTTTGGATACTGAGCCCTTGCGTTTGGCTTGACTTTTCGGAAGCGTTGCATTCTTCGCATCGTTGGCCGTAGGCGTGGGCAACAAATTCATCGGCATAAAGACTGTCTTTCCCTTCTCGCATCGTTTCAATCCCTGTGTCTGCACGGTGGGCAACAAACCAGCATCTGTCCTGTCGGTGGGGAGCGCCGACACCGTAAGCCAGTATAATGTACGGCTGCACCTCGTATCCTGCCGTCTCCAGGTCAGAACACACCGTGTCGAAGACCAGCCCGTCCGACCAATTAACAATGCCGTAAACGTTTTCTCCAACGACCCATCGCGGGCGAACAGTCCGAATGACACCGAGCATCGCGGGCCACAGGTAGCGGTCGTCATCGGTTCCTCTGCGTTTTCCTGCGAGCGAGAACGACTGGCAGGGAAAACCTCCGGTAAGCACGTCGATACGGTCTCTCCACTTGCTGAAATCTGATTTTTTAATGTCTTCATATTGTTCTGCATAGGGGAAATGATATTTCAGTACTTTGCGGCAAAACGAATCTATTTCGCAGTTGAAGGCGTTCGTCCAACCCGCCCACTCGGCCGCCAAATCGAAGCCGCCGATGCCGCTGAAAAGGGATGCGTGTACCATCGTCAAAATAGTTTCTGTTGTGCCTGATGCCATTGAAGCCTCCGTTTGGCACCCTCGTAATAATCTTTGTCGAGTTCTATGCCCGTCATTTCGAATCCGAGATCGTCGCAGGCTATACATATCGAACCGCTGCCCATATGCGTATCGAGAATCTTGTCGCCCGGTTCGGCATAGTTCGACAGCAGCCATTTATAGAGCGCTACGGGCTTTTGGGTGGGATGGATACGACGCTCATTCAGCATTTTATTTCCTTGCTGGATGCGCCCTTCGGAGATAGATTTTCCTTGACACATTCCGTTCCACATGAATGCAAACAGGCGAACTGTATCAATCAAACTGCAGTATGCTATTTCGCAATCCGAAAAAGAGCTCTTCCCATTGATTTTATCCCATACGATGCGGCCGGGGCCGAAGGAATAACAGAAATAATTGCATCCCCAAATGATCTGGTTTTTCGATACACGCTGCAATTCCATGAAATAGTTTTTATCGGGAACCGTCCAATGTTTTGCCTCGTAGACCGGACGTTTTACTCCTATCGACGATTTAGAAGTTCCGTAATAACCCAATTTCTCAGGACCATCGAAATAGGGCGGATCGACAATCGCCAAATCGAACGATCGGTCTGGAAACTCTCGCAGGAGATTCATACAATCAGCGTTGTGCAGTGTAATATTTCCTAATTTGTCCATTCTCTTAAGATTCGATCTTCGGATTACGGCGCTTCAGTCGCCCGAATTTGATGCTTCGGGTTCCGGAGTTTCGTCTGTGCAGATCATCAGGTCATTCCCGTGGGCACGGTGCAATTTTGTCGCCCGTCCTTGCGGGGTCCATGTCGTCACGAAATCGTGGTCCGGGTAATTGATAACTCCGACGATAGGGTAGGCCGGAAACCGACGGGCAAATGTGTAGATCGTCACCGGAAATCCGTCCCGTGTCATCAGTTTGGCTCCGGATAGCGCTTCGTTGAGATTGAAATCTTTGGGTGGCATACTATGGCACGGGTTGCATGTAGGCTTCGGAAAACTCCTTTTCGATGACCCGGTAGCAGGGGATGGTCACGCCGGAGAGGATCGTCATGTCGAAATCCGCAGCAGCGGCCTTTTCCTCCTCGTCCAGGTGCGGATTATTCCGGGTTTCACAGACGATCCAGTCGTGAATCGTGGCCGCTGCGGAATCCACGCCTTTTGCCAGCAGCACGAATGTTTCGTTGTAGGCACTATCGTTATCCCGACGGCGTATTTCCGCCTCGATTTTGTAAAACTCCTGTTTCTCGACGTCCAATCCTTCGTCGTTCGGATCGGGATCGACCGCTTTCAGCGTATCTTTGATGAAGACGCAATGCTCGAACACTTTCAGACCGACGAAGTGGAACGATCCGGAACAATTCAGTTCGATATAGTCTTTCGCTATGTCGAGAGCCATTTGCGCCGAATCGGCATAGAGGAGAAATTTCCGCTTTTTGGAGCCGACAATCGCGGTTACGCTCCACGGGATCAGATAGCAGGATGTCGCCAGATACGCTATTCGTTGCTGCGTGCTGACCTCTACCCCGGCGATGTCTCCCGCCTGGAGATGGAATTGGATTCGACATAGCAGGTCGTCGTCGATCTTCGTTCCTGACTGCGCGATGATTTCGCTGCGTTCCACGGTGACGGTCTCGCCGGTGGTCTCGTCGATGAAGTCCTCCTTCCACTCACGTCTGAGCGGGGAGGCCAGAAAGAGACCGCGCATTTCCGCAGGTGAATCGGTTACGAAGCGCCGTTCGTTTCTGCGCGTGTTCACTTCCCGGACCCGCAGCGTGTCCGTTTCGATGAGCGCCGTTTGTGTCGGCTCGGAGGGCGTGCACGTCTCGCAATAATTTTCGCCGTCGATGATTCGGAATTCGGCGTCTGCGGGAATGAAACGTCCGCATTTTTTGCATCGTAAACTCATGGCTTTCTGTTTTTATGGCTGTTATCAATGTTTTTTCCGAGTGTCGATCAGGGCGCAGACCAGCGAGACGCAGGCGTATCTGTCTTGCGGCAGTTCGATTCGGGTATTCAATCCCTGCACGGCGAACCGGTGTTTGAGCAGCTTGATCCGTAGGGCGCCCTGCTGGGTCTGCAAACCCTTCGTGTCGATCACGAGATCAAATCCGGGAAGCCAGAAATCGGCCGTGTAGGTGATGGGGCGCACTGCCTCGCCGTTGTAGCGGAATCCCTCCTGGAGCGTATATCGCTTTTGGAATTCGAAGGGAATTTCGGCCATCTTCAGCAGGTTGTACATGTACCGTTCGAGCCGGCTCGCGAACATGATCCCGTTCTGCTCGGTTTTCTCCGCATTCAGCACTTTTCGATTGCCGCGGGATGTCTTATCCTGCCCCAGCGCCCGAAACTCGTCGTATCGCATCTTTTCCTGCTTCATGGCGCTATTCGTCGATTGTTTGCAAATCCTGCTTTTTGAACCAAAGAGGGCGCCCGCCCACGACCTTCCGAATGAAGTCCGCATCGGAGAAGCGGCCGTCGGTTCCGACCATGTTGCAATACTCCTCGTAGGAATATCCCCGCGCTTCCCGCTTCCGGCGCAGCGGAATGTCGAGTTTCGCATAGTTTACGAATGTGGCGTAGGCATTCGAGTTCCGCAGGTGCGCCCCTTTGCTCTGCATCGTGGCGATGATGCGGCGAATGTCCTCCTCGGAGTATTTCCGCAACATCCAGACGACATTCCGGACCGTTAGCGGCTCCCGCATCGAGGCGATGGCCGGGACCCGGGTTTCGACCCAGCCGATCAGCTTGCGGGCCGTTTCGATTTCGGGGGCCGGAACGGTTTCCCCTACAACCCCTTCCTTTAAGTCACTTACCTGTGTGTGCTTATCTTTCTTTCTTCCTGTATTACTATTCTTTATTTCTATATATGTTTCATCCGGTGTTCCATCCGGCGTTTCAATACCCGTTCCATCCGGCGTTTCATGGCTGTGTTTTGAGTGTTTGTAATCGTTTGAATTGTAATATTTTATATTGTTATATTCTGTTTCGTCCGGTGTATCGGTATCCGTTTCATTCGGTGTTCCATTTTGCGTTTCATCGTTGTATCCGTCCAAATACCATCCGTCAAAGTTGCAGATGGTGATGAGGGTCTTATTCGCCTCGATTGTCCTTTCGATCCTTATCCGGATGCTGTTGCGGGGCTCGGATTGCAGCTCTTGTAGATACCGGGCTACCGTTACATGTCCCCATCCCCAACGCTCACCCAAATAGCGCGTCGAGGTCAGAAGCTGGCCGCGCTTCAGCACGATGTCTCCGGCCGCACAATGCACGGTCCTACCATCGGTGTAGGATGCGGCCTGCAGCAGGTCGATCTGGGCTTCTATGCGGCAGAATCGTCGTTTTTTCGCCCACTCTTCCGAGACGAACAGCTCCCGGGGGACCTTTACATAACCCATGTATCCCATATACCCGTCTGACTTTGTTTTTCAAAATTATTTTCCCGTAATCGTGATGACAGGCCGGGCCCCGTTGTAGTAGTTCCGGCGGCTTCGTTCTATGTTCCCGGTTCGCATGCACACGACGTAAATGGCCTCGTCGTTCAGAGCGTGCTGACGGCTTGTCCAGAGGTATTCGCCGATCGTCCGGTGTCCCGCCGCTGCGAGTGCCGCATTGATTTTGCCGCGGTGTTCGCATATCTGGAGAGCTTGTTCGATGGTCGGCAGCCGTCCGTTCTGTTCCTTACACCATCTCAGGGCGACGCCGTACTCTACCGACGGCTGTTCGTAGAAGCCGAGCATGAACCGGCTGTATCCCGATTCGATATACAGGCCCGTCTCCCGTAATTCGAGTGAAAAATCCTTGTATTCCATGATTCCTACAGTACTTGCAAACAACGATAGCCGATACCGCGCCAGGTCTGCGCCATCGCACGGCTGTCCTCCAGTACGAAGGCGACCGATGCGCGCTCCTCGGGCGTCGTCTCTTGGTAGAAACTGTCGATCTTCGACACTATATCCGGCCTCAAATCCGAGTTGTCGCGCATGATGAGCACGTAATCCTTTGGCTCCATGCCGAGGTGGCGCTTCAGCCACAGTTGCGTCTTTTGCCGCACGACCTCGCGCCGCGACGTACAGAAGACGATCGAATAACTCTTTGCCAGCTCCCGGATCATCCGGCATATTTCGGGGATCGGTTCGTCGTCGAACTCGTCGGCATAGAAGCGTTCCCAGTCCTGCGGACGGGATTCGAGATACTTTCGGCGCTCTCCGACCACGCAGAGGGTTCCGTCAATGTCGGATACCACGATTTCGCGTTTCATCGTTGTCATCATTTTTGTTGCGGGAGTGCCGGAACCGCCCCGGCGGCAGCTTTGATGCTTACCTGCGAGAAAAGGTAGCTGCCATCTTCGTTTTCAGAGGCCGTTTCTTGCGGTACCACTCAACGGCTTGATTCTCGCATCATTGATTCCCACTTGTCCGGGCGTCCCCGGTGGGTTGCTCCCTTTGTATTACTTGCCGGCTTCGAGAATCGGCAATCCTGCCTCCGTCGGGATATAGATCGTTTCGCTATTCGAAAGATTGAGTTGGCGAACCCACAGATACTTGATGTAGTTCTCGGTCAGTGAGCCGTTTTCAATCTTAATTGCCTCGGCCGCTCCTTTCGCTCGTTCGATTTCCGCTTGGGCATTGAGTTTCTCCGCTTCAAGATTGGCTTTAGCCTCTTCGACACGGATGCGGCGGTTTTGTTCGGCCCGCACATACTCGGCCCGACCGGCTTGTTCAGATGCCCACACCCGATACTTCGGAATGCCGAAAAATAGACCGACAACTGCGCCTAAGCATACGATCAGCGCAAGAATAGATAATTTTGTTCCCATAATGTAAGAATTTGAAAAATGTGTGTTTTACGTACTAATCCTTCTTTACTCTCAGCCGCATGACGGGCTTCCCATCGCACTACGATTTTAATGTCTCCTTGATCCCCTGCGGGGCATAATGCTTTTTGATAAATCTGGACACATCTTCCGGATCGTAGAGGAAAGTTCCGTCATTCATCACGCTGTATTTGAGCCCTTCCCGGCGCCATTGCGCGTGTGTCTTTTCTCCGGTTACGCCCGTAGCGCGCCCCAACTCTTCGCTGCCTTTGAGAAATAGAACCGGAACATCCCGTTGAAGTTTTGATTTCATAGTTCATTCTATATTAGGATATACGGGTTACGATGACCTTTTCCTGGGACGACGTGACGCTATAACGCTGCCCAATGGAGAATTTCAACTCGGCGAGCTGAGCCTTGACCGCAGATCGGACAGACGGAGGGAACGACAGACTTTCGCCGATTGCAAGGTTAATCAACTGTTGCCTGCGGCTGTTTTTGTTCGTTGTTGCCATGTATTGATAATTTTTATTATATTTGTTTGTTGCTTTATTGTATCCGTATGAATAATTTAGAAAAGTTCGTCCGGTACGGAGAAATATTGGAAGATGCTATTAACGGACAAACAGCGCATCGGCAATCCGTACAAGTAACAATACTAACCGTGTCCGCAGCCTTATTGGCGCTGACCGTAGCACTCTATAACGATGATACGGACAGTTGCTACACAACCATCGCTCTTCGGACGGCATTGGTATCAGCACTGGTATCAATGCTCGCTGCAATATTCTTTTTACTTGGCTTGTCAGCAAATCACAATCGCTTTGTTTACAATATTCAAAATGAAAGAGAGCGACTTTGGAAAAGTATAAAGGATAATCCCGGATTCGGGCGTGAGCAAGCCTCCATCGACGAGACCGTATCTCAGAAGCAAGGATCAATCTGCGTAGTCTCTGAATATATGTCCTGCGCTGCTGCGATGATCGAAATATTTGCCCTGTTCGTGGTCGCATATCTGAAGTTCTTCTGATTTATTCCTTATATTTGCTCGTTGCCTTGTTACTATGCAAATATACATAGTTGTTATGTAAATTAGGTAAATATTACATAGTTTTTTACATTGGAATAATTTATAAATATTGTTATTTATATAAACTAATTGATAATATGGAAGTTAAAAATCGGCTAACGCAGTATTTATCCTACAAGGGAATTGGGCAAGTCAGCTTTGCTAATATTGCAGGCCTATCAAGAGGCTATGTAAATAACATAGTAAACAGCATTGGGCCGATTGCCCAATCTAAAATTGCAAAATCTTTCCCCGATCTGAACATCGACTGGCTTATTACTGGTAAAGGTAATATGCTGAAGGAAGAATCGGTTTCTACGAATTCGGAAAATACTAACCAACAATCAGATGATATGACTATTCAAAAACTTCTCGAAGCGCTTGAGCGCAAGGACAAGCAAATTAATGCTCTTTTGGAGCAAAATTCGAATCTAACGGCCATAATTAGCCGGTTTAGCGGTGTTTCTCCGTTGGATGATAGAATTTCCCCCCCCCATACGATCAGCGTAAATACGCAAGATTCAGAGCGTTAGATGGCACTATTGATTGGATAAGTTATTGTATTGATGGTAAAATGGAATCTTGAAATCATGAAAAAAATACTGTTTGCTATTATTACTTTATTGAGTGTATCTTGCTCTAATAACGAGGAGATTGATGACTATGAAAAATATAATATAGTCGGGTCTTTTTGGGAATCAAATACTGCATTGGATATTGAGTTTGTATCCAGAGATAAGGCGATCATGCTCTTTTCCGATCCGTACGAACTTGCACATGAATTCACATATACATTAACATACCCAACCGCATCTTTTCATCCGACCGAGAATACAGACTTTTACGAATTTACCGCTATTTTCAAAGGGGAAGATGTGATGGAAATAACAGTATACCTTTCATCAGGGGAGACGGAAACGCATTTATATAAAAGGGAAATCAAATAACTTGTTATATTTAGCGGGATACTATTATTTCCCAGGACAATGCGTTGAAAATATTTTTGGTGAAAGAGAAATTAAATAGGCGAAACTATAATCTAATAGAATTACAATGGAAACTTTTACTACAGTTCTTTTTCTTGTGGTCCTTGTGTTTGGGGTACTTCAAATTATTCTATTCTTCAAAATTTGGGGCATGACAAACAACGTCGCAGCCATCCGCCGGCAATTGGAGCGTAAGGCTGAAGATAGTGATTCGCGTAATATACCTACACCTGGTAATATGGAGGTGGGCGCGACTGTGGTTTGCATAGATACTGAAGATCAACTTAAAATAACATCTATCTCGGAGGATGGAAAATTTGTATGCGCAAAGGCGGGCATAGAGATAGGATCATTCTCGCGAGACCAGTTGATGAGTTGGGCCGAGTGGCTAAAACAAATAGGAAAGTAACAATACACCATTCAGTACATCAAGACCTCTATGCCCGGCCGAACAAAATAAACCGCTATAAACTGAAAACAATAGGGTTGCGCAGGCTGTTAGAAAAGAGTTGGAAGCTCAAACTGGAGATCGCGTCATTTCTCCATTGAATGCGAAAAAATATTCGAAAAAGGAGTGATGACTACTTGCAAATTATTTGCAAAATATATTAATTTGATATTAATATATTGATACTTATCTTCTTGTTTCTAATTTGGGAGCAGGGGGTCACAGGTTCGAATCCTGTTACCCCGACTTTACGGAAAAAGCCTTTCAGATTTCTGAAAGGCTTTTTCCGTGTTTCATGCGGTGCGGCGGGCGGCGGGACGTGCCGGTTCAGCTTCGTCCCACCGATTCGAGCAGGTGGCCGAAGTCCTCCTGCGGGGCGGGCATGTAGATCGAGAAGCCGAGCGCCTGTGCCGTATCGACGTTCCTGCTGCCGTCGTCGATGAAGAGCGTTTCGGCGGGTTCCAGACCGCTCGCGGCGATCATTTTCCGGAAAATCGCCTCGGAGGGCTTCAGCTCGTGCATCCGGTAGGAGAGGTAAACGGCGTCGAAATAGTACTCCATGTCGTGCCCGTCGGCCGTGAACATGCGCCGGACGAACTCCATCGAGGCCGGGTTGTTGTTCGAGAGCACGTAGGTCCGGATACCCCGGCGGCGGAGCGCCTCGATCTGGCGGAGTTTCGCGACGGGGATCGTCACCAGAAACTCCCCGTAGGCCCACGCGATCCGTTCGTCCGGGACGTCGGGCGTACCCGAGAGGCGGCGCATCTCCTCGCACGCCTCGTGGAAGGTGATGTCGCCGTGTTCGAGGCGGCCGATCATCTCGGCGGGGTAGTAGGGGTTGATGAGTTCCGCCACGGCGTCCATGCCGAGCGTGCGGAACGCCGCGATGCAGCGATTCAGGTCGAGGTCCACGAGGACGCCCCCGAGGTCGAATACTACGTTTTTGATCTTTTCCATGGTTTCCGGAGCCGGAGCGGTCGGGTCCGGCGGCACAAAGATACGAAATTTTGCGTTCCGGCGCTCCGGTCTTTCAGTGCGGACGGTATTCTGCCTGCACAGGACGCATTTTTCCGGCGCGGGGCGCATGCGGAAGGCGATGCCCGGAAGGGAGCGGGTGTCTGTCGTGATGCGAGTGGATGGGAACACCTGCCGCATATACGGGGAGGCGAGGAGTCGATCGGACATTGCGGGGCGTCGGCCGGACGGGCGGAGGACAGGCCGGAGGTGTGACCTTCGGGCGGGGCCGTGCCGGTCCGGGCTACCTCTGGAACCGCATCGTGAAACGCCGCAGCGGACGGATCGCCCACATGGGCAGGAGTTTGCAGAGGGGAATCCAGAGGCGGTTCCACCAGTCGGGGACGATCGTGCGACGGCCCCGCCACAGGGCGTGCAGCCCCCGCCGGGCACAGGAGTCGGCCGAGATCAGCACTCCGAGCCGGAGCCCGATGCGCTGCCAGCGGGGTGTCAGTCCGTAGAGGTCGGTGGCCACGCCTGCGGGGCAGACCGCCGTGACGCGGATGCCTTCGTCGCGGACCTCCTTGGCGAAGGCCACGGAGAAGGCGCGCAGGTAGGCTTTCGAAGCGCTATAGAGCGACAGCCCGGGGAAGGGCATCCACAGCGAATAGGAGGACATGTTGAGGATGTGCCCGCCCCGCCCGCGGCATGCCATGTCGGCGGCGTAGAGGCGGCAGAGCTGCGTGTTCGTCAGGTCGTGCAGGAGGATGATCCGCTCGATGCGCTCGGCGGGCGTGCGGAGAATGTCGAGGAACGAGAAGATTCCGGCGTTGTTGATGAGCACGTCAACGGCGATTCCCTCCCGCTCGGTGAATGCGTGCAGCTCTTCGGCGGCTCCGGTCCGGGCCAGGTCGATCTCCGCGATGCGGACCTCGGCGGCGGCACGGACGGTGGTTCCGATCTCCCGCCGGACGGCCTCCAGCGGTTCGCGGCGGTTGCCCGCCAGCACG
>ERZ827490.3832-NODE-3832-length-12878-cov-3.836934_pt1 | contig 12878 bp, 9 predicted proteins | sample MGYA00519770_ERZ827490 | MGnify/ENA primary metagenome ERZ827490 (study PRJEB31778, sample SAMEA3449324) | human gut metagenome | biome: human gut; feature: human-associated habitat; material: faeces | place: United Kingdom | collected 2010/2012 ...
TGTTCGGTCTGAACAAGGACGCCTCCGGTCAGGTCACCATCAACGGCCAGCCCTACGAGATCAAGGGCGTGCGCCACGCCATCGACAGCGGCCTTGCCCTGATCCCGGAGGATCGCCGCCGCGAGGGTCTGGTGCTGATGCACTCGGTAGAGGAAAACCTGATTGTCCCCATCTTCGACAAGCTCAAGCGGGGTCTGCTGTTGGAGAACAAAAAGGTTGCCGACATTGCCGAGCGCTCCATTTCGGACATGGCCATCAAGACCCATAGCCGGAAAACCCCCGCCTTCAACCTGTCCGGTGGCAACCAGCAGAAGATCGTGGTGGGCAAATGGCTCAACAGCGCGCCCAGCGTCCTGCTGCTGGACGAGCCTACCGCCGGTGTGGACGTGGGCTCCAAGCGCGAGATAATCGACAAGGTGCGCGACTTCGTAGGCGAAAACCGCGCCGCGATCTTCATCTCCTCGGATATTCTGGAGCTGATCTCCGCGTGCGACAGATTCATCGTTTTTTATGACGGAAAAGTGACCGCGACATATAATCGCAGTGAAATTACAGAGGAGGTTCTCCAGTATGCAATCCAAAACGAGTGCTGACACCCTGCTGAAGCTGAAAAAGAACATCAACATCAGCAAATGCATGGTCTACATCATTTTCCTTGTGGTTCTTTCCCTGTTCGCCATCTTCATCGGCGGATCGTTCTTCTCTCTCAACAACATTCTGAACATCATCCGCCAGACCGCCGTGGTCTCCATGATCGCCGTCACCATGACGTTCGTAATCGCCATCGGCGAGATCGACCTGTCCGTCGGCTCCACCATCGGCCTGTCTGGCCTGATGGCGGCGCTGGTTCTGCAAAGCACCGACAACATCCCGCTGGCCATTCTGGCGGCGTTGGCTGTAGGTCTGGTGGTGGGCCTGATCAACGGCCTGCTGATCGTGGCGCTGAACCTGCCCAGCTTTCTGGTAACGCTGGGCATGCAGATGGTTCTGGTGGGCACCTCCATGTGGATCACCAACACCACCGCTATCCCCATCGGCAACACCACGTTCACCTTCATCTTCGGCGGCGGCAGCATCGGCAAGCTCCCCCTGCTTCTGCTGTGGGTGCTGATCACCGGCGCGGTGGGCTACATCGTCCTGAACCGCACCCCCTACGGCAAGAAGGTGCTGGCGGTGGGCGGCAACGCCACCTCTGCCCGCTATTCCGGCATCAACGTCAAGAAGATCGTGGTCTACGTCTTCGTCTACAGCAGTCTGATGGCCGCACTGGGCGGCATGCTGTACGCCGGACGTATGAGCTCCGGCCGCTACACCTTCGGCGACGGCCTTGAGCTGGACGCCATCGCGTCCGTCATTCTGGGCGGCACCAGCATGGCCGGCGGAAACGGCTCCATCGTCGGCGCCATCATCGGCTCCCTGCTGATCGGCACCATCAACAACGGCCTGATGTTCTTCGGCCTGTCCACCGCCCAGCAGACGGTGGCCAAGGGCGCCATCATCATCCTCTCCGTTGCCCTCAGCGCCCTGGTGAGCCTGCGCGACAACAATAACAAGTGATAAAGAAGGAAGGTCCGTCTATGAACCACCAAGTAACCCCTGAGGCCATTCACCTCTGCGATGACAGCGTCAAGCTGTCCGACCGCATTACGCGCCTGATCGAGCAATATCACAGCATCGTGCCGCCCCTGTGCGTGGAGCGGGCCCGCCTGCTGACCGAGACCTACCGCCAGACTGAGAGCAAGCCCCACGCCCTGCGCCGTGCGCTGGCGCTGGAGAATATCCTGAACCATATCGGCATCTTCATGTGCGACGACGATATGCTGCTGGGCGCCATCGCGGAAAAGCGCCGCGGCTCCTCCGTGTTCCCGGAGTTTGGCGTACAGTTTATTGAAAACGAGCTCACCGGCAATCCGGTAGACTTCTCCACCCGCCCCTACGACCCCTATATCGTGGAGCCGGAGGTGCGCCGCGAGCTGCTGGAGGACATCCTGCCCTACTGGAAGGATCGCTGCGAGGAGGCGCTGGTGTACAGCCAGCTCCCCGCCGAGACCATGATGGCCAACGAAAAAGGCGTGGGCGGCTACGACGGCACGTGGATCACCCGCGGCGGCGACGGCCACATCATCCCCGACTGGAAAAAGCTGCTGCACATCGGTGTCAACGGCGTGATCCGGCAGATCGAGGAGCACATGGCCGCGCTGGATCTGGCCGATCCCAACGACTATGACCGCTACATCTTCTACCAAAGCGCCCTGATCGTCAACAAGGCCGTGGTGGCCTATGCCCAGCGGCTCAGCCGCATGGCGGAGGAGCGGGCCGCCGCGACCACCGACCCCACCGTGAAGAAGCACCTGCTCCAGCTGGCGGAGATCAACCGCCGCGTGCCCGCCCAGCCGGCCCGCACCTTCCACGAGGGATTACAGGCCATCACCACGGTGATCTCAGCCATTCAGCTGGAGTCCAACGGCCACGGCGTCTGCGTGGGCCGTCTGGATCAGCTGCTGTACCCCTACTACAAGCAGGAGCTGGAGGCCGGCACGCTGACGCAGGAGAGCGCCATGGAGCTGGTCTGCGCCCTGTATATCAAGCTGAACGAGCAGTCCAAGCTGCGTGATATCTACGACACCAAGCCCTTTGTGGGCTACATGACATACCCCAACCTGACCATCGCCGGCCAGGACGACGCCGGGCGCGACGGCGTCAACGACCTGTCCTACATCTGCGTGGCCGCCACCAAGAAGTCCCGGCTGATCCAGCCTCTGCTGGCCGTCCGCGTGTTCAACGGCACCTCCCACCGCTTCATGCAGGAGTGCGCCAAGTGCGTAGGCACCGGCATCGGCTATCCCGCCTTCTACAATGACGAGGCCATCATCCCCGCCATGATGGCGGTGGGCTATTCGCTGGATGACGCCCGGGGCTACGGCATCGTGGGCTGCGTAGAGCCCTCCATCCCCGGCAAGTGCAGCGGCCGCTACGGTGCTGCCTTCCCCAACCCCGTGAAGGTGCTGGAATGCACCATCAACGGCGGCACCGACCCCCGCACGGGACTCACTCCCCTGCCCTGCAAGCGCCTGAGCGAAATGAGCAGCTGGGAGGAGTTCTACAACGAGTTCAAGGCACAGGAGCTCCACTACCTGAAGCACCACGTGATCCAGGACAACTGCATCGACAAGGTATACGAGCAATACCTCCAGACCCCCCTGCTGTCCTCCTACGTGCAGGACTGCATCGGCCGGGGCAAGGAGCTGAAGCAGGGCGGCGGCGTATACGCCTTTACCGGCGGCCAGATGTGCGGCACCTCCTGCGCCATCAACTGTCTGTGCGCCCTGAAGCAGCTGGTGTTTACCGACAAGCTGCTGACTCCTGTACAGCTGGAGCACGCGCTGGCCACCAACTTCGAGGACAGCACCACCAGCCCCACCGGCGAGGAGATCCGTCAGCTGCTGCTGACCCGCGCGCCCAAGTTCGGCAACGACGACGACGTGTCCAACGAGATCGGCTCCGATTTCGTGGGCTTCTGGGCGAAGAACAAAATGTCCTTCCACAACACCCTGTATGGCCGGGGCCCCATTGGCGGCCGGTTCGTACCGTCCACCGCCACCGTGGCGGCCAACGTTCCCATGGGCGAGTATGTGGGCGCCACGCCTGACGGCCGCAAGGCCGGCACGCCGCTGTCCGAGGGCATCTCCGCCTTTGGCGGCAGCGACATCGAGGGCCCCACTGCGCTGGCCAACTCCGTGGCGCAGCTGCCCAACGAGCTGATGATCGGCGGCCAGCTGCTGAACATCAAGTTCAACCCCGCCTCCTTCACCTCGGAGCAGGGCATCCAGAACTTCCTGGCGCTGCTGAAGGGCTACTTTGACAAGAAGGGCTTCCAGATGCAGATCAACGTAGTGGACAAGGCCACGCTGCTGGAGGCCCAGCACACGCCGGAGAACTACCGCGACCTGATGGTGCGCGTGGCGGGCTACTCCGCCTACTTCGTGTCCATCGACAAGGATCTGCAAAACGATATCATCCGCCGCACGGAACACAACGTATGACCCATCCTGGAGGCACTGCCGTCGCCGGGGCGGCGCTGCAAAGGAGGATACCGGCATGACCGGCCTAGTCAACAACATCCAGAAATACAGCGTCCATGACGGCGGCGGCATCCGCACGGTGGTGTTCTTTCAGGGCTGTCCCCTGCGCTGCCGCTGGTGCTCCAATCCGGAGACCCAGCCTCTCGCCAACCCGCGGCTCTACTGGCGGAACAAGTGCATCGGCTGCGGCCGCTGCGTGGAGGTCTGTCCCCGGCACATCGGCTGCCGCGACCTGCACAGTCCCGACTGCCGCATGTGTCTGGCCTGCGTGGAGAACTGCTGCACCGGCGCGCTGACGCTGGCGGCGCAGGAGATGACGGTAAAGGAGCTGGTGCAGAAGCTTCTCCGGGACGAGGTGTACTACCACAATTCCGGCGGCGGCGTGACGCTCTCCGGCGGCGAGGTGCTGCTGCAATGGCAGTTTGCCGCCGCGGTGCTGGCAGCCCTGCGGGAGCAATGCATCCACACCGCCATCGAAACCGCCGGCTTCGCCCCCTACGAGCACCTGAAGGCGGTGGCCGACCAGTGCGACCGCGTGCTCTATGACGTAAAATCCATGGACGACGCGGTGCACCGTTCGTACATTGGCGTGTCCAACCGGCAGATCCTGGACAACCTGTGCCGTCTGGCTGACAGCGGCGCGGAGGTGGTCGTCCGCGTGCCCCTGATCCACAACGTCAACGACAGCGTGGAGAACATCACCCGTACGGCGGAGCTGGCGGCGGCCCACGGCATCCGCGAGATCGACCTTCTCCCCTTCCACCGGCTGGGCGAGAGCAAATACGCCGTGATCCAGCAGCCCTACACCATGCCGGACGCCACCGTGCCGCAGGAGCATATCGACGCGCTGGCGGCACTGCTGCAGCAGCGGGGGTTCATCGTTTCCATCGGAGGATAACACATGCAAGAGTATTTACTGGGCATCGACGCCGGTACCAGCGGCGTCAAGGCCATCGTTATGGATACCGCCGGCGTGATCTGCGGCAGCGGCTATCAGGAATGCGACGTGATAACGCCCCGGCCCAGCTGGGCAGAGCAGCGTCCCGCCGACTGGTGGGCCGCCTGCGACGGGGCTGTCCGCCAGGCGGTAGCCGTCTCCGGTGTGGGGCGGCGCATTGCCGGCATCGGCCTGTCCGGTCAGATGCAGGGCAGTGTACTGCTGCGGCGTGATGGCACCGTGGCGGACACCTGCATGATCTGGATGGATCAGCGCTCCTGCGGCGAGGCGGAGGAGCTGAACGCCCGGCTCACGCCGGAGGAGACCATGCGCTATGCCGCCAACTACTGCCTGCCCAGCTTCTGGGCGGCCAAGCTGCTGTGGCTGCGCAGGCATCAGCCGGAGGTCTTTGACAGCATCCGCAAGGTGCTGTTTCCCAAGGACTATCTGCGCTGGAAAATGACCGGTGAGATCGCCAGCGAGGTATCCGACGCCTCCTGCACATGGCTGCTTGACCTGCCCTCCCGGCAATGGTCCGACCGGCTGTTCCGGACGGCGGGCCTGTCCCGTGAGCTGGTGCCGGAGCGGCTGCTGGAAAGTCAGGACGTGGCGGGATGCCTGCTGCCTGACGTGGCGGAGCGGTGGGGCCTTCGGCCCGGTATCCCCGTGGCCGCCGGGGCAGGCGATCAGGAGGCAGGCGGCGTGGGCATGGGTGTGACCCGGCCCGGCACCATCTGCAGCACCATCGGCACTTCCGGCGTGGTATTCGGATGCAGCGCCGCGCCCTTTATCGACCCGGAGCCCCACGGAATGTACAGCCAGTGCCACGCCGTTCCCGGCCAGTACAGCTTTCTGGGCTGCACGCTGGGCGCAGGCGGCTCCTTCAAATGGATGCGGGACACGTTTTTCGCCCCGCAGAAGGAAGCGCTGGCGGCACGCGGCGAAAGCATCTACGACTACATGACCGGTCTGGCCGCCGAGCAGCAGCCCGGCTGCGGCGGTCTGGTCTTTCTGCCCTATCTGGGCGGCGAAGGCACCCCTCATGTAGACCCCAACGCCCGCGGCGTATTCTTCGGACTCAGCTATCAGAGCGATCTGGGGGCGCTGTGCCGCGCCGTAATGGAGGGCGTCACCTTCTCTCTGCGGGACACGGTGGAGATCATCCGCGCCGCCGGTGTGGAGATCTCCCAGATCCGCGTGGCGGGCGGCGGCGCGAAAAGCGCCCTGTGGCGGCAGATGCAGGCCGACATTTTCGGCCAGAGCGTCTGCATGACCAACGTGGACGAAGCGCCCGCCGCGGGAGCAGCCATTCTGGCCGGTGTGGCGGCGGGACTGTTCCCCTCCGCCGATCAGGCGTGTCAGGCCATGGTGCAGCTGGTCTCCACCACCGAGCCCATCGCCGCCCATACCGCAGTTTATAACGAGTATTATCAGACCTACCGGGGGCTGTACCAGTCCCTGCGGCAGGATTTCGCCCGTCAGGCAGAGCTGGCCGCCCGCGCTGACGCCGCTTTGTCGGGCATATCACACAGCTAACAGCCGCACGCCCCGTGCAGCGAAAATGAAAGGAGCGGTTCCATTGAGTACACTTGACAGCAAAACCGTTACGTCCGGCGATGAGGCCGGGATCAGCAGAGAGCTTCTGCTGAAAATGTGGGAAAACATGAATCTGGCCCGCAATTTTGAAGAACACGTCCAGTGGCTGTTCTCCAAGGGTCTTGTCCACGGCACCACCCATCTGGGCATCGGCGAGGAGGCCACTGCGGCCGGGACTATCGCGGCGCTGAAGCCACAGGATTACGTATTCGGCACCCACCGTGGTCACAGTCAGGCCATTTGCAAAGGCATCAGCGTCAATAATATGATGGCCGAGATCCTTGCCCGCGAGACCGGCGTGTGTAAGGGTAAGGGCGGCTCCATGCACATTGCCGACCCGGATATCCACTACTTCGGCGCCGACGGCATTCTGGGCGCCAGCGCCGTCATGTGCAACGGCACCGCGCTGGCCATCAAGAAGCGGGGCGAAAAGGATCGTATCTCTCTAGTCTTCTTCGGCGACGGCACCAGCAACGAGGGTGCCACCTGGGAGGCCATGAATCTGGCCGCCGTGTGGCAGCTGCCCACGCTGTTCGTCTGCGTCAACAATACCTATGGCATGTCCACCCCCATCGCCCAGGCCATGCACGATACCGACATCTCCAAGCGTGCCTACCCCTTTGACATGCCCGCCCGCTCCATCGACGGCAACAACGTGCTGGAGGTCTACCAGACCATCAAGGAGGCCCGCGAGTACGTGGCTTCCGGCAAAGGCCCCATGCTGGTGGTGGAGAACACCTACCGTATTTCCGGTCACTCCAAGAGCGACGGCAACCTGTATCGCACCAAGGAGGAGATCGAGTCCTGGAAGCAGAAATGCCCCATCAAGGCCTTCCGCAAGTACCTGGTGGAAAACGGCATCGCCACCGAGCAGGAGCTTGACGACATGGCTCAGGCGGCCGCCGCCGCCATCGACGCCGCCGAGGAATATGCCAAGAGCTGCCCCGAGCCGTCTGTGGACGACCTGCTCAACGACGTCTACGCGTAAAAAGGAGGATGCAAACCATGGCTACTATGAAAGAGATCACCTACGCACAGGCCATCAACGACGCCATGTGCGAGGAAATGCAGCGTGACGAAAACGTCTTTATGATGGGTGAAGATATCGCGGAGTACTGCGGTGCCTTTGGCGTCTCCCGCGGCATGCTGGAAAAGTTCGGCAAGGATCGGATCATGAATACCCCCATCTCCGAGCAGGCCTACGTAGGCGCCGGTATCGGTGCGGCTATGGCGGGCATGCGCCCCATCGTGGAGCTGATGTTCTCCGACTTTATGTGCGTCTGCTTTGACGAGCTGGTCAACGAAGCGCCCAAGATGCGCTTCATGTTCGGCGGCAAGGTGAAGGTGCCGATGGTCATGCGCACCGCTGCCGGTGCTGGCACCGGAGCCGCCGCCCAGCACTCCCAGAGCCTTGAGGCCTGTCTGGCTCACTTCCCCGGCCTGAAGGTGGTGATCCCCTCTACCCCCTATGACGCCAAGGGTCTGCTGAAAACCGCCATCCGGGACGACAACCCCGTCATGTTCCTTGAGCAAAAGACCCTGTACCGCACCAAGGGCATGGTCCCTGAAGAGGAGTACACCATTCCGCTGGGCGTGGCCGACGTCAAGCGCGAGGGCACCGACTGCTCCATCATCACCTATGGCCGCATGGTGCAGATGAGCCTTCAGGCTGCCGAAAAGCTGGCCGAGGAAGGCATCCACGTGGAAGTGGTGGACATCCGCTCCCTAGTGCCCCTGGACACCAAGACCATCGTGGAGTCCGTCAAGAAGACCCACCGCGCCCTGATCGTACACGAGGCGGTACAGTTCGGCGGCTTCGGCGGCGAGATTGCCGGCCAGATTGCCGACAGCGAGGCGTTCTACTATCTGGACGCACCGATCCGCCGTCTGGGTGCACTCAGCTGCCCTATTCCCTTTAATCCCAACCTGGAGCGCGAGACATTCCCCACCGTGGACAAGATCATCGCACAGGTCAAGAGCCTGATGTGACACAAGGAGACGTTATATGACTGAGATATTTATGCCGAAAGCCGGCATGGACATGAAGGAGGGCCGCCTGATCCGCTGGCTGAAGGAGATCGGCGACCATGTGGAGAAGGACGAACCCATCATGGAGATCGAGACCGACAAGATCACCATGGAGGCGGAAGCGCCTGCCACCGGTATCCTGCTGGCCAAGCTCATTGACGACGAGACCACCGTTCCCGTGCTGCAAACCATCGGCTACATCGGCCAGCCCGGCGAGAAGATCCCCGGCGCGCCGATCGCCGCCGCCGATACACCCGCTGCCGCTCCTGTTGAGACGGCAGCGGAGACCGCCGCGCCCGCCTCGAAGCTGCCTGTGCTGAACGGCTCCGTGGCCGCCACTCCCTACGCCAAAAAGCTGGCGGCGGAAAAGTGTGTGGAGCTGGCGGCAGTGACCGCCAGCGGCCCTGCCGGAGAGGTGCGTGCCAGCGACGTGCTGGCCGCCGCCCAGAGCGGCGCAGTCAACGCCACGGCGCTGGCGAAGAAGTACGCCGAGGTAAACGGCGTAGACCTCTCCGCCGTGTCCGGCACCGGCCACGACGGCAAGATCCGCAAGAACGACGTGCTGAACGCCGCCGCGCCCGCCCCCGCCCAGCGCGAGATCACCCGCATCCCCCTGACGCCCATCCGCAAGGCCATCGCCCGCAACATGTTCAACAGCCTACACTCCATGGCCCAGACCTCCGATTCCGTGGAGATCGACGTTACCGAGCTGATGGCGCTGCGTCAGCGTCTGCTGGCCCACAAGGACGAGCTGGGCACCAAGATCACCATCAACGACCTGCTCAGCTATGCGGCGGTCAAGATGCTCAGGACCCACCCCCTGGCCAACGCCAGCTTTGCCGACACCGAGATCCTCTGCTATCCCGACGTGAACCTCAGCATGGCGGTAGCCACCGATTACGGCCTGACCTCCCCTGTTGTCCACGGCGCGGATCGAATGAGCCTGGTGGAGCTGAGTCTCGCCATGCGCGACCTGGTGGTACGGGCCCGTGACCGCAAGCTGACCGCCGACGACCAGCAGGGCGGCACCTTCACCCTGACCAATATGGGCATTTTCCCGGTGGATAACTTCAACCCCATCCTGCCGGCACCCCAGTCCTGCATCATCGGCTTTGGCCGCTGCGTGGAAAAGCCCGCCGTGTATCAGGGCCAGATCTGCATCCGCACCATGATGGTGCTGTCCGTTACCTACGACCACCGCGTATTCGACGGCGGCGAGGTGGGCTCCATCATGAAGACCATGAAAGAGTATCTGGAAACGCCGGAGCTCTTTCTGGTACAGTGAGGGCGCGCCATGGCAGAAATGACCTATCAGGTGGCCGTCATCGGCGGCGGCCCCGCCGGTTATGTGGCGGCTATCCGCGCCGCCCAGCGGGGCGGTAAGGTGGTGCTGTTTGAAAAGGACGAGCTGGGCGGCACCTGCCTGAACCGGGGCTGTATCCCCACCAAGACCTTTCTGAAAACAGCGGACACGATCCGCGATATCCACAAGGCCGTCCAGCACGGCGTCATCAACGATCCCGCCACCTCCGTGGACATGGAGAAGGTGGTGGCCAACAAGGATCACGTGGTTCGCCAGCTGACCGGCGGCGTAGGCGCGCTGCTGCGCTCCAACGGCGTCACAGTGGTAAAGGGCGAGGCCGCCCTGTCCGGTGAGCATGAGATCGCCTGCGGCGGCAAGACCTACACGGCGGACTCCATCATTCTGTGCGGCGGCTCTGTGGCCACCCGCATCCCCATCCCCGGCATCGACAATCCCAACGTGCTGACCAGCACGGAGATTCTGGATCTCAAGGAGATGCCGGACAAACTGGTCATTATCGGCGGCGGCGTCATCGGCTGCGAGCTGGCCTGCGCTTTCGCGCCCTTCGGCAGCCACGTGACCATCGTGGAGGCTACCGACCGGCTGATCCCCCTGATGGACCGCGAGCTGGCGGACTCCCTGAAGGACTCCCTCATCAACAGCGGCATCGACGTGCGCACCTCCGTCAAGATCACGGAGATCCGCAGTAAGAACGGCAAGACCTTCCTGCACTGTGCCGACGGCAGCAAGCTGGAGGCCGACAAGATCCTGCTGTCTGTAGGCCGCGGCACCGACCTGAGCTGCCTCGGTGCGCTGAAGGATACCATCCGCACCGAAAAGGGCAAGGTGGTAGTAGACGACGGCATGCGCACCAGCGTGCCCCACATCTACGCCGCAGGCGATATCAACGGCCGCCTGATGCTGGCCCACACCGCCTTCAAGATGGGCGAGACGGCAGCGGAAAACGCCATGGGCGGCCACAAGACGGTGGATTTGTCCTTTGTCCCCTCCTGCGTGTACGCCATTCCTCAGGTGGCCTCCGTGGGTATGACGGAGGATGAAGCGGTGGCCAAATATGGCCGCGACGCCCTGCGCATCGGCAAGTTCCCCTTTGCTGCCAATGGCCGGGCCCTGTCCTGCGGCGAGCCGGAGGGCTACGTCAAGGTCATTATGCTGGAGAAGTACTCCGAGTTCTGCGGCGTTCACATCTTCGGCGCACAGGCTGCCGAGATGATCGCGGAGCCCACGGCGCTGATGTGCGCCGAGATGACCGTGGAGGAGACCGCCGATATGATCCACGCACACCCCAGCTTTTCAGAAGCTTTTATGGAAGCATGCGGAGACGCGATGGGACGCTGTATCCATCTGCCGAAAAAACATTGAACTACCCCTCCTCTCTCTTTTTCATGCAGCCCGTTGTTTTCTTTCACCTCCCTGCTTCCTGAAAATAAAATTCCTCCGGGCATACGCCCGGAGGAATTTTATTTTATCTATCCGCCCGCCGCCAAGCTCAGTCCGTAAACTGCGCCGGACGTTTTTCCAGAAATGCCCGCATTCCCTCCGCCTTGTCGTGGGTGGCGAAGGACATACCGAAGGTGGTGGCCTCCATCCGCAGGCCGTTTTCGATATCCATGTCCATGCCGCTCTCCACGCAGGCCTTCGCCAGCGTCACAGCATAACTGCCTTTGGACAGGATCTTCCGGGCCATGGTCTCACAGGCCGCCATCAGCTCCTCCTTGGGCACCACCTTGTTGGCAAGGCCAATGCGATAGGCCTCCTGGGCGTCGATGCGGTCGCAGGTGAAGATCAGCTCCTTGGCCCGGCCCTTGCCGATGAGCCGGGGCAGACGCTGGGTGCCGCCGAAGCCCGGCAGGATGCCCAGACCGCACTCCGGCTGGCCGAACACAGCGCTGTCGGCGGCGATACGAATATCACAGGCCATGGCCAGCTCACAGCCACCGCCCAGCGCGTAGCCGTTCACGGCGGCGATGCTCACCTGAGGCATCCGCTCCAACCGGCAGAAGGCTTCGTCCGCCAGCAGCGCCATAGTGCGCCCCTCCTCCGAGGTGGCATTGACCATCTCGGAGATATCCGCGCCCGCCACAAACGCCTTGGCCCCGCTGCCGGTGACGATGACCACACGGGCGTCCTTGCGCTTTTCCAGCTGGGCAAGGCACTTGTTCAGCTCCGTCAGCGTGGCGGTGTTCAGGGCATTCAGGGACTTGGGATTGTTGATGGTGATGTACGCAATGGAATCCTTGATCTCAAACAGCAGATGTTCATACATGGCCGGCACCTCAGTCCACCTTCTGCGCGGCCTTGTAGGCCTTGATGGCCTCGGTCAGCTTGGGCACGATCACGTGCAGGTCGCCCACAATGCCCAGATCTGCCAGCTTCATCATGGGGCAGGTCTCGTCCTTGTTGATGGCGATGACGAACTCGCTGCCCTCCATGCCGGCCAGATGCTGGATAGCGCCGGAGATGCCGCAGGCCACATACAGGTCAGGGTGTACCGTCTTGCCGGTCTGGCCCACCTGACGATCCTTCTCGATCCAGCCGCTGTCCACGCCGATACGGGAGGAGGACACCTCGCCGCCCAGCACTTCGGCCAGCTCACGCAGAGGCGCGTAGCCCTCGGCGCTGCCGACACCCCGGCCGCCGGACACCAGCACCTTGGCCTCGGTGATATCCACGGGCTTCTTATCGTCGTGCACCACCTGCAAAATTTCCACATTGCGGTCGTCCATCGAAAGTCCCGCGTCCACCACGGTGACCTTCCCCTGACGGCTCATATCCCGCCGGGGCATCTCCATGACGCCGGGGCGCACCGTGGCCATCTGGGGCCGGTAGTTGGGGCAGATGATGGTAGCCATCACGTTGCCGCCGAAGGCGGGACGGGTCATCTTCAGGTTGCGGTCGGCGGTGTCCAGCT
>ERZ827490.3836-NODE-3836-length-12869-cov-2.788825_pt1 | contig 12869 bp, 5 predicted proteins | sample MGYA00519770_ERZ827490 | MGnify/ENA primary metagenome ERZ827490 (study PRJEB31778, sample SAMEA3449324) | human gut metagenome | biome: human gut; feature: human-associated habitat; material: faeces | place: United Kingdom | collected 2010/2012 ...
GAAGTATCCCAGTTGGCAACCGTGGCCTTGCCTTCGCCCCAGGTGTAGTAGAGCGTGACTTCGGTCGGCAGCGCGGCCTTCTCGTTAACGGCGGTCTGCACGTTCACGGTCTTCTGGCTGGTCGGCGTTACATTGCGTAGAGTCCATGTCTGGTTGGCGGACGGCGAAGTGCCGCTCGGTGACTGCCACAAGCCAACCTTCGTGCCGACTGTGGTACCAGAGTTATCCACATCGAGGTTCGTCTTAGTCGCGGCATTGAGCAGCTGGTAGGTCGAACCATCGGAAGTGTTGAGAATCCACTTGGCAGCCGGGTCGGACTTAGCGGCCTCAACCGTTTCGTTGGAAAGCGCGTTCGTGCCATCCTTGGACACCAGCACCTTGCCTTCGGCGTTAGTAATCACATAAGCCTTGAGATCAGGGCGCTCGGAGTCGGCGGGCTGCTCGATCTGGGTAAAGGTCCAAGTCTGCTTCTTGGCGTTCTCGGCATCGGAAGCGACGTTGGCCAGGGACAGTGCGGAATCACCAGAAGTGGTATCAGCCACGGCCTTGCCGGACTGCTTACCAACGAGCTGGTAAGTGTCGCCGGTCTCGACGGCAGCATCCTTAGCGTAGCCGGTCACGCCAGTGAGCTGGATGGAGGCGATAGAACGGGCGGGCACAGTGACCGTAGCGGTCTTGGCAGCCTTGTCAATCATCACAGAGCCTTCAGCTTGCTTGACGTTGCTGGTCTTGGCGAAGACTTCCGGAGTGGCGGAATCGACACCCGCGTTCTTGTCTTCGGCAGAGGTTTCGGTGGTCAGGTAGAGCTCACCGTAAGCGTTGTCGGCAATCTCGCCGTACTTCGACAGGTCGATGACGAAGGTCTGGTCAGAGGTGCCGGAGTTGCGGTGGATGACGGTCTGCGTCTTGCCATCGGCGGAGGTGGCAGTCATGTTGTTGTCTTCATCGTTGTTGGCGATGACCTTGTCGCCCGCGTGGATGAAGTGGGTGATGGCCTTGACGCCGTTGTACTTGGCGTTGGCAATAACCGTGCACGGTTCAAGTCCATCGGCGGTACCGCCGTTGTTGTTCACGCGACGCTCGGAGTAGAGCTTGCCGTCCTTACCGGCCACGGTGCAGTCGAAGTCGATGAGCACGGTGCCCCAGTTGGTGTTTTCACCGGCCGGGTTCACGTTCGAGCCCATCTGCATGTTGTAGAGGTCCTCGACCACCTGCCAGAAGGTGAAGTCCTTGGACTGCAGGCGGGTGACGTTGGAGCTGATCTTGCTCATCATGCCCAGCGCGTTGTCGAAACCGTACGGGTTGTAGGAGCCGGACTGCCAGGAGCCGTCCACCTCGCTCATCGACAGCTTCTTGCCGTCTGCCTGAGCGATATCGCGCGATTGCATCTGGTTGCTGTCGGAGTAGGCGTGAACGTTGTACTGGCCGATAAGGTCCTTGATCGCCTGCGGGTACTGGTTGTACGACTTGACGAAGTCGGCGGAGTTCGTGGCATCGGTGGCTGCGATGATGGTGTCATCATTGTCCTTGAGCGCCTCAGCGAGTGCGGTAATCGTCTGCTGCTGCTGGGCGTTATTGACATGCATACCCTCCTGCGGCTTCTTCAGCGCGTTGGAGTATGGGGTGACGGACTTATCTTTGTCGGAGTAGTACTTATCCCAGTAGTTGTTAATGAGCTTGGTGTTGTCATCGCTCTCATCGGTGTACTTCGAAGCCATGTCGCCCGGAGTGCCCCAGTAACTGGTCTCGGACTCGTTGAACGGCTCGACCGTGTCAACGTTTGCGCCAAGGCTTTCGAGGTGCTCGACGTTCTTGGTCATGTACTGAGCGAATTTCTCAGGGTTTGCAAGATTATTGCTACCAGAGTTGTATCCACCAGTGGCGTAACCGCTGTTGGTCAGGAACCACGGAGCGGAGTTGGCGAAGGCCTCTACATCGGTGATGTCGGGGTTATCGCCGGTGGCACCGCGCTCAATCCACCAGTCTTGGGCGGCGGACTTGGAGAAGTCATACTGGTTGTCGTCAGTCGGGTCGAATGCCGCAGCCAGCTTGTCTTTGTCGGCCTGCTTGGTGGTTACGCCATTGCCATACGTGCCGGAGCCGGTGGCGTCATCTTTCCACGTGCCAGGCACGGCAGCGCCTTGGCGCATGAATGGGTAGCCGTAGGCAACATCGGAGGCATTGCCGCCGCCCACGTTGTAGCGGGCCATGTTCAGGTCCAGTCCTTCATCACCGAAGATGGACTGGTAGAACTGTTCGCGCAGCTGCTTGCCGTATTCCACAGCCTTAGCCTTGGAAGCGTCATCGCCGAGATTGGTGGTGATGGCCGATTCCTCGCCGAGGCTGCCGGTGGCGTTGGCGAACCAAGCCAGCGAGGTGCCCCAGCCATCGAAACTGTTGGCATACCACGGGTTCGGGGTCACGGTAATGGCATCGTTATCAGCCGCATACGCAGTGCCGGCAACCGCAAACGCCCCTCCTCCCACTAGTGTTGCCGCCGCAACCATTGCAGCAAGCGATTTGCTCAGTACCTTCATTGGTCTCCTTAGTGTTCCTGCTATCCGCCTTATACCGGAAAAAACGGCCTTTGCTTCACTGAGCCGGCCTCTTTGCCTGATACATGACCTACGTCGACTCCTTCTTTCGGCGCAGCCAAAATGTTTACGCAAACATTTTGATATGAGCGATTTTATCACAAAACCGTCACCCAGCAAACAACTTCAGAGACCACAAACGACGCACAAAGTCATGAGCCATTCGAATTGCGCTGGCCCAATCGCTACGAATCATATTTGCCGTAGCCCTTAAGTGAATCCCACTGCATCGAGATATCGCGCCCGCTATCCCTTCCGATAACGCCGACCACGCGTGTTGCCTTCAGCAATCAGCTTTCCTTGCGCAACTAAACCGTTTAGGAATTTGCGGACTGTTCTGTTATCGAGCTCTGTTATCTTGGCGAGTTCAGGTACAGTCACATAGTCAACCTCTGTCAAGCGTCGATTCATCGCCGACAGCATCGCTGCCCGCGAATCAATTTCACCCGATGCGGTTGCATCTGCTTTCTTACCATCCACACGTTCCCCGCCAATGAGCCTCGCACCCTCTTCGGCATCTTTCTCAACTACAGATCTCACGCTAGCAAAACCAGAACCATCAACGGTCTTCAGCGCAGGAACAATAGGAATCGTCGCCTCGAATATGTCACCATCGCGGAACTCAGGCTCTCGCTCAGTATATTGCCGGGACGCTCTTATCAGATTCCGCAGTCCGCTACCCGGCTGCTCGGCTATGCCGGTCTGCACAAACACATTAGCGATAATCGGATTCTTTGGCATTGGCGTGAACTCGCCCAGCTTCATTCGACCTTCAAAGAATGAGCGCGAAGCATTAACCGTCCGGATGGATTCATTATCAATGGTGACACGCGCCACCACCGGACTGGAATACTCCCGATGCATGAGGCTGTTTGCCACCAATTCACGGGCGATCATCGTACGCGGGCTCACTCGCTTATCGCCCTTTAACACAAAGCGGTCAGGCAGATTCCGCTCAGTAAATTCACGGAGTTGCTCGTACGAATCGAACAAGTTGGTCCGCACCATAAGTCGGTCATCGTATCGGTCAATATTGTCTCGCCGAACCACGGCATCAGTAATATACGCTGGGCAAACCGAGGAAATGACTTCATCCTTGCCCAAGAGCAGCACTGCAGCAAGATTAAAGCCCTCTTCGCCGGTCGTGTAATCACGATCGTATAGCTTGGCGCTGCGGAACAGTTCTTCGTCAGACATAGTTCCCCAAGGGTGCCCAGCTCGCTGAGCGACCGCCAGCTGCCGCATTCGCGCAATCAGCTCAGGACGCAAATCAAACGGAGTCACGTAACGGAAAATTCGCCGTTCGGAATAGTAGTTCTGCTTGCGAATATACATTTGACTAATCTGGATATCGCTTTCGATGTGTGTATCCACATCAGCAATGCGATCAAACACTGCGCCCTTGAACCGCACAACCGAAGAACTCGGAGCTACCCAAATACGAACAATAATCCGTTCGTCGTACTCGATATGTTCCGTTTCCACCATTGGAGCCGGTTCGAACATCTTACGATTAGACACTACGTTGACAACGTTGCGCTCTATCTCACTAACGCGCTTAGAATCGACGCCGAGCACTTGACCGTCATCGTCAACGCCAAGATAAATGCTGCCACCAGAACGATTGGCGAATGAGCATACAGTCTCAAAAGTATCCGTATGAGGCAATTCGCTGCAGCGCTTGAACTCGACCATAGATGATTCACCGGCCTGCAGCACTTGCATAAGTTCATTCTGCGTCATCGCATTCCGCCCTTCATAGCGATAATTCATACATTAGGACATGGCACTTATCGTATTTTAGCATCTAATTAGTACATTAGGACATTGTTTTATGTCCTAATGTACTAATTAGGCGGCTAATTGTACTAATAATTGCACACTGATGTACTAATCCGATGATCGAATGCACTAATTGTCCGCGCAAATGCACTAATCGGATGACCGAATGTATCAATGAGACCTATAGGCAGCCGATTGGCTGACGATCAGCCCAGTCATTGGCTATCGGCCGCTAGCCAGTCAGCCGCCAGCCGCCAACAGCCACCCAACTAATAACCGCCAGCCAATCAGCCCGTCCAATCACTCCTTGTGTTCCAGTGCGGCCTTCAAATCGCGGCTACGGTAGCGGTCGCGCAGCATAGAGAATCCACCGAAGCCCACAAGCCACACCAGGCCGGCAATCGCGGAATTGCGCGTATCGTCCGCAAGGAACAACGTCAGGTAGATGAACACGAAGAACACGATTGCCACCGTATTGAGCACCTTCCAAGCGGGCATGACGAACCCGTCCGGAATGAAATCAGCGGAGCGACGGTACTTGCGGTGTGCCATCAGCGTCAGGATGTAGATGAACAGGAACACCGCGGAGCTGGCGGACGAGAACAGCACGAACGCTCCGGACACGCCGGGGATGGCGTTGACGATCGGCGACAGCAGTATCAGCGCCGCGGACACCAGGATGGCGCGGGCCGGCACCTTGCGATCGGACACCTGACCGAGCTTGTTGAGCGTCGGGTTCGGCGACACCTCGGACAGCTGGTACAGGTGGCGGCCAGCCGAGTACAGCAGCGAGTTCAGCGCGGAAGATGCGGCGGTAATCACCACGAAGAACACCAGCGCAGACGCCCAATTCAGCCCGGCATACTGGAACATCATAATGAACGGGGATGCGAAGGAGCCGTCCTTGTTCGGCTTGAACGAGGTCCACGGCACAATGCACATGATGGCCACCAGTGCGCCCACATAGAAGATGAGCACGCGCACGATAATCTCGTTGATGGCCTTGGGCAGCACCTTGCGCGGATTCTTGGTCTCGGAGACGGTGACGCCCACGAATTCAATCATCTCGTAGGCGAAGAACACCATCTGGAAGCTCATGAGGAAGGCCATCCAACCGTTCGGCGCGAACGAGAAGTTGGCGAACAGGTTGTCGAATCCGGCGTGGCCGGCCGGGCTCACGTGGTCCACGCCGTGAATCTGCACGGCTGGGTAATGGTAGCCGATCACGATCATGACCACGGCGGTGGCGATCATCGCGCAAATCAGCGTGATCTTGATCATCGAGAACCAGAATTCCACCTCGCCGAACACCTTGACGGCAATCAGGTTGATGGAGACCAGCGACACCAGGAAACACAGCTCGATCAGCCATTTCCAATGGGTCAGGTCGATGCCGAACGTGTCGAAGAAGGTGATGAAGTACGTGGAGACGGCCGTGATCTCGGTCATGCCCAGCAGCACGAGCGCGGCCCAATACGTCCAGCCGGCGAAATGCCCCCACCCGTTGCCAAGGTAACGGGTGATGAAATTGATGAAGGTGTGCTGGCTGGGGTCACGGTACATCATTTCGCCGATGGCGCGCATCAGGAAGAACATGATGACACCGACCAGAATGTACACGAAGATGATCGAGGGGCCGGTTAGCGAGATTGACTTGCCCGAGCCCAGGAACAGGCCGGTGCCGATGGTGCCGCCAATGGCGATGAACTGTACGTGGCGATTGCTCAGGCCACGCTCCATCTCGTTGGTCTGGTCCAGGCTTTCGACAGACTTGAGTTTGCCCGTAGCCTGCTGTGTACCACCATTCACATTCGTATCGGCCATACTGATTTCATTTCTCTTCTCTGCCGCCCGATTGTTACGCACCAGACGCGATACTCGTTCAAAACAAGTTCAAACTGTATCACCGAAATATGTCACGAAAACCGCTCAGCTCAAGAATACATGCGATGATACTGTAAATATTCCGCCAAAAAGTTCAATTCATCAACACCAAATTGAACTTCTACCTCTATTCCACGGACTTGAGCGAGCTGACCGGGTCTACGCGATCGAGCACTGGGTTGGTGAACAGCTGCACCAGCAGCGCGAACGCCAGCGTCGCCACCACGGCAATCGCATAGCTGTACCAGTGCACTTCCACTTCGAAATACAGCGACGGCATATTCAACGCAGCAGTCAGTAATCCGCCTATCCACCTGCCAAGCGGCAGACCAACCACCACACCCATACCGGTCAATATCATCATCTCGCGGTTCACGTAGTTGTGCACCTCGCGGTCATAGAAGCCCAGCACCTTCAGTGTGGCCATCTCGCGGATGCGTTCGGACACGTTCGTATTGGCCAACGTAAACAGCACCACCAGCGCCAGGCCGCCGGCGAGACCCACAATGAGCGCCACCACGGCACCCATCAAATCGAACTTAAACGTGGCGGCCAGATGCGCACAGCTCACGGTCTTGAGCACCGACGATTCCTCGCCCAACCGATCCGCATATTCGGCCTGTTCGGTCTCGGAACCTTTCAGCTTGGCGAGCATCGCGTTCCACGTCAAGGTCGAGGCAGTGCCATCTCCCGAAGCCGAAGACGTCACACCGCCGGCCGCAAACTTCTGGTCGTACAGTCGCTCACTGATGTACACATCAGAGCCAATAAGATTGCGCGTCACGGCCGTGACCTGCACCTTGGCCCGGCTGCTACCGCCATTGCCCAGCGTGACGGTGTCGCCGGCATGAATATTCAGCGAGTTGGCGGCGGACTGCGATACAATCACGCCACTATCGTCCAGCGCTACAGTGCCGCCACCCGCTTTGCCGAAGATATTGGGCAGCCCAAACCATCCATCATCGCCAGCTTGTTCCAGCGTGACCATATCGTTCAAGATATTCAGCGAATCGTTGGGCACGGTCATCAGCTGCACGGTTTCGCTTTCCTGCGCCGCATTGCTCATCTCGCCACTATCCACGCGCAGATTCAGCGTTTCGGTGGTTTGGCCATCTTGTGCCACCTGCTTGCGCATCGCGGTGGCGTCATCGTCATTGGCCACGACCATCAGGTCGTACTGGTAGATCTGCTCGTATTGTTTGACGCCAATCGTGTCGACGGTGTCATTAATCGCAAATCCGCAGATAATCAACGCTGTGCAACCGGCCACGCCACCCACGGTCATAATCAAACGCGACTTGAATCGGAAGATATTGCGCGCGGTGACTTTGCCGAGGAAGTTCAGCCGGCTCCATACCGGGCGAATCCGCTCCAGCAATATGCGAGCGCCCGCCTTCGGCGCCTTCGGGCGCATCAGCGCGGCGGGCGTGTGCCGTATCTCCTCGCGGCAGGCGAGCGCGGTGGCCACGCCCACACCGACCACGAACAGCACGATGCCGGCCGAGCCGTACAGCCAGTCGTATTCGAGTCGCACACCGGGCAATATATACAGTCCCTCAATCACCACCATCAGGAATGCCGGGATGCCGAGGAATCCGACCAGCAGACCGATGCCGCCGCCGACCAAGCAGGCGAGCAACGCGAACAGCAGATACCGGCTGGACACGGCGAGTCCGCCATAGCCGAGTCCAAGGTAGGTGCCGATAAGTCCGCGATCTTCCTCGACCATGCGGGTCATGGTGGTCAGGCTCATGAGCACGGCGACCAGCAGGAACACAATCGGGAATGCGCGGCCGATGGATTCGATGGAACTGACATCTGATTTGAGCGAGCTGAATCCGTCGATCGAAGCGCGCGTCTGCACATACCAACGTGCGTTGGCCACATCGTCGATGCGCCGTTGCTGCTTGGCGAATTCGCTTTCCGCTTCGCTTCGCTTCGCATCGAGTTCAGACTGCGCATCATCCAGTTTCGCCTTGCCGTCCGCGAGCTGTTGTTCGCCTTCTTCCAGCTGCCGCTCGCCTTCTTCGAGCTGCTGCTTGCCGCTGGCCAGTTGGGCGGCCTGCGCTTCAAGTTGCGCCGACTGGGTTTCGAGGGTTGCGGCATTCGCTTCGAGTTCCGCGGATTTGGTATTGAGCTGTGCCTCTCCTGCAGCCGCTTCCTGTTCCTTGGCGGTCAGTTGCGCGTTCTGCTGGTCCAAGGTGGATTGTGCGGGGGCAATGGTTTCGTTTAATGTGCGCTGCAAATCGGCTTTCTGCTGGGTCAGACTGTCTCGCTGCGTTTGCAGTTCCGTTTGCTTGGCGGCCAGCTGTTGCCGCAGCTCACTGATTGACGGCACTTCAGGCAGGGTAATGCCAAGGCGCGCGAGCAGTTGCTTGATGGCCTGCCATGTGGGTGAGTTGAAGTCGATATTCGGGTCAAGTTGCGCCAGTAGATTGTTGGCCTGTTGAATCATGGGCAGCATCTGATCAATTTGCGCCATGCCTTGGTCGATTTGGGTAATGCCCTGTTCGATTTTCGTGCGATTGGCGGTCAGTTCCGTTTGCGCCGCATCGAGCTGTTTGCGAGCCGAGGTGAGCTGCGTTTTGCCTGATTCGAGCTGGGTGCGCGCTTCGGCTATCTGCTGGCGACCTTGCGCGATCTGTTGACGGGCCGTTGCAATCTGCGCACGGCCATCGGCGAGCTGCCGTTCGCCATCGGTAATGGTTGTCCTGTTGTTCTCCAATTCGGTACGGCTATCTTGCAATGTCGTTTCGTTGGCTTCCAGCTCGGCCCAGTTGTCGTCGATCTGCTTCTGGGCTTCGTCCAGCTGCTCGTTGGCCTCGTCTTGGGCATCGTCCAGTTTGCGCTGCGCGCTGGAGACGATCTGTTGACGACGGGCTTTCTGGCGTGTGGTCTGTATCTGATGTTCGATACGGTCGGCCACGGTTTTGACGGCTTCATCGTAGGCATCGGAAAACGTGTCAAAATCGGACGCACCAGTGACGGCAACCGATATCGCAGTGTATATATTGCCGGTCACGCCGTCGCTGGGTGCAAAGAACGTATAGTCCTCGGATGAGGTGGACCGGAAGGAGGTCATGCCCGAATAGCCGTCTGGATTGTTGAGGTCGCGCGGGTCAAGTACGACGCCGGTGATGGTGAGTTTCGTGGGGAACTGCGGGGATTGCTCGGCGTCGGCGTCCGTATTGGCGGCGGACTTCGCATCGGATGCCGAGGCATTGGCGGCGACACCTACCGTATCGGCATTATTGGAATCGTCAGTCTCCGTGGCCGCTACCGATATGACGGATGAAGAGGTGTCTTGTGGCGTCACAGTAATGGTGCCGCCAATCTTGAGTCCGCTATCGTTCAGGAACTGCTGAGTCACCGCCACTTCGCCGGCCTTGTTCGGCAGTTTGCCTTGTTGCAGGTACGGCTGATCAAGCCCTTCGGCACCGATTTCCTGCATGGTCACGGTTTTCTTGGTGCCGTCCACCAACGTGGTCACCGTCTGAGAACGTTCGGGCTGCACGGTTTGCACACCGTCGATTCGGCGCAGTGCCGCCGCATCATCATCGGTCAGGCCGTATGTGGATAGCACCTGCAGGTCATGCAGTCCCTGCTGATCGTAAAAACGACCGGCCGCCAGAAAAGCATCGCGGCATCCGGCGTAGATGCCGGTCAGCACGGCCACGCCAAGCAGCGTAATGACGGCGATCGAGACGAACCTCTTCCAGCTGCGCAGCCAGCAACGCAACGTATCTTTGGCAAATACCGCAGAAACGCCCGCTCCTCGACCGCCGCTATCGTCGAGGTTCCGCCGTTTCACAGAATGTTTCACAAATCGCCTCGCTTGTTTCACGGGGCGTTTCACAGAGTGTCTTGCAGTGAGCATCGCCAATCACCTACCATTCGATATCGGCGATGGGCTGCGGCGTTGCGTTGATCTCCTCGCTGGCCACCTTGCCGGAGCGGAAGCGAATCACTTTATGAGCCATCGGTGCAAGCGCGGAATTATGCGTGATGATCATCACGGTCATGCCTTGCGTTTGGCAAATATCCTGCAGCAGCTGCAGTACTTCCTTACCGGTCTCGTAATCGAGCGCACCGGTCGGCTCATCACACAACAGCAGCTTCGGCTTTTTGGCAATCGCGCGGGCGATGGATACACGCTGTTGTTCGCCGCCGGACAGTTGCGCTGGGAAGTTCCCCATGCGCTCCCCCAACCCGACCTTGTACAAGGTTTCCACCGGGTCGAAATGGTCGGGGCAAATCTGTGAGGCAAGCTCCACGTTTTCCAGCGCGGTAAGGTTCGGCACAAGATTGTAGAACTGGAAAACGAAGCCGATGTCGTTGCGCCGGTAGGTCACCAGTCCCTTTTTCCGCAGGCCCGTAATATCGCGCCCGCCGACCACTACGCGGCCGGTTGTGGCGGTATCCATGCCGCCCAGAATGTTCAATGCCGTGGTTTTGCCGGCACCGGACTGTCCCAGAATCACGCTTAATTCGCCTTGTTCGGCGGTAAAGCTGGCCTCGTCGAGCGCGCGAATCACACTGCTACCAGAAGGATATTCCTTGACCACATGGTCGAATTCGATATACGCCATCGCACACCTCCAACGCGCTCGTGGCAGCCACCTAGCCCCATAGGCCCCGCCAAAACTTCCTGCTATACTCAAGTAAAACAACACTGTGTCGGTTCTGCAACCAACAGTTGGATTGTGGGTTGTCGGAATTTGGGGAGAAGGCCATGGCCAAAGAATTGACGGAAAGCCGCCGCACCCGCTACACGAGACGTGCCATGCAGGACGCGCTTATCGAGTTGCTGCGCAATCAGCCGCTCGGCTCCATCACCGTTAAAGCGTTGTGCGAGCGGGCCGATGTGAATCGTTCCACGTTTTACGCGCATTATGCGAGCATCGAGGAACTGCTGCACGACATTGAAGACGAAACCATGGCCTGGGTCACCACCGCACTCGAACAGCTACTCGCCCAGCCAGATTCTGCCGGCATCGAGCATGTTATTGAGCGCATCTGCCAGTACATTGCCGACAATCGCAAGCATCTGCAGGTATTGATGAGCCCGAAAGCGGATATCGGCTTCCAGCAGCAGCTGCTGGGATTGATTTACAGCCAGCGCGGCGTAGGCGAACAGTTGCAATCTTCGGCGGGTTACCCAGCCGAGGCGCAGATGCGTATGCGATTCGCCGTGTCCGGCAGCATTGGGCTTTTGCAATATTGGCTCGCCACCGATCTCGCGGCCTCTCCCGAATCGGTGTCCCACACCATCTTCACCATGTGTATGCCTGCCACGCAGTGAGCACAGTGAATTCAGTGAACTCAGTGAAGCGTGCGGTTTCATAAGCATCGCTCGCTATAGCTTCGCCTGCTCACCGGCCGCGCCCACGCCCGCGCTTGCAATAGCGCACAAATAGACGATTGACCATTTCTGAGACGATACGGCGGCATAGAATAACGAACGTTGCGCATCACGGCAAGCCCCGCGTGCGCCAAAACCCAAGAAATGTGAGAGAAGGGCACAATGAGTACTGCTGATGCGCCTAAGAAGCCGCGCGAAACCGACGACGTGCCGGTGCCGGCCACGCTGCGCAAGTCACTGAAGAACCGTCATATCCAGCTGATTGCACTGGGCGGCGCCATCGGAACCGGCCTGTTCTATGGTTCCAGTGAATCCATCGCGCTGGCCGGACCCTCGATTCTGCTCGCCTACTTGGTTGGCGGCCTCGCGATTTTCGCGATTGTGCGTGCACTGTCTGAAATGTCCGTTGAGGATCCGAAGGCGGGCGCGTTCAGCTACTATGCCACCCGCTACTGGTCCAAGCGCGCCGGCTTTATTTCCGGCTGGAACTACTGGTTCAACTACATCCTCGTCTCGATGGTGGAGCTATCAGTGGTGGGTTCGTTTGTGAACTACTGGTTCCCGGCGATTCCGACATGGGTGTCGGCGGCCGTGTTCTTGGTGATCATCTGCGCCGCCAACCTGCTGGGCGTCTCTAAATTCGGTGAGTTCGAGTTCTGGTTCGCCATTATCAAGATTGTGGCCGTGATCGCCATGATCGTCGGCGGCCTGGCCGTCATCATCTTCGCTCTGCCCACCGCATCCGGCATCAAAGCGAGCTTTGCCAACTGGTTCACCTTGGAAGGGGGCTTCTTCCCGAACGGTCTCATGGAGCAGACTAAGGACGGCACCTGGACCGGCCTGTTGATGGCGCTTGTCGTGGTGATGTTCAGCTTCGGCGGCACCGAGCTCATCGGCATCACCGCCGGCGAAACCGAGGACCCTCGTCGTACGATTCCCCGCGCCACCAATGACATTATCTGGCGAATTCTCGTGTTCTACATTGGCGCGCTCGGCGTAATCATGGCCGTAATACCGTGGAACACCATCGGCGGAGACGATGTTCCCAGCCCGTTCGTGCAAATCTTCGATTCCGTGGGCATCCACGCGGCCGCCGGCATCCTCAACTTCGTGTGCCTGACCGCTGTGATGAGCGTCTACAACTCCGGCCTGTACGCCAACTCCCGCATGCTGTATTCGCTGGCCAAACAAGGCAATGCACCCGCGTATCTGGGCAAGCTCAACGCTAAGGGCGTGCCGGTGGCCGG
>ERZ827490.3839-NODE-3839-length-12859-cov-2.968525_pt1 | contig 12859 bp, 10 predicted proteins | sample MGYA00519770_ERZ827490 | MGnify/ENA primary metagenome ERZ827490 (study PRJEB31778, sample SAMEA3449324) | human gut metagenome | biome: human gut; feature: human-associated habitat; material: faeces | place: United Kingdom | collected 2010/2012 ...
TGACCTTTTGAGGGAACAAGGGGTCATCGCCCAGCTCAATCTGGATTTGACGGAACTGCCTCAGCCTGGGTTCGCCACCTTGGCGGTGGGTGGTCTGTCCAGCGGCATGGAGTACCAGGGGTACGCAGTCATCACCGAGGGGATGGCTCTCCACGGCAGTCAAAAGAAAAAGGCTGCCAAGGCCAAGGCCGCTACCAACCGGCAAAAGATCCAGAGCTATAACGACCTGGTGCCGGGCGACCTGGTGGTACACGAGAAGTACGGCATCGCCCGCTTTGTCACCCTATCCAAAATGCAGGTGGATGGGGTGGAGAAGGACTACATCCAGCTGGCCTACGCCGGGGCGGACACGTTGTATGTGCCGGCCACCCAGCTGGACTTGGTGAGCAAGTTCATCGGCGGCGGCGAGAACCCGGACGGGACACAAAAGGCCAAGCTGTCCAAGCTGGGCGGCACCGACTGGGTCAAGGCCAAGAGCAAGGCAAAAAAGGCCACCAAGGAGATGGCCAAGCAGCTCATCGCCCTCTACGCCCAGCGCCAGCGGCAGCCGGGGTACGCCTTCCACTCGGACGACCCGTGGCAGCGGGAATTTGAGGATAAATTTCCCTTTCAGGAAACCGATGACCAGCTCCGGTGTGTCCAGGAGATCAAGGCGGACATGGAACGGCCTGTGCCCATGGATCGGCTGCTGTGCGGTGATGTGGGCTATGGCAAGACAGAGATCGCCCTGCGGGCGGTGATGAAGTGCGTACTGGAAGGAAAGCAGGCGGCCATTTTGGTGCCCACCACCGTGCTGGCCAACCAGCACTTCCAGACCGCCACCCGTCGGTTTCAGGGGTTTCCAGTGCGCATCTGTATGCTAACTCGGTATCAGAACAGCAAACACTCCAAGTCCATCCTTCAAGACACCGCCGAGGGCAAGGTGGATATTCTCATCGGCACCCATCGGCTGCTGCAAAAGAGCATCCAGTTCAAGGATCTGGGCTTGCTGGTCATTGACGAGGAACAGCGGTTTGGGGTCACCCACAAGGAGCGGCTGAAGGAATTGGCCAAGCAGGTGGATGTGCTGACTCTCTCTGCCACCCCTATCCCCCGAACGCTGAACATGGCGTTGTCCGGTCTGCGGGATATGTCCGTTATCGACCAGCCGCCCCAAGATCGGCAGCCGGTGCAGACCTATGTGCTGGAGCACAACTGGTCGGTGCTCATGGACGCCATCCGGCGTGAAATTGGTCGGGGCGGACAGGTGTACTATCTGCACAACCGAGTGGAGACCATTGAGCAGACAGCCAGCAAGATTCGAGCCATGCTGGACGATGCCTCCATCGTTGTGGACATCGCCCACGGCCAGATGACCCAGGAGCAGCTCTCCAGCGTGATGGCGCGGATGGTGGATGGGGAGGTTCAGATTTTGGTCTGCACCACCATCATCGAAACCGGCATCGACATCCCCAACGTGAACACCCTGGTCATTGAGGACGCTGACCGGATGGGGCTGGCGCAGCTGCACCAGATTCGAGGCCGAGTGGGGCGTTCCTCTCGCCGTGCCTATGCCTATCTGACCTATCGAAAGGGTAAGGTTCTCAGTGAAGTGGCCACCAAGCGGCTGACTGCCGTGCGGGAGTTCGCCGCCTTCGGCGCAGGGTTCAAGATCGCCATGCGGGACTTAGAGATCCGTGGGGCGGGCAATCTGCTGGGACGGGAACAGTCGGGGAACCTGATGAGCGTGGGCTATGATATGTACTTAAAACTGCTGGAAGAAGCGGTATTGGAGGAACGGGGCGAGACGCCGGTGCGGACGGAGGAAGTGACCGCCGACCTGGTCATCTCCGCCAACATCCCCTCCTACTACGTCCCTGCCGCGGAACAGCGGATGGATCTCTATCGCCGCATCGCCAAGATCCGCAAGGAACGGGACGCCGATGACGTGGTGGACGAACTCATTGACCGGTATGGCGATCCGCCTCGTGCGGTGAACAACCTGATCTCTGTGGCGCTGCTCCGCTCGGCGGCCAGTGACTGTGGGATTCAGGACATTGCGCAGAAGGGGATGACCCTCCGGTTTACGCTGAAGGACTTTGACACGCGGCAAATTACGAAGGTGAGTGATTTCCCCGCCTTCCGCAGCCGTGTGTCCATGACCTCGGACAAACAGGATCGGCCGGTGCTGGCGCTGAAATTGAAGGCCAAGGAAGACCCGTTGGTGTGGGCGAAGAAGCTGGTGGAGGAGTATGCCAACGCGGCAAGCCAAAAAAAGGAAGGGTAATTCACACAATCGCATTGCTTTTCCCTGTCATTGCTGATAGGATAGAGTCAGTTTCAAAGCAAAGGAAGGATTTGATCAATCATGTTGAAACGCATTTTGGCCGGTGGCCTGGCCGTCGTCATGGCCGTTGGGATGCTCACCGGCTGTGGTTCCTCCAACGCCAACAGCAGCGCTGGGGCATTGACCACCATTCCCGAAGAGGCAAAACAGGATATCATCAGCTATCTCACCGACGGCGCCATCTCCAGTGAGGAGACGGTGATGACCATCAATGGCGTCGAAGTCCCCGCCAGCGCCTATTTCTATCAGTGGGCTTACTTTGCCGGCTACATGGCGTACTACTATCAGGGGAAGGATGCCACAGACACCTTCAGCCTGGACAAGAAGATCAACGACACCACCTACAAGGACTACCTGCAGGACAACACCCGTTCCTCCCTCATCGGCTACGCCATTGCCGCACAGAAGGGACAGGAGCAGAAGTTGACGCTGTCCGCTGACGCCAAGAAGACCATTAAAAACCTGGCAGATTCGGTGGATGAGAACACCCGTCTGTACTACGCCACCACCCTGAAGGGGATGGAATTCATCTACACCAACTCGGACTACAACGACCAGCTGAAGGCGGCCCTGTTTGCCAAAGGCGGCGAGTATGAGATCACCAAAGAGACCCTGGCGGACTACCGGAAGGACAACGTGATGGCCGCCAAGCACATCCTGTTGCTGACCACCGGCAAGAGCGACGAGGAGAAGGCCAAGATCAAGAAGACCATTCAGGGGTATCTGGACAAGATCCTGGCTGACAAGGACCCAGCCTCCACCTTTGAGCAGTACATGAATGAGAAGTCCGAGGACACCGGTCTCGCCACCAATCCGGACGGCTACACCTTCCTGCCTGGCGAGATGGTGCCGGAGTTTGAGGACGCGGTGTCCAGCCTGAAGGTGGGCGAGATCGACCCGGAGATCGTGGAGACCTCCTATGGCTACCACCTCATCATGCGTATCGAGCCGGACATGGAGTCCATTGACGACGAGGATCTGAAGAACAAGTATGAGAGCGAGACCTATCAGAAGGTGATGGAGGATTGGAGTAAGGATGCCAAGGTGGAGACCACCAAGGCGCTGGACGATCTGGACATGACCAAGGTCTACGACAAGCTGACCCAGCTCCAGTCCGTTATCCAGTCCATCGCCCAAGCAGAAGCCGCAGCGGCACAGGCCGCCAGCTCCGGAAGCACTGTTTCTGAATAAAATGCCTGTCTCACCGGCAATTTTCATCGCAAAATCATAACATTTACCACAAGACAAACCGCCTCCTTTATGCTATCCTGGCAGGAAGGAGGCGATTTCTTTGAAAAACGCTTGTCGCCCAGACTGGCAGACCGAATTTGCAGACCAAATTGATGACCTGCTGCATACCCCAGCAGTTCAGAATTTACAATACTACCCTCATCACCATCGGGTCACCCGCTATGAGCATGTACTGCTGGTGGCGCAGCTCTCCTTCCGCATCGCCCGTGCCTGGGGACTGGACGTCCAGGAATTGTTCACGCTGCACCCGAGCAGTGGCTCGTTCCGCCCTGCTCCATGACCTGTATCACGGCGGAAAGGATGCCAATTACTTACGCCACTCCCGCACCCATCCGCTGACAGCACTGCACAACGCGATGAACGTAACAACGTTGTCCGCGAAGGAGCAGAACATCATCGCCAGCCATATGTGGCCTCTCTGCACAGCACGGCCCCGAAGTCGGGAGGCGTGGCTGGTGAATGCAGTGGACACCTTGACCGCCTTTGTGGATGTACTGGGCTGCAACGGAAAGCTGCGCAAACAGACTGGATCGGATCGGATGAAAGAGCAGGCGCAGGAACTGTGAAGGCGTAAAAAATCCCTTGGCCGCTGGCGATTGACAACGGGCAAGGGATTGCTTATACTAAATGTACGAAGGGCGTTGCCAACAAATGGTTAGCCCCCTAAGGTAATTACCTCAAAAGAAGTAACCGCTGGTTTGGGAAGGCCGGGCGGTTACTTTTTTATGTTCCATGCTGCGATGAACAAACCCGCAAGTCCGATCAAAGCCAACGTGTACGCAAACAAGTCGGAATAGGTCACCATAGGAACCCATCTTCCAACCGCAAAAAACGCTCTGAGGAACCTCAGAGCGTTTTCCTTTCTCTTCTTTACGCCTGCTTCAAATCCTCGCCCAGGAGGTACTTTTTCAGCGGTACATAGAGCACGGCAAAGACCACCAGGCTAACGATCATGTCTGGGAGCATATAACTGCCGTTATACAGGGCGGAGTAGAACCAGGGGTTGGTCATGGTCATGCCAAAGAACTCGTCAGGCATATATTCTGCCCAGATGGTGGCGCCCACCACCCAATGGACCAAGAACCGTGCCACAGAGCCGACCACGGTGCCGGCAAAGATGCTGTAGGGTTTTCCGGTGAAGATGCCAGCCAGACCCAGAACACCGAAGGCGATGAGATAATCGCCCAGCATGGACTGCCAGCCGATGGCGAAGCCGCCGTCCAGCAGCAGCTGGAGCAGGCCAAAGACGAAGGCACAGCCCAAGCCCTTCTTCCAGCCCCAACGGACAGCAAAGAAGAAGATGGGCACCATGGCCAGGGTGATGGAACCGCCTTGGGGCAGTTCGTACAGCTTCAGGTAGGCCAGGATCTGTGCCAGGGCTACCATGATTGCGCCCTCACAGAGCGCTCTGACGGAACGATGTTGTGTTGCATTTGCTGCCATAAAAATACCTCCTTATGTAGGCAGGCGGGCAATGGCAGGAGCAGGAATGGCAGGAGAACAAAAAACGCCGCTCCTGCGGAACGGCGTCTCTGGTTCAACGGTTGCGGCGGGGACTTTCATCTCTCGCCCGTGAATCCACTTCCTACGCCGGCGTAACCCGGATCAGGTTCTAGGGTGCTCAGAGCTGCGATTTGCCCCGATCTCAGCCGCAGATGCCTGTGGCGCCCCTGTGATTCTTTGTTGCCTTTCGGCTGTTTCCTATGCTACCCTGTTTTCTTCCATTTGTCAAGGTGCAACTTTTCCAAAGGCAAAAAACCGACTTTGGGATTGCTCCCAAAGTCGGTTCCTTTTCTGCGGTTTGTCCGGATTCCCAGATCAGGGGCTGGAATCAGGTATACTTGGTGATACCGTCCGCTGCCCAATCCGCCTTAGCGGACATGGTGATGGTGAATTTGATCCGATTCTTCTCGCTGAACGCATCCAGCCAATCCAAGAACCGTTCCACCTGTGTCTCGTTATTGTCCCGAATGATTTTGGTCAAGTTATCCACAAAGACATGGGTAATATCATAATTCCCTGCGTACATACCAGACAGGAAGCCCTTGAACGCTTCATAGCTGGGCAATTCGTAGTCGTTGGCTGCGATCAGGCGAATGTTATAATCGATGTCATAGGTCAACTCGCTTTTCGGTTCAATACAGATCACGTTGCCGTGCTCGGTCTTCACTGCCGCATTTGCTAAGTCGATCAGCTGCTTGGTCTTGCCGGAGCCTGTATCATCCATGATGACTCTTACCATGATTCGTCACTCCTTTTTCCGCTTTTCCCCGGGTGTTCGAGGGGGCGTGTAGTATCTACTAATAACTTTACCATAAGCAACGAGATTTCGCAACAACGGAATCCATAAATTTTCTGTAAACACCGCATTTACAGCCGCTTGCGCAGGGTTTCTCCCAACGTCTCATAGCCAGGCTTGCCCAGCAGGGCGAACATATTCTTTTTGTACGCCTCCACCCCAGGCTGGTCGAAGGGATTGACCCCCAGGAGATAGCCGGAAAGGCCGCAGGCCAGCTCGAAGAAGTAGAGCAGACCGCCCACATGGTAAGCGTCCGCCTGTTGGACTTGGATGGTCAGGTTGGGCACGCCCCCGTCCACATGAGCCAGACGAGTGCCCAGTCTGGCCTGCTCACAGAGAAATTTCAGGTCTTTTCCGGTCAAAAAGTTCAGGCCGTCCAAGTTCTCCCTGTCCCCTGGCACCAGAATCCGTCCTCTGGATCTTTCAAAGTTCACGATGGTCTCAAAGAGCTGCCGCTCTCCCTCCTGGATATACTGCCCCATGGAATGGAGATCGGCGGTAAACTCCACGCTGGCTGGGAAGATACCCTTGCCTTCCTTCCCCTCGCTCTCGCCATAGAGCTGCTTCCACCACTCGGCCATAAATCGGAAGGCAGAATCATAGCAGCCCAAAATCTCAATCTTTTTGCCCGCCTGGTACAGGGCGTTCCGAGCAGCGGCGTACTGCCAAACTGGGTTGTCCATCCCCGGCGTCTGAAAAGCGGCTCTGGCGTCGGCAGCGCCCTCCATAAGCTGCTGGATGTCGATGCCGGCAACGGCGATGGGCAGCAGGCCCACGGCGGTGAGGACGGAATAGCGGCCGCCTACGTCATCGGGCACCACAAAGCTCTCATACCCTTCTGCATCAGCCAGAGTCTTGAGGGCGCCCTTGTGGCGGTCGGTGGTGGCGTAGATGCGCTTAGCTGCTGCCTCCTTGCCGTATTTGACCTCCAGGGCGGCACGGAAGATGCGGAAGGCCACAGCCGGTTCTGTGGTGGTACCGGATTTGGAGATGACGTTGATGGAGAAATCTCGGTCGCCGATCAGCTCCAAGGTCTCCAGCACTGCATCGGTAGAGAGGGTGTTGCCAGTGAAGTACACATCCGGAGTGGTCTTTTGTTTCAGATTATAGTTGGGACTTTGGAGCAGCTCGATGACTGCTCGTGCGCCCAGATAGCTGCCGCCGATGCCGATGACCACCAGCACATCAGAATCCGCCTGAATGCGCTGGGCTGCCGCCTGGATGCGCTGGAACTCCGCCCGGTCATAGTCCACCGGCAGATCCCGCCAGCCCAAAAAGTCGTTGCCTGCGCCGGTGCCCTTCCACAGGGTGTCCCAGGCCGCCTGGAGCTGGGGAACCATGCGCTCCAGCTGGTGGGGCGGAAGGAAGGAATCCAGGGATGTACGATCTACGGTTACCATACTCATGCCTCCTTCAAGGAAGTTGAAAACTGATACTATGAAAATTTTATCATCGACCTGTGGAAAAAACAACGGCAATTCTGCCCATTTTTCCCCGCTCATTCGATTGGAAAACGAACCGGCAGATGGATTTCTGCCGGTTTCGTATTTTCTCCTCATTTCCCTGTCGCCATCCGCCGCCACAGGCTGCCGAACATCCCAGAAAAGGTCAGCCGCGGCACCTGGGTCTGGGTCACCACCGGAATGGTCATTCGCTCCTTGCCGTCCACGGACACCACCAGCTTGCCCACTTCCTGTCCCTGGCTCACTGGCGCCTTCAACGCCTGCTCCAACTGCAATTCGCTGGTCACCTTGCTCCGTTCTTCCTTCTTCACCAGCAGCTTACCGGTCTGCGCCAGCGCCAATTCCACCTGTTCCGCCTGCCCCAACTGGACGGGCAGGGTGGGCAGGGGCTGTTCCGGCGTCACATCCGCCAAAGCGTAAGCGCCGAAGCCGTAGTTGAGCAAGGCTTTGGCGGTGTTGAACCGCTCCTTAGAGGTGGGACTGCCCAGCACCACAGCGATCAGTTCCATCCCCTCCCGCTGGGCAGAGGCGGAGATGCAGTAGCCGGCGGCATCGGTGGAGCCGGTCTTCAGGCCGGTGGCACCATCGTAGTAGTAGATGAGCTTGTTGGTGTTGGCCAGCTGGAAGGTGCCCTCTCGGATGGAGTCCATCCAGATGCCCACATAATCTCGAATCAGGTCGTACTGCAACAGCTGACGGCTCATGAGGGCGATGTCATAGGCGCTGGTCACATGGCCTTCGGCAGGCAGGCCGTTGCAGTTGCAGAAGTGGGTGTCCTTCATGCCCAGCTCCTGGGCACGGCGGTTCATCTTTTCCACAAAGGCGCTCTCGCTCCCGGCGATCTGCTCCGCCAGCGCCACCGCCGCATCGTTCCCCGATGCCACCGCCACAGATTTCAGCAGGTCATGGACGGACATCTGCTCCCCCTCCGCCAAAAAGACCTGGCTGCCGCCCATGGAGGCAGCATAGGCGGAGCAGGTGACCCTATCCTCCAGGTGCAGCTGCCCCTGTTCGATGGCTTCCACCACCAGCAGCATGGTCATGATCTTGGTCACCGATGCCGGTTCCCGCTGTTCGTGCTCCGCCTGCTGGTATAATACCGTACCTGTCTCCCGCTCCATCAGGATGACGCTCTTGGCGGACACCTCCACCCCGCTGCTGGCCGGTTTCACTGGCTCTGCGGCGTGAGCCGCTGGCATCCCCTGGCTCCATAACAGCGCAGTCAACACTGCGCATAGCACTCGTTTCATCGGAATTCCTCCCCTTCGGATGTTATTCTCAGTTTGTGGAGAAATCTGTGGAACTAATCTGGTAAAATTTTGGATAGCAAAACGACAGCCTTGTCATAAGGCTGCCGTTTTTTGCATCATTGTTTTCGTCCCGCCCAAGGCAGGAGCATGACCACCATGACCGCCAATCCGAAAAGAGCATACCCAGGCAAATACCAAGTTTCCCCTGTGAGGGTCAAAATCCAGGCCAGAGGTGAATGGGGGGAGGCGGCGTTGAGAAAGAGATAGTTGGTGCCAAAGGTGTGATTAAAGAGCCACATAGGCGGCACCAGGACGGCCAGAAAAAGCCAGACCTTCCACAGCGCCCCCAGCCGTGGCCGGATGGTGTGCTCCACCAGTTGGAGGATGGGAAAGAGGATGAGCAGACCGTGGACGAGAAAGCTGTTCAGGTTCATGAAGTTCCACTGAGGGTAGGCACTCCAATCGGGGAACAGCAGCGCCGCTGCTGCACCAGGCAGGCAGAGGGTGTAGATCACCTGCCCCAGCCAATCCCAATGCCGCCAGGCAAAGAGCAGGTAGAGCAGGGGCGCCAGCTCACACAGGTGGAAGGGTAAACTATACACATTCAAGTGTCCGGTCAGCGCCAGAACCACCTTTTCCACCACGATCATGGCGCAGAGCAGCCAGGCCACCGCCCAGGAGATGCGCCGCTGGCGGTAGGCGGGACGCTGGGAGAACCAGAGGGCGGCCAGGATGGTGAAGGCCGAGATACCCACCAGCCAGGCCAGGTGGACAGAGCCAAAGAGGGAGAAGCCCACGTCTTTGGGGAGCTGGGTCTCATAGGTAAAAAAGCGCACCGATCTGGCATCTCCTCTCTATCCCGTCCTATGTCACAGGAAGGGACGCATATTTTCTCGGCTGCCCATCAAAAACACCATCTCCTGCCCCGTAAACTGGTAGTTGGGGTTGACCTCCGGATCAATCTGCTCCTCTCGCTTGATGGCCAAAATATTCAGGTGATATTTTTTGCGCACCTCCAAGTCCAGGATGCTCTTTCCCACCCATTGGGGCGGAACGGAGGTTTCGTAGATGGAATACTCATCGGAGAGTTGGATAAAATCCCGAACGTGGTTGGATGCGTATTTCACTGCCCCGTGGATGGCCATATCCCGCTCCGGATAGATCACCTCATCCGCCCCGTTGCGCAGTAAAAACTTGGCGTGGAATTCGCTGGACGCTCGGGCGACTACCAGCTTGGCTCCCGCATCCCTCAGCAGCGCCGTGGTTTCCAGAGACGCCTGAAAGTCCCCTGCAATGGTGACAACACACACATCAAAATTGCGCACGCCCAGGGTGCGCAAAAACGCCTCGTCTGTGCTGTCGGCGATCTTGGCGCTGGTCAAGTAGGGCAGACAGTTGTTCACCCGTTCCTCGTCTATATCAATGCCCAGAACCTGGCTCTTCAATTCCTTCATCTTCACGGCCATATGATAGCCAAACTGTCCCAACCCAATGAGCAAAACCGTCTTTTCCATATGCTTCTCCTTTCTTATCCGATGCCGATGGATTCTTCCGGCAGGGTGTAATGCAATCGTTTTCCCGTGCCCGACACGGCGTACACCAGGGTCAGGCCGCCTACTCTGCCCAAATACATGAGCAGGATCAAGATGCCCTTGGAGACTGCTCCCAGCTCCGGCGTGATGCCTAAGGTCAAGCCCACGGTGCCGATGGCGGAGGCGCACTCAAAGAGGGCTTCCTCCATAGTGACCGGCTCCAGCTGGATCAGCGCCATGCTGGCAACCAAAAACAAGGTGCCGTAGAGCACAGAGACCACCAGGGTGCGGGTGATGACTTGGGCGGGGATGCGGCGGCCAAAGCAATGAATCTGATGATCGCTGGTAAAGGCCGCCCGAAGGGCTAAGAGCAGAATGGCCAGGGTGGTGGTCTTGATGCCGCCGGCAGTAGAAGATGGGGAGCCGCCCACCAGCATAAGCAGGATGGTGAGCAGTTTGGAGCCGCCGCTGAGCTGGTTCAAGTCCACATTGTTAAATCCCGCCGTTCGGGGGGAGACAGTCTGAAACAGGGCGGACAGCGCCTGTTTTCCAGTGCTCATCCCATTCCAATGGACAAACTCGCAGAGCCAGAACCACAGGAAGGGCAGAATCAGCAGCAGCGCAGTGGTCGTGAGAACCACCTTGGTCTGCAAGGTATAGTTGCGGAAGTGCCACTGGTTTTTGGCGATGTCGTCCCAGACAAAGAATCCGATGCCGCCTAGCACGATCAGCGCCATGACAGTGCCCAGAACCAGCGGGTCATCAGCATACCTGGTCATAGAGGAATAGGGCTGCCAATGCCCCATCAGGTCGAAGCCAGCGTTGCAGAAGGCGGAGATGGCGTGGAAGATACTGTACCAAGTGCCGCGAAGCAGGCCATAATCCGGGATAAACCGGATGGCAAAGAGACACGCCCCAATGCCTTCCATCGCTAACATGGTGCGCAAAATAAAGCGAAGCATTCGGACGATGCCCCCCAGTTGGGGCGCGCCCATGGACTCTTGCAAGAAAAATCGGCTGGAAAGGCCGATTTTCCGTCCTGCAATCTGATTGAGTGCTACGGCCACGGTCACCACACCCATGCCGCCAATTTGGATGAGGAGCAAAATAATCGCCTGACCAAAGAGACTCCATCCCGTTGCAGTATCCACGGCAACGAGGCCGGTGACACAGGTGGAGGATGTAGCCGTAAAGAGCGCAGTCAAAAAAGACGCTCCCCCTGGGCCTGGGCTGGCAAAGGGGAGCATCAAGAGCAGCGTCCCCAACAGGATGATACCGGCAAAGCCCAACAGCACCGCATGGGCGGGCGTCAGGCGAAAGGGCAATTTCATGTCTATTCTACCTCCTATCTTTCCGCCGCACTGGGCAGCGGGGTAGCGCTTATCTATCTCACTATACTACCACAGGGTCTTGGGAATCAAGAACAAAAATAGCCAAGTGTCTTGCACATTCTGCATAAAGATGGCAGAATCCGTTCTTGTTTTCCCCATTTCAGTTGACAATCTGGAACCATTCCATTATCATAGTGTTTGTTCATCGGAGGTTTATGCAACCGTAATGCAGACCGGATAAGATGTCACACACAACTATTTCGGAGGGCAAGCGCAGCCGTATCTGGCGCTGCCAGGGTAAGAAATAGCCTGTTGTGCGGTTCATTCTTGTCTGGTTTTCCTTTTTGTCAAAAGGAGGTTTTTATGGATTACTTGACCAGCAGCACCAAGGCACTCTATCGCAAGTACCTCATCGCTTCCCTGGGGAGTGCTTTGGTCATCACCATCTACAGCTTTGTGGACACCATCGCCGTGGGACAGTCAGAAGGGCCAGCGGGCACGGCGGCTATGGCGGTCATCTCGCCCGTCTTTGGCATCCTGGTCTTTTTGGGCATTCTATTTGGCATCGGTGGCTCCGTCCTCATGAACAACGCCAAGGGTGAGGGAAACGAGGAGAAAGGGAACGCCTATTTCACCATGGCACTGCTGCTGATGATCGGATTTACCGTTTTCACTTGGATGCTGTTCGCCGTATGCTCGAACCCCATCCTCTGCTTTTTCGGCGCCAACGAAGGGTCGCTGCCTGTGGTCATGCGCTACGCCAAGTGGCTCATCCGGTTTTGGCCAGTGTTCCCCTTCTCCGTCTTTCTTGGTGCCTTTGTCCGCAATGACAACGCGCCTGGGTTGGTCATGGCGGGAGTCATCAGCGGCGGCTGCTTCAACGTCTTTGGAGACTGGTTCTTTGTCTTCCCCCTAGGTATGGGCATGGAGGGTGCCGCCATCGCCACCGTTTTAGGCACGACCCTGCAATGTCTCATCATTTGCAGTCACCTGTTCCGCAAGCGCTGCAGGCTAAAACTGGCCAAGCCATTCCGCATGGGGAAGGCCATTCGCAAAATTTTCGTCATCGGTATCGGTGCCAGCCTGCTGGATCTGGGCACGGTGGTTCTGTCCACCATCACAAACAACCAGATCCTGCGCTATGGCAATGCGGTGGAACTGGCCATTTACGGCGTCATGACCACCATTGCGGCACTGGTACAGGCTATGTACTGCGGTGTGGGACAGGCCATACAGCCGCTGGTGTCTGCCAATTTCGGCGCAAGGCAAGACGGACGGGTCAGGCAGTTTTTAAAGATGTCTGTGGTGACCGTGCTCCTCATGGGTGTCCTGTTCACGCTCCTTGCGGAATGTCTGCCTGTGCCCATTATGAAGCTGTTTATGGACGCCACGCCAGAGGTTTTGACC
>ERZ827490.3842-NODE-3842-length-12830-cov-3.958043_pt1 | contig 12830 bp, 10 predicted proteins | sample MGYA00519770_ERZ827490 | MGnify/ENA primary metagenome ERZ827490 (study PRJEB31778, sample SAMEA3449324) | human gut metagenome | biome: human gut; feature: human-associated habitat; material: faeces | place: United Kingdom | collected 2010/2012 ...
GCCCTCGGCGCACTGCTCGATGACGTCGCCCACCATGAAGGTCATGATGCCCTTGGACTGATAGTCCTTGACCACCTTCACGGCGTCCTCAGGATTCTCGGCCTTGCCCAGCACCACGGCCACGCCGGGGATGTCACCGGTGACCAGCGGCACGCCCAGAGAGCGGATGATGGGATCGGGCACGAAGCCGATGCCGGGAACCGTGGCTTCCTCATAGGCGTCCTTGGGCTCCACGAACTTCAGACCCTCGAGAATTTCAGCGCCTACAGCGGTAGCAAGACCGGCGTTCAGCGCCTGACCCAGATCCTCCTGGTTGGTGATCAGGCTTTTCAGTACGCCTACGCAGGCGGGCAGGTCGCCCAGTGTTTTCACCTTCACGCCGGTGGCGGCGTAAATGGTGGGAAAAAAATACGCGGTATCAGGGAATGCGATCTCCTTGTCTGCGCCGTATTTGGCGATCGCGTCGTTGACGGCACCTTCCGTCAGGCCGGCCACGGCGTTGGAACCACCATAGATCAGGTCGGTCAATACGCTCATAATGTTGTTCCTCCTCTATCAAAATTACAGAATCTGCAACACTTTCTCCCTCCGTCCCAAGGCGGAGCGAGATGCCGGGGATGCAACTTTTCCCGCCGCCGCATCGCGGCGGCGGGAAAAAAACAGGTTTTTTACTCGTCCAGATAGCTGTCGGAATACAGCACGTGGTTCTTGAAGATATCGCAGGACTTGATGGTCTCCATCAGCCGCAGGTCGTTGGGGTTGACGATGGCGGAGGTCAGACCCTGCATCATGGCCATGGCCACCAGCGTGGAGTCCAGAATGGGACGGACAGCCTTGGGAGCGCCGTTGGAGTTGTTGCTGAGGCCGCCGGTGGACTTCAGACCCTCGTCGGCGAACATCTTGATGGCGTTCAGCACGTCCATCTGCTTATCCTGCATGCCCTTGACCACCAGGAACAGGGGGTCGAACCACAGGTCGGAAGCGTCCATGCCCAGGCTCAGGCCGCGCTCCAGCATGTGGTGGCAGTGCATCATACGCTCCTCGTTGTCCTTGGCGATGCCGTCGGCGGAGCACAGGGCGATAACGATGGCGTCGTTGGCGGCGGCCAGATCGATGTTGGAGATACGGGAGCCGGCATCGGCGGAGTTGACAATGGGCTTGCCGTTGGTGCGGTTATAGACGTGGATACCGGCTTCGATGGCCTTCTTGTTGGCGGTATCGAGAGCCAGAGGCACGTTGTTGAAGTTCTCCTGCAGCAGCTTGACCGCCCAGGTCATCAGCTCGGGGCCGTTGGACTCGGCAGGGCCAATGTTCACGTCCAGATAGGTGGCGCCGGCCTTGATCTGCTCGGCGGCTTCAGGATGGGCTCGGGGTTCATGGTGTTCATAGCCTCGCGGATCACGGGGCTGATGCAGTGGATGCGCTCGCCGATGGTGACAAACTTGGGGGAGTTGGGATCACGCTGCTTGTAGGTCACGCCCATGTCCACCACGTCGATCTTGGGGATGGACATAGAGATCTTCTCGAAGTCCAGCGGCGCGTCCACGTCCACGGCCTTCTTCTCCTCGGCAGGCTTCTTGGAAGCGGCAACCGCCTCGGCAGCCTTGATGTACTCGCCGTCGCGCAGGTACTTCACCAGCTCCACGGCCTCGCGGGTGCCGACCACCACGTTCCAGTCAGGCAGCTTATCCTGAATGTCACCCTTCATCACGGCGGCCTTGCCGGGGATAATCAGGGTGCGGTTGTTGATCTTACCGGCGATATCGTACTCGTCGAAGAACTTCTTGATGGAGCCGGAGGAGAACTTACCGGCGGCCCACGCGGTCAGCACGGACATGCCGGACGCGTCGGTGATCAGCAGGTTGACGGGCACCTTGGAGCGCTCCAGCTCGCCGGACACCAGGAAGTAGGTCAGGGCGAAGTCCACGGTCAGGGCGCAGGGATCGTCGGGGGTCGCGCCGTTGATGGGATAGATGCCCGGCTCCACCTTCATGGGCTTCTGAGGATCGGTGAACACGTTCTGGCGCAGACCGTACAGCGGCAGCGCCTCGGCATAGCGCATGGTCTCCATGACCACGATGGAGCCGTACTTCATGGTGAACAGGGCCGCCAGCGCGGTCTCCATGTGCACGTCGCCGTGGCACAGCTTGGCCAGATTGACCAGAGAGGGATAACCGAAGGTGCGGTCGCCGTCCTTCAGGGCGGTGCGGCGCACCAGCACGGCGTTGGCGAAGGTTTCCTTGATGGTGGCGCCGGTCACGTCGATGACCAGATTCTTGTTCTCCAGCTTCTCCAGCGCGGCCACGGTGTCGTGGATCTCGGCCAGATCGGCGCCCTTGACGCCCAGCACCACACCGGCCTCCACGGCCAGGGCGCTCATGGCCTCGTAGTTGTCCTTATTGGCGCCGTTCAGCACAGGCTTGGTGTCGCCGATGGCGGCCAGCGCCAGCTTGGCGTTGTCCACGCTGTCGGTGTCGATGATGACGGCACGCTCGGTAGCGGCAGCCTTCTTGCACAGGTCGGCCAGACGTGCGCCGTCGCCGCCGTCGTGAACCAGCAGGAACTCCACATACTCACGCTCGCCGATACGCTCGTAATCCACGGCCTTCATCTCGGCCAGCTTGGCGTCCACAGCGGCGTCGTCCATGCAGGTGCACAGAGACACGGCAAAGCGGTTGCGGTTGACGAAGGTCTTTTCATGACGCATCATGACGGTCTCGCCGCCCAGCTTCATGCCGCCCACCTCGATGGCCTTCATGGGGGGCGCGGTAGCCTCGCTCAGCAGGGCGATGGCCTCGTCGGACATATAGGGGCACTTCTCGATGGGCAGCGCGCCCTGCGCCACCTTCATACAGAATGCCATACAAGTGGGAACGCCGCACTCCTTGCAGTTCTTCTTGGGAGACAGCTTGAAAATATCTAAACCTTTAACAGCCATTGTTCGCTTCCTCCTTTCCGCGTCAGACCAACTCGCCGATCATGGCGGCGATGGTACGGATGGCTTCGGGGTGGCGCATGATCACAGCGTCGGAACCGCTGGCCAGCACGGCGGCGGCGGTCACGATCTCCATCTCAATGCCGCGCTCCTCCTGAGAGCCCCACTCGGGCATATCGGCCTCAGGCATGATCGCTTCCTTCACGCCCCAAGTGTCGGCGGACACGGGGGTGATGATGGGCATCTGCAGCATGGCGTCGGACTGGCTCAGGGCGGCGTCCTTCACGCGATCCAGCGTGGAGGCCACATACTCGAAGCCGTAACCGGCGGCAGCGGAGCCGATGTTCATCACGATGGACTGGGCGCTGACGCCCAGCTGGGTCATGACGGTGTTCAGCTGCTTGGCCAGGTTGATGTCCACGGCGGACTCCGCGCCCACCTTCTGGCCGTAGGCCAGACCTGCACCAGCGCCAATGGCTTTGTAGTTCTCGTCGCGGGCGGACAGCACCAGAATATTCTTGCCTGCCAGCGCCTCGGCGATCTTGTTGAACAGCTCGGTATCCTTCTCGATATTCTTGCAGCCCATCACCACCAACGGCATGTCGGTAGCGTCGGCCACGGACTTGGCCAGCTCCACGCACTCGTCAACGGACTTGTTCTCGCCGTTGGGATCCGCGCCCTCCAGATGCAGGCAAATGAAGGAAGCGCCCTCCATGGCAGAGGCCCGCTTGGCCATGTCGGCCACGGTAGCGCAGCCCTCATAGAACTTCTGCTCTCCGGGCATGGTGCACATGGCCATACCGGCGTCGGTCAGCTCCACGCCGATCTTGGGCGCGTTGGTGATCTCGCCGTCAAACGTGTGGAATGCCAGCACGTTCTGGCCGCCGATGGTGACGGCCTTGTCGCCTACACCCAGCACCACTTCGTTGATGTGGGCGTTGTAGGTATGCTTTTTGGGTACGAAAGACATCTTGACAAATCCCCCTTGTAGATGTTGTTTAAAGTTTCAGCTCCTTGATGATCCCGGCCAGCGCCTTTTTCACGGGCGCGTCGTCGGGCACCTGGGAACTAGGTCTTCCCTCGCAGTCATAAGCGTAAACCGTTTCGTCCTGGGGCAGTACGCCAGCCAGCTCCAGGTGGTATTTTTCGATCTCCTCCGCCACGCCGGGATTCAGCTCGCCGTTGGGCGCGCGGTTGACGATCAGCTTCATGGTGCCGGGCTTCAGCTCCAGCTCGCGGATCATCTCGGCCAGACGGCCCGCCGCCTGAATGCCCCGCCGGGAGCAGTCGGAGATCAGCAGCATGGTATCCACATGAGGCAGGGTGCCGCGGCTGATATGCTCCAGTCCGGCCTCGTTGTCGATGACCATATACTTGTAGTTGCCCACGTACTTGTCGATCTGCGTCTTCAGTACGCCGTTGACAAAGCAGTAGCAGCCCTTGCCCTGTGTGCGGCCCATGACCAGCATGTCATAGTCGTCCTCCTCCACCAGCGCGGAGCTGAACTTCATTTCGGCGTAATCCGCCTTTGTCATGCTGGGCGGCACGGTGCCGTTTTTCTCCGCCTGGGCCATCTCCTCGCGAATGTCGCCCAGCGTGGTCTCCACTTCCACGCCCAGCACTTCATTCAGGTTGGAGTTGGCGTCGGCGTCCACGACCAGCAGCGGGCCCTTTCCCGCCTTGCACAGATAGTCGATCAGCATGCCGCAGGTGGTCGTCTTGCCGACGCCGCCTTTGCCCGCCACTGCAATGATATGTGTTTTTCCCATAGTTTCGATCCATCCTTTGCGGGGCCTGCGGGGCATGTCGCTCTCCGCAGGCCATAGGGGTTACATGTAATGCTCCGGCCGACCGGCAGTCTCTGCGATACAGGCCATACCGGTCTTTGCTGGAAGTACCTTGAAGGAGCACACAGCTTTTGCTGAACGCACCCTTCACACGCTCAATAGATTCCCTCCTTAGCATCCAATTTATCATGATCCCGGTCAGGGATGTAGATACAAATTCAAGCTGGCGAAAAGTCTTACGACTTTTCTGCCAAAAGATTTGCGGCCGGCTGCGCGCGTCCTTCGGACACACTGGCGGCCGAGAAGTATTTTTCTGACGCGCATGTCGTCAGAAAAATGATTTGATTCTTTCGCGCCTGCGAGCGCGAATTCTGCGAAGCTTTCACAGCTCCGTGAACAAAAACTTCTGATACATGCCCGCGCTCTCCACAAACACGGTCATCTCGCCGGGGCGGCCCTCCTCAGCGGTGAGGTGTACCTCGCCGCCCTTGATCTCCCGCCGGACCCATTCCACAGGGTCGTCGGTGTCCACCTCGAAGAACAGCACGTCCCGCATCTGGTTGCGCTCACAGCTGTTGGCGATCTCCCGCACCACTTCATACCGCTTCATGGATATCTCCTAAAAAAGGAAAACGGCCCCCTTGTGTGCCAGAAAACGTTGTTCGCCTTTCTCACCACAGGGCCGTGCGCTTTGCGCATTTGCCGGGGCGGTAACGGCGCTTTTCACCGCTCTCCTTTTCCCCTTGTTATTTTTTCTACAATTAGAAATTATACTTGAAACCATGCGTTTTTGTCAACCTTTATTTCGTGCAAATCCCACAAAACAACCATTTCGTTTTGCGCGTTTCACAGTTCGTTTACACGCTGTTGTTAAAATAGCCGTATCGTTATGTGAATTTTTTGACAATTTGACGAAAAATAAAAATTTCCGATTTTTGCCTTGTATTTTGCCGCCGTCCCTAGTATGATACAGGCAGTGTGCACAGACCGGAACTCTTCTCCTTCTGTGAACACATCCCTTGCTGCAAGAGTAGAAGTGGCGCGTTAAGTGCCGGTCGGATGGGAGGTTGCCGCCGGACGAAGGAGCTTGCTCCGCGATGCCATCTTCGCATCCGCTGTTGCAGAGTACGGTACGCCGTGCGCGGAACAATCGCATACCCTTTCCCCAACCTCCTCCCACATTTTTGTTAGGAGGCCTTTTTTATGTCCAAAAATCCCGAAAAGTCCGGATGGAGCGTGCGCTCCATCGCCATCTGCGCGCTGCTGACGGCGCTGAGCGTCATTCTGGCCCGTCTGCTGATCCCCATGCCCAACGAGACCACCCGCTTCTCCATCGAGGCCGTGCCCATCTTCATCGCAGGCATGCTGTTCGGCCCGCTGCCCGGCGCGTTCACCGGCTTCGCCGCCGACTTCATCGGCTGCCTGTTCACCCCCTACGGCTACAATCCCATCTTCTGCGTGCCGCCCATTCTGTACGGCCTGTGCGCCGGACTGTTTCGCCCGTGGCTGACCCAGAAGATCTCTCCGCTGCGCATCGCCGCGGCGTTTCTCCCGGCCATCGTGCTGGGCTCCATTCTCTATCAGAGCGGCTCGCTGGCCCTGATCTACGGCGGCGACAGCAAGCTGGCCTTTTTCGTGACCAAGCTGGCCACCCGCAGCGTGCAGTTCGCCGTCACCGGCGTGCTGGATGTGCTGCTGGTGTGGGCGCTGTGCCGCTCCCGCGTATTCACCGCCGCCGGCGTGTGGCCTACCGCCGCCCAACCGGCGCAGAAAGGAGTGTCAGGACAATGACACTGGACGAAGCCTTACATTACATCCACGCCGTCTGCTGGAAGGGCAGCATCCCCGGTCTGGAGCGCATCAGCGCCCTGCTGGACAAGATGGGTCATCCGGAGCGGACGCTGAAATTTGTTCACGTCACCGGCACCAACGGCAAGGGCTCCACCTGCGCCATGGTGGCCTCGGTGCTGCGGCAGGCGGGCTATCGCACCGGCCTGTACACCTCGCCCTACATCGTCCGCTTCAACGAGCGGATGCAGATCAACGGCGAGCAGATCCCCGACGACGAGCTGTGCGCCATCACCGAGGAGATCAAGCCGCTGGCCGACAGCATTTTCGAGCAGCCCACCGAGTTTGAGATGGTCACGGCCATTGCCTTCGCGTGGTTTGCCCGCCGCCAGTGCGACATCGTGGTGTGCGAGGTGGGCATGGGCGGCGAGTTCGACGCCACCAACGTCATCGGCGCTCCCGAGGCTGCCGTGCTGTGCAACATCGGCCTTGACCACACGGAGGTGCTGGGCGACACACTGGAGAAGATCGCCGCCACCAAGAGCGGCATCATCAAGCCCGGCTGCGACGCGGTGCTGTACCGCTCCACAGACGGCGTGGAAGCCGTGGTGGAGCAGCGCTGCCGCGAGGTGGGCGCAGCGCTCCACAAGGTGGACTTTACCCAGCTGCACCTGCGGCAGCATTCGCTGGAGGGGCAGGTCTTCGACTTCGGCGGCAGGGAAAATCTCCATCTCCCCCTGCTGGGCAAGCATCAGCTCCACAATGCCGCCGTGGCGCTGACCACGCTGGACGTGCTGCAAAAGCGGAGCTGGAACATCACCGAGGACGATATCCGTCAGGGACTGTCCCGCGTCATGTGGCCCGGCCGGTTCCAGATCATCCGCCGCGACCCGCTGTTCCTCATTGACGGCGGCCACAATCCCCAGTGTATTCAGGCGCTGGCCCAAAATATCGCGGATTATTTGCCGAACCGTCCCCTGACGGTGCTGACCGGTGTATTGAGCGACAAGGATTACCACTGCATGTACCGCAGTGTGGCGAATCACGCGGTGGAGTTCATCACTGTCACCCCGGACAATCCCCGTGCCCTGACGGCGCAGGAGCTGGCGAAATATCTGGTCAGCTTCGGCAAGCCCGTCACCCCCTGCGACACGGTGGCGGACGGCGTCCGCCTTGCCATCGACCACGCGGGTAAGGACGGTACTGTGCTGTGCTACGGCTCCCTGTACCTGCTGGGCGACGTGATCAACGCAGTTGAAGAAACCAAGTGACCCCAAAGCGGCAGGCTCTCCTGCCGCTTTGGTTTATTTGAACGGCGGTAAGTACCGCTCTGGCGCTGTGCGTAGGGGAGGGGTTCTACCCCGCCCGTCGCCTATTTGAGCTGCTTAATTTACTGAGCGGAAGGGGTAGAACCCCTCCCCTACGAAGTATCACAAATACCCCCGTCAAAGGAGACCGCCATGTTTGCTGACTTACACATCCACATGCTGCTGTCCGGCAGCGACTGGAAGGCCGCCATCGCCGGACACCAGCCCCATCCGGACGATACTTTGATCAAAGAACGTCTTTCCGCCTATGAATCTGCCGGAATTTCGTATCTCCGGGATGGCGGCGACCGGTTCGGGGTCTGCCTGCGGGCTAAGGAATTGGCCCCGGAATACGGCATCATCTACCGTACCCCAGCGTTTCCCATCTACAAAAAAGGCCACTACGGCAGCTTCATTGGCCGGGGATGGTCGGATTTCGCGGAATACCGCGCATTATTGGCGGAAGCGCAGGCAAGAGGGGCGGATTTCATCAAGCTGATGGTCTCCGGCCTGATGGATTTCTCCGCCTACGGCGTGCTGACGGAGGAGCCGCTGACCGGTGCGGAGATGCATGATCTCATTGCCGCCGCCCACGATCTGGGCTTTGCCGTTATGGCCCACTGCAACGGGGCGGAAGCAGTGAAAAACGCAGTGTTAGCGGGCGTCGACAGCATTGAACACGGGGCGTATCTGGACGACGAAGCCTGCCATATTCTGGCAGAAAGCGATACCGTCTGGGTACCGACTCTCTCCACCATCGGCAACCTGATCGGCAGTGGGCGGTTTCCGGACGATGTAGCGGAACGTATCCTCCGGTCGGCCCAGGAGAATATCCGAAAAGTCGCTAACTTGGGCGGTCATATCGGCTTGGGATGTGACGCCGGGGCGTTTCGGGTGCCCCATGTGGAGGGCACATTCAGCGAAGAAAAGTGGCTGCGGGAAACGCTGGGCGACAAGACTGACGCCATACTGTCCGCCGCAGAAGGACAAATCCAGACGAAATTCTGATTCTTATTGGTACATTAACGGCCTTTATGGGTACATAAAAGGGCATTATCGGTACATGAAAAAAGCGGTATTCGAGCAAAGCCCGAATACCGCTTTTTTGATTTGGAACGATTTCCTTACATGAGGGGCTCCATCTCCAGAACGGGATGGCCCACTTCGGTCAGGAAGCCATACAGCTCCTCCATGTCGGTGGTGACGGTCTCGTCAGCGATCATGCTGGTGAAGTTGTCAATGCCGTACAGCTCCTTGGCGGTGGCGTTGATGCGATCCGCCATCTGATCCTTCAGCTCCTTGGGCAGCCAGACGATGCGGCCCATGCCGCCCTCGGCAGCCAGGAACTTCTTGGAGGCGATGAACTGCTTGCCGTGGCCCATGAAGCCGGGGGTCTGCACGCCGCCGCCGGTCATGGACGCCATCTCGGAGAAGCTCATGCCCAGAGGGGTCATGCCCACATGCTCACGGTTGGTGATGACCACGCCGTTGGACATGGGCTCGATGCCGCAGATGCACTCGAAGCAGCCGCAGGAGGTCATGGGATCCTCCAGGATGGAGTATAGGGTCACGCGCTCCAGCGCGCCGTGAGAATACTTGCTGACGGCCTCGTTAACGTCCTCGTAGGCGCCCAGACGCTCGTCCAGGCAGCGATCCTTGGGAACGATCTGGCAGGGGCCGTTGGGGTCCAGCTCATTGGTGGCCTTGGCGTCCAGCCAGGACACGGCGCCGCACAGGCCCAGACGCTCGGGCGTGACGATGCAGACGTGGCTGGGGGAGAAGGCCTGGCACAGAATGCAGGTGTAGAACTTATCCACGGACTCGTCGGTCATGGACTTCAGGCGGGCGTCACGGGCGACGAACGCCTCGTTGGCCTTGGCGCGGATCTCCTTGCAGCCCTCGGGACGGGTGCAGATGCGAACCTGGCACTTATCCACCACGGTCTCGTACTCGCCCTTGACCTTGGCATACAGCACCTCGCCCAGATGACGGGCGCGGAAGCCGGCCTCGAAAGCGGACTTGGACACGCGGACGCGGATCATGTCGCGCTGGCCGGTATGCATGACGCCCTCGATGCAGTTGAGGAAGTTGTGGAACTTACGCTCGACAACCGGCTCGAAGTCGGTCTGCCAGGACTTGCCGGCCACCTCCAGCGTGATGGTCAGGCAGATCTTGGAGCCGGGCTCGAACTCGTCGAAGTCGGGGCCGTCCAGAATGATGGCGTGATCCTCGATATTCTGGGCTTCTTCGGTGCGGCAGAACTCGCAGCAGTCCACGCGGGAGCCGTCGATCTCGATCTGGGTGTCGTTCTTGCGGATGATCTCGCCCTCGAAGGCGTTGGAGAAGGCCACGGGAATGTCGATATTGGTGACCTTGATCTTGATATCGCGAGCCTCCAGAGAGGTCTCGATCCAGTCCTGGGTATTCTCGTTGATAATCAGGGACTTGGGAACGGCCCACATGTCATCGGTATCGTTGGTGATAACAGGGAAGCCCAGCTGGATGGCGCCGGCGCCGCAGGCCACGGTGATATCGGGCACGGGAGCGTAGGCGTTGACGAACGCGAAAATGCGGTGGAAGGAGTAGTCGATATGGCCGTCATAATCGCCGGGCTGGACAGCGCCGAAGATGAAGGCGGCGCGGACAACCAGAGAGATGATGTGGCCCACGGACCAGATATCCTCGCCCACAGGGACGACGCGGACGTCGAAGTTCATGGTCATGCCGCACTCGATCAGCTGGTCAATGATGCCGCCGATCAGGAACACGAAGATACCGCGGGACTGGTAGCCCTTGACGGTTTCCAGCGCTTCCTCCTTGGTGGGAGCGGGGCCGATCATGACCACGAAGCCGGGGATATCGCGGGTGACCAGAGGCACGCCCAGGGTACGCACCTCGGCATCGGTGAAGTGGCCGTGGTAGTTGGTGCCGGCATAGGGATCGGGGTTGCGGGCATACTTGCAGGCCTCGATCATCTCGGCGGCGATGGCGGTGCCAACGCCGGAGGTGAAGATGTCCTTGGTCTTATACTCGCGGGTCATCATGGCCTTCACGTCGGCCAGGGTGTCGCGCAGCTCGCCCAAGGTGGTGACTTTCTTGCCCAGATAGGCGTAAATGCAGGACAGGTAGTAGGCCGTGTCCGGCATCTTCATGGGAGCGGACTCGCCCAGCTCGGCAACGACGGCGTTGATCTCTGCCTCCGCCTTGGCAAACATCTCGTCGGAGCCTCTGAATACTCTGTCAAATAATCCCATTGATCTATTTCATCCTTTCAAAAATTCAAGTCTCGTCGATGCGCGCCTTGATGGCCCGGATCTCCTCCACGGCCCTGGGGCTGACATCGTAAGGGGAAAGGCCGCGCCGGTCGGCGTCGATAACCTCGGCGTCGTAGCTGATAAAGCCCAGCAGATTCTCCTCGGGGATGCGGGAGCGGACGAATTCACGATCCGCGTCGTCCCGGATCTTGTTGGCCACCACGTCCACCTTGGTGACGCCAAGGTCGGCGGCCAGCTGCTTCACCTTTTCATAGGTCTGCACGCTTCTTGCGCCCGGCTCGATGACCACGATGAAGCGATCCATGCACCCGGCGGTGCCGCGGCCCAGATGCTCCAGACCTGCCTCCATGTCCATGATGACCACGTCGTCCTTGCGGAACACCAGCGCGGAGAGAATGGACTTGAGCATCACATGCTCGGGGCAGACGCAGCCGCCGCCGCCGGTCTCCACCGTGCCCATCACCAGCAGCTTGACGCCGTTGATATCACGGGCGAACTTATCGGGGATATCGCTGACCTGCGGGTTCAGCTTGAAGAATTTATTGGTGTAGGTGGCGCCGGTGCGCTCCTCTACCAGCTGACGCATTTTGGAAATGGGGGTGATGGAATTGACCTCCTCCTCCGTCAGACCCAGCGCCAATCCCAGATTGGCGTCAGGATCCACGTCGGCGGCCAGCACGGTACGGCCCTCGTCAGCGTACAGGCGGGCCAGCGTGGAGGAGAGCGTCGTTTTGCCTACGCCGCCCTTTCCGGTAATGGCTACTTTCATTGGTTCGACCTTTCCTCAGTCAAGATACAGCTCTTACTTAGATGCCCAGCGCGGCGCGCTTGGCCTCGATACCGGCGATCATCTTGTCGCCCAGGCTCTCGATATCGGTGTCCACGATGAAGCGGGCTTCCACCCAGTCCTTCACGCCGTGCTCACCCTGCAGCAGCTCCACCACCTCGCTGGAGCCCTTGGTGTAGGGATCCACGCCCAGATAGGTGTCGATACCGGTGGCGACCACGTAGTTGCCGATGGAGACGGCCTTCTCGCTCATCCACTCGGGTGCGCAGCCGCACAGGGGGATCTGGGAGATGTTGATGCCCCAATCCTTGGCGATATCGGAGGCCAGCAGCATCATGCGGGAGATATCCACGCAGGAGCCCATGTGCAGCACAGGGGGAATGCCCACCAGCTCGCACACGCGCTTGAGGCCCTCGCCGCAGTATTCCTTGGCGTCAGGATCCATCAGGCCGGCCTTGGCGGCAGCCTGAGCGGAGCAGCCGGACAGAATGACGATGATATCGTTCTTCAGCAGCTTCTTCATCAGCTCGATATGCGCGGTGTCGGGACGGACCTTGGGGTTATTGCAGCCCACCATGGCCACGGCGCCCCGCAGCACGCCGGCCTTCACGCAGTCGATCAGGGGCTTGGTGGTGCCGTAAGTATCCACGTGGGAGTTGCACACGCCGTCCAGCTCCTTCTTGATGGCTTCCAGAGAGTAGCCAACGCGGGCCTTGGTCTTCAGCTCGGGGATGTTGACCAGCTCGGGACGACGGTTCTTGAAGTTTTCGATAGCGGTCTTGACGATATTCTTGGCGTTCTCACCGGCGCTCTCGGCATGGAACTCGATGAAATCAGAGTCGGGAATGCGGGCGATGGGAGAGGTGGTGATGAACTTGGTGTGGAAGCACTTGCTCAGGGGGCCCAGAGCGGGGAAGATGCACTGCACGTCCACCACGATGGCCTCGCAGG
>ERZ827490.3848-NODE-3848-length-12790-cov-4.490459_pt1 | contig 12790 bp, 10 predicted proteins | sample MGYA00519770_ERZ827490 | MGnify/ENA primary metagenome ERZ827490 (study PRJEB31778, sample SAMEA3449324) | human gut metagenome | biome: human gut; feature: human-associated habitat; material: faeces | place: United Kingdom | collected 2010/2012 ...
GGATTCTGGGGATTTTCAAAGAAATCCTTTGGATTGTTCTGCTCTGCGATATTTCCGCCATCCATAAAAAGGACTCTGGTAGCTACTTCACGGGCAAATCCCATCTCATGAGTAACAACAACCATTGTCATTCCCTCTTTTGCCAGATCTTTCATCAGTTCAAGTACTTCTCCTACCATTTCCGGGTCAAGTGCTGAAGTCGGCTCATCAAAAAGAATCACGTCAGGATTCATAGCCATGGAACGGATAATCGCGACACGCTGTTTCTGTCCACCGGAAAGTGTAGACGGATACACATCCGCTTTGTCTTCCAGGCCGATTCTCTTCAAAAGAGCCATTGCCTGCTCTTTTACTTCTTTCTTAATCTGATCCTTTGTCTCAGTGATTGGAATTAACTCTTCCTTCTTGTCACTTCCACGGAACATATTTTTAAATTTGATCATACGATTCTTCTTCTTTGCCTTATCAATGTCCTTACATCTTAGATATGCAGGTGCCATCATGACATTCTGAAGAACCGTTTTATTATTATAAAGATTAAAATGCTGGAAAACCATTCCCATATGACGGCGGTGTACATTAATATCAACCTTCATATCTGCGATATCAACACCATTGAAAATAATACTTCCGCCTGTCGGGTCTTCCATACAGTTCAGGCATCGCAGAAATGTACTTTTACCGGAGCCGGATGGTCCGAGCACCGCAACGATATCGCCTTTATTGATCGTAACATTGATTCCCTTCAGAATCTCTTTGTCCCCAAAGCTTTTTTGCAGATTAATTACGTCTATCACTCTTCTTCAGGCTCCTTTCTAATAATTTAACAAGTAATGTGATCACAAGCACAAGTGCAATGTAAATCAACGCCATAACAAGATATGGCACCATGAATTCGTAGCTGTTACTTCCGATAAAGTTGAAGGCAACATAAAGATCTGCTGCACCGACAAAACTTACTACTGAAGTTTCCTTAATCAAGGAAATAAACTCATTTCCAAGTGTTGGAAGAATATTCTTAACCGCCTGCGGAATCACAATCTTCATCATACTTGTTCCAAAGCTGAGTCCAACCGCTCTTCCGGCTTCCATCTGTCCCTGGTCAACAGACTGAATTCCACTTCGCATAATTTCAGAAATGTATGCACCACTATTCAAACCAAATACAACCATAGAAACCTGCACTCCGGTAATCTTTACTCCAAAGATCGGAAGGAGTACATAGTAAAAAATAAGGAGCTGAACTACGATAGGAGTTCCTCTGAATAATGCAACGTAAAAGCTGCAAATATGATTCAATACTCTCGGAAGAGTTTTATATTTCGGAATCACACGGACTGTAGCGATCAAAGTACCGATCACAATACCGATAATCAGACCGCAGATTGCGATCAGCAAAGTATTGTGCAGTCCCTGAACTACTTTCACATAGCCATTCTGATTCAGAAATATATCAATAAATTTGTCTACTTTCTGACTAAAATTCCCCATTTGTTTCCTTTCTCCAAAAAGAGGAAAATGCATGCATCATCTTCTGCCTGTATTTCCCTCGTTAATAAATTCTGTTATTTTACTGCCTGTAAATTCTTAGTAAATACTCTTACTGAACTGCGTTGATTGCTTCTGTGATTGCTGACGCCGGTGCTGCATCAATGATCACATACTGAATATTTCCATTGAGCATATCCTGTACTGCAAGTGATCCGCTCTTGTATGTCACACATTTTGCCGGAAGTCCCGGGAAGTCCCAATCTTCGCTTCCTTCAACATAGTACTGACCTGTTGTTCCCTGCTGAACACCGATCTGGTCAGATGATTTTGTCTCAGCAAGCTTAGCTGCAACGTCATCTGCTGTCTTGCAGTCGTCGAATGTTGTAACGTTGCTTGGAACGATTAGACGCTGAGATGCTGAGTAGTAAGAATCTGTAAATGTAACATATCCTTCTCTCTCTTCATTAATTGTAAGTCCTGCCATAGCGATATCACATTTCTGCTGACTTACTGACAGACAAACCGCATCGAAATCCATGTTCTGGATTACAAGCTCTTTACCAAGTTCATCCGCAAGAAGCTGTGCGATCTCCATGTCGATTCCGTAATAATCATCACCTTTTGTATACTCGAATGGCTCGAATGCTGCATTTGTAGCTACAACCAACTGATCCTTAGATGTATCAAGTGTTGCTGATTTTACTGCTTCCGGCTCTCCGTCTGAGAAATACTTTTTGCAGATCTCATCAAGTGTTCCATCTGATTTAATCTTTGCAATGAATTCATTTGTCTTCTCAAGAAGCTCCGGCTGATTCTTGTCCACACCAAATGCATATTCTTCATTTGTAAGGTCAATATCGATTACCTTTGCTGTTACTGTTTCGTTCTTACTACCACAACCTGCCAGCATGCTGACTGCTAATGCTGCAGTAAGAAATACTGATAAAAACTTCTTCATATTAAGCCCCTCCTGTTTTATCTTGTTTTGCATAAAAATTCATAACATGTTTATAATTATAACATGCTTTTTATAAAATGCAAGAGGTAATTATGCACTATTTCTTGCACAAATACAAAATTTTACTGTTCACAATACACTGTGAACAGTAAAGAAAAGCTATAATATGCATATTATTTGAATAAAGCCTGAATACCAAAGAATAAAAATACAATAATACCAAGTACGATTCTGTAATATCCAAATGCTTTGAAGTCATGGTTCTTGATATATTTCATCAGGAACTTGATCGCTATAACAGATACTGCAAAGGATACGATCATTCCAAGAAGAAGCAGGAATACCTGCATTGGGGTAAATGCCAGACCGAACTTAAACAACTTCAGTGCACTTGCTCCAAACATAACCGGAATTGCAAGGAAAAATGTAAACTCTGCTGCAACACTTCTTGAAACCCCAAGTGCCAGTGCTCCGACAATCGTTGCGCCGGATCTGGACGTCCCAGGGATCATCGCCATCATCTGGAAAACTCCGATCAGAAGAACTGTCTTCACAGAAAGCTGAGAGATTCTTTTTACTTTCGGTTCTCTTGTCTCATTACGTTTTTCAATTACAATGAATAAAATACCATAAACAATCAACATCAATGCAACAACATATGCATTACTCAGTTTTGATTCAATCAGATTGTTCAGCAACACTCCTCCGATCAGTGCCGGAATTGTTCCGATCACTACTTTAATCCATAACTGAATTGTCATCTTCTTCTGCTTTTCCGTCTTCGTCGGTGAGAACGGATTTAACTTATGAAAATAAATTACTACAACTGCCAGGATTGATCCAAACTGAATCACCACATTGAACATATTCGTAAATGCCTCGCTCTGCTTCAGTTGGATCAGCTGCTCTACCAGAATCAGATGACCTGTACTACTGATTGGAAGCCACTCTGTGATTCCCTGCACAATTCCTAAAATGATAACCTTTAATACCTCTAACATAATTCCCCTCCTCGTTTCAGAACAAACTTCTCGATGGCCTTTGCAACCCCCTCATCATTGTTGCTCTCCGTAATATAATCAGCTACAGCTTTGACCTTTTCTTCGGCATTCGCCATGGCAACCCCAAATCCAACTTCCTTGAGCATTGCGATATCATTATCGCCATCCCCACACGCCATGATCTCTTCCCGCCTGATTCCAAGCATCTTGCCAAGATTCACAAGTCCGGTTCCTTTATTCACACCAACTGCATTGATTTCTATATTATATTGAAGAGAGCCAACCAGTTCAAAGACGCCTTCTCGCTCCAGCTCTTTCCATGCCTCTTCTCTCTCTTCCATATCTGCAAACAACATCTGTACTTTATCAAGATTCCCTTCTTTTTCATCCAGCAGATCTTCCAGTCTGTCTACCGCTATTCGTGTTCTCAGAAAATAATCCCACATGTTCGGATTCTTATGATACTTTCTCACTTGCGCGATCTCATCTTTTTGAGCATATCCCTGCCCATCAAAATAAACTTCCAACAGAGTATCATATTTTCTTCCGATTGCAATTGCTTTTTTTGCTACTTCTTTGGATAACAGATGTTCTTCCAGTACCTTTCCGGTTCTCGTCTCGATAATCCTTGCCCCATTCGCAGTCAGTGCATAATCCATCCCCGGAAGCTCACGTAATTCTTCCGGAACTCCTGTCCATGGTCTTCCGGTTGCAACAAGAACAACTGTACCATTCTTCAGCGCCTCTTTGATCACATTCTTCGTATAAGGAAGAAGTTCTTTCTTATCTGTAAGAAGTGTTCCATCGAGATCTAATCCAACAATCTTAATTTCCTTTTTTTCCATACTTTTTTCCTTATCTTCTGTATTTTCTATCCGTCAATTGTTACAAAAAGCAACATCTTTTTAATCTTTTCGTAAAACAATCATAAAATATTCCGTGCCAATTTGATTAATTCTCTGTTTTATAGTATAATAGGTTTTCGACAACTATGCAATGTCATTTAAAGAAAGGATATTGAGATTATGGCATTTTACAAAAAAAGCAAGTTACATACGGGCACTGCGCTCATTTGTTCCCTTGCAATTGTATTTTCTGCACTTCCAGTCTATGCTACAGACACGATAGACAATCTGCAAAACCAGACCTCTGCCCTTGAGAACGAATTAAAAGGCATCAACCAGGATATCCTCACCTTGAGCGAGAAGATATCTGATACTGAAATGCAGGTTGAGATCCTCAACAGTGATATAGACAAAACACAGGATGATCTTGAGAAAGCGCAGAAAAATGAAGATCAGCAGTATGAAGATATGAAAAGCCGTATCAAATATATGTACGAGCACGGAAGTGCTACAATGCTCGAGATGCTTTTCTCAGCAGAAAATATGTCAGATTTTCTAAACAAAGCTGATTTTATTGAAAATTTAAGTAACTACGACCGCAAAGCTCTGAACAATCTGAAAGATGTTCACCAGCAGATTGCCGATCAGAAAGCAGACCTGGAAGCACAGCAGGCTTCCATGAAAGATTTACAGAACCAATTGCAGACACAGCAGACACAATTACAGGCAAAAGCTGCTGCAACTTCTACTAATTTGAATGAGGTGAATGCAAAACTACAGAAAGCCAAAGAAGAAGAGGCAGCTCGTCAGGCAGAAGAAGCCAGGAAACAGGCGGAAGCTGCTGCGAAAGCTGAAGCTGCTGCAAAAGCTGAGGCTGCTGCCAGCACGAACAAAACGAATACTTCCAGTTCCTCTGGGAACTCCGGTAATTCAGGTTCCTCATCCTCCGGAAGTTCAAGTTCTTCTGGTGGCTCCAATAGTTCCGGATCTGCCATTGCGTCTGATGACCTTACACTTCTTGCAGCAATTCTGCAATGTGAGGCCCACTATGATTACGATTCTATGCTTGCAGTTGCTACAGTCATTATGAATCGTGTATATAGCAGCCGCTTTCCGAATTCTATTCATGATGTCATCTATGCCAAAGGACAGTTTGCTCCTGTATGGACAGGTTCCTTAGACCGTGTATTAAAGCAAGGTCCACGAAGTCTTTCTATCCAGGTTGCACAGGATGCGATCAACGGAGCTCGTCTTGCCTCTGTAGCCGACTGTTATTACTTCCTGTACGCACCATCGACAACCAGAACCGGTGTTGTAATTGGCGATAACGTTTTCTTTACGAGTTGGTAAATAATAAAAAGACTAAGAAGCACCGGAAGATTTCATTTTGATCTTCCAGTGCTTCTTTTTTTAGAAACAACTCTATTTTCTACTGATAATCAACAACATCAATCCATCTCATCAGAAAATCTTTTTCAAGTTCATTTTCTTTAGATAACTGTGCTGCTGCCACAATCGGAAGCCACTGCTGTACATACTGCATTGCTGTATCGCTCTTCTTGCAGAACAATTTCAGATAGAGATCTGCTACTTTCTGATCTTTCAGTGCGAAAAGCAAATATGTCATTGCTGCATCTGCACTTGCATTTCCCTGTGTTGCATGAGCCCAGTCAACTACAGTCATCTTTCCATTCTTTCCTACGATCACATTACTCGGATTAAAGTCTCCGTGACATACTTTATTATGCTTTGGCATACTCTCAAGTCTTGTCAGAAGTTCATAACGTGTAGTCGCATCAAGATCTTTCAATCCATTGATCTGACGAGCTAATTTATCTTTCATTCCTTTCAGAAGCGGTGATTTCTTACTCTGAACCTGTAACTGGAGATCAACAAAGTCTTCCATATATTTTTCCAGATTCTTCATATCAGATTCCATCATGTCCTCAAGTGTCTTACCTGTTTTGTACTCAATAGCAATTGCCCACTTTCCATCAATCTGAGTTACTTCTTTTACCTTTGGAATGTCCAAACCTGTCTCTTCTACTCTTGCAGTATTCAGAGCCTCATTAAATACATCTGACTTCGGATGTCCTTCATTAAAAACCTTCACAATGTAGTCATCACATTTGTAAACTGATTTGTAAGCACGTTTCACGATGAGATTTTTTTCTTCTAACTTCATAATATAGACCTCCTTATATCTTGAACGCTCCTTCTTGTCTGCTCTTATTTTATCTCAGCTCTGCGGGGCTGTTCCTTTTGCCTTACGGCTCTTACTTTGTTTTGATGATGTCATTATATCTCACAATTTTTAAAAATAAAACCCCTTCAGCGCAAGTTTGTGCAGTTTTTAACAAGTTTTTTCACCCGCTATATATTGTCTATTTCTTAACAATTACAAACTCTGGCTCGTTGCTCGCGTATACTTGGAAAACTCAAAAACTCTATTTTCCAAGTTATCGCGGCAGTCGCCAAGGTCTTGTGCAAGCACAGACTTTGGCTCGTTGCTCGCGTAAAAAAGAGACAGAACAATGCTTTTCAACATCATTCTGTCTCTCTTCGTATATTTTAGATTCTAACGGTCATATGCCTGCTTATGCAATGCAATTTATTTTCCGTAGTAGCATTTCAGGTACAGATCTTTGATCTCCTGGATGAGTGGGTATCTTGGGTTAGCTCCTGTACACTGATCGTTGAATGCCTGCTCTGACATTTCATCAAGTGTATCAAGGAAGTACTTCTCATCGATACCGTAATCTTTGATTGTCTTCTTGATCCCAATCTTCTCTTTGAGTTCTTCAAGCTTAGCAATGAAGTTCTCAAATACTTCTTTATCATCTTTACCTGTGCATCCTGCGAAACGTCCGAGTTCTGCGTATCTTGCAAGTGCATGTGGGTACTGATACTGTGAGAATGTTCCCATCTTTGTCGGAACCTCTGCTGCATTGTATCTCATAACCTCTGTAAGGATTACTGCGTTAGCAACACCGTGTGGCAGATGGTGGAAAGCACCAAGCTTATGAGCCATGGAGTGGTTAACACCAAGGAATGCATTTGCGAATGCCATACCAGCCATACAGGAAGCATTTGCCATTTCTTCACGAGCCTTCGGATCGTTTGCTCCGTTCTCGTATGCAGATGGAAGGTTCTCGAATACAAGCTTAACAGCCTTCATAGCAAGACCATCTGTGTAATCTGTTGCCATGATAGATACATATGCCTCGATTGCATGTGTCATAACGTCGATACCTGAAGCACTTGTCAGTCCCTTCGGCTGTGTCATCATGTTGTCTACGTCTACGATTGCCATGTTTGGAAGCAGAGCGTAGTCAGCGATTGGCCATTTAACACCTGTGTCAGCGTCTGTGATGATTGCAAATGGTGTTACCTCAGAACCTGTTCCTGAAGATGTTGGGATAGCTACGAAGTAAGCTTTCTCTCCCATCTTAGGGAATGTAAATACTCTCTTACGGATGTCCATGAAGTCCATAGCCATATCTTCGAAGTTTGCTTCCGGATGCTCATACATGATCCACATGATCTTAGCAGCGTCCATTGCAGATCCACCACCAAGAGCAATGATTGTATCTGGCTCGAACTGTCTCATCTGGTCAACACCCTTGCGTGCACACTGAAGTGTCGGGTCTGGTGCTACCTCGAAGAAGCATGTATGCTGGATTCCCATTTCATCTAATTTATCTTCGATTGGTTTTACATATCCGTTCTTGTAAAGGAAAGAGTCAGTTACGATAAATGCTTTCTTCTTGTGCATTACTGTTCCAAGCTCATCCAGTGCAACCGGCATAGAACCTTTCTTGAAGTAAACTTTCTCAGGTGTTCTGAACCACAGCATATTTTCTCTCCTCTCTGCAACTGTCTTGATGTTAAGCAGATGTTTTACTCCTACGTTCTCTGATACAGAGTTTCCACCCCATGATCCACATCCAAGTGTAAGGGACGGAGCCATCTTGAAGTTATAAAGGTCTCCGATTCCACCGTGAGAAGAAGGTGTGTTGATCAGTACACGACAAGTCTTCATTGCTGCTGCATGTTTTGCAATCTTCTCTGTCTCTGCCGGATGTACGTAGAGGGAAGATGTATGTCCATATCCACCGTCTGCTACAAGCTGAGCTGCTTTCTCAAGCGCCTCATCAAATGTTTTGGCTTTGTACATACCAAGTACCGGTGATAATTTCTCATGTGCAAATTCTTCTGAGATATCTACAGATTCAACTTCTCCGATCAGAATCTTTGTATTCTTCGGTACCTCAACGCCTGCCATCTGAGCGATTTCATAAGCTGATTTTCCTGGGATTTTGCTGTTCAGCGCACCGTTGATGATGATTGTCTTACGAACTTTGTCAAGCTCCTCGCCTGGTTTCAGGAAGTAGCATCCTCTATACTGGAATTCTTTCTTTGCTTCTTCATATACGCTTTCAAGTACTGTTACAGACTGCTCAGAAGCACAGATCATACCATTGTCAAATGTCTTAGAGTGGATGATTGAGTTAACTGCCATTCTTACATCTGCTGTGTCGTCGATGATAACCGGTGTGTTACCAGCTCCAACTCCGAGTGCCGGCTTTCCTGAAGAGTAAGCTGCTTTAACCATTCCAGGACCACCTGTTGCAAGGATGATGTCTGCATCTCTCATTACTGTGTTTGTAAGTTCCAGTGACGGAGCATCGATCCATCCGATGATTCCTTCCGGAGCTCCTGCCTTAACTGCTGCATCAAGAACAACTTTAGCTGCTGCGATTGTAGATGCCTTAGCAGCCGGGTGTGGGCTGATGATGATTGCATTTCTTGTCTTTAAGCAGATCAGTGTTTTGAAGATTGCTGTTGATGTAGGGTTTGTTGTAGGGATAACTGCTGCAACAAGTCCGATTGGCTCTGCAATCTTTTTGATTCCGAAAGCCTTATCTTCTTCTACAACACCACATGTCTTTGTATCTTTGTATGCGTTGTAAATATACTCTGCTGCGTAATGGTTTTTGATAACCTTATCCTCGAGAATACCTCTCTGAGTCTCTTCTACTGCAAGTCTTGCAAGCGGGATACGCTGCTTGTTTGCTGCCATAGCTGCTTCATAGAAGATTTTGTCAACCTGCTCCTGTGTAAATGTAGCGAAGATTTTCTGTGCTTCGCGCATTTCTTTCATTTTTGCTTCAAGAGCTTCTACGTTATCAACGAATCCGGTATTTACTGTCTTTGTCTCTACAGTTTTTGCCGCCTCTTTCTTTGCCATCTGAGTATTCCTCCTGTACTTGAATAAATCATTTTTATAGTCACTGTTTTCGTAACCTGCAAGTTTTATCCGATCGGGTTGTTTTTATGTTTCCCGATTACAGTTAATAGTATACTGGTTCGTTAATTAATTGTCAATATACCTTTCGTTAAAGTTTTAACGTTATTTTTTTAACATCAGTTGTGCACTTTTTACAAAAATGATTTTTTTCTTGACAGCGAACAGTTTTGACACATCCCAAGCGGAGTATTTTTTATATATTAGGATAGAACTTTCCTAATATATAAAAACTCCCATGCAGGACATTCATCCTACATGGGAGTCTAAGTTCAGCTATAAATTCAAAATAGATTAAACAAGCTCGATCAGAACTTCCATAGCTGCGTCACCTTTACGCTGACCAATCTTTACGATTCTTGTGTAACCACCGTTACGATCAGCATATTTTGGAGCGATCTCATCAAAGAGTTTTGCAACCATGTCAACATCTTTCATGTTTCTCTTCTCGCCTTCTTTAACGGGGAAGAGAACTTTCAGCATCTGACGTCTAGCGTGCAGTCTGCTTGGCTTATCTTTTTTGATTGTCTTCTCAACTTCGTCATAAACAGTAACTTTCTTACCGTCAACAACTTCTTTCACACGTTTGCCATCAGCATCTTTACGTGCTACTTTAGCCATTACTGTAACTTCTTCGAAGTTATCTTTCTCTTTTACAGCAAGAGCGATCAGGCTTTCTGCCTGCTTACGAATCTCTTTTGCCTTAGCTTCTGTTGTAACGATCTTTCCATTGTTAAGAAGAGCTGTTACCTGGTTTCTAAGTAAAGCTTTTCTCTGGCTTGCTGTTCTGCCAAGTTTTCTATACTTTGCCATTTCAAATTTCCTCCATTAATTAACATTTGGTTATGCATCTTCGGGCTTACTAATCAAATGCTCCTGTCGTGCTCTTCGGGCTTACCGCCAGGATATTTAATCTTCAGCGGGCTACTGTTCACAAAATTGTGAATGCAGCCTGTGCAGGACATAAGTGTCCTGATAATTTATCAAAGTACGGATATAGAATATTATTCTTCTCCGTGGTTCAGTTCCAGATTGAGTTCTTTCAGTTTTGCAAGAACTTCTTCGAGAGACTTGCGACCAAGGTTACGAACCTTCATCATGTCTTCCGGAGTCTTGTTTGTGAGCTCTTCAACTGTGTTGATTCCGGCTCTCTTCAGACAATTGTAAGAACGAACAGAAAGCTCAAGTTCATCAATGCTCATCTCAAGAACTTTTTCTTTCTCGTCATCCTCTTTCTCAATCATAACTTCTGCCTGCTGAGCTACCTCTGACAGGTCGATGAAGAGTTTCAGATGCTCACTTAACACTTTTGCTGCAAGGCTGACAGCCTCATCAGGAGCCATTGTACCTTTTGTCCAGACATCAAGTGTCAGTTTGTCATAATCTGTAACCTGACCTACACGTGTATCCTGAACTGTCAGGTTAACACGATCGATCGGTGTATAGATAGAATCGATCGGAAGAACACCGATTGGCATATCTTCTGTTTTATTCTTATCTGAGCTTACATATCCTCTACCTTTAGTGATTGTAAGTTCCATGTAAAGCTTGCTGTCTTTGCCACCGCTTAATGTAGCAATTACCTGCTCCGGGTTTACAATCTCAATATCAGAGTCACACTGGATATCAGCACCTGTTACAACGCCTTCTCCTTCGAACTCGATATAAGCTGTCTTCACTTCATCAGACTCAGATGTGTTCTTGATAGCCAGAGATTTCAAGTTCATGATGATCTCTGTCACATCTTCTTTAACACCCGGGATGGAACTGAACTCGTGCAGTACACCGTCGATTTTCACAGAACTAACTGCTGCTCCCGGCAGGGAAGAAAGCATAATTCTTCTCAGCGCGTTACCAAGCGTAGTTCCGTATCCTCTCTCCAGCGGTTCTACGACAAATCTTCCGTATTTCTTGTCATCTGAAACATCTGTAATTTCAATATTCGGTTTATTAAAATCAAACACTACACAGACCCTCCTTATGGGCTTAATATATGTTGAGGGGGTACAAAACTGTATCTAATCAACTTATTCAGATTAGTTAGGATTGCCCTGCATAATAGCCTGCGCAATCCTTTCAAATCGAAATTATTGTAAATGTTCAGAGCCAACCTCCAAAATGCTACGCATTTCGTCGGTGTGGCGTATCCGCCAAATAAAATTTCAAAAACAGTCTTAAAAATGCAAGCATTTTATAGCTGTTTTATGAAATTTTGCTTGGCTCTGAACAGTTACAAATTATTATTTAGAATACAGCTCGACGATAAGCATCTCGTCAACCGGTACATCGATTGCTTCTCTGTTAGGAAGCTCTTTTACTGTACCTCTAAGATTCTCAGCGTCTGCCTCAAGCCACTCTGGTACCATGTTTCCAGCTGTAGCTTCAAGAATCTCTTTGTATCTCTGTGAACCTTTTTTGTTCTCTTTGATTTCAATAACATCTCCAGCCTTTACAAGGTAAGATGGGATGTTAACCTGTTTGCCGTTTACAAGAACGTGCTTATGATCAACGATCTGTCTAGCTTCTTTTCTTGTTCTAGCAAGTCCAAGACGGAAAACAACGTTGTCAAGTCTTGACTCAAGGATGATCATAAGGTTTTCACCTGTCATTCCTTCCTGCTGTTTTGCCTTTGCATAGTAGTTTCTGAAAGGTTTTTCAAGAACACCGTAGATGAATTTTGCTTTCTGTTTCTCGCGAAGCTGAAGACCATACTCGCTCATCTTTCTGTTTGCTCTTTTTAACTGTCTGTTAGATTTCTTATTGATTCCGAGGTAAATCGGATCCATTCCTAATGAACGGCATCTTTTAAGAACAGGAACTCTATTTACTGCCATTTCTATCCTCCTAATATTATACATGCCAGCGGTACTCATGCCGCTGCGTCAACATTTACTATTAAATAACTGCTTTTCTTATACAGCAGAGTATAATTACACTCTTCTGCGTTTCGGTGGACGACATCCGTTGTGCGGTACCGGTGTTACGTCCTTGATGCTTACTACATCAATTCCGCATGCCTGAAGTGCACGGATTGCTGCTTCTCTTCCTGATCCCGGTCCTTTTACGAATACATCTACTGTCTTAAGACCATGTACTAATGCTGCTTTAGCTGCTGTCTCAGCTGCCATCTGTGCTGCATATGGAGTAGATTTTCTTGAACCTCTAAATCCCAGACCGCCTGCACTTG
>ERZ827490.3854-NODE-3854-length-12777-cov-2.822434_pt1 | contig 12777 bp, 6 predicted proteins | sample MGYA00519770_ERZ827490 | MGnify/ENA primary metagenome ERZ827490 (study PRJEB31778, sample SAMEA3449324) | human gut metagenome | biome: human gut; feature: human-associated habitat; material: faeces | place: United Kingdom | collected 2010/2012 ...
CCCCACTCCGTTCGTATGCTGAAAAGAAACCCGTGAGGCACGTCGTGGGCACCACGAAGGTTATTGCGATTCTTAATCAGAAGGGTGGCGTCGGTAAATCGACGACGACCATTAACCTTGGTGCGGCATTGGGCGCTATGGGAAAACAGGTGCTGCTTATCGACCTTGATCCGCAGGGCAATACCTCGAGCGGCTTGGGCATCGAAAAGAACCTTTTGAATGAATGTATCTACGATGTGCTCATCAGCGACACCCAGCTTACCGATATCATCATTCCCGATGTGTGCGAAGGCCTCGATGTTGCTCCCGCAACTATCAATCTTGCAGGTGCCGAAGTCGAGCTCGTTTCCGAAATGGCTCGCGAGGGACGCCTGAAGGAAGCGATTGGACATGTACGCGGCAAATACGATTACATTTTCATCGATTGTCCGCCTTCGCTCGGCCTGCTTACGGTGAATGCACTCGTTGCTGCCGATAAGCTGCTTATTCCTATCCAATGCGAGTTTTATGCGTTGGAAGGTGTGACGAAGCTGCTCGATTCAATGAAGCGCGTGAAGAGCCTTCTGAATCCCGGATTGGAAATCTACGGCGTGCTGCTCACGATGTACGACGGACGTACCACGCTTTCGAAGCAGGTTGCCGCCGAGGTGCGTAATTTCTTCGGTCGCACGGTTTTCGATACGGTGATTCCTCGTACGGTTAAAATCTCTGAAGCGCCGAGTTTCGGCCAACCGATTAATGAATACGACCCGACTGGTAAAGGCGCGGAGGCGTACTGCGCCCTTGCAAGAGAGGTGAGCCAGCGTGGCTAAAAATAAGAAGGCCGGTCTCGGCCGTGGTTTGAATTCTCTTCTTGGCGGGTATGAAGCGCCCGCCGAGCCTGTTCGTGTAACGCCCGAACGTCAGGTGGAACGCGTTGGGACGCAGGCGGCTTCGATCGCGGAACCCACACCCGCCGCACCTGCCCCCGTTGTCGAACGTGAAGTGATTCGTGAGGAAGACCTCGCTCCCGAAGATCGCGAAACGCTCGATGGCGAGAAGTATTCCACTCCGAAGCAATATGCGAAGCCGACCGCCGCAACCGAGCCGCTGAGTTCGCGCATTGCGGTGAAAGATGTGGTAGCGAAGACGGAGCTCATCGAAGAGCCCGATGGCGTAACCATTAAAAGCGTCACCGAACGTCCCGCGACGCCCGCTGCCCGCTATATGGAGGAAGTCAATCGTCCGAGCGCTCTTGATGCGCGTTTGATGCAGCGCGAAGCTGCGCCCGCGCCTCAAGCGACAGTTCCCGCGCCTCAAGCGACGGCTTCCGCCGCAACTCAGGCTCAGCCTCAAGTTGAAACCGCTGGAGCTCCTGAATCTTCCGCTGAAGCAGCACCTCATCATTTGGATGAGGTTCCTATCGAATTGGTGCATCCGAATCCGAACCAGCCGCGTATGCATTTCAATAAGGAAGAGCTCGACGAATTGGCTCTCTCAATTGAGAAAGATGGCCTGTTGCAGCCTATCTTGGTTCGCGAAGATGCTGAGGGCTATGAGATTATTGCCGGCGAGCGTCGTTGGCAGGCTTCCCAACTTGCTGGCTTAAAGAAGGTTCCGGTTCGCATCAAAGAGGCCGACGATATGAAGGTACTCGAGCTTGCGCTTATCGAGAACCTCCAACGCAGTGATTTGAACCCTATCGAAGAGGCATATGGCTACAAACGCATGATGGAGCGCGGAAACCGCACGCAGTCTGAAGTTGCGAGCGCGGTTTCAAAAGGCCGCTCGACCATCGCGAACGCTTTGCGTTTGCTCGACCTTCCCGAAGACGCCCAACAGATGTTGTACGAGGAGAAAATCACGGCCGGTCACGCCCGCGCGATTTTGGCCATTCCTTCCGATGAAGGTCGCGCAAAGCTCACCGAAAAGCTTGCCAAGGAAAAGCTTTCGGTTCGTGAGGCCGAATCGCTCGCTCGCCTGATTGCTGGACGCGAGAAGCAAAAGAACAATCCGGTGAAAAAGCCGCCGAAGCCCCGCTTCTTCCGCCGTGCTGCGAAGGATCTTTCCGAGTCGTTCGATACGAAAGTTCAGGTTCGCAGCGTGAACGGAAAGAATAAGATCGAAATCGAATTCAAGGACGAAGAAGACCTGCATCGTCTTTACGACCTTATGAAGCATTCTGCTGAATAGCGCCGACATACAACCAAGGGCCTTCGCGATATTCCGAAGGCCCTTTCTTTCGACGAGGGATATACAACATGGTAGATATCGAAAAGGGCATCAAAGCGTATTCAAGGGAAGGCCTTGCCGAGTTTATGAAAAGCGCCGGCATGCCTGCATTCCGCGCGAAGCAAATCGAGCAATGGCTCTATCAAAAAGGAGCTACCTCGTATGATGAAATGACGAATCTCTCGAAGGACATGCGCGCGAAGCTCGCCGAAGCTGCCCCGCTGTATAGTGCGGAAATCGACGATCGGCAGGTTTCTTGTGACGGCACGAGGAAATACATCGTTCGATATGCCGATGGCTGCACGGCGGAAATGGTCGCCATGCCGTCGGGCGATCGCCTTACGGTATGCGTTTCGTCGCAAGTCGGTTGCGCGATGGCGTGCTCGTTCTGCGCCACAGGCAAAGAGGGATTCACGCGCAATTTGCTCCCTGGAGAAATTGTCGAGCAAGTACTGATCGCTCAGAACGATATGGGCACCCGCGTGAGCAACGTGGTTATCATGGGTCAAGGAGAGCCGTTTTTGAATTACGGCAATACCCTTGCAGCTCTTCGTTTCCTGAATGGCAAAGATGGGCTCAACATTGGCGCGCGCCACATCACGGTTTCGACGTGCGGCATTCTCGATGGCATTCGGGCATTTGGCGCAGAACCCGAGCAGTTCATTCTGGCGGTTTCTTTGCATTCCGCCATCCAGGAAACTCGCGATGCTCTTATGCCTCGCGTGAAAAATCAATCGCTTTCCGCTTTACATCGTGCAATTGAGGAATACCAAGCCGATTGTGGCCGTCGAGTTTCGCTCGAATACCTTCTTATCAAAGGCTTCAACGACGATGACGACCACCTGCAGGCGCTCGTCGATTTCTGCGAGGGCATTTCCGCCCACGTGAATTTGCTGCCCCTCAATAATGTTCCGGGCTCCCCTTTTCAGCCCGCCTCCAAACATCGCGTCGATGCATTCATTCGAACGCTTGAACGCGCGGGCGTCGAAGCAACCATGCGAGATTCGCGTGGTGGCGACATTGCGGCGGCGTGCGGCCAGCTTAAAAATCAAAAACGCTAGGATTCGTACGCGATTCAAAAACGCTGAGATTCGCATCGTTAAAACGAAGAATCGGTAACCTCGAATGTGGTTCGGCGTATGTTGTGTCGGCAGAAAATACGCCCAATGCAAGCACGCCTTACGTGCATGGGTTATATTGGGCGAAGGCAATTTAAGAGGGCGCGAGCCCATCGCGAAAAGCTGCAATAAGAGTGAGGAATGAAATGGCGTATTCAGGCAACCCGAAGGATTATTCCGTCGCTGTGGTGTATGGCGGCACAAGCGGCGAGCGCGAGGTGTCTTTGAATTCCGGCGTCGCATGCGCCGATGCATTGAAAGAGGCTGGCTTCGCTGTTGACCTTGTCGACCCCTCGGTGAAAGAGGATCTGAAGAAGCTCATCGACGGCAATTACGACATCGCGTTTTTGGCGCTGCATGGCAAAGGCGGCGAAGACGGCACGATTCAGGGGTTCCTCGAAACAGTAGGCATTCCTTATACAGGATCGGGCATTCTCGCAAGTGCGCAGGCCGTGAATAAGGGCAAGGCAAAAGAGCTGTATGACGCCGCTGGTTTGAACGTTGCTGCTTCCGCCGTTATTGGCAAGGGCGACGAGCTCGATGACGAAGACCTTAAAGAGATTTCCGCCGAGATTGGCATTCCCTGTGTGGTGAAGCCCACGACCGAGGGCAGCTCCCTCGGTATGACGATCGTCCATGAGTATGATGAATTGCGCGGCGCGATTGACTTGGCTTTGAGCGTCGACGAGGAAGCCATGATCGAAACGTTTATCGAAGGCACCGAACTTACCGTGGGCGTTATTGGCAACGACGATCCGCGCGCGCTGCCTGTTATCCAAATCGTACCTACTGAGGATGAGTTCTATAACTTCCATGCGAAGTATGCTCAAGGCGGCAGCAAACATTTGTGCCCCGCTCCGCTTTCCGCGGAGGCAACCGAAGCTGTGCAGGAGCTCGCGGTTGCGGCACATTCGGTTTTGGGTTGCCGCGGCATTTCCCGCAGCGACGTGATGATGGATGCCGACGGCGTATGTTGGCTTCTTGAGACGAACACCCTGCCCGGCATGACGGGAACCTCGCTTGTTCCCGATGCGGCGAAAGTTGCAGGAATGAGCTTCCCTGAGCTGTGCGAAAAGATCGTTGCGCTCGGTTTGGAATAGACCAAATCGCTTAAATCAAATGAAACGAGCCCTGCGGTGGGTTTTCTCCTCCGCAGGGCTCGTTAGTCTACTAAGGCTTCGAAAATGTCTTAGAACGGCTTAGAAAAGGCCGAATTTATGGAGCGCCCAAACCACGAGCGTGACAACCGCCAGAATAAAGGCCCAACTTACGATGTAGCAGCCGACCTTTTTGGAACGAGCGGCGTCGAGCATGGAGTCGTGCACGCTGCGATGGTCTTTCAAAATCGCAGTGCGTCCGCCGCCGCGCGGGATTTTGATTTTTGAGGAAGGTTTCCATTCGGCAGGGTTGGCAAGCACGGAAACGATGCTGTCGTTGCTGAGCTTGGGATCAGGGCGCGATCCGTCGCCAGCTGCCTTTGCGAATGCCTTCAAGAAAACATTGAATTCCTCGGCGTAACGCGGCGCGAAGGCGATAAGGGCAACCTGGCCCCAATACTCGCCCGGTTCAGGCTCTTCGCTGTAGGCGGTGAAGCTGAGGACATAATGCAGCTCCCAGCCTTTTGCGGCCATGACGGCCGCGTTGTATGAGTCGTGGTTATTCAAAAAGCCAACCAATTGCCCGTAAGGGTTTTTAAGCCACGCGATTTGCCTTTTGGAGTCGTCGAGCACGAATTCGATGGTGCCAATATCGCCCACGGCATTATCGGGTCCCGCGAGCGCTGCTCCTACTTTTTTATCCGAGGTGGAAAAGCGAACATACTCGCCAAAATATATATCGCCGGGCTTATGAGAGGTCATGCGGCGTCCTTTCGTGGTAGGCTTCAAAACATATATGGATGAATGAATCGAATCGGAAGTGCAACGAATGCAAATAGACGATCAACACACGAGTGTATACGACTTTGTGACCGATGGCACGCCCGCCGATGTGGTGGCGCGTTACGCCTCGTTAAAAACGCAAGCTTTGCATGCCGACTACGGTGACCTCGACCGCAATATCGTGGTTATCGATACCGAAACCACGGGCGTTTCCGAACGGAAAGACGAGCTCACGCAAATTGCTGCCGCTCGTCTTGAGCGCGGTGAAATCACTGAATGGTTTGTGACGTTCGTGAATCCCGGCAAGCCTATTCCCGATGAAATTTCTCATCTTACGAATATCTTCGATACCGATGTCGCCGATGCGCCCACGCCTGTTGAGGCATGCGAGCAGCTCGCGCGTTTCGTGGGCGACGCCACGCTCGTCGCGCACAACGCCGCGTTTGACCGTCATTTTGTGACGAAAAACGCGGGTGGCGCATGCTTGAAAGAAAACCTTTGGATCGATTCCCTCGATTTGGCGCGCATCGCGCTTCCGCGTTTGAAGTCGCATCGCCTGATCGATTTGGTTCACGCGTTCGACGCGCCTATTTCAACCCACCGTGCCGACGCCGACGTTGAGGCCCTGTGCGCGGTATACCGCATTCTTTTGGCCGCTGTGAGCGATATGCCGAACGATTTGGTCGAGTATATTTCCAAACTTGCGCCCATTGAGGAATGGTCGACGGGCGCGGTGTTCGCACTCATCGCGGCCCAGCAGCGCGAACATGCGACATCGGCGGCGGGCGAGAAGGCGGAAACCTTCCCGTTTTCGCTTTCAGCTATGCGCCGAGGTCGCTTCTCGCAGGCGAACCAGCCGAAGCCTGCTTCCGAAAATAATACCCCCAATGCTCAATCGGAAGATTTGCCGATGGAATTCCCCGCTGTCGAGGAAATTGAAGCGGCATTTTCCCCCGATGGCCTGGTGGGCAGCCTGTATAACGACTTCGAGCCGCGCGATGAACAGGTCGTTATGGCTAAAGAAGTGCTCAAGGCGTTCTCTACGAGTACGAATTTGGTGGTTGAAGCGGGCACGGGCGTCGGCAAGTCGATGGCTTACCTGCTGCCCTCCGCGCTTGGCGCCCTTCGCAGTGGCTCGCGCATTGGTGTGGCTACGAAAACCAATGCCCTGCTTGACCAAATCGTCTATAAGGAACTGCCGCTGCTGAAAAGCACGCTTGCCGAAGCCGGTGTAGGCGACTTGTCATACGTGGCTTTGAAGGGATTCTCGCACTACCCCTGCATGCGAAAAGTGTCGCATATCGTAAGCGACGGAGCGCGCACGGTGAACGTGACGGGCAAAGACGTGAGTCAGGCGCCGTCAATCGCCGCTCTGCTTTCATATATTGAACAAACTGAATATGACGACATGGACGGCCTGAAGCTCGATTACCGCGTGCTTCCCCGCTATGCCATTACCACCACGTCGCGCGAATGCCTGAAGCGCAAATGTCCCTTCTTTGGCCCGCAGTGCTTCGTGCATGGCTTGCGAAAGCGCGCCGAATCGGCGAATGTGCTTGTAACGAACCACTCATTGTTCTTCTGCGACCTCGCCGCCGAGGGTTTCTTGCTGCCTCCGACGCGCTATTGGGTCGTCGATGAGGCCCACGGTGCCGAGGCAGAAGCCCGCCGCGCGCTTGCCGTGAAGCTTGATGCCGCCGAAATCGTGCGCCTTGCGAATCGTTTGGCCGCAACCGATGCGAAGCGCAACCCCTTCGTGCGTCTGGAGCGTCGCGCACCCATGAATGAGGCAACGATGCCCGAAGCGAGTTCGCTTTTCTATGGCCTCACCGAAAAGGCAGCCAAGGCCGGCCGTGCGTTCTCGGGTGATGCAATCGCGTTCTCCCACCACATGAAAGACCTGGTGGCGTGTGACACGAATCGTCAGAATCGCAACTACGAGAACATTGAGCTGTGGATCAACGACGAGGTGCGCGGGAGCCAGCAGTTCGCTGGCCTGCGCGAATATGGCAAGAAATTTCAAGAATCGGCCGAAAAACTCGTCGCCGCGGCGAGCGAGCTCGTCGCATTCCTCGAAGGTGTCGACGGTGTTGCCGATGTTCAGCGCGATGTGGCCACGGTAGTCATCGATGCGAAGGGCATGCTGCAAGCGTGCGACCTTATTCTGAATAAAGTCGACGAGAACTACGTGTATGCCGCGAAGCTTTCGCGCAAGCCTGAACGCGTCGCCGAATGTCTCGAGGCCCTTATCGTGAATATTGGCGCTACGCTCGACGAAACCCTTTACGAGAAAACGCATTCCGTGGTGTATGCGAGCGCGACAATCGCCGTGGGAGACGATTTCAAGAACTTCCTCGGCGCCATGGGCCTTGGCGAGACCGAGGAGTCGCGGGCAAATACCTGCATGCTGGGATCGAGCTACGATTTCGACAAAAATATGCAGGTGCTTGTGCTCACCGATATTCCCGAGCCCAATCAGCCTGGCTACTTGGAAACGCTCGAAGATTTCCTTACGCAGGCGCATCTTGCGCAAAACGGAAGCATGCTCACGCTGTTCACGAATCGTCGCGAAATGGAAGAATGTTTCGGCGCGGTCGACCCCTCGCTGAAAGAAGCGGGGCTGCGGCTCGTATGTCAAAAATGGGGCGTTTCCACGAAAGGCCTGCGAGACGACTTCCTGAAAGACGAGCACTTGTCGCTGTTCGCCCTGAAAAGCTTCTGGGAAGGCTTCGATGCCCCCGGTGCCACATTGAAAGGCGTGGTTATTCCGAAGCTGCCGTTCGCCAAGCCGACCGACCCGCTTTCGTGCGAGCGCGCGGTGCGCGATTCAAGCGCCTGGTCGCATTACACCCTGCCCCAGGCGGTTATCGAAGTGAAGCAGGCGGCAGGTCGCCTTATTCGCTCTCAAACCGATTCCGGTACACTTGTGCTGGCTGACAAGCGATTGGTTACGAAGGGCTACGGAAGGGTGTTCCTGCGTTCGCTTCCGTCGAAAAACATCGTGAAATGCACGCGCGCCGAAGCGATTGAGGCGCTGCGTCGGGGCGTTGTGGGCTCTGCGATACAATAGCCGCATGAAGAAAAAGGCCCATACTGGGGAGCACCGCACCATTGCGGCGAACCTCCATTTGAAAAGAAATACCAAGGGAACGTCCAACGAGCTGTCGCTTTCGGTGCTCGGTGGCCTCAGCGCGCAAAAAGACGAAGAAGATGCGTCGCAAGGCGCCTCGGGCGCTTCCCCTTCATTCACCATGCCCCACGTTTTTTCAGGGAAGTCGAAACGCGCACCGGGCGCTTCCTCGAAAAAGCAGCCCATTACGGGTGCCGACGTCGCGGGCATCGCTCTGTCGATTTCCGACCGTCGAAACAGAAGCACCCAGGCGCGAGATCGTGCGCTCGCGAACCCCGAAGCCGAAATCAAACGCCGCAAAACTGCGCGCCGCGCTTGGCGCGCAGTGGGTCTCGCATTCGCGCTTGCGGCGTTTGCGGGCGCTTCGGCGTTTGCAGTGCATATGTTCACGGCCGCGTATGAAGACAATCAACAACACAAATCGCTGCTCAGCCAAGGTTTCAGTGAGCTCACCTCGGCCGATGAGGTTGTGCTCGCCGCCGATGAATTGGTGGTAGCTTCTTTCGACGACCTCGATGAATCGAAGATTCCCGATGTAATAGGCAAAATTCCCGATGTCGACGTGAAGCTTTCCGCCGCGAAATCGTTTGCCGAATCGGCCAAAGAGGGTGTTTCGGGCGACGACGAGAAGGCCGCCGATCAGCTTGCGGCTTCGGCCGAAGCTCGGAAAACCATGCTCGAACTCGCCGAAGCAATTTTGACCGAGGAGCAGGCTGCCAAGCAAGCCTCAAACCTCATGGCTTCGTGCTGGGAAAATGTGCTCAGCGCCGACGCCCTTCTTCGAGAGGCCGCCGAATTGGTGACCGATACCAATGAGGAAAACACGCGAGCTTCCCAAAAGAAATGCGAGCAGGCCCGCGAGCTTTTGATGCAAGCGTCGTCGCAATTCGAACAAGCGCAAGCCTTGTATCCCGCCGATTATGGCCCGTTCGACGACTACATTGCAGCGCGGCAGCAGTCGATTGCGTATGCCATCGCGTCTGATGAAGCGATTTACGTGCAAGACAAGGCGACCGCCGATTCGAACAACGAAAAGTACAACGAATGCGATGCCGCCGCCGCCGCGCTCGCAGCCAAGCTTCCCAAAACCACAGAAGCGCCCATTGTGGCGGCGCTCGACGAATCGCTCAGTGATTCGCGTCAGCAGTATATGGAAATACGCTCCCAAGCAGCCGCATGCGATGCGTTTCTTCGTGATTATCTCGGCATCAGCGGCTGATGGAGTATACTTTTAAACGAATATGCCCACATCATGACGAATAAAGTCTGTGAAAGGTGCAACATGAGCACACCAATGGATCATATAGCCTACCTCTCCCAAGAAATTGGCCCGCGTCCCGCGGGAACCGAAGAGGAACAGCAAGCTGCGCTCTATATTACTGAGCGCTTGCAAAAAGATGCCCATCTATCTGCGCAAATCGAAGACTTCACCTGTAATTCCAACGCGCTTATGACGCCGATCATTTGTTACGGCGTGGCAATCGTCGCGGTGCTGCTCGGCATTATTCTGCCCGTTATTGCCATTCCGGCTACTGTGCTGGCCCTGGCTGCTGCCGGTATCGCCATTTGCGAAGCGCTTGACCACCCCCTTCTTTCGCAGGCGTTCACGAAGGGCGTGAGCCAGAACATCGTCGCGAAATACGAGCCTACCCAGTCGAGCGATGCAGCGGGTTCGCGTCGTCGCAAGGTTATCGTGGTTGCCAATTACGATAGTGGCAAGGTGCGCCGCGAAACTGCTGGCGTTTTCGTTCGTGCACTGCGCCCCCTGCGTTATGGTGCGCTTGGCGGAATGGTTGCTGCGGCAGTGTTCATGCTTCTGCGCGGGGTGGTGCTTTCCGAAGGCGCCGCTTCTTTGGTGCTCGCCGTGCTCGCGGGGGTATGCCTTGTTCCGAGTGCTGTTCTGCTTGTGTTTGCCCTGCTTGAGAAATTCGGTCCCTTTACCGAAGCTGCGAACGATAACGCTTCTGGCGTTGCCGTCATGCTTGAGGTTGCCCGCCGCCTTGGCAATGGCGAAGTTTCTGCCGATGCGCCTATTGCTGCCGGCGAAGATGTCTCTTTCGTTTCCGAAAAGCGTGAGCCTTCCAGCATTTCTGACAATCTGGTGCAGTTGAAAGACGGCCCCATCGTTGCCGATACCGCGCAGCAGCGCAAGGAAACGATGGCCGCGTTGACCGGCGCCCCCGAAGGTCCGCTCGCCGAGGTTGCGGCGAAGGCTGCCGAATTGAACGAGAAACATGCTCAGGAAGAAGCAGCTGCCGATGCGCGCGCTGCGTATGAAGAGCGCGTACGCGCTCGCCACGAGGCCGAAGCCGCAGCCGCCGAGGCTGCACGCATCGCCGAGAAGCAGGCAGCGAGCGCTGCTGCGGCTGCGGCTGCGAGCCGCCCGGCTTCGGTGCCCGATTGGTATAAGAAGGCGACCGAAAAGGCTCGCGAGAAAATGGCTGAATCGAACGAACGGGCCGCTGTAGACGATACGTATCGCTCCCGTTTCGCCGATTATCCGACGGGTGCCGCTCAGGCAAGCGCCGCCGAGCCCGCAAAAGTTCAGGATGAAGCTGCCGCCCCCGCGGTCGTTGCGGCTTCTGAGCCGGTTGTTTCTGAATCGGCTGCTCCCGCCGCTCAGCCCGCACGTGTTGCGGAGCCTTTGGCCGCGTCCGTTGCGAATGAATCTCAGGAAATCGAAGCCCCCAAGCCTTCCGCCGATATATACGCCGTGAAGGTTGCTGAGCCTGTTGCCGTCGAACCCGCAATTGAGGTGGCCAATCCCGTGCAGGAACCTGCTCAGGAGAATCAGGCCATTCAATCCGAAATCGAAGTCGCGCCCGTCTCCGCTTCCGAGGAGCCCCTTTCTGAAACGCAGCAGCCCGATGCCGACAAGGCTCCCGTGAGCCCCGCCGCTGCTACGACGCGCCTTCCCCAAATGATGTACTACCAGCCGCCCGTCGATCGTTCTGCCGTGCAGGCCGAGCGTGCGACAACGCCCCGCGTGATTGTCGAAGCGACGGCTGCTGAAGCTGTGGATATCGCCGTGGATGAAAAAGTGGCAGCCCAGCAATCAGGCGTTGCTGCATACGAAGCGGCAATCGCTGGAAGTGCTCGCATTTCTGAGGGTGCCGAAGGCGTAGCTCCGGCCCAGCCTGCCGCGAAGGTCATTTCCGCGAACATTCCTGTGGTTGATTTGCCACGCATCGAGCTGCCCGCCATAGTGGCGCCTGAGCCGAAGCCTATTTCGTTCGACGAGCTTCGTCAGCGCGCCCCGCTTGCCAGCGCCGCCGAGAATCGCGGCACCGAAGCTGCCAAGAGCTTGCTTTCGACATCGGTCCCTCAAATAGAAACCCCGGCACCGGGCGCAACCGTTGCAATGCCTTCTATGCCCGCCGCGCCTGCTGTTGGCGCTGGCGCCTACGAGGTGCCTTCCGCCGAGCAACGCTCCAATGTGAGCCTCACGGGTTCTTTCTCGGCTATCAGCTCTATTGGCGCTGAGCCTGTGGGTGATGAGCTTCTCGACGGCGTTGAACCTGAAGATATGTATATTGATGACGCCGACGACTCTGCCTTCCAGAGCGATTTCACCGAGACCGGCGCATTTGCTGGACCTGGCTATGTTGAAATGCCCCAGTCGCGCGTTGGCAAGTTCTTCGGGAAATTCCGTCGCAAGAAGAAGGAAGAAGAGGAAAGCGCTTCCGAATGGCTCGGCGTGGGCGACGATTTCGACGCACGTGAAGTTGGAAAGGCCCGTGGCGGCTGGGAGAGCTTCCGTGACGAAGACGACGATTGGAACGGCGGCGCATTTTCGAATATGCGTGCGCGCGTTTTGGGTGAGGCGAATGGGACCGCTTCCGACGATGCGGCGGCTCCGGCCCCTGCGTCTGCGGTAGCGTCCGATGTTCAGCCTTTGTCGCAAGGCGCTTCGGTTTCGTCCGATTCGTTCGCTTCGGCGTATGAAGCTGCGCTGCGCCATGCGGCATCTGAGGGCGATAAGATTGAAACCGCTGAAGAGATTCAGCAAATCTATTCTTTCGCGGCCGGCGATATCAACACTGAGGTGTGGTTCGTTGCTCTTGGTTCCGAGCTTGCCAACAATGGCGGCATCAAAGCGTTCCTCGCCGAGCATGCGCCCGAAATGCGCGGCGCTGTTATCGTGAACCTCGAGGCGTTGGGCGGCGGCACGCTTTCCTACCTCGAGCGTGAAGGCGACCTCTCGCAGGCTAAATGCTCGCCTCGCATGAAGCGCTTCATCAAGAAGGCGTCTCAAGCGTCGGGCGTGCAGCTGGCAAGCGCCTCCATCGATTGGAAAGAAAGCCCGGCAAGTTATGCCGCGAAGCATCGCATGCAGGCCGTATCGCTCGTTGGCATGGACGGCTATGCACCGGCTCGCTACGCTCAAGCGAACGATATGGTGGAAAACATCGATTCCCAGAGTGTCGATGCGGCTGCC
>ERZ827490.3857-NODE-3857-length-12747-cov-4.424441_pt1 | contig 12747 bp, 17 predicted proteins | sample MGYA00519770_ERZ827490 | MGnify/ENA primary metagenome ERZ827490 (study PRJEB31778, sample SAMEA3449324) | human gut metagenome | biome: human gut; feature: human-associated habitat; material: faeces | place: United Kingdom | collected 2010/2012 ...
GAAAGCCATGAAGCGCGTAGCCAAGCACAAGCGTAGCGCAGGGCTTGGCCGCAGACATGCGGGGCAGGCCGCAAAGCGCTGTTTGCGGGCAACGGCGGCCAACTCGGGGGTTTTCGACAAACTGTCGGGAAGCCTCACAGCTTCCCGGCAGAATCGTGTTTCTGTGTCCGAATTACTCGAGCGTCATTTCCACATGCTCCAGATAGGTGTTGACGATCTCGGTCTTGTGCTCGGCGATATACTTCATGGAATAGGTATCGAACAGCTTGATCTCTTCGTTGGGGATCATCTTAGCGTTGGTGGGCACACCGGCGCGCAGGGGGCGCAGGTTCAGTTCGGCGGCAACGGCGGTCTGGCTTTCTTCGGACAGCACGAAGTCAACGAACTTCTTGGCATTCTCCATATGAGGAGCGCCCTTGATGATCTGCACGGACTGACCGGGGAAGATGGTGCCTTCCACCGCGTACACGACCTTAACGGGCTGCTCGCCCTTGGCCTGCAGTTCCACGCAGGGGTCTTCATAGCTCAGGCCCACCGCATATTCGCCGTTGGCCACGCCGTTGTACACCTGAGAGGAAGAAGACGCGATCTTGCCGTCCAGATTGACCAGGAACTTATCGATGAAGTCCCACGCTTCGGCGCTCATGGGGTCGCCGTTGCCCATGCCGTACAGCATGCCGATCAGGCACTGGAAAGCGGAGGAAGAGTTGGCGGGGTCAGCGGAAATGATCTTGCCCTTCAGCTCGGGCTGAATCAGATCGGCATAGCCGTTCACTTCGATGCCCAGTTCCTTGAGCATGTCGGTGTTCACGATCATCACGTTGGGCTCGGCGTAGGCGCTGTTGAAGCAGTTGGTGCCGTCGTTCTGGAACTGGGGCATCATGGCGTCGTTCTCGGTGGAGACGTACACTTCGAACAGGTCGCGGTTGGCGGACAGCATGGTTTCGTCAGCGGCCCAGTGAATATCCACGGTCACGTTGCCGGTTTCCACTTCGCTCTTCACGCGCTGCAGCACTTCGCCGGAGGAACCGGTGATCATTTCTACCTTGATGCCGGTCTTGGCCTCAAAGGCGGGAATGACGATGTTGTTCAGGCGCTCATTACGGGCGCTGTAAATCACCAGCGTTTCTTCCGCAAAAGCGCAGGTGACGCCAAGGAGCATGGCGACAGCCAGGATACAAGCCAAGAACTTCTTCATGAAAATGAAACCACCTTTCAGTTGTTCAGGGAATCGCACCCTTCATTGGTAGAAACATTTTATCCTTATGCAAACTTTTTGTCAAGTTCTGGTCAAATATTTGACAATTAAAAATTGTAATAAAACTATAAAATTCCGTTATGGTTCATCTCCACTTCATAAATAAAACACCCGTGAGCATCAGCCCCACCCCGGTCCACTGCCGCCAGTCGAAACTCATTTTTTCCTGCCCCATCCAGCCGAAATAGTCGATCGCTGCGGCCACCAGCAGCTGGGCGATCAGAATCGCGGAAATCGCGATGGTCGGGTTCAGGCCCTTGATGGCCAGCATGACCGTGACGGTAATGACCAGTCCCAGCGCGCCGCCCAGCAGATTCCACCACGGCGCCGCCGTCAGGCTGCGAAGGCTTCCTTTTCCGAAGATCCACAGAACGATCAGCGACAGCACAAAGGCCGTCCCCTGCACAAAGGCGTTCGCCTCCCACAGCCCTACATTTTCCTGCAAACGGGTATTCATGACCCCCTGAACGCTCATGGCCGCCCCGGCAATCACCGCAAACAAAAAACCAATCATTTTCATTCCTCCCCTATCTGCAGTGTGGCACGGGACAAGAAAAATATGCAAAGCCTTCCATGCTGTGCGTTTTCTTTTTCGCCGGCTTTGCGGGATTCAGATTTTCTTTCGCTTCAGCAGCTGCAGCCTTTTCAAGCGGATGCTCCATGGCTCTGATCTCCTGACGCACCAGGTTGATGAATCCATCCAGCACAGCAGGATGCGTTTCCACAGCATAATCATGCCGGCGGTCAAAGCCCAGCTCATTGACAGGATCTGGGAAGTCAAAGCTGAATGCCCAGTCCTTATTCGCCGTCGAGAAGCGGCCGTCCCAGGATTTAGCCTGCACTGTCGCTGCCAATATCAGTGCGACACGCTCCGCGCTGAAACGCTCAATCACTTCCGGCGCAGCCTTTCGTTCCAGACGCATTCCGTCAAAGTGCGCTGAGACTGTTTTCTCTATATTCCGTTTGCAGTCGATATTGGCGCGATGCGACTGCCTGTATTGTTCCAGTTCACCATGCTCCCGCGCATAAGCAGCGGACTGATGATAGACCGGTGTTTTCACCATAGGTTCCATACTGATGGTCTCCCTTTGTTCCTGTTCATCCTGCAGATAATCGTTCACGATTTCCAGCTTTTCCGGTTCTTCGCCGCCCTGCAGCAGATCCAGATCGTATTCCACCATTTCCAGCTTCCGAATGGCTTCCATAAAACGGGGATGCGTTTCCTCATCCGGAGTCCGCGGCGCATACTGCTGCTGCCACTGCACCAGAAGATTCCGATAGCTAGCAAGCTCCTGATAGCAGTAAGACACCTTGTGAAGGAAAACATCCTGATCGCTTACAGTGTGCTGTTTTTTTACCGGCATATCCTTCTGATTTCGGTCATGCTGAATCCCGAAATCATCGGCCAGCTTCTGCGCTGCCGCCATGGGCGTGAGATTAAAAAGGCGGCTGGTGAAATCAATCACATCACCATCCGCCTGGCATCCAAAGCAGTGAAATCGTGTGTCAATCTTCATGCTTGGATTCTTGTCATTGTGGAACGGGCACCTGCACAAGCCCCCGCGCTTCACCCTCAGGCCGTAGCGCTCAGCGGCCTGAAGGGTGGTCACAGTGTTCTTCACCGCTTCATAAAGCGTCATTCACATCACCGTTCCTGTTCCGGCTTCTTCTTTTCAGCCTGTGCGGCAGGACGATCCAGATTCAGCTTTGCGTCCAGCTCCGCCAAACGTGCGCTCTTGGATCGCAGCTCTTCCTCCTGCGGGAATGGCTTGCCCAGCTCAGCCTTGGCCGTAGCCATCTGCTGATTCAGGTCGTTCAGCTTGTTCTCCACATTCTGCATACGCCTCGGAATGCCAGCCAGTGCATTGTCGATCCTGGTGATATTGCCGCGCGGATCGGAGCCCAGTTCCACCTGATGGGACATCGCGCCCTTCAGCGTCAGCTGATACATCTGCGACATAGGATTGTACATGACGCTCATGGAGAAGCCGCGGTACTCGCCGAGAGCATGGTCATCAGTGAATGTCGATTAGAAATCGAGCTGAAAAATTAGAAATCTGCTAACAGGGACTATCTTCTGTTAGCAGATTTTTGCGTTTCGTAGTGTCCTGAAAAAGAAAAATCCTACCAGCTTCACAGTTGCCTTTTTGAGGGCAAATCTGTCGAATCTGGTAGGCAAAATGGTGATCCCGGCGGGATTCGAACCCACGGCCTGTCGCTTAGGAGATCGAAAAAGCGTTCGCCTTTGCTGTTCCCTGAAGTGCCTTTAAGCCTTGCCATTACTGGGTTTCTAACGATTTTCACTGTTCGCATTTTCCTTCAAAATACCCCCGTTTTTCCCCAGGGCTGTTAGCTGGGTGTTAGCACAGCTAACAATGGCGGCGTGTTCGACTTTCACATCTACCGCCAAATCGTTAGCTGGATGTGATGAAATCATCATCATTTATCCCCGTAATACGGCAAATGCAGGTTCAGTCATGAATGAATATTCATTGCATATTTTCCAAGGCATTTTCCGAAATTCAGATCCGTGTTTTGTCCCTCAGTAACCACGGTCAGGCAATCCTTGTACTCATAGGTACGGTCATAAGCACACAGGGTTCCGCCAGTGATCCTCACGCGCTTGACGCGGAAAGGTTCACGGGTCGTGTAATATTCGTAGGTCACCTTTACGCAGTCGCAGTTGGTAGCAGAAAGCAGCAGACCATTGGCATCGTAGGTGTAGTACACGTTCTCAGTGCCGGGCTGACCAGCCAGTTCCCACATACGGGTCAGGCGACCGGAAGCATCATACTCGAAGCCGCAGGCGCCGGATTCGCCGAAGCCGGGAGAATAGATGGTATTGACGCGGTTGCTGGAATTGAAGAAGCTGGTGTTGCGGCCAATACCATCTTCCACATTCTCCAGAATGTTGCCAGTAGCAGTAACGGTCATGATGTTGCCACAGCCGTCGGACAGAGTCTTGAGCATCTTGACATTTGCGTAGTTGTTGTTGAACTCCACCGTAGGCAGATCAAAAACCCACTTGTTGTGGCCCTTATCAGTGATGGTAGCGGTGCTTCCGGAGATGGTCAGGGTCATACCCTTACCGGATTGATCCTTCCATCCAGCGCCGGTGCCGAAAGCGGTCACGTTGCGGTAGCAGGAGTTGTAGATGTGGCTGATAGACACAGGCATGCGGTTACCGCTGCAGGAGGAATCCTGACGTTCAAAGATCAGGTTACCGTTGTACAGGCTGACATGACCCACGCCAGCACGCCCCACATCCTGATCCTCATAGACTAGATAATCTTCCAAACCAGCCAAGGAAACGTAGTTGATGGTTACATACGGCTTGTTGTAAGCATGATCGCTGGTGTATAGTTCAAAGTAGGTACGGCTGCCCGCTTCAAGAGCAAGGCCATAGTTGGTGCCGCCATACCACTTGCGCACCGATTGGAGATGTCGTAGGTATACCAAATGCTGTTCGCAGACATGTACTGATAATCCAGAGCCTTATCGCTCAATGCCGGCGCATTGTTATAGGTAATGGTCTGGCTGCTCCAGCTACCCAGCACTTCCTTCAAAAGAATGGAGGCGGCCGTGGTGGGCGCGCTCTTGGTCATGACAGAGAAGTATGCCTTGGTGACATAGTACGAAGAGTCGATCAGCGGCAGCCCGGAATCAAGGAACTTGACAAAGGCCTTGCTGGTGCCCCAGTTGGTGCTGCTGTTGGAGATCGTCATACCCGTACCAGCATAGGGCTGCACGGTGGACGGCTTAGCGCTGGTAATAAAGTTATCCTCAATGGCAGAGGAATGTTTCTTGCTGATGACAGCAGGATCCAGCGTTATGACATCAGTGATAAACAACGATTATTACAACTCAGCAACTGCTCTGCGGATTACGTCTGACTAATGTTGCTGTGAACAATCGCGTAGTAAAGAACTCTATTTAGCCATAGTAATGATCCCCCGATCCATCTCATGCACGGTATCGCACAGTTCGTCAATATCCTGGGCAAAGTGGCTGGCGAGAAGGATGGTTTTCCCCTGTGCTTTCAGATCAAGCAGCAAAGAACGAATATCCTTTACTCCGTTTTTGTCCAGGCCGTTCATAGGCTCGTCCAGGATCAGGAGGGCTGGATCGTCCAGCAGGGCTTGGGCGATGCCCAGTCGCTGTCGCATCCCCAGGGAATACTGGCCGACTTTCTTTTTCATGGCAGGATCAAGCCCCACCATGCGGATCAGCTCACTGATACGTTCTTTATTTGCACCCTTCCCCAATTTGGCAAGCCATTTCAGATTATTCATACCCGTTTCGTGGATCAGAAATCCTGGCGTTTCAATCAGCATTCCGGTATCGGTAGCAAAATCGCAGTCTGTACCGATGATTTTGTCAAACACCTTTACCGCACCGGAAGTGGGCCGTAGAAAGCCGCAAATGCACTTCATCAGCACCGTTTTCCCGCTGCCATTACGCCCAATGATGCCATGAATTTTTCCTTTTTCCAAGCCTAAGGACACCTCTTTCAGCACATTTTCATTTCCGAAGGACTTGCTCACTCGCTGAACAATCACGGCGGAGCTTCCAGTGGAAGCTTTGATAGAGAATGAATCAGCAACTACTTGATTAAAAGCTGCATTACTCATCGGAATACCCTCCTGTGAAGCTGAATTGAAAAGTGCGCATTTTGAGCATGGACAGGGCGATCATCGCAGCCGTGACTCCGCCCAGGATCAGATAGGAAACATACAACCGGGGCAGCAGATCGTAGCCGAAGTTGTGCATGGTGTAGGTGGCGTGTTGGAGCGGCGATAGCCACGCGGATAGCAAATTGGCGTAATACCGCATTTCTGTGGGCAGGTTCAGCCACGTCATAAACCGATCTGGCGTTAGCACAAATCCAGCGAAGTTCAGCACCAGCGCCGCAATGATGCCCGCTTTCTTGCTTTTCAGCACGGTGAACAGCAGTTGGATCATGGAAAGCAGCAGCACATACTGGAACAGCAGCCCGAAAATCTGATAACAGCAGCCCCAGGGGGTGGTGAGCTTCACCGTCTTGCGCATGACGGTGAGCGCCACCTCAAAGCTGGCGGGCGAAAAGGAGAGCATGGTGGCGGTTTCGCTCCAATGGTTGGCCGTAAACACATTGCAGCCGATGCACATAGCCATGGAGGATAGCAGGATCATCAGGCAGTAACCGAGGGTCAGCACAAACACAGTGATAATCTGCCCGATAAGCCAATTTAGTTTTGTAGTGCGGAAGATCAGGTAACTTGCAGGCGTATCGATCCGGGGAAAGGCGGAGAGCATCAGCATCATCACCAAGGCGGCGTACAGGATGCTGTCCCCGTCGGCATAGCACCAGACGAAGGGCTCCACGATCTGCACATTGGTCAGGTACGTCCGGCTGATGGCCATAGTCTTGTCCGTCAGCAGCCAGCACAGCAGGAAGCCCAGCAGCAAGCTCATATAAAACCTTGGATTCTTCCGCAAGCTGTACAGATTCCAACAGGCGCAGACAAAGGCAGGCGGGATTTTGCGGGGGAAGCCCTTTTGAGTCAAAAGTGCCTCCCCCGCGCCCCTACTGAAAACCATCCTTTTAGACATATTTTTGCGCACCTCGTTTCAGGAAAAGAGCTTGCAGAGCAAGCGTAAAAGCCAACACAATAGTCAAAAACCACGTTGCGCCACTCACCCACTGCATCGGGTTCAGCATCATAGCGTCCGGGAAAAAGCGGGTGCCGATCATCATGAGGGCATAGCACAGGCACAGCGGGGCCAGATATGCTGCGGAGGCCGTTTCCGTCGCCAGCGCGATCACGCAGCCCACACCCGCCCAGATGCCGCCGCACAGCATACGGCGTAGGAGTATAGGCCAGAAATCCCCTCCTTCGCCCCAAGGGAAGCCCTGCCTGATCATAGCAACCGTGAGCCCATTCAGTATCAGAAACAGCAGCCCCACCGCCGCACCTTGCAGCAGCATTCCGCTGATGACGCATCCCGCGACCTTGCCGATGATCCAGTTCTTTCTTCCCGTCCGAAACACTGCCGGACGGATGGCTCCGCTTTTGATCTCATGCAGCGCCTGGGCCGCAAAGGGCAGCGCAGACAGGGCGGGCAGGGTCAGCAGGCCGAAGTCGCCCTTCATCCCCATCGTTAGCATGTCAGTCATAGAGTAACCAAAGGAATTTTCTTCAAACAATTCATAGCTCTCCAGATACCCGATCAGCCCATAGGTTGCTTGACCTACCGAGAGGTACAATGCTACCGTGGTGGCAATCAAGGCCGCAAGAAACCAGCGCCTCGCGATTGCGTGGTGTACATCATAGCATATTGACTTCATGGCTGCTCCTTAATATTCGTAATTCCGATCAATGATGGCGTCATCAATGGCATCAATCGTCAGGAGCGAATAGCAGGGAAAATCGTAGGTGGCAAGGGTCAGAATGCGGTTGCCCATGAAATCACACATGCTGCAGTTCCCATTGATTGGGGTTATCCCTGCACAGCACGGGTATATAGCCCAAGCGGATTTCGGTGATGTTCATGCTGTTATTCGCTTTGGATTTACGGCCTGCATCAGTTTCATTGTTTTGAACAGACAGCGGGGCAATCGTGCCGAAAACGCTCATGATTTGCCCAAAGGGTATCAGCTCTGTTTTTGGGGATGATCGCACCGATTTCATAGGGATCCTGCCAGTGGAAATTAACAATCTGATCCCCGTGTATAACCCAGCGTGATGTATTCCTGACCAGGCGCGGGTGCCATAGCCCGATCCTCAAAGTCCGTGTAGATGTGGCTATAATATGCATAGGTGATGGCGGGTGTAGGTGAAGCAGTAAGCCAGGGAGGGATATGCGACGGCATCGCCTTTTTCGCCCTCTGCGCCAAAAACCACCCGCAGTTCATAGTCTGGTGCCATCTGAGCCATGAAGTCATTCGCCATGGCCATGGCTTCTTCAACCGTCAGGAACTGCCCCTTGAGCGTTTTTCCAATGATGTCTGAATAGCCAGCGTTTCCCCTTTGATAGAAGAACAAGCGTGTATCTGGGTTTGCCCACCGGTATTCAAGCACATCGCCTCCGGCACATAGACAGTCGCGTCCACCGTGATCTTCGTGCGTCCGCTATTGGAAGAGTATCCCGCCTGAAAAGTCCCCGGGGTATTCAACTGGTTCTGCGCGTCCGCCAGGGCGGCGGGGCAAAGCAGTATGATCGCAAGCACAAAAGCAAATGTCTTTTTCATGCGTGTTTTCTTCTCAATAGCCGTAGTTACGGTCGATCACCGTGCCGTCGATGGCATTGACCGTAAGAAGCGAGTTGTTAGGATTTATGTCACACAGCCGCACTGTTCCATCTTTATTTTCAATTGCGCGACAGCCGAAAAAATCCCACACAGGCGTCAAAACAAATTGCCCCGGTTTGTCACGTCGCTGCACCCGGCAGTAGTTCAACTGGATTCTATCCACTACCAACGCAGCAGCATCTTCATAGATTTTTTCGTGCTCCATGTGGGCCAATGGAAGGATCATTTTTGCAACTTCATAGATCTTCTCAAACGGCAGAGGCGAAGCAACCAGTGTTTTTTCACCGATATCCTGTGCGCCATACCATCGGATTTCATATATTCCTGTGTCTGTGATGCTAATGTAAAGTCTCGCCTGCCTCACAGGCTGCAAAGTCAAACCGCCGCTTTGATCTTCATTTGGTGTATAAAGAATTTGTATGCCTTCCAAAACGGGCGTATAGCAGAACTGATAGCCCTCCAAATAATCATAATCCTTTGTCCGGGTGTCGGAACCATCCCGTGGATATAGCTCCATCAATCCCCAGGCAGAAAAGGCATAGTTTGGCGCGACAATCGCAGCCGCTTGATCCGCAATCGCTTTTGCTTCCTCCAAGGTATAGCGGCAATGTGCTGCAGGCCCTTCATGCATTCGCTGAAGGACGGACATATAACCAGTTAAATATGTTTCATCACTTACAACGCACTTTGCCGTTACGTCTGACCAAGTACCATTGTCCTCCATACCGGAAGCAATCAAATGGATATGAGCATTCTTGTATTCATATAGTCTCGAAATGCCAAATAACACTTGATAGTCTGCATCAAGCTGAGAATCAGTCTGCTGAAATCCTTTCACAAGCCGACTTAATTCCTCATCATTGAAGAGACGAGGCGTTACATCAATTTCATAGAGCGTAGAAATGTCAGGCACAATGACATCAGCCTTTATATCAATCGTCATTCGTCCTGTATTTGATGTAAATGTATCCTGCAAAGATTCAGGAGCGTTTACCTGCTGCCGAATCGTCTCCGCCAAGGCAGAGGGGCAAAACAGCGTCAGCACAAGCAGAAGGGCAAATATCCTTTTCATGCGCACATCTCCTCAATACACATACTCCCGATCAATCACCGTGCCATCCATGGCGTTGATGGTGAACACCGATTGATTATCAAAATCGTAATAGCCATCGCGGAATTCCCGATCTCCATAGAAAAGGCCGGTGTCGATAGAATACAGGCAAAGGCCTTTAGCAGTTTCGGTTGGAGCACCTTCCACATATGTAACTCCCGAGGGATTGTTTGCGTCCACTTTGCCTCTTTCCAGCGTATATCCGCCTGCCCCAAACGTAAGGTTCGCAAGTAGTTTGAACTCCATTTCATCGGGCACGCGGGCAAATACCTGGTAAATCGGGATCGTTTTCGCTTCCGGCACGACGACCTGGGCGTCCACATAAATGTGGGATTTGCCCGATGGGCTGTTGTGCGTTCCTTTGTACTCCGCCGGCGTGTTCACCTGGCTTTGCACTTCCGCTAGGGCGATGCCAGGAAGCAGCAGACAAAGCATCAGAAATATTGAAATGGTTTTCTTCATTTCCTTCACCTCCTGCATCAGCGTATCACAATGGCAGGCTAAAAGTCTTTATCGACTTGTAAGCAAGTTGTTATTAAGTTGTAAATTGCAAAACTTCGCCATACTCCATACTGTCAAGATCATCATCAGGCAGAGGCGTGGCGGTCACTGTAGGCATGACGGATTCTGCATACTTTTCTATTCTATGTGCCATGAGAGGCAAGCCCAGGATGGATGCCGCCGCCAGCAGAATGATTAGCAACACAGCAATTATGCTTTTCTTACTCATGATGCTTTTCCTCCAAAGGCCAGATCATGGAAATAGCAGTTCCCTTACCGATTTCACTTTGAATTTCAAGCCGCCCGCCGTGGGCCTGAGCGATCATCTGACAAAGACTCAATCCCAGCCCGGCCCCGCCCAGCTTCCGGCTGCGGGCCTTGTCCACCCGGTAGAAAGGTTCCGTGACTAACGCAATTTTGTCTGCAGGGATGCCGCTGCCTTGGTCGATGACGGATAACGATTGCTGATCCTCTTCCCGGCTGGCAGTCAAACGAATGACGGTGTGTTCCGGGCTGGCTTTGATGGCGTTGTCCGTCAGGTTCGTGAACAAGCTGAACAGCAGATCAGCGTCACCGGTCAGCGTGTCAGCCTGAGCTTCAACTTCGATAGCAATATCTTTTTCCTTTGCTGCGGATTCCATGGCGACGCAGACCTTATCCAGCAGTTCCTGTGTGTCCATGGTCTTGTTCAGTACTACCGGGTTTTCTTGCATGGAGATCAGCTGCATCATTTTCTGGCTCAGCCGCTCAGTTCGCTTTGCGGCCTCGTGAATTTCATGGGCAGCCTCCAGACGCCCTTGCTCCGTCAGCGGAATGGACAGCAGGCTTCCTGAAAAGCCGATGATGGCGGTCATAGGGGTTTTCATTTCGTGGGTCAATGCCCCCAGCAATATTTCCCTCCGCCGGGCTGTTTCTTCCAAGTCAGAAATTTTCTGCTCCACAATCGCCGCCATATGATCAAAGGATCGGGACAACTCGCCCACCTCGTCCCCGGTTTTGATTTGGGAACGCAGGTTATATTCACCGCCTGCAATCTTTTTAGAAACGCGGGTCAGCTTGCGTAGCGGTTTCAGTGTTTTTTGTAGAATCAGAGGCAACAAAACACCGCATAACAGCAAGCACCCAATTAAGGAAAGTTGTGCCATGCGAGTCAGATCGTCGATATGCCGATAGGTTTCATCGATGTTTGCTGTGCGGTAAACGGTAACGGGCATTTGCAGCACAGTCATGTTCTGCGTGGAGATCAGCAGATGCGTTCCGTCTGTTTCCACGATGCGGCTGGCAGTAATGATTTCCTCCGTTTCCGGCAGCACGGTTAGCGGATCATTCACTGCCGTATTATAAAAATACCGCCCATCCATCACCAGCGACCAGGAGCAAGCACCGGTTTGTAGCAGATGAGCGTATGTGGAAAAGGTATATTGGATGAGCGACTGACGAGCGATACCGCCCGTATCGTAAGACATGGAAGATGTACGATCCAGGGTGGACAGATGATCGCAGAACACCGCCGTGTCACGCTCTCCATTCTGGATCGCCTGCTGAATCAGCCCGTTCGCTTCCTTCGCCACAAAGAAATAAAGGCATAGGCTGACCGACAGCAGGATCACAGCCAGGGTAATGAGGGTTTGCTTTAACCATAGCTTCACGGCTGCATCTCCAATCTGTACCCGATTTTATAAACCGTTGCCAGTTCTTTGTTCAAATCCAGCTTCCGACGCAGGGCCGCCACATGCACGTCCACCGTGCGGGTTTCACCGATGAACTCATCGCCCCAAACCTGATGCAGCAAATCTTCTCGCGTCATCACCCTGCCGGGATGCCGCAGAAAGGTGAGCAGCAATTCATATTCCATGTTTTTGAGCGTGATCATTTCACCGCCCTTCGTGACGGAGCGGCTTTCCAGATCCACGGCAATATCCCGATAAATAAGCTGCTTCGGCTGTCTGTCCGCCCGGGCCAGCACCTTCTCCATTCGCACCAGAAGTTCCAGGATGTCAAAGGGCTTCACCAGATAATCTTCGGCACCCAGCCGCAGTCCCTGCACCCGGCTCTGTACATCCGCTTTCGCAGATACATAAATCACTGGAATGCCCTTTTCTTTCATGTAGGGCAGCAGCTCAAAGCCGTCCAGCTCGGGCAGCATAATATCGCACAGCGCCAGATCGAACCGTTGCGCGTGTATTGCCTCCACTGCTTGCCTCCCGTCCATGGTACAGACCGTCTGATAACCGGATAGAGCCAGATTCGTGTTGATCAGTTTGGAAATTGCCGGGTCATCCTCTACAATCAGGATACGGTCATTCATCATAAAAATCACCCATACCAGTATAGCATGGATGATAGGGGATTGCGAGGGTGTCAATGTAAACGAGTTGTAAATCATGCATTCTGTAAATATTTTGAAGATAGGAAATATCTATTAGTTATAATACTTCTATAATTATAGCATTTTTCGCGAATCGTAACAAGGCACTGTCGTGAATAAAGAGGGAAAGCATTGTAGGACTACAATACATCTTGGACAAACACAAAAAAGGAAAGAGAGATAGGGTCTCATATGCTAAAGTTGAGTTACCACATCAC
>ERZ827490.3862-NODE-3862-length-12730-cov-33.326154_pt1 | contig 12730 bp, 8 predicted proteins | sample MGYA00519770_ERZ827490 | MGnify/ENA primary metagenome ERZ827490 (study PRJEB31778, sample SAMEA3449324) | human gut metagenome | biome: human gut; feature: human-associated habitat; material: faeces | place: United Kingdom | collected 2010/2012 ...
TTCTGTTTGTAATCAACTTTCCCCCTCACACGGGAATTTCAAAAAACTATTGAGGTATATCGGTGAATTCTTATCAACTTTAAATTTGCCTATTGTTTTCGTCTGAATTGATTTTCTCCATCGCAACCTTGCCTGTTTCCTCTGCTCGTCACTTAATCTTCTCTGCTTACGATAACCACATAACAGGAAAAAGCAGATAGATTGCTACCTGCTCTTTCCATAAACCTTTATAAACTTGCTTCCTGACTCTTGGTCTTTGATTTTTCCGGTTCTTTCTTCTGCTGTTCCGATTTCACTTTCATCTGTGACAGCTTTTCCTTGACGGACACCCTGCTTTTTTCCTTATCCTTTCCGGTATCCAGTCCGGCACAGATCTTATCCAGCTTCGCTACTGCACCGTCAATCCGCTCCACCTGTTTCTTTAAGGCTGAGATATGCTTCTTTACAGGCATATTCAGTACCCTTGTAAGGGCAACGCCCTCTTTTTCGTCCGACACTTCCTTTGTACCTTTTCCGGTTAAGAGCCTTCCCACGTTGGCTACGCTGTTCCCTATCTGCTTGAACTCGTCCCCGATACTGTCTATCTGGTTGGCGGTCTTTTCATAACTGGTAAGCACATCAACCATCTTCTCCCGGCATCCGGAAAGCACCGACTGCACACCGGAAATTCCTTTCTGAAGAACCCTGTTCATTTCCTCCCTTCCCTTTTCCTTAAAGGCGGTTACTGCCTGTGCTGCGGTGTCAATCAAATGGTCTTTCAATTCCGATAAGCGTTCTGCAAGACTGCTTACCTTCTCCTGAAGGTATGACACCTTATCCAAAAGCTGACTTTCCGCTGCTTTCGGCTGGCTCTCCTGCATCCTTTCAAGCTGCTTCCGTACTCCTTGCAGTTCGTCCACCATAGCGGAAAGCTGTAACTGCATCCCGGCGATATACTGCAAGACCTCCATAAAGTCCTGTGACTGCTCTTTCATGCCCTGCTGTCCCAAAAGCTCCATGAACTGCTTCATAACGTCCATTTCCTCTGTGTTCTGTTCTTTCTTTGGTTCGTTTGCTTCCATAGCACCCTCCTATAAACTTTCTTCTTTTCCTTTGCTCTTTACAGTCTCCGGTTTCTCCGGCATCTTCTGATCGGAAATTTTCTGCTTCATCTCGGCAAGTTTCTCCTTGACGGATACCCGCCCTCTGGAACCGTCTGCTAACATCCGTTCCTTGTCATGCTCTGCGATACGCTCCGACATCAGAAAACTTGCAACAGGCTTTAACGGTTCATCAGCCACCGCCTGTATATCTTCTGCCCTGTCCGGCTCGCCCTCCTGTGCCTGTGCGCTCTGCTCTCCGTTTTCGTCCTCCGGCTCATCATCTCCCATATCCAACGCATTATCGCCCTTTTCGTCCATATTAAGAAGCGCATTTAACTCTGCAAGTCGCTCTAGCTTCTCCGCCAGTTCCTGCTCCTGTGCAAAAGGTTTCGTGACCTCCACCTTTGCGGTTTCAAGCTGATGTTCCACGTTAGAAAGCTTCTGCTCCACGTCTGTCATTTTCCCGGTCATTCCCTCTAACGCATTGGAAAGTCTTTGCAGATTTCCAAGCGGATCGGCTCCGATTTCCACCTCATGGCTCAGACTTCCTTTTAAGCTGATCGTAAACTTTGAGAAGAACGAGTCAAAGGACACGCTCATCTTAAATCCCTGAAATTCTCCGATTGTGACCGCCATGTTTGGCTGTTTGGCACTCCGGCACATATCAATCAACGCCGCACCCGCTTCCTTTTTGTCCGTATAGGTACGGTTGCCTATCTTCATGGAAAAAGCGTCCTTATCCACAGGCTTATGCGCCGCATAGGTCTGAATGTCCGTCCGATACCCTTCAAGCCTTTCTTTTAAGGCTGTGATCTGCATCGGGTAATGCTTTGCGATATTGTCCTCCAGACGATAACGCTGGCTTGTGTGGTTCGCCTTTAAGAGCTTCAGCTTTGACACCTGTATGTCCAAGTCCATCTTCTCCTTGATGTAAGGGTTTCCGGTTGCAAGTGCCTTGACCTCTGCATAAGAAAGCGCCGCTTCGTCGATGTCCTCACAGGAACGTACCGGGGACTTGCTCGTCATGATCTGCCCGATAAACTTCTGCTTGTTCTCAATGAGCTGCCATGAATAGCTGTCGAAGGTACCTTCCGTCACATACCGGATAATCTTGACCTTATCATTCATGTTTCCCTGTCGTAAAATACGACCTTCCTGCTGTTCAATGTCAGACGGACGCCAGGGCACATCCAAATGGTGTAATGCAATCAGTCTGTCCTGTACGTTGGTTCCGGCTCCCATTTTGGCAGTAGAACCCAACAAAAAACGAACCTGTCCGCTTCTTACCTTTGCAAACAGCTCCGCTTTCCGTTTCTCCGTATTGGCATCATGGATAAATGCGATTTCTTCCGGTGGGACACCCTTTTCAATCAGTTTGCCCCGAATGTCCTCATAAACATTGAATGTACCATCTCCTTTCGGTGTCGATAAGTCACAGAAGATAAGCTGTGCCGACTTCTGTTCCTTTGTTTCTTCCCATATCTCACATGCCTTGTCCACACAGGTGGTGGCTTTGGAATTATCCTCATCGGGAAGCATATCGTTGATCAAACGCTGGTCTAATGCAAGTTTTCTACCGTCATTGGTGATTTTGAGCATATTGTCAACGTGTGGCTCTACCTTCCTATCACGAACAGCCTCCGCACGATCCGCAAGGGACTGTACCATTTCTTTCTGGTATTCGCTCGGTTTCAACACCACATTTTCGTACTCTGCTTCCGGTACAGGCAGCTTTAGCATATCCGGTGTCTGAATATCCGCACTTTCCTTGAAAAGTGAAATCAGCTCCGGCAGATTGAAGAACTTGGCAAACCTTGTCTTTGCCCGGTATCCGGTTCCTTCCGGTGCAAGCTCTATAGCGGTCTGCGTTTCTCCGAAAGTAGCCGCCCAACTGTCGAAATTACCAAGACCAAGTTTCTGGAGCGTACTGTATTGCAGATAGCGCATATTCGTATAAAGCTCCGTCATACTGTTGGAAATCGGCGTACCTGTGGCAAAGGTAATGCCCTTGCCGCCTGTCAGCTCGTCCATGTACTGACACTTTGCAAACATATCCGAGGACTTCTGTGCTTCTGTCTGTGCAATGCCCGCCACGTTTCGCATCTTGGTGTATAAGAAAAGGTTCTTATAATTGTGGCTCTCATCTACAAACAGCCTGTCAACACCAAGCTGTTCAAAGGTTACTACATTGTCCTTGCGGGAAGTATCGTTCAATCGGCTCAGCCTTGCGTTTAATGATTTTTTTGTCTTTTCCATCTGTTTAATGGTGTAACGCTCGCCCTTTTCCGCCTTGACCGCTTCGATTGCCATTTCTATTTCCGTTATCTGCCGCTCAATCATGGCAGCCTGTCTTTCCATTGAAAGCGGTATCTTTTCAAACTGCGTATGCCCGATAATGACCGCATCATAATCCCCGGTTGCAATACGGGAACAGAATTTCTTACGGTTGGCAGGCTCAAAATCTTTCTTTGTGGCAGCTAAAATATTGGCACCCGGATACAGGCGCAGGAAATCACTCGCCCACTGCTCTGTTAAATGGTTCGGTACGACAAATAAGCTCTTTTGGCAAAGCCCTAACCGCTTGCTCTCCATTGCTGCAGCAATCATTTCAAAGGTCTTACCTGCACCCACACAATGGGCAAGCAGGGTATTATCCCCATAAAGCTGATGTGCCACTGCATTAAGCTGATGTGGTCTTAATGTAATGTCCGGTGTCATGCCCGGAAACTTTAGGTGGGAACCGTCATACTCTCTTGGTCTGGTGGAATTGAAAAGCTCGTTGTACTTGGCACACAAGGTCTGTCTGCGCTCCGGATCACGAAATACCCAGTCCTTAAAGGCTTCCCTTATGGCTTCCTGTTTCTGGCTGGCAAGCGTGGTTTCCTTTTTGTTAAGAACTCTCTTTTCCTTTCCATCTTCCTCAATCGTATCAAAAATACGGGTATCACGAAGGTTTAAGGAATCCTCCAGAATACGGTAGGCATTTGCCCGGCTCGTTCCGTAGGTCATATTGACAAGAGCATTGCCATGATCCGCATTTTTGCCCTTTAAATTCCATTGTCCTGTCACATCGGAATACTGTACCCCCACAAGGTTGCGGTCAAAGAGGTAATCCGGTGTTTCAAAGGTTTCCCGCATGAAATCCTCAATGTACTTAGGCTCAATCCAAGTGGCACCGATACGCACCTCGATCTCGCTTGCATCAAGCTCCTTGGGCTGTACACCCTCAAGGGCTGTGACATTGATTGCAAACTCCGGACGGTTCTCTGCAAATATCCTTGTGGTTGCCAGCTTCTCCCTGACATTGCCGCTTAAATACTCGTCTGCGGTTTCCCACTTTTCTGTGACCGGATTCTGGAAAATAATTCCGGCAAGTTCCTTTGCCACATCTTCCTCGCTTTTTCCCGTAAGCTCAGACATATAGGCTAGGTCTACCCTTGCCCTTTCCCCTAATGACACCGCCAGTGCTTCACTTGCGGTATCCACGCTTGTAACAACCTCTGCCTTTTTAATGGTTCGCTTGGAAAACATATCAGCCTTGCCTTTGAAGTTGCCCTCATCGTCTAATTTCTCCAATGAACAAAGCAGACAATAGCTTGAATCCTGATTAAACGCTCTCTTATTGGTCTGTGAATTGATCAGACCGTATTTCTTGGAAAACGCATCATACAGCTCATTAAGCTCTGCCTGCTTGCTCTTAATCATATCTTCCGGATATTCGTTCAACTGATAGTCAATCAGCTCCTGTGTACAGTCACGAATCTGCACCATGCCTTTCATGCGCTGCTCCATCGTTTCTGATACGTCCACAGGCTTCATAATGGAATTTTCCCGGTAATACACCCTCTCGTCCACGATAGTGTAACTGTAATTCTTCACGCCTGGATCGGCGGGGATTGCTTCTCTTGCCAGCTCATCATCAAGCTCATCGAACTCTACCTCGTCAATGCTGCCCTCGATATGGGATATAGCCTTTTCAAGCTGCTTGGATAATGAAATGGTGGTATCCGGTGTACAGGTGGCTTCCATGCCAAACTGCCCGCTGACCATTTCCATTTTTCCCATGATCATTTCCGGGTGGTCTGCAAAATACTGGTTCATGGCTATGCCATCTTCATTTTCACAAAGATGCACCCAATCCGGCAGGGTGTCGATTACCCTGTCACGCTTCTTTAAGAAAAGAATGTCCGAAGTAACCTCCGTCCCTGCATTTTCCTTAAAGGCTGTGTTGGGAAGCCTGATCGCTCCAAGAAGCTCCGCTCTCTGCGCAAGGTACTTTCTGACTTCCGGGCTTTTCTTATCCATTGTTCCCTTTGAGGTGACAAATGCCACCACGCCGCCCGGTCTGACCTTATCTAAGGCTTTGGCGAAAAAGTAATCATGTATGAGGAAGTTATGCTTATCGTAGGCTCTGTCTGCCACCTTGTACTGACCGAATGGCACGTTTCCGATTGCCACATCAAAGAAATCATTGGGATAATCCGTCTTTTCAAAGCCAGTGATCTTCACATCGGCATTCGGGTATAGCTGCCTTGCAATTCTTCCGGTAATTCCATCAAGCTCCACACCATAAAGCCTGCTCTCCTGCATTTTTTCCGGCAACATACTGAAAAAGTTACCGATACCCATTGCCGGCTCCAAGATGTTACCTTTGGAAAAGCCCATTCGTTCCATCGCATCATAAATAGCCTTGATGATCACAGGGCTTGTATAGTGGGCATTTAAGGTACTTTCCCTTGCTGAATCGTATTCCTCGGCTGACAACAGGCTCTTTAATTCCTGATATTCACTTGCCCAATTCGTTTTGGTTTCATCAAAGGCATCAGCAAGACCACCCCAGCCCACATATTTTGCTAAAATCTCCTGTTCTTCTGGCGTGGCAATACGGTTTTCGCCCTCAATCTTTTCAAGCGTTCTGATTGCTTCCACATTCTGACGGAATTTTTCTTTTGCCGCAAAGCCTTTCCCGTCACTTTTCTCTGTTTCCGGAGCAATGTGGAAGTTGACTGCACCCGATTTGTCAATCTGTGGCTGTTCCTTTGGCGCTTCTGCTTCATTCTGCGGCTCTGGTTCGGCAATCACTTCACTCTCTTGCATTGGATTGGACAATTCTTCATTTTTCTGTTCATATTCACCCCATATTCTTTGGGAAACAGCAGAAAAATAAGGAGATTCTTCTTCCATAATGCTGAAGCGAATCTCCTCCATGTCCTCAAGGCTCTTTGCCCCGGCTATTTTATCATGGTACTTAAAATATAATGCTTCCCTGACAAGAATGCCCTCCAATCGTGCCAGTTCAGGCTCCGGCATACGTTCCCAAATATCATCCTTCTCCGTATGAATGGTAAAGCCTTCTCCGTCATCATGGTATCCAAGCGTATATTGCAGCTTATCATGTTCCCCACGAATATCACACTCAAAATCATAGACTGTTGTTCGTGTACCTCTGATATATTCCCGGTCTATCAATACAAGGTTTTGAACATCATCCGCAGTCAAAGGCGGTTCTTCTGTCTGCTCTATGGCAGGCTCGCCCTCATAATGTGCCGCATACTGTCCGGCATCCTTTAACAGACCGTCCATCTCCAGAGCTTTTTCTGTTTCGCCGCTGATTGTCTGCATCATTACATAGTCTGCCGCTTCTGCAAAAAGGAAATCATAGACCTCTTTTCCCTCCAAAGCTCGCTCATCGTCAGCAATCGTGACTGCCTGTGTTTTCTCGTTCCAGCCAACCACATCTTTCCGGTCTAATGCTCCGCAGATTTTAACCACAGCCGACATTTCAGACAGCCTTTTATTTAACTGCTCTATGTCTGTTTTTCCGGTTTCCGGTGCTTTTGGTTCTCCTTCAGCAACAGTTCCTGTTTCTCTATCTAATTCCTGATTGGTTACACCACCCTCCAACTTCGCCTGTTCTTTTTGCATGGCTTTCTCTGCCTGTTCCTGTTTATACTGTGCATAGGCTTCCTTTCCCTCCGGCGAAAGGTATTTATCTGCCTGCACAAGCTCCCGGATACGTTTCTCTACTACATTCCAGTTTAAAAGCACCTTTGCGTAAGGACTGCCATAGTTACCTTTCTCCAGACGGATACCTTTGGCATCGTGATCCTCGTGCGCTCTGTCACTTCCCGGAAGTGCGTGGGAGCTGCCGCCCGTACCATATTCATTTTTCAGAAAAGCAATGTTATCTTTCTTGTCATGCCCTTCCATGAAATACTCATAGATACGGAATTTTCCATGTTCAAAACCGCTTCCTCCTGCCAGCCTGTAATCAATCTCGTCCTGTGTGATAAAGTCCTCATTCCTTACCTCTACCGTATCAAGTGCTGGAAATTCTTTCTTTTCCACACCTAAATCCGCAAGCTGTTCTAATAAATAATCCGGTCTTTTCACATACCGCCATTTAATCTGCTTTTCTCCGCTGTCAAGCTGTGCCTTTGCCTTTTCAAGCTCATCCTTAATCAGCTCTCTGCCTTCTGTTGTGGCTAAAAGCTCACACAACTTTTCCATGCTTGCCGGGTAATTGGAAAATTTAAGCTCCAGACTCTCCGGCATTTCCGATATTCCGTCACGGAAGAAATTGTTAATGTCCGTAGCAATTCTCTCACGCTCCACCGCATCCACAAGGAATACTTCGTTGGCACTCATATAAGTACCATTCTCCACCATAACACGGATATGGCTCTCCACTTCGCTCCAACTCATCACTGCAAGGGTATTTTCCTTTGCCGATGTACCGTAACCGATACGCATACCCATTTCATCAAACCACAGTGAAACAGGATTTCCGTCAAACTCAAAACCTTTTCCGGTGGTCTTATACTCGTTCTTTAAAAATTCTGCCATTTCTTCCGGTGTCTTACCCTGCTGATACTTGGCATAGATACGTTTTCTGCTGTTATCCCTACCGCCGCCACTACGCAAGATACTGTCAATCTGCTCCTGTGGCAAAGAAAAAGCAGCGGGCATGGTATATTGAATACTTGCTTCCGCTGCTGCGATTGTGCCAACCTGTTCCTCAAAGCTCGGAAACAGGCTTAACTGCTGATAGGTTCCCTCCGGCTGTTCGATATTTAACTGTAGATTAGTTCCGTCATCACGATCTCCTCTGCCGAGTGTACGATGCTGTTCATCTTCGCTACCCAGAGCATCTGATTCTCTGCTTTCATCTGCTCCGTTATCCCCTCTCTCTCCTTCATCTGTCTGGTCAGAAGCTCCATTCTCTCCTCTGCCTGCTCCTGTATCATCAACAGGTGTTCCTTCAGCTTCCCGCTCAGAAGAAGTCCCGTATATACTCCGTTCTTGTGCTCCTGTAAGAACTTCTTCCTCATCAGTCCGTACTTTGTCAGTACCTCCTTCGGCTGTTCGTCCATTGCTACCATCGGTATCTGATAATCCCCGTTCTTCTCGTATGTCAGATTCATCATATTTGCTCCTTTCCCCGGCTTCTCCGGTCTGTGTGATAGATTGTTCGTCTTGACTTTCGCTTTCACGCTTTAACGCATTATAGTCTGCTTCAGATGCATTTGCAAGTCCTTTTTCGATATTTTTCTCATGGGTGTCGATACGTTCCCTGCCTACTCTCGTTTCTTCCCGATTTTGGGCAATCTGCCTGTCATACGCTCCGATTGCTTTTCCAATTTCCATAAGGATTGGCTTGGATAAATCAGACACATTGCTGCCAAGCTGTGACAGTGTTTCCACTGTGTTAAACTCATGGATATAAGGAAAGTTTATTTCTTCGGCAAGCTCGCTCTCCTCCATGCCGCAACGCTTTAAAACAGTATAGGCAATGCTGTCGGCAAGGGTTTCCCGTATCCTTATTTCCACGTTCAGCTCGTCCAGTTCCTCTAAAAAGCTCCCTTCCTTTAAGTATTCCATATCTGAAGCAAGCTCTTTATAACAGTCCTCTGCAATCCGTCCGGCAATCTCCCGGATACGTCCCACAAACCCGGCTTCCCTGTCGGTATCCCCATAAGTCTTTTCCAGACGGGAAATCACCGATTCCATGTGTTCCTCACGCATTTCCCAAAGGTTAGGGAATTGTCCGATTCTTCTTGCCTTATGCACATCTGAAATATCAAAGACATACTTCAAACCGGAAAAACTATCCTCATCTATCAGTGCAATGCCCTTTGCACCTTTGTTTACCCAGCAGTGCATCTTTTCATTCCATATCTCTATGGAAGCACAGGCGGTTGCCTCCGGTCTTTGGGCATAGATTAAAAGCTGTTCCTTAAATGGATATTTATACAATCTGGAAGCAGTATTTAGGTATCTCCTCCAGTTTTCTTCATTCCGCACGACTTCTTTTGCTGTTTCCTCTGCCAGTGCGGAAATCAATTTATATTTTCTCATGGTAAACCTCCGTAAAAAAGGCTGTAAGGCACTTTAAGCACCCTACAGCCTGTGATCAGTTACTTATCGGCATCAGGCATAAAAACCATGCTCCTCAATACCTTTTTCCAGAATACAGTTAATCAGTTCCTCAAGTTCCACTCCGTTAATCTCGCTGACAACAATCAGCTTGGCAAGGGTATCCTTCGGAACGGATACCGCATAACTCTCCTCATCCGCACGAAGTTCATGGACACAGATACCCAGTCCCTCTGCAATCTTGCACATAGCACCAAGCTCCGGCTCCTTAACTCCTGCCATAATGTCAAGGATTATTCTCTCCGGCACACCGGAAATTTTGGAAAGCTCCGCAATCCCGATTTCTTCCTCTTTCATCACGTTTAATAGCTTATCTCCTGTTGTATACATATCCCACTCCTCCTATATTACGGCTTCCTTTTTCTTTTCCGGTGCAGAATGCTCTTTCCCGGCATTCATTTTAATAACAGCATCCTTCTTCTCCGCAAGCTTCTCCTTTACTGAAACACGCTCATGACGGTTATCTCCTTTTTCCTCTTTCTGCTTAGCACGTTCCTCTGCCCGGTCACTGCGGAACAGTTCATGTTCTTTGGCATCATACTCATATACATGATCCGAAAGACGTTCTCCAGGCGCCACCTGTGTCTGATTTACTTCCTGTACCATCTGCTCAAGTTCTTTAAACTCCATTCCCGCATCTTTCGGTATAATCAGCGTTTCATGGATTGAAGAAGGCAGCATGTAAAAATCTCCTACCTTCTCAGCGATCTCCTGTCTGATATCATCGTTTAAAATTGCAGCCGCCCCATTTACTTTTGTATCATTTGTCAGCACATACATGGTATCGGGAATATCCGACATCATCTGCATTGCCATTTCTTTTGCTTCATCCATACCCACATTTTGTTCTCTTGCAATATCAACTGCAATCATCTCCGCAACCGTCTCATTCATTCCTTTGAAACTATGTGGCTGCAAAGTATCCATATTCTGCAACGCCTGGTCATGCAGTTCTTCAAGTGTGATTCCATATCCATCCATCAGATTATCTGTAATGGTAATGGTCGCAGTTCCTTCTCCTGTTTTATCCATTAAAATCTGATACACAACTGCTAAATCTTCCAACTTGGAGTACGGTTTATCCTGAAGGAACTGCTTATTTGCTTCCTCGTTGATCAGCTTACATACAATTTTTTCCTTAATCTTGTCAAAATCGGTAACTGCCGATACATCTATATCATGATCTATATAATGTGACTGATACACACTTGCAATCTGAGCTAACACATCATCCAATTCAGCACCATCCTGTATCTGCTCAAAATATGGATTCAGATAAATGGTAGGTGCAATATTGCTTTCCTCTGTTCTTACCATCAGACCGTCCAGAACACAGTCATTATTCTTTACAATCTGATTGACCTCAACTGCAGCATCTGCAAACTTTTCAGGAAGGAAATCCTGTATCTGTTCTTTTACCTGTTCTACAAAATCTCTATATTCCATTACTTTCTCTCTCCCTTCTTGGTGTCATTCTGTGATTTCTCTGTCAGCTTTGATACTGTGGCACCATACATCTGGTACCTCTTCATCATGTTTCTCTGGCTTGTTACATTGATTTCTTTTTCTAACTGCTTCATTCTGACTTTCCTCCCTATTCTGCTTTTCTTCCAAATGAAAACGTATCTTCTTTTTCCTTTTTCGGGGCAAATCTGCCTTTGACTTCCAAAAGCCTTTTTTCCATAATGGAAAACATGGCTTCCACCTGCTCCTGTGTATACTCATAATTGGTGCGGTTGGAAAGGTTCTCAAGCCTGCCGATTGCATCAATGACCTTGTTCACACGATACTCCCCAAGACGGACAAACTTGTCCGCCTTGCTCTCATTGTCCTGTATTTTCTTTGTTTCTTCTGCTCCCATTTGTTACATCCTCCTTTTATTTTTTCTTTCCTGTGAATTTCTTATTGGGAAACTCCATGACAAACTTAAACTGCACTCCGGACTTTTCTTCTCCGTCCTTTGTGTAGTGGTATTCTTCCGTACCGCTCGGAATGATATAGGCATCGTATTTCTTGCCCGCCTTGCTTGTAAGCCCCTTTAGCAACGTCTTTTTCCCGTCAAGCAGGCTTTCCACCTGTTCATCTGACAGGGAAACGCCCATGATCCGGCTTACATTCATGCCGCACTTATTCTTGCAGAAAGCTCCGTATTTTCCCTTTACCACCTCTCCGCCGCAGTTCGGACATTTACCAAGTACCTTCTGCTCCTGTGCGAACATCTTTTTCTGCTCGTCACTGACTTCGTGGTAGGTGTGGATTAAGTCAGATACCATTGTTTCAATATCTGCCATAAAGTCCTCACGCTCCATCTCTCCCTTTGCAACAAGGGTAAGGGCATTTTCCCAATCAGCGGTAAGTTTCGGTGACTTTACCACATCGGGAAGCACCGTAATCAGCTTCATTCCATCCTCTGTCGGTATGATCTGCTTTTTCTCACGCTTCACGAAACCGTCCTTGACTAACTTCTCTATAATGTCTGCTCTGGTGGCAGGTGTACCGAGTCCTTTGCGCTCCACATCGTCAGTCATGTCCTCGTTTCCGGCTCGTTCCATTGCAGACAAAAGGGAATCTTCTGATACATTTTGTCAAGGTGGTTTTAAGAAATTTTCCCGCAATCGTTCATAATGAGCCGCTTGATTTTATCGCTCATAGTTTCCTTGCTGGTGGTGCTGAAGTGGATTTTCACCCGATAGGTCGTGTTTCCGATTTTCTTTACAATATCGGGTTGCTCTGCTTCCTTTACGGTCAGAGGGGAAGCGTTTGCGGGGGTGCTGGTTTTATTGCTCATAGGCTCTCCTTTCCATGAGAAAAGCCCCATGCGGTCATACATAGGGCGGTGGTTTTGAGGTTGAAGTGGCGAAGTGGCAAAGTGGCAAGGTATCTGGGTTTTGCCACTTGGATTTTGCCGTTTCACTTTTTAAGAGCGTGATACCATGCCGCGCCAATGCGCTTTGAGGTAATGCGCCCGTCAAGGTTTCTCTTTGCCGCCCGGACGGTACGGGCGGATATGCCCGCTTCTGTGGCGGCTTTCTCTATGTCCTCGCTGGCAAGCTCTTTCCCGTCTGCCAGTAAATCCAGTATCAGCCGTTCCGCCTGTTCGGTCTTGGTGGCGTTGTTGCCGCCCGCGCCGGACAGCAGCTCGTCGGCGGTGATGTCGTATTCGCCTATCCACGAAAAGCCCGTTTCCGGGTCAAGGCAAAAGGCAACGGGCT
>ERZ827490.3875-NODE-3875-length-12668-cov-3.842861_pt1 | contig 12668 bp, 10 predicted proteins | sample MGYA00519770_ERZ827490 | MGnify/ENA primary metagenome ERZ827490 (study PRJEB31778, sample SAMEA3449324) | human gut metagenome | biome: human gut; feature: human-associated habitat; material: faeces | place: United Kingdom | collected 2010/2012 ...
TTGTGTAAGGTGTTTTAATCCAAGGATCCCCATATTGCCGGAAAGGGCAACGGCAACCCTGCCGATGTACTCCTTACATTGCTTGATAATCTCGGTTTTACCGATAACTATATGGAATGTATGATTCCTACAGATGGTGTTTATCCTATTGCTACTGCTAATGACAAAAGCAAAATCAGCGCACCTATTATGTCCCGATTTGCCGTTATCGAAATTCCTGATTATACACCTGATGAGAAAAAAATAATTTTTACAAAATATGCCCTTCCAAAAATTCTTAAAAGAATGGGTATGTCGAATGATGAAATATCTGTCACAGATGACGGACTTGACGCAATAGTGAAACTTTGTTCCCAGACATCGGGTATAAGGGATGTTGAGCAGGTTGCCGAGCATCTTGCCGCACACGCACTCTACCAGATTGAGGTCAACCATGTGACAAATGTTACATTTAATGCCGAAATGATACGCCGCCTGATAGAATAAAATTTTGACATGGATATGTCTTTAATATATAATCAAACCGGTTATGTTGTCTGACATATATAATAAAATTAAGGTGAATATATAATGAAAACAGTAGATATTATCGTGCCTTGTTATAATGAGGAGCCTGTTCTTACTTCTTATTACAATGAGACTGAAAAAGTTGTATCCGGAATACAGGGTTACACATTTAATTATATTTTTGTAAATGACGGCAGTAAAGATAATACAATGATTATTTTAAAAGGGCTTGCCGCTTCCTATGATAATGTAAAATACATTTCTTTTTCCCGAAACTTCGGAAAAGAATCAGCAATGTATGCAGGCCTTAAATCATCCACAGGTGATTACGTCATAGTAATGGATGCCGATTTACAGCATCCCCCTGCTCTCATACCTCATATGATAGAAAGTGTCAATAAAGGTCATGACTGTTGTGCCGCATATCGTACTTCAAGAAAAGGTGAAAAAAAAATACGAAGTTTTTTCTCCCAGCGTTTTTATAAATTCAACAATAAACTGACTGACAGCAATATGCCTTACGGAGCCGTTGATTACCGTATCATGTGCCGCAAAATGGTTGATTCCATTGTAAGCATGAAAGAGGTCCAGCGTTTCTCGAAAGGTTTATTCTGTTGGGTTGGATTTGATACGGAATGGATTCCTTACGAAAATGTTGAACGTACATTAGGCACAAGCAAATGGAGTTTTAAGGGACTTACAAGATACGCAATGGACGGAATATTTTCTTTTTCGGTTAAACCCCTGAAATTTCTTGCAATAATGGGCTTTATTATATCCGGTATTGCTATTGTTTATGCATTATATATACTTATTAAGACACTTACAATGGGAATTGATCTGCCGGGATATGCCTCTACCATGATTGTTCTTTTGTTTATCGGAGGAATCATTGAACTTTCAATATGTGTGTTAGGTGAATACATTGCAAGGATATTTGTTGAAATTAAGAAACGGCCTATATTTATAACAAAAGAAACCAACATCGAAAGCAAAAAGGACCCTGACGATGAAAACATTAATTAAAAAGTTTGTTAATAAAGAAACCATAGTATATCTCATATTCGGTATCCTTACTACTGTTGTTAATTATTTTATATTCTGGATTTTTAACAGCAGGTTTAAAGTTCCGGTGCTGATAGCTAATGTAATTGCTTTTATTGTCGCTGTAATTTTTGCATTTATTACCAATAAAATATTTGTATTTGAGAGTAAAAGTTTTGCCCCTGCGGTACTTTTCCCTGAGTTTGTGGGATTTACAGGTGCAAGAATACTCTCTTTCTTATTTGAAGAAGGTTTTCTTGCAGTTACAACATGTTTTCATATGAACCAGTATATTTCAAAAGCTATTGCAAGCATAGTTGTTATTATTCTTAATTATTTTGCAAGTAAATTTCTGATTTTCAAACATAAAAGAACTAAAAACAAGGGGGTCAACAATGACTGACGAAAAAAAAGCAATAAGGAAGAATTTATCAAGAGAGGCTATCTATGAAATAACGCACTGCAGAGCCGTATACATTATGGCATTTATCGTGCCTCTTATTATTATGTTAGCCATTTACATTATGAGAGGAATATATCCGTTCGGTGACTCGGTCTATCTCCGTTCGGATATGTATCATCAATATGCTCCTTTCTTTTCTAATCTTTGGGACAAAATAAGAAACGGAGGAAGCCTGCAATACAGTTGGGACATAGGAATGGGCAGCAATTTCCTTGCGCTTTACGGATACTATCTTTCAAGTCCTATCAACTGGTTTATTGCCCTTTTCCCTAAAAAGAATCTTTTAGAGATTATGGACTATATAATAATGATAAAAATTGCTTTATCAAGTTTTACATTCACATATTATTTATGTAAACACAGAGGAAAAATATCCATTACTGCCGCAATTTTTGGTCTTTTTTACGGATTAAGCGGCTTTACTACCGCATATAGCTGGAACATTATGTGGTTAGACAGTGTTGTCCTTCTGCCACTTATAGTTCTTGGTCTTGAAAGACTTGTAAAAGAACATAAAGGACTTTTATACACAATTACTCTTGGACTTGCCATTCTTTCAAATTACTACATTGCAATTATGATATGCCTCTCAATGGTAATATACTTTTTCGTATTAATTATTTCTGAGAACCTTGGAAATAAAAAGAACTACATGAAGTCAATCTTCTGCTTTATAGGATATTCCCTTTTAGCAGGCGGTGTAGCTTCCGTTCTTCTTCTGCCTGAAATGGCAGCATTACAATACACAGCATCATCGGATTTCAGTTTTCCTAAGGTTATGACAAGATATTTTTCATTCTTTGCCATGTTCAAACGTCATCTTATCAATGTTGACGTACATTTAGGACTTGAACATCACCCAAATATCTACTGCGGTGTTGCTGCATTTGTACTTGTTCCGCTCTTTGTAATGAGTAAAAAAATCAGCAAGAAAGAAAAAATCACTAAAATGATTGCACTTTTTATCTTCCTTACTGCTTTCAATATGAATATACCTAATTTTATATGGCATGGTTTTCATTTTCCTAACAGTCTCCCATGCCGGCAGTCTTTTATATATGTATTCCTGATTCTGGAAATATGTTATGAAGCTGCTGTAAATATCCGGGATTATTCGGAAAAACAGCTTGCGGGAAGTATGTGGGGTGTTCTTCTTTTCCTTATGTATATAGGAAATTCCCTGGGAGATAAAGACATTGATTTCCGTTCTATATATCTAAGCGGAATTTTTATTGTAATATATGTACTTTTCTTCTTCTTCATAAAGAAATGGAAACAATATACAAGTTATTTCCTTGTGGCCATTTTTGCGGTTGCAATTGTTGAAGTAACAATGAATACCGAAAAAACCGGCTACGGCACAACGGTACGTTCAGCATATCTCAAGGATTATGACGGAGTCAACACTGTAATTAACGATGTTGAAAAAAATGATACGTCATTCTACCGTATCCACAAATATAAAGGCTACCGTTCGAAAAATGATGCAACATGGAATAATTTCCACAGCACATCCACTTTTTCATCCACTGCATATGCCGGACTTACATCATTTTACGGAAGTCTCGGTCTTGAACACTCAACCAATGCCTACGCATTAAACGGTGCCACACCTTTGATATATTCAATTTTTAATGTAAAATACCTGCTTACTAATGAGCATATGCCTGATAATGATATTTTTACCTATTACTCAGGTAATGATGGTGAATTTTTATACAAGAACGAATATGCTCTTCCACTTGCCTATATGGTTCCGGGGGACATTGATGAGAACCTTTTGTATACGGTTGAAACCAATCCGTTTAACGTCCAGAATAATTTTATCTACCATGCAACAGGCATTGATAACATAATGACACCTATAAGTTATGATGAAAACGGTACTAAAGTGACGATTACCCCTGACAAAAATATGTTTGTATATGTATATGTCCAGAACAAAAACATAGAAACAATCTATGGTTATATAAACAGTGACAGCTATAATTTTACAGGTGTAAACCACGGACGTACCCTTGACATAGGATATGTAGAAGCCGGTTCAACCATTTCTCTCACTCCTTCCGATTCAGAAAAAGGAAGTCTGAGACCTCTCGTATACGCAGTGGATGAAGATAAATTCAAAGAAGCCATGACTAAACTTTCTGCAGGTGGTCTTAATGTGACATCTTATAGTGATACAAGAATCACAGGTACAATTACCGCAGACAAATCCGGTCTTATGTTTACTTCAATACCTTATGATAAGAGCTGGACAGTATATGTAGACGGAACACCTGTTTCTACTCAAAAAGTTGGTGATGCATTCCTGGCTGTTGAATTATCTGCCGGAACACATACCATCGAAATGAAATTTACCGCCGGAAATTATAAGGCAGGTCTTGTAATTTCCATAATAAGCTTTATAATTATAGGAAGTCTTGTTTTCTTCAGGATTAAGTTCAAAACAGAAATAACCGAAGAAAATGCAATAGAAACAATGATATATAAGATTAACAGCAAAAATAAAAAAACCGATAAAAAACAGGAAAGCGAGGAAACTGAACAATGAAACTCTGGGGCGGACGATTCACAAAAGAAACCAACCAATTAGTGCATAACTTTAATGCATCAATTTCTTTTGACCAGAAATTTTACAAACAGGACATTGATGGCAGTATTGCCCACGTTAATATGTTGGCAAAACAGAATATCGTAACTAACGAAGAAAGGTTTGCCATTCTTAATGCCCTTGAACAGATTAAGACAGATATAGATACAGGTGTTCTTGAAATCAGCCCTGAATACGAAGATATCCACTCCTTCGTTGAGGCTACTCTTATAGAAAGAATAGGCGATACAGGTAAAAAACTTCATACAGGAAGAAGCCGTAATGACCAGGTTGCCCTTGACATGCGCCTTTATGTCCGTGATGAAGTTAAAGAGACCAATGCTCTTTTAAAGGATCTTCTTAAAGTTATCTTAAGAATAATGAAAGAAAATATTGAGACCTATATGCCGGGATTTACACATCTTCAGAAAGCCCAGCCTGTCACTGTAGCCCATCATTTCGGAGCATATTTTGAAATGTTCAGAAGAGACTGCACAAGACTTGATGATATTTATGACAGAATGAACTACTGCCCTCTGGGTGCAGGTGCACTTGCCGGCACCACATATCCTTTGGACAGGGATTTTACCGCAGATTTTCTTAAATTTAATGGTGCAACCAATAACAGTATGGATTCCGTATCAGACAGGGATTACATAATTGAATATTTAAGTGCTTTATCCACTATTATGATGCACCTCAGCAGATTTTCAGAGGAAATCATTATATGGAACTCCAATGAATACAGATTTATTGAATTAGACGATTCTTATTCAACCGGAAGTTCAATTATGCCACAGAAAAAGAATCCCGACATTGCTGAGCTTGTACGCGGTAAGACAGGCCGTGTATATGGTGCCCTTATGTCAATTCTTACTACCATGAAAGGACTTCCTTTGGCATATAATAAAGATATGCAGGAAGATAAGGAACTGACTTTTGATGCCATTGATACAACAAAGGGCTGTATACTCCTGTTTACAGGAATGATTGATACAATGACTTTTAACAAAGAAGTTATGGAAGCAAGTGCCAAAAACGGCTTCACAAATGCCACTGATGCAGCTGATTACCTTGTCAACCATGGTATTCCATTCAGAGATGCCCACGGCATTATCGGACAGCTTGTATTATTATGTATCGAGAAAAATATTTCTCTTGACGAACTTCCTTTAGAGGAATATAAAAAAATCTGTCCTGTATTTGAAAATGACATATACGAAGCAATAAGCCTTAAAACATGTGTAGAAAAAAGACTTACAAAAGGTGCTCCAGGCAAAGCGGCAATGCTTGAAGAAATCAAGATCTGTGAAGCATTTCTTAGTGAAGAATAATTCTATAGGCAATATAAAAGGACTGTGATTGTTCACAGTCCTTTTTATATTCTAATTATTAAATTCAAAATGCTGGTAATCCTTAACTTTTTCCCAACTGCCTCCCCAGGTAAAACCTGCCTTTGTAAATACAGAGTATGCGTAATCAGAATCGTCTATTTTCATTTTAAAGACTTTATCTCTGTCAGCATATATTTCTCCCGATATAGGGAGTATCGTTCCATTTTCGCCCACATACGGGTTATACAAGGGGTTAATATCTATTGCCATGCCGTATGCATGCTTAGACCATGAATCGGTCTTGGCAACTTTTCTTGCATTAAAACATGATGTATTGTTATATGACATAGAAACTTCGTCATTTCCGCCATATTCGTCTATTAGGGCAATCTGCTCTATAGGATATGACGCTTTATAAAGTTCATAAAAAACATCTCTTGTCTTTTCGGCTATTGCCTTATTTACAATAAGCTCACCGGTATGAGGTTCGTAATCTGTTCCCCAATAGAGTACTTTGACATATCTTAAATCCTCTCTTGTAACAGGACAATCGTCTGTAAATGATACATTAACCATCTTCTTAAAAATAAGATCCGGAATTTCCATATATGCAAAATAGGTACTCTTATCTCCATCCGTTATCTCAGACGGCAGTGGATAATTGCCTGAAAACTTAGGATGTGACCCACCGTCAATTATTATTTTTTTCTTGTTGCCCGCAACAAGAAGTATTATCAGTAATCCAAGAACTAACGCACTTATTATAAGAATAATTTCAGCAAAGTTTCTTTTTTTCTTTTTCTTATCCGCCACTTTTATTTCCTCTGTTTCTCATTAATTGTAACAGAAAGCTGGTTGAAAGGTATTTCTATACCGGCATCATCAAGGGCATTTTTGAATTTCTCTGTTAATTCCCATTTGATTTTCCAATAATCATCTGTCATGACCCATGCCATTGTCCCAATCGTTATCTGGCTTTCTTCAAGTGCATCCACATATACCTTGTTATCTTCGTTTTTAAGGATGCCGTCCTGCGAATTAATAACATTCATAAGAATGTCCTTTGCCCTTTTCATATCGGAATCGTAGCTTATCCCTACTTTGATTTCAATTCTTCGTTTGTTGTTGGCAGTATAGTTGGTAATGCTTGTATTAGCCAGGGAACCATTGGGAATTATAACAATCTTATTATCAAAAGTTCTCATTCTGGTATAAAATAAATCAATACCCTCAACTAACCCTTCATTGCCATGCACATCTTCCTTGACAAAATCTCCGATTTTAAACGGTTTAAAAAGAAGTATCAGCACACCGCCGGCAAAGTTTGAAAGGCTTCCCTGAAAAGCAAGACCGATTGTAAGTCCGGCAGCACTTAATACTGCTATAAACGATGATGCAGGTATGCCAAGTATTCCTATAATCACAATGGCAAGAACGCCATACAGACCAAATTTAATAAGTGATGAAAGGAATTTCGTTACAATTGGTTCCAATTTTGATTTCTCGTTAGCTTTTCCGATAAATTTCAAAAGACATTTTATTAATTTATTTCCAACAACCAGCACGATTATTGCAATCAACAGATTCTTGCCAAATCCAAGACACCATGTAGCAACTGATTTCAAAACTTTTTCCCAGTTAGCTTTGGTAAAAATCTGTGCCGTCTGAAAAAGCAATGCATTCATTATTTAGTATTTCCTTTCTTCGCCACTGTCTTAGTATAATCAAGCACTATAACGCCTAAAGGAGGCAATGTTAATCTTATTGAGTCTGCACGTCCGTCGCACTCATCCTTCTTTGACGAAACAGCTCTCTTATTAAGAATTCCACTTCCGCCGAATTTCTCATCGTCGGTGTTAAAGATTTCTTTATATCTGCCTTCAAAAGGAACACCAATCTTATACTTCTCCCTGATAACCGGAGTAAAATTAGCTATTACAACAAGTATTCTGCCGTCCTTTGACTTTCGCACAAAGCTGAGTACGCACTCATTACCGGAAATATTATTAATCCATTCAAAACCGTCGCTTTCATAATCCATCTCTGATAATTCGGAATGTTTATTATAAAAATCTGTAAGAGCTTTAACAAAAGTATTCCATGTTTCTTCTCCGTTACCGGAATATATTGTCTTTTTGCCCGGATGAGCAAAGGAATAAGCAAATGCAGCCCTTAAATTCGCCATCTTATCTCCATGAATCCGTCCGGGTATCTTAGCTTCCAGCGTGTTAATACTGTCTGCATCAAATGCAAGTATGCTGTCCTGATTATAAAAAGTAACCATACTAAGAGAAAGCTTATTATATCTTCCTTTTCTGAATAAAGGATCACAACCCAGAAAGTATATAAGATTATCACCAAAAATATGGTTAATACTGTAATCAAATCCAAGAGCACCCTCTTCTTTGATGTTTCCTGTCACATCAGGCCAGCCTGCCCTGTCATCCGCAACGGTTATTACATCCTTATACTGTTTACCAAAAATTTCATTAAGACCTCTTACAAAATCAACCGCTTCAAGATTTTCCCTGCCGCCAAACATATTAGAAGTCCATTTATCCCTTTCAAAATCAAGATATACGGCATTACCTAATCTGTCTGTAACTATTCCGTCTGCATGAAGCTCTTCAATAATATACGAAGCTGATGAATACATAATATTGGCAACTTCGTTACGGCCTACATTAATATCATCAAAATTCCATTGGATAAGAACACCTATATCCCTTTTGTGTAAAGAATTAATCAACGTTTTAAAATCATCAAGGCTTCCGTATCTGTTGTTTATGCTAAAATACCCGGTCCTGTCATAGTCAAGATAAAGTCCGGTATAGGTATTAATTACATTTTTAAGAACCACATGGGTAAATCTGCTTTCAGAAAAAGTATTTTCTATTGCCTGTGTTATTTCCTTATATGTCACATCCTCATCAGGCAAAGAATATGTATATACTGACATAGGAGCTTCTTTGTACTTATTGCGGCTCTTTCTGTTGCTAAGCCATTCTTCATCAGACCATTTAAAATTATCATCACATACAAATGATGCCGGTTCACTCTTACTTTCAGCCATCTTTGAAAAAGGATCTGTTATAAGGACAACTTTACCGCCTTTAAGTCTGATTTCAAATTTGTAAAGTGAAGAAGCTTTAACTCCCGGAACAAAAAGTTCAAATACACCTGTGCTGTCAATTGCCTCTAACTGATGTATTCTTCCATCCCAGTTATTAAATTCACCGACAACACTTACTCTTAATGCCTCCGGTGCCCATATTGCAAAATCAACGCCTTTAGTGCCCTTATAATCCATTTCATGGGCACCAAGGAATCTATATACATGGGTATTATTTCCTTCAATAAAAGATTTCAAATCACTCTTCTTAATCATTGAAGGATAGTTATACGCATCATCTGTCTCAAATGTATTACCGTCCTCAAAACGGAACTCAACCGTATATGCGAATTTACTTTTTACAGGTATAAGTACGGCAAAATACCCCTCTTCATCTGCCATTTCCATCTCATATGTCTTGCCATCCGCAGCTTTAACGGTTGCGCCTACTGCAGCAGGATAAAATGACTGTATTAAAATTCCGCCTTTGACGGAATGTGTTCCCAAAAGATTCTTAGGATTACAGCCATCCGAATAAATAATTCCCTCTATATCAGGCCAGTTCATTAAATCATAAAGTTTTTTATCCATATAAAATTTCTCCCTGAAATGTATTTTCTATATTGTACCACATTCCAGGGTAATTAAAAAGACATGCAATTAGATTTTTGCATGCCTTTTTGTATTTACTCTTCTATTCTGTGTATGAATATGCCGCTTCTGAGCTTTGGTTCAAACCAAGTAGATTTAGGTGGCATAAGCATATCTGCATCAGCCACATCAAAAAGTTCCGAAATTGACGTAGGGAACATTGAAAACGCAATTGCCATATCATTATGGACTCTGTCTTCAAGTTCTTTAAGGCCTCTTATTCCGCCTATAAAATCAATTCTCTTATCAACTCTCGGATCTCCTATTCCAAGAATAGGTGTGAGTAGGAAATCCTGAAGAACGGCTACATCAAGACCATCAACCGGGTCTTCTGATAATATGCTCTCCTTCGCAGACAGCAGATACCATTCATCACCAAGATACATTCCGAACTCACCTTTGTGTTCCGGATAAAATGCTTTTTTCCCACGGGGTTCAATGTCAAAATATTTGGAAACTGCATTAAAAAACTCTTCTTTAGTAAGACCGTTTAAATCCTTAACAACTCTGTTATATGGCATTATCATCAATTCTTCGTCCGGGAATAAAACAGAAAGGAAATAATTAAATTCTTCCTTGCCTGTATAGTCAGGGTGTTCTTCCCTTCTCTTAAGCCCTACCTTAACTGCTGATGCTGCCCTATGGTGTCCATCAGCAATATAAATCGAATTAATTGAATCAAACGCCTCCCTGATACCGTCAATATCTTTCTGTTCGGATACTTTGAATACCCTGTGTCTTATCTCATCATCATCGCAGACAAAGTCGTATATCGGAGGATGTTCCTTAACAGTGCAAATGATGTCTTTTATCTTTTCATTAGCTCTGTAGGCAAGAAAAATCGGACCTGTCTGTGCACTTGTTCTGTCAACGTGGTTAATTCTGTCCAGTTCTTTATCTGCCCTTGTTTTCTCATGCTTCTTGATTATATTATTAAGGTAATCATCAATGGAGGCACAGGCAACAATACCTGTCTGTACCCTTCCGTCCATTGTCAGCTCATAGATATAATAAGCATTATCTTTGTCTTCTATAAACACACCATCTGATATTTCTTTATCAAGCAGTCTTCTTGCCTCATCATATACAACATCCGCATATGTATCTACAGAATCGTCAAACTGTGTCTCAGGTCTGTCAATATTAAGAAACAAGAGCTCCCTGCCTTTGACTTTTTCACATGCTTCACTCCTGTTATATACATCATATGGTAATGAAGCCACATGCTTTGCAAGCTCTTTCTCAGGTCTAATACATTGAAAGGGTTTTATATCAGCCATTTTTTCTCCTTTTATTTAATAACTCTTACCTTAAGAATTCCTTCTTTGGTTGCTATCTCATCAGCAATATCCTTAGCACCGGCTTTGTCGATATCGATAATTGAATATGCGTATTCGCCTCTGCTCTGGTTCATCATCTTATCAATGTTAATTCCGCTCTGACCGAATACGGTAGTTAATCCACTGATGATATTAGGTACATTTTTATGAAGAACAGCGATTCTTCCTGCCTGTGAACATACGCCCATATCACATGCCGGGAAATTAACAGAATTTCTTATATTACCATTTTCAAGGTAATCTGTAATTTCTGCAGCAGCCATTACAGCACAGTTATCTTCTGACTCTGTTGTAGATGCTCCAAGATGTGGGAATGCAACTACTCCCTTTGTATTAGCAAGCTTAACTGATGGGAAGTCTGTAGCATATCCGGCAATCTTACCGCTTGCAAGTCCTTCGATTACTGCATCTTCTTTAACAAGAAGATCCCTTGCAAAGTTAAGAATGATAACACCGTCCTTCATCATTGAAATTGTATCGGCATTAATCATTTCCTTAGTATCATCAAGCAATGGCACATGTACTGTGATATAATCACATGTTCTGAATACTTCTTCTCTTTCTTTTACAAGCTTAACTTTTCTTGAAAGATTAAGAGCATTCTGAACTGAAAGGAATGGATCACATCCAATTACTTCCATACCGAGTGAAGATGCTGCGTTGGCAACAAGTACACCGATTGCTCCAAGTCCGATTACACCAAGTTTTTTGCCTTTAACTTCTCTTCCGGCAAACTTAGACTTTGCCTTTTCCATTGTCTTTCCTATATTCTCATCATCTTTATTCTCATTAACCCAGCCATTAGCTGCAATAAGATTTCTTGATGTAAGAATCATTGCTGCAATAACAAGCTCTTTAACGCCGTTAGCATTGGCACCGGGAGTATTAAATACCACAATACCCTTTTCGGCACATTTATCAAGAGGAATATTATTGACACCGGCACCTGCTCTTGCTATTGCAAGAAGGTTATCTGAAAATTCCATATCGTGCATAGCCGCACTTCTTACAAGAATGGCTTCTGCTTCATTAACATCATCTGTCTTTACAAAATCAGAGCTTAAAGACTTAAGCCCAGCCTCTGAAATAGCATTTAAACAATTATATTTGAACATCTTATCTCCTTCTATAAAACACTACCCGGGCAATACACCCGAGCAGTTATTTCTTTATGCATTTTCTTCTTCAAATTTTTTCATAAATTCAACTAACTTCTGAACACCTTCTATTGGCATTGCATTATAAATGCTGGCTCTCATACCGCCCACAGTTCTGTGTCCTTTAAGGTTCTCAAAGCCTGCTTCTTTAGCTTCTTTAACAAACTTGGCATCAAGTTCTTCATTACCTGTAACAAAAGGAACATTCATTAATGAACGATCCTTAGGAACTACTGTTCCCTTGAATAATTTACTCTGGTCAAGGAAATCATAAAGTATGGCTGCTTTCTTTTCGTTGCGTTCCTTCATTGCTGTAAGGCCGCCCATCTTCTTAATCCACTTGAATACCTTACCGCAGATATAGATGCCATAAGCAGGTGGTGTATTATATAATGAGTCATTATCTGCATGAATCTTATACTTGAGCATTGTAGGTGTTCCAGGAAGTGTATCCTCTGTAATAAGGT
>ERZ827490.3876-NODE-3876-length-12665-cov-2.777795_pt1 | contig 12665 bp, 10 predicted proteins | sample MGYA00519770_ERZ827490 | MGnify/ENA primary metagenome ERZ827490 (study PRJEB31778, sample SAMEA3449324) | human gut metagenome | biome: human gut; feature: human-associated habitat; material: faeces | place: United Kingdom | collected 2010/2012 ...
GGGCACGGGCCACATGAATTTCGGTAAGTTCACGCTGTTCAACGCGATTGGCGGCATTTCTTGGGTCTCTCTGTTCGTTTTGGTGGGGTACTTCTTCGGTGGCATTCCGTTTGTGCAAGAGCACTTCGAGATCATCGTTTTGGGCATCGTCGCGGTATCGGTGGCCCCTGCGTTCATCGGTGCGGTGAAAGCGGCGATGAGCTCGAAGAAGGGCGACAAGGCAAAAAACGCCAAGCACGCGAAATAATGCCGACACGTGTCAGCGAGGGGCGATCGGTCCCGGATACGAGGAGGCACGTGTCCGAGCTTCTATCGATACGACGAACTCTTTCCAGGAGCGTCCGGCAACCCCGGGCGCTTCTTCTATAATGGAGCGAAATGAACCGGGCGCCTTACGCGCCGCATACGAATGCGAAGGACTCGCGCGATGTCGGAAGCTTTATACCGTAAATATCGCCCCCAGACGTTTGAGGACGTGGTGGGCCAAGAGCATATTGAGCGCACCATCAAAAATGCCATTGAGCAGGACAAAGTCAGCCATGCATACCTGTTCTGCGGCCCGCGCGGCACGGGCAAGACGACCACTGCCCGCCTGCTTGCGAAGGCGCTTTTATGCGAGGGTGGCCCGACTGCAGACCCCGACGGAACGTGCGAGGACTGCCAGCTTATCGCCGCGGGAGAGCACCCTGACGTCTACGAGCTCGATGCGGCAAGCCGCACCGGCGTCGACAACGTCCGCGAGGAGATCATCAACCGCGTGCAGTTCGCGCCGACGCGCGGGCGCTACAAGGTCTACATCATCGACGAGGTCCACATGCTCTCGGTGGCAGCGTTCAACGCGCTGCTCAAGACGCTCGAGGAGCCGCCGAGCCATGTGGTGTTCATCCTGGCGACGACCGACCCGCAGAAGGTTCCCGAGACCATCCATTCCCGCTGCCAGCGATTTGATTTCCGCCGCATCTCCGCCGAGGCCATGGTCGCGCGTTTGGGCGCGGTATGCGTGTCCGAAGGGGTCGAGTTCGAGGGCGAGGCGCTCGATTTGATTGCGCATCGCGCGGAAGGCGGCCTTCGCAACGCGCTCACCTCCCTCGAGCAGATCATCGCGTTCGGCGAGGGCAAGGTGACGCTTGCGGGCGCCGAGGCGATGCTCGGGTCGCTCGATTCGAGCGAGATGTCCGAAATCATGAACGCGGTCGGCACCCGTGATGCTGCAGCGTGCTTCCGCTGGACGGCGCAATATGTGGAAACAGGAGCCGACCTGGCCCGATTTGTAGGCGATATGGCTGAGCGCGTGCGCAACCTGTACGTGATGTCGCTTGTGGGCGCCGATGTGGCGCTGGAGGTGTCCGAGTCCGAGCGCCGAGAGCTCACAGGCGAGTTGCCGTTGTTCGGCCCCGATCGCCTGGCGCGCTTGCTCGGCGTTTTGGGCGATCTGTCGGCCGAGTTGAAGACGTCCACCAATCCTCGCCTGTCGTTCGAGATTGCGCTTACGCGCATGGTGCGGCCCGATAGCGACCTGACGCTCGAGGCGCTCGCCGAGCGCATCGAAGCGCTCGAGTCGGGGTATTCGGCCTGTTCGCGGATGATTGCTCCTGCTGCCGCTTCCGCCGCCGTCGCTCCCGCTGCTGCTGCGGCGACGGGTGCGCCGTCGAGCGCGGCGCCGGAGCCGAGCGCCCGGGCGCATCGGGGGGCGGCGAGCTCGGCGGGCTCGGCGATGGGACAGGCAGGCGCGTCGTTTGATTCCCGCCATGCCCGCACCGCGGCAAGTGAAATGCCGGCTTCGCAAGAGGCTGCCTCTCGGGGGGCGGGCTCTCCCGCGGGGGACTTCCAGGCGTCGGCCGAGGCTGTTCCTGCCGTGAACGCAGCGACAGCTGCGGCGGCGACCGAAGCGGCGCCCCGTGAGAACGCCGTTTCGGCGGCTGCTGCGGTTGCTGGCGCTTCCGCAGTATGTGGCGCGATTCCCGCCGAGCTTGCGGACACGCTGCGCAACGAGGCGGCGCTGCAGCGCATCTGGAGTTCGGCCATCGCCTCGCTGAAGAAGTCCAAGGCGGCCTACGGCGTGCTCTTCTTGAACACGAAGGCTGTGCTCGACGAGGGCCGCGGTATGCTCGTCATCGAGTTCCCCGTGGAAAACGCCTTTGCGTTCAATGCTGTGCAGAAGCCCGATGTGCAGGACGCCGTTTCTGCGGCGCTCGCGCAGTCGTGCGGTGCGGCAATCCCGTTTGCCTTCTCGAAAGGCCCTTCCCAGGGTGCAAGCGCGGCGGCGGTCCCGTCCGCTTCCTCGTCAGGGGTCTCTGCTCGATCGGCGACGCAGCAAGCGCAGCCTCGGGCGTCCCATGCTGAAAGACCAAGCGCCGCTCGCGAGGCCGCAGCTGCGGCGATGCGCGCGGTTCGGGAGCGAGAGGCGGCTGCGGCGTCTGCTGAACCTGCGCGCTCGACGGCTCGACAGCCCGTTTCATCTGCGAATGCGCGCCAGGCAAGCCCGCAGGTACGCGAGCCGCAGATGCGGGGCGCCCAGAACGCGGGTGCGTTCGTTCCCGAGCCAGACCCCGTTCCGCTCGATGCGTACGGCGACGCTCCCTACAACGAGCCGGTTCCCTATGGCGACGAGGACGCGTTCGTCGGGGATGCCCCTGCGTATGCTGCTGCGACGGCTTCCCCTGCTAAACGACGGGGAGGCGGAGAGACTCGCCGCTCACCAGGTGCCGCTTCCTCCGTGCCTGACTTCAACCGCATGGCACGTGAGGCGGCGGCGCGAACCTCGGCGGCGGCTGGCCTTCCCCCCGAGCCGACCGATGCGAACACGTCGGCGTCGATCGACGCGACCGGTCCGAACGGCGAGCCTGCGGGCAGCGAGTTCGGCTCGCCCGATGACCTGGCCGCTATGCTCGCAGCGGGAGGTTTCGAGGGCTCGCGCGTCGAAGAAGTGAGAGAATAGCCCGACAGATAAGACGGGTTTCGCCCCGACAACGCGTTTTCGCGCGGGGCGTCGATACGTAAAGAACACTACCAGGAGGAAAAATGGCGAAACGAGGCGGATTCCCCGGCGGCGGCATGGGCAACATGGGCGCTATGATGAAGCAGGCGCAGAAGATGCAGGCCGAGCTTGCGAAGGCGCAGGAGGAAGTGAAGACGATGTCGTTCGAGGCTACGGCCGGTGGCGGCATGGTGAAGGTCACGGCGCTCGGCGACAACACGATCCAGTCCATCGCGATCGACCCCGAGGCTGTCGACCCGGAGGATGTTGAGATGCTCGAGGACATGGTCCTCGCTGCGGTGAACGAAGCGCTTCGCGGCGTCTCCGACATGGCGGCCGCCCGCATGAGCGCGGCGACCGGCGGCATGAACATCCCCGGCTTGATGTAGGCGCTTTTCGTGAACTCCGCACCTGCGATTCAGAAGCTTCTCGATGAGCTCGAGCGTCTTCCTGGCGTTGGGCCGAAGTCCGCGCAGCGCATGGCGTATTGGATCTTGAACACCGATCGCGCGACGGCGCTGCGCTTGGCTCAGTCGATCATCGAGGTGAAGGACACCGTGCATTTCTGCTCGCGGTGCTTCAACTATGCGGAAGGCGACGTGTGCGAGATCTGCGCGTCGACCAAGCGCGACGGCGGCATCATTTGCGTGGTGAGCGAGCCACGCGACATTCCCCCCATCGAGCGCACGGGCGTTTTCGGGGGCGTATACCATGTGCTCGGGGGCGCGTTGTCGCCTCTCGAGGGCATCGGTCCTGATGACTTGCATGTGGCCGAGCTTATGGCGCGATTGGGCAGCGAGGACGTGAGGGAAGTGGTGCTCGCGACCAATCCCAACGTCGAGGGGGAGACGACGGCGTCGTATCTCGCTCGACTCATCAAGCCTTTGGGCGTGAAAGTGACGCGATTGGCGAGCGGCTTGCCTGTCGGTGGCGATTTGGAGTTCGCCGACGAGGTGACGCTCGGCCGTGCCCTTGAGGCGAGGCGCGAGCTCTAGCGGCCTGAGCGCTAATCTGGGGCCTTTTGCCTAGGATGGCTAGAACAGTCGCTCTTTTGGGAATCCCCAGTCCGACAATGGTAAAAAATAAAGGCTCGCGTTTGCGAGCCTTTATTTGCTTCGTCCAACAGTGAGGAACCTGTCCCCTCCAAAAACAGGATTCTCGCTGTTGCCGAAGTCCGAACTGCGTAGTAGGTCGTTGCATAGTATAGCACCATTTGGCCGAATGCGTGTAACTCTTTTCATCCTGCTTGAGTGATGCGCCTCACCTCGCGCGATTGTACCCCGCTCAGCCTCTGGGGATGGTGAAAATCGAACGAATAGATCGAAGTGCGTGCACCTGCCAGGCGAGGTGCATACTCCTTGCCGCTCCCTTCAGTGATATACTTTCGCCTTACGGAATAAAGACGGGAGAATCATCAATGGTCAACGTGCCGAGCCCGGCAGTCTCGATCGTCGGGCGCCACAATTCGGGGAAAACGACCCTCATCGTGAAGCTTATCGAGGAGCTTGTTGCTCGGGGACACGACGTGGGAAGCGTGAAGCATCACAGCCACAAGGGCTTCGATATCGACTATCCGGGCAAGGATTCCTACCGCCATCGTGAAGCGGGCGCTTCGGAGACTGTCATCGCAGCGCCGGGGCAGATCGCCCGCATGAAGACGCTCAAGGGCGAGGCGGAATGCTCCGATATCGTGCGAAGCATGCCAGGCCACGATATCGTCGTCGTGGAGGGTTATCGCAAAAGCGGGCTGCCGACCATCGAGCTCATGCGTTCGGGAAACGAGGCGGACCAGCGCGTTGCCGAGGCTTTCGCCTTGGGCGCGGAGCGAGGCTGGGCGCTTGGAACCGACTTCACCCAGATTGCGAAATGCCTTTTCACGCCCGAGGGCGAGCGCATCGAGGGCGCGGAGGAGGCTTTGGACGATGACCTTCGCAACGACGGGGACCGCGCCGCGCAGTCATCTGCGGACGCAGCCCCCGGCGAGCCGGCGGCTGCGGATGAGGAAGATGACGTCCACCCCGACCTTGTGCGCAAGATGCCCGGCGTGAACACCGTCGCCATCGTGACCGATATTCCCCGCGCAATCGAGGCTGCGGCGATTTACGGCATCCCCGCGTTCGACCTTAACGACACGGTTGTCCTCGCCGATTTCGTGGAATCCCATTTCGTGCGACCGCGCGTGACGGTGGTCATCCAGGCAGGCGGCGAGAGCCGGCGCATGGGTCGCAGCAAGGCGACGGTCCCGTTTTTGGGTCGTCCGCTCATCTGCCGTCTGATCGAGCGGCTAAGCCCCGTGGCCGACGACTTGGTCGTCACGACCAACGAGCCCGACAACTTGACGTTTTTGCACCAAGAATTCCCGCAGCTCAATATCCAGCTTGTGTGCGATATCTTCTCGAGTCGCGGTGCTCTGCCGGGTCTGTACACGGCGCTCCAGGCTGCGCGCAACCCCTACGTCGCCATTGTGGCATGCGACATGGTGTTCGCGTCGGGCGCTCTCGTGGTCGCCGAGGCGCTGTGCATGAACCAGACCGGGGCCGACGTGGTCGTCCCTGTGAACAAGCACGGTTTCGAGCCCTTCCACGCGATGTACCGTCGCATGGAGTGCCTGCCCGCCGTGCGCCGTGCGCTCGATCGCGGCGAGAAGCGCGCCCAGTCGTTTTTTGGGGACGACTCCGTGGTTGTCCACGAGTTCCCGCAAAGTAAGGTGCTTGAGGCGGAGCCGATGGGCGGTTGTTTCATCAACGCGAACACGCCCGATGAGCTGCATGCGCTCGAAGACATGGTGATGGAGGGCTAGGCTCTCCATCGAGGGGATGGCGCCTCGCCGCAGGTGCGAGGCCCGCGAAAGGCAGTGATCCCAAAATGCCGAACCTTTCTGACATAGCCGATGTTGCCGAGGCGCTGGGGGGCAAATCGGTCCTCGTGGTCGAAAAGCGTTGCGTGGCGGTGCGTAACCGCCATTCGTCGTGTCGCAAATGTATCGAAGCGTGCGTCGCGGACGCAATCTCGGTCGGCGACAACAACGTGAAGATCGACGCGGAGGCCTGCGTTTCCTGCGGCGCTTGCACGGTCGTCTGCCCCACCGAGGCGCTCGTTCCCGTCGAGCCTGCCGATGTTGAGCTCGCCAGTGCTGCCGCCGAGGCTACGCGCGCGCTCGGCGGCAACCTCTCCGTATTCGCATGTGCCCGCAAGGCCGCGCGTCGAGAGGGCGATCCCGACAAATATGTGTCCGTCCCCTGCCTTGCGCGCATGGAGGAAAGTCTCCTTTTGCAGCTTGCCTCCCACGGTGTGGGCGATGTGGTGCTCGTCGACGGAACGTGTTCGACTTGCAAGTTCGGCGGTACGAGCGAGGGCGTCACGGCGACGGTTGAGTCGGCGAACTCTCTGCTCGCGGCGCAGGGGTCGAGCGTTCGCGCTCGCCGCGCCTCGGAGTTTCCGCCCGAGGCGATCGAGACGAGCGGGCGCAAGTCGTTCGCCGCGGCGCGCCGCGGGTTCTTCTCGCAGGCGGGCGGTATGGCGAAAGACGCCGTGAAGGTCGCGACGGAGAAGGCGCTCGACGAGACGCTCGGCAAGCAGAATGGGAAGAAGGAGCTGAACCTTCGCGAGCTGCTTCGCCCCGACAAGGACGGTGGGCTGCCGCAATTCGAGCCTTCGCGGCGAATGAACACGCTCGACGCGATGGACGCAATCGGTCAGAGCGTCGTTTCCGAAATCGAGACGCGCCTGTTCGGCAACGTGTCGATTGACGAGTCGAAGTGCCGCGCGTGCGGGATGTGCACCGTGTTCTGCCCGACGGGGGCCCTTAAGAAAAGCGAGGAGAAGCCCGCTTCGGGAGAGGGCAGCTACTTGGAGTTCCAGCTGATGGAATGCGTGCAATGCAATCTGTGCGCCGACACCTGCCTGCAGAAGTGCATTACGGTCTCCGATATGATCGCCACCTCCGAGCTCTTCGACTTCGAGCCGCGGCTTATCCATCTCCCCGATCCGCCGGCGCGCGGAAGCCTGCTCTCGCGCCTGAAGTCGACGGGCCGATAGCGCGTGCAGTCTACGGCCGGCCTCTCCTGTGGTCGTATTATTTCGACCGCTTGCGCGACGGATGGGTATCTGTGGTATACTGGCAACACTTTAGCGCAGTAAAGTGCAGTAGCACAAACAGGGAAGGGCACCGTGCGCGACGAGTGAGCGCGGTGTGCGAAGGAAGGAATCTCATGAAGAAACTGAAGGTAATGGCAGCAGCGGTATGCGCCCTCGCCTTGGCGGCGTGCATGCTGGCCGGTTGCTCCTCCAACAACGCTTCGAACGACAAGAAAGACGCGGCTGCGACCAGCTCGGACAAGACGACGCTCATCGTCGGCTTCGACCAGTCGTATCCGCCGTACGGTTTCGTCGGCAACGACGGCAACTTCACCGGTTTCGATCTTGACCTCGCTGCCGAGGTTGCCAGCCGCAACGGTTGGGACATCCAGCTCGAGCCCATCGATTGGGACGCGAAGGACACGCTCCTCAACTCCGGCGCCATCACCTGCATCTGGAACGGCTTCACCATGGAAGGCCGCGAGAACGACTACACCTTCTCTGATCCCTACATGATGAATGCCCAGGTCATCGTCGTGAAGAAGGGTAGCGGCATCGAGAGCCTCGCCGATCTTGCCGGCAAGAACGTCATCACACAGACCGACTCGGCTGCCTACGACGTGCTCGCGGGCGACGAGGCGACTAAGGCTGACCTTAAAGCCACCTTCGCCTCGCTCGAGACCATCGGCGAGTACAACACCGCCTTCATGCAGCTCGAGTCCGGCGCCGTCGACGCTGTGGCCTGCGATCTCTCCATCGCGCAGTACCAGATGAGCGCCAAGCCCGATGCCTATGTCCAGCTTCCCGAGGACCTCTCCGACGAGCACTATGCGGTCGGCGTGAAGAAGGGTAACACCGAGCTTGCCGACGCGATCACCAAGACGCTCAAGGAGATGAACGAGGACGGTACCGTCGAGAAGCTGTGCGAGAAGTACGCTGAGTACGGTCTGTCCTACACGAACTGGATCCTCAAATAGCCAGTCGATAAGTTAGTTTGCTTGCGGGTATAACCTCCTGTAGGCAGAAGAGAATCGCGGACGGGGCAACCTGTCCGCGATTCGTGTTGCAATAAGAAAGAGGTTGCCGTGGAAATTGGAACCATGCTTTCCATGCTCGGGCAGGGCTTTGGCGTTACTTTGCAGATATTCTTCCTGACGCTGGTGGGGTCGCTGCCGCTTGGCGTGGTGGTGGCGCTTGCGCGCATGAGCCGCGTGAAGCCGATTGCCTGGATCATGAAGTTCTACATTTCCGTCATGCGCGGAACCCCGCTCATGCTGCAGATGTTCTTCATTTACTTCGCTCCCTATTATATCTTCGGAATTCCTCTGAGCATGGAGTCGAAGTTCTCCGCCACGATCGTCGCGTTCATCATCAATTACGCGGCCTACTTCGCCGAGATTTACCGCAGCGGCATCCAGTCGATTCCGCGCGGACAGTACGAGGCCGCCGAGGTCTTGGGCTACTCGCGTCTCCAGACGTTTATGAAAATCGTGCTGCCCCAGGTGATTAAGAGGATTCTTCCCGCTATGGGCAACGAAATCATCACGTTGGTGAAAGACACGTCGCTCGCGTTCGCTATCGGCGTGGCGGAGATGTTCTCGACGGCGAAGGCGCTCGTCGCCTCGCAGGTGAGCATGCTGCCCTTCGTGTTCGCAGCGGTTTTCTACTGGGTATTCAATTTCGTCGTGGAAGTGGTTCTCGGGCGCGTCGAGAAGAAGATGGGTTACTACCACGATTAGCCGTTGGGAAGGTGAGGTTTGGCAATGCCTGAAGATAATGTGCTGGTGAAGCTCGAGCACGGTAAGAAGAGCTTTGGCGATGTCGCGGTGCTCAAAGACATCTCGCTCGAGGTTCGCGAAGGCGAGGTCGTCGCCATCATCGGCCCGTCGGGAGGCGGCAAGTCGACGCTTCTGCGATGCATGACGCTGCTCGAGACGCTCGATGCTGGGTCGCTTTCCTACGGCGATTTGCCCGTGGCTGAAGATAACGGGGCGGGGCATGCCGTCTATGGCGGCAAGGATGTGATGAACCGGGCGAAATCGCGCTTTGGCCTGGTGTTCCAGAACTTCAATCTGTTCCCGCACTATTCGGTGATCAAAAACGTCACCGACGCGCCAATCAGCGTGCAGAAGCGTCCGCGCGCAGAGGCGTTCGAGCGCGGACGCGAGCTGCTCGCGAAGATGGGTCTCGCTGACAAGGAGGATATGGTTCCTTGCGAGCTTTCCGGCGGTCAGCAGCAGCGCGTCGCGATCGCCCGTGCGCTTGCGATGGATCCCGAGGTGCTTTTCTTCGACGAGCCGACGAGTGCGCTCGACCCCGAGCTTACGCGCGACGTGCTCAAAGTCATCCGCGACCTGGCTGCTGAGCGCATGACCATGGTCATCGTGACGCACGAGATGACTTTCGCCCGCGACGTGGCGGACCGCATCATCTTCATGGACGACGGCCTTGTGGTTGAGGAAGGCCGCGCCGTGGACGTGATCAACAACCCGCAGCAGGAGCGCACGCGCGCGTTCTTGAGTCAGTACCAGCAGGGATAGGGAAGTCGCGAGAGTGCCAGGCGCCCGCAAGCGGCTCGAAGTTGCTTGCGAGGGCCGGGTGCTTGCAAGGCGTCGCGTGCTCGTGAGGCGCCGGGCGCGCGCAAAGATAAGCTCCCTGCGCCTTAGGGGGTACACCCAGAGGTGTATCTGCGTGGTGCAACGATGACGATTGCGCCACGTTTCAGGAGCTCTTCAGGATGGCGTGGTAAGGTTTGCTCAACAACCCAATGCGGGCGAAGGAGCAAACGACATGAGCGATTACAATGAGAACAACCAGGGTGGATACGACCCCCAGTCATCCAGTCAGTCGTTCGGGCAGGGGACGGGCGGCGCGCCGATTCCCCCGAATTCTTACTATCATTACCAGGGCGCGGGCCCAGGTGGTGTGGCGGGGACGAATGCCACGGCGCCAGTCAATCCCGCGTCTCCCTGTGCGCAGCCGGCGGGTGCGCACAACGCGCAGGCGTACGCTGCGAAGCAGGACCCAAAGCCTAAGAAGAACCATTCGGGTGCGAAGACGTTCGGGATCGCGTTTGCGGGCGCGGCGCTTGCATGCGTGCTTGTGCTCGGCGGCACCGGCGTCGTCAACACGGTGACGAGCGGCTCTCCGTCGGGCTCGACTACGGTGCTCGGCGGCACGTCTTCCGCATCCACGAGTGGCAATGCCGATGAGAATGCGACGCTTGCGGAAAGCGTCTCCCAGAAGTGCCTTCCGTCCGTGGTGGCTATCGACGTGTACACCAACCAACAGAGCGGCTACTACGGCTACAGCACGCAGAATTCCCTTACCGAGACGTCTCTCGGCAGTGGCGTGGTGCTTTCCTCCGATGGCTACATCGTGACGAACTATCACGTGATCGAGGGCGCCGACGCCCTGAAGGTCACCATCGAGGGCGAGGAGTACGATGCGGACATCATTGGCTCCGACCCCAGCTCCGACATCGCGGTCATCAAGGCGAAGAACGCTTCGGGGCTGACTGCCATGGAGCTGGGTGATTCCGACGATCTGACGGTGGGCGAATGGGTCATGTCAATCGGCAGCCCCTTCGGCCTTGAGCAGTCGGTGGCGACGGGCATCGTGTCGGCTACGAACCGCTCGCAGATCATGGACAACTCTTCCGACTCGTACCAGTACGGCCAGCAGCAGTCGAGCACCACGACGGTCTACACCAACATGATCCAGACTGACGCAGCCATCAACCCCGGCAATTCCGGCGGCGCGCTCGTCGACAAGGACGGCAAGCTCATCGGCATCAACACGCTGATCACGTCCTACTCCGGCAACTATTCCGGCGTCGGGTTTGCCATCCCTGTGAACTATGCGGTCAACCTGGCCCAACAAATCATCGAGGGGAAGACGCCGACGCATGCGCAGCTGGGCGTGTCCCTGTCCACGATTAACGCGCAGACGGCCCAGCGCTACGGCTTCTCGGTGGATGAGGGCGCCTATATCGCAGCGGTGAGCAGCGGCTCTGGCGCTGACTCCGCGGGCCTTAAGGTGGGCGACATCGTAACCGCCTTCGATGGCAAGAAGGTCTCCTCCGCGAGCGATCTTATGCTCGCTGTGCGTTCGAAGAATCCGGGCGACACGGCCACCGTCACGGTCAATCGCGATGGCCAGAGCCAAGACGTGCAGGTGACGTTGGGCTCGGACGAGAGCTCGCAGGCGAGCGCAGGCGCAAGCTCGGGGTCTAACAGCTCGAACGGCAACGGGTCGAACGGTGGCTCGCTTGAGGACCTTCTGCGCCAATACGGTTACGGCGGCGGTTCCAGCTCGAGCGGGACGAGCGCCGATGCGGGATCTGGCGCGATTGCCCAGGCCGCGTAAGCGGGCACAACGAGCGAATCGGCACGGTTTCGGCCGCGTGGGGACTAATCCCACGCGGCCTTTTTTGTTTGAGGTGACGGAAAAGGCGTGCAGTTACGGCTCCGAGGCTCTAGCTGCGAGTCGATTCGGGTAAGATGATTCGAAATAGTTAAATCAAACGCAGAAAAAGGGGTTTCGATGGCCAACGAATACCAGTACAAGCGTGTGCTTCTGAAGCTTTCCGGCGAGGCGCTCGCCGGCGATTTGGGTTACGGAATCGATCCGAAGGTGGTCGATGACCTGGCCGACGAAATCGCGGAAATCGTGCACGACGGTGTCCAGCTCGCCGTCGTTGTGGGCGGCGGCAACATCTTCCGCGGCGTTTCGGGCGCGACGGAGGGCATGGATCGCGCGCAGGCCGACTACATCGGCATGCTCGCCACGGTCATGAACGCGCTCGCTTTGCAGGACGGCCTTGAGCGCCACGGCGTTTCCTCCCGTGTGCAGTCAGCCATCGAAATGCACCAGGTCGCTGAAACCTACATTCGCCTGCGTGCTATTCGCCATATGGAAAAGGGCCGCGTCGTCATTTTCGCCGCGGGCACGGGCAACCCGTACTTCACGACCGATACCACGGCGGCTCTTCGTGCGTGCGAAATCAACGCCGACTGCATGATGAAGGCCACCAAGGTCGACGGCATCTACGACAGCGACCCGGCGAAGAACCCCGACGCCGTGAAGTTCGACAAGATCAGCTACCTCGAGGTGCTTACCAAGGAGCTGCAGGTCATGGATGCGGCCGCCATTTCGCTGTGCAAAGACAACGAAATGCCGCTGCTCGTATTCGACATGACCACGCCGGGCAACATCAGCCGCATTCTGAAGGGCGAGCCCGTCGGCACCCTGGTGTATTAAACCTTCGAAGGCAAATGCGACGGCGCCAGCGCGCCGCAAACGAGAAAGGCAAGAATATGACTGCTGAAATCATGGATGCGGCGAAAGCCGGCATGGAGAAGGCCCTGTCCAACCTGAACGAGGCATTCGTGAACGTGCGCACGGGCCGCGCGAACCCCATGGTGCTCGACAAGATTCGCGTCGACTACTACGGCGTTCCTACCCCCATCAATCAGATGGCCGCGGTGAAGTCGCCCGATGCCCATATGCTCGTCGTTGAGCCGTGGGACAAGTCGGTGCTGCGCGGCATCGAGGCCGCCATTCTGGCGAGCGACTTGGGCATTACGCCCTCTAACGTTGGCTCTGTCAT
>ERZ827490.3896-NODE-3896-length-12630-cov-3.598489_pt1 | contig 12630 bp, 6 predicted proteins | sample MGYA00519770_ERZ827490 | MGnify/ENA primary metagenome ERZ827490 (study PRJEB31778, sample SAMEA3449324) | human gut metagenome | biome: human gut; feature: human-associated habitat; material: faeces | place: United Kingdom | collected 2010/2012 ...
GTTCCGCTTCACCGGCAACTTTGATACGGCCGTTCCTGCTGCAGATATTTTCCGTGCAAACGGCTATGACTTCTACCTGTGGCCGGGCACGCCCCCTCTGACCGAGTATAACTGCGGCGAGCTGAAGATCACAAGATCGGACGCAGGTGAGGTGCGCTTCGGCGAGGCCGCCATGGAGCTGGACTATGACTATGCCTCCTATGACGGCTCCCGCAACGCAAACTATTACATCCGCTACTGCGGAGAAGACATCGATATCGAGGGCTATCCCAGTGAGATCGGCGTCTGGGTCTATGCCCCGGAGGGAACGGCAAAGTACACGCCGTACATTCAGGTCGCCGCATGGAACGGCAGCGACTATACTGCAAAGTATTTTCCGCTGAAGCGTGTGGATACCGGTGAGACCGGGATCACCTGGTCCGGCTGGATGTACTGCTATGCGGATCTCACCGGGATCTGGTCTATGATCAGTACGGAGCATCCGCTGAAGATCGAACCGGGCCAGGGCCTGATCTGGCTGTCCTACCAGCCGAAGAACGGCGGCGGCCGCTACAACGGCTCCCTCTATTTTGACAATGTCCGTGTTGTATACGGCACGAATATGGATGACCTTGTCAACCCCGTGATCGGCACGACGACGGTCAACGGCGCAGAGCTTGCCGAGGACGGCTCCACGGTCCTGAACAGCAATTATGTGGAGCTGATCACAAACTACGACGACCCCGAAAGCGAAAACCGGAGCGGCATCCACGCGGAAGCGACGATCATCACCATCGACGGCGAGCGCAAGAATGCCGATAAGTCCACGACGCAGACGCGTTCCAATGCCAGCCTGAACAACGGCGTCCACACGATCGGCATCACCGTGTTCGATACGTTTGGCAACAGTGCAACGAAGAACTACAGCTTTACGATCCGCAGCGATGCGCAGACGCCCGAGATCCGCCTTGCAGGCAGTGACACCGTCACGATGGGCGGTACCTATACCCTGACGCTGACGGCGACCGATGCCCTGAAGAATGCCACCGTAGAGCTGGCACAGCTCAACACGCAGTTCGGCGAGCCGACCGTTGCATTCGCGGCAGGCTACACCGGCAGCTATACCTATGAGGAGACGGGCTTCCGCAAGGCCGCCCTGCATCTGGAGGCGGAGCGCCGCGAGGAGACGGCGGGGACAGAGCTGTGCACCATCACGTTCCGCGTCCCGTCGGATCTTGACCCGGAGATCGATTTCTTCACCTATCAGCCTGTGACCATCCGCTATACGGCGGTCGACGGCGCGAGCTACTCTGCCGCACAGCCCTACCGCAAGCTTGCACTGTCTGCATATTATACCATCGTTCCCGGTATGCAGACGGAGGGCGACAGCAGCACCGTCACCGTGCTTGACAGCGACGGAAAGCCGGCTGCGGATGTCAGCATTTTCCTGAACGGAACGGAGATCGGAAAAACGGATGCGGCCGGTAAGCTGGTGACCGATGCCATGGCCGCTCTGCCTGCCGGGACGACCTACACCCTCACGGCAAGCAGCACGCTCGGCGTTTCGTTTGCGACGAAGGGTACGGTGCTTGCGCATGCCGGCGGCAGCGGAAAGCCGATCGATATCCACCAGAACGCCGTACAGGACGGCAGCACGCAGGCCAGCATCGGCTGGTTCGCCAATGCGGCTGCCGCGCAGCAGAAGGCTGTGATCCGCTATATGACGGCCGCGAGCTATGAAAATGCGCTGCGCGCCGGATGCACGGCCGATTCCTTCGATTTCAGCAAGGCCGTGTATGTGCAGCTCAGCGGCAGCAGTGAGAAAACGGCATTCCCGATCTCCAAGGATGCCGCGCTCGTCAATCAGGTACGCCTGACCGATCTGAAGCCCGGCACGACCTACTATTACTTTGTCGGCGACGGCACGGACGGCGCGTGGTCCGACCCGATGAGCTTTACGACGACTGCCAAGAGCAGTGAGGTCTCGTTCCTCGTCATCGGCGATACGCAGATGAGCGGCAGCCCCGCTGCGGATACCGATGCCATTTCCATCCTGCAGCAGATCGGCAGTCAGGTGAAGGGCAGGCAATTCAACTTCGCGCTGCAGACCGGCGACTTCGTCGATAACGGCGGCAGCTATGACCACTGGAACGAATTGCTGGAGCTGTTCCAGCAGAATTTCCGCGGCCTTACCTTTGCGCATACGCTCGGCAACCACGAGTACTATGGCGATGCGTCCGGTGATCTGGCAAACGCGATCCTCGATCAGCCGGCGCGGGATTATTATTCCGTAGAGTACGGCAATGTCTATCTCGCCGTGATCAACAACGGTGCAAAGCTCAGCGAGGCGGCGCAGTGGCTCATCCGCGATGCGCAGGCTTCCGACTGCACCTGGAAGATCCTGAGCGTCCACCAGCCTGCTTACTATACGAACCCGAACGGCGGCAGTGACGCTTATCACAATATCCTGCCTGCGGCCGTGGATGCCGCCGGGATCGATGCGGTATTCTCCGGACACGATCATTCCTATGCCCGCACGCAGCCGATGACGGGCGGGGAAGTAGACGAAAAGAACGGCGCCGTGTATTTTATCTGCGGTGATCTCGGCGAAAAGTCCCGTCAGTCCGATTATGCCATCGTCGACGATCCGGCATTCCACTTTGCCAGGACCTCGCAGGACTACAGCGGCCTCTACCTGACGGTGCATGCCACGGAGGATACCATGGAGATCACGGCGCATGACTGCGACGGCACGGTGATCGACTCCACGACGCTGGCAAACGGTGTGACGGTGAAGCAGGTCGAGGACCTCATCGATGCCATCGGCGCGGTCGACGAAAACAGCAAGGACGCCATCGAGGCTGCCCGCGCTGCCTATGATGCACTGCCCACGCGCCTGCAGCCCGAGGTCAGCAACTACGACAAGCTCGTCAAGGCCGAGAAGGACTACACCGATCTGCTGACGGCTGTCGAGGCAGCGCAGAAGGCCGCCGAGGATGCCCGCAAGGCATTCGAGAACGCCAAGGCTGCGCAGGAGAAGGCCGAGGCCGCGAAGGCTGCCGCCGAGGCTGCGCAGAAGGCCGCCGAGGAGGCCGCACAGGCTTCCGGCGAAAACAGCGAGGCCGCCAAGAAGGCGCAGGCCGCTGCCGAAGAGGCGCAGGAGAAGGCCGAGGCCGCCCAGGCTGCTGCCGAAGAAGCACAGGCCGGTGCCGAGGCTGCCCAGAAGGCTGCCGAGGACGCCGCTGCCGCTGCCGCCGCGAACAACGTCCTTGCTGCCGAGGCTGCCGCAAAGGCCGCCGAGAAGGCTGCCAAGTCCGCTGAGGAGGCCGGAAAGGCCGCTGCTTCCGCCGAAGCGGCTGCGAAGTCTGCTGCCGACGCCGCCGAGGCCATGCTGAAGGCCCAGAAGGCGCAGAAGGCTGCCGAGGATGCCGAGAAGGCTGCCGAGGAAGCCGAGAAGAAGGCCGAAGAGGCCCGGAAGAAGGCTGAGGAGGCCGCCGCCTCCACCGCTGAGGACCGCGAAGCCGCCGAGAAGGCCGCTGAGGAAGCCAAGGCAGCGCAGAAAGCCGCCGAGGAGGCCCGCAAGTCCGCCGAGGACGCCAAGTCCGCCGCGGAGCTGGCTATGCAGGCTGCCGAGCAGTCCAACAAGGAAGCCGCCGCATCCGCTGCGCAGGCTGCCGAGTATGCAAAGAAGATGGCTGAGGCCTATGAAGAGATCGTCCGCATCAAGGCCGAGCTCGTCGAGTACCTCGCCAAGGCACAGGCCGAGGCCGAGCGCGCCGAGGCTGAGCGCAAGGCTGCCGAAGAGGCCCAGAGAAAGGCCGAGGAGGCCGCCCTGGCCGCTGCCAAGTATGCCGCCGCTTACGAGCTGGCTCAGCTCCAGCAGAACGGCGAGGGCCTGACCGGCCACGCGAAGGAAGCGTATGACAAGGCGCTTGCCGACGCCGCTGCCGCCATCGAGGCCGCAAAGACGCCCGCTGAGGTCGACGCCGCTCTGGCTGCCGCCCGCGAGGCCCTGAACAACGCTCTCTGCCCGAGCGCCGCATTCACGGATGTCGAGGAGAACGTCTGGTATCATGACGGCATCGACTTCATGGTGAGAAACGGCTACATGAACGGCGTTGCCGCCGACACGTTCGATGTCGAAGGCAGCCTGACCCGCGCCCAGCTCGTCACGGTCCTCTACCGCCTCGCCGGTGAGCCCGAGACCAGCGCCGCCATCCCGTTCGCGGATGTCGCCGACGGCCAGTGGTACACGAAGGCCATTGTCTGGGCCGCCGAGAACGGCATCGTCAAGGGCGTGAACGAAACGACGTTCGCCCCGAACGATCCGATCACCCGCGAGCAGATCGCCGCCATCCTCTACCGCTATGCGCACGAGGAGAACACCGAGGACGGCAAGCTCACGAGCTTTCCCGACGCAAAGGACATCTCCGGCTACGCGCTGGAGGCCATGAACTGGGCGGTCGCCAGAGGCCTCATCAACGGCTCTGACGGCAAGCTGCTGCCGCAGGACACCGCGACCCGTGCACAGATCGCCGTGATCCTTGCCCGGTACCTGAACGCCTGATCTTTCCCCCTGCTCCCCATGTGGCTCCGGCCGCATGGGGAGCGTTTTGCATTTCCCGGTTTGAATCCTCCCCTATGTGGATATGCTTCCCACAGGATATTTCAGAAGGGAAGGATCAAAATGCGAAAAAGCAGAGTGCAGCGCATCTGGGAGAATGCCGTGGTCTTCTACCTCGGCGGGATGTTCTACTGCACGGTAGAGCTGCTGTGGCGGCAGTGGACGCACGGGAGCATGTTCCTGCTGGGCGGACTGTGCTTCTGGACGGTCAGCAGCCTCGGGCGGCGCGTGCGTATGCCGCTGCTGGCGCAGATGGCGCTGGGCGCGTGCATCGTGACGTTTTTTGAATTCTGGACGGGCGTGCTCGTCAACCGCGTGATGCACCTTGGCGTGTGGGACTATTCCGCCGCGCCGTTCAATCTGCTCGGGCAGATCTGCCTGCCGTTCACGCTCCTGTGGTTCCCATTGTGCGGCATCGGTATCCTGCTCGACCGCGGCATGCGCCGCGTCCTGTTCGGCACTCAGGCCCCGCAGCTGCGGTGGGTGTAGGAGACCAAAAAAATGCCCGTCACGGCCGGTTGACTGTGACGGGCGCTTTGCGAATAAGTGCTTTTGCGGTTTTTCTGCATAGTTCAAGTGAACACAACACATTATTCTAAATATTCCGGAATAAAATAACACGGTGCAGCCTTTTTTGGGGGGGGCCTGCACCGTGTTTTTCCGGGCTTCAGAGCGTTTTTCCCTCCGGCTCGTTCTGCGCGGGGTTGCACAGCAGCTGCAGACTGCTTGCAGCCATGGTCAGCAGCAGGGCGACCTGAATACCGGCGTCGTTCGCGCGGCCGCACAGGCAGTCTATGACGGAGATCGCGGAGAAGTAGACTGCGCACAGCGACCAGAACAGCGTGATGCGGCGCTTGCCTTTGCCGAAGCTGAAGCCTGCGAGCTGGAAGGCTGCCAGCATGCAGCTGATGGCGGCGAACAGGTGATAGACGAAGTCGTTGAGCGACGGATCGGTGCTCCACTTCTGAAAATTCACGATGAGGCGCACGACCAGATAGATGCTCACGATCATATACAGCAGCGGCGAGGGCTTCTCGTGCCGCAGGCACTTGCGTGCAAAGGCAACAAGCGTGACCGCGCACGCGGCGCCGAGCAGAGGGATGAGCAGGTTTATCGTCTTCTGCAGCTGCGTGAGGGCGAGGGCTTCGTCCTCCGTCTTCGGCAGGGATGCGTAGTAGAGCATGACGCCGCCGATCACGAAGCACACGGCCGAGGCGATGTGCAGGATATTCGGCAGCTTTCCGCCGGAAAAGATCTCATCCCAGCGCGTCTGGCGGCGCAGCGGGCGGATCAGAACGGCCAGCGCAGCCAGCACGGCCACGCTCAGCACGGCGATGACGAGATAGAGGTAACGCCCCGGCAGGACGGCGCCGTTGCTTTTGATATCGTTGCTGAGCTGCACCCAGCGCAGGATCGCTGCGAGCACGGCTGCGCCGCCGGTGATACCGAGCAGTGCGGCTGCACGGGTGGACCCGAGTCTCTTCATGGTAATGGCCTCCCATTCAAACATTAGCCATTAAATTATAGCACAGCCGGGACAAAAATCCTATCCTTTTTGCTGGGATTTGGAAAAATCATGGCCATTCGCTTGACGGGGCACCCTGTGATAGGATATCATGAAAAGAAAACGACAAGGAGGGCACAGCCATGGAGCAGAAGGAACTGCTGACCGTGATCGTGGCGGATGACGAGACGGAGCTCCGCGAGGCGGTGTGCAGCATGATCCCGTGGAAGGAGATTGGCTTCCGCCTCGTCGGGAGCGCCGGGAACGGTCTTGATGCCCTGCAGCTCGTCGAGCAGCTGCAGCCGGATCTGCTGCTGACGGACATCCGCATGCCCTATATCAGCGGTGTGAGTCTGGCCCAGCAGGTGCGCGAGCTGCGGCCGCTGACGCAGATCGCCTTCCTGAGCGGCTATGATGACTTTGCCTATGCCCAGAAAGCCATTGAGTATAATGTCATCAGCTATCTGCTCAAGCCCATCAGCATGCGGGAGCTGACGGAGGCACTGGCGGAGATCCGCGGGAAGATTCGCCGGAAATTCGCCCGCCTGCTGCCGCAGAAGCCGGAAAAGAGCGGCTGGCGCGAGCTTTTGCTGCCGCTGCTGCTCGACGGCTTTGCCGAGGAGGCGCAGCAGGACGATCCCGCGCTGCTGGCCTCTCTGGTCGGCGCGGGCATTCTGGCTGCCGGGCAGGAGCGGTATTCTCTGACGGTCCTTGCCATCCGGCTGGAGCAGGACGGCAAGAACCGCACAACGCCGGATATGGCCTATACCGTGGACATGCTGCTTGGCAAGCTCTGCCGCAGCCGGAGCGTGTATTCCGGCGGACGTCTGCTGACGCTGCTGATCGCGGAGGAGGAGCTGCGCGGACTGGAGCTTGCCATCGACGAGCTGCGCCAGTCCTTCGCCCGTGTGCTGGAGCTGCGGGCGATCGTGGGCATCAGCCACCCGTTTACGAGCTTTTGCCGCTGCCACGCGGCCAGCCGCGAGGCAGTGGACGCCCAGCGCTTTGCAGGCGAGAGCGGCATCTATCACATTTCGCAGATCGCGGCGGAGAGCGGAACGGCGCAGACGGACCTCGGCGCCCTGCTCGCGCCGTTGGACAATCTGCTGCGCTCCGGCAGCCGTGAGGAGCTGGAAAAGCAGCTCGTGCAGAGCTTCGGCGCATCGAGCGGCACGGCGGAGAGCGACAGCGTGACGCTGCAGGTGCTGGCACTGGCCCAGCGCGTGCTCCACACGGCGGTCTCGCCGGGGGAGGCGGCTGCGCTGCTGCGCCGGTGCCGTATCCCGGAGCCGCTGTTTTCCATTTCACCCCCGCAGGAGCTGCAGCGGCGCGTCACGGCGCTGTGCCTTGCGGCGCGCGACCTGCTGGCCGAGCGGCGGCGTGACGGCGTGAGCCTGCTGTGTGCGCAGGCCATGGAGACCATTGAAAAGCAGTATATGGAGGAGGACCTCTCCCTCAGCGGCGTGAGCGAGCAGCTTCACGTCAGCCCGAACTACCTCAGCGCCAATATGAAGAAGTACGCAGGCGACACGTTCATGAACCTGCTTATCAAAAAGCGCATGGAGGTCGCCCACGCCCTGCTGACGACGAGCAGCCTGAAAATTTACGAGGTCGCGCGGCAGTGCGGCTATTCCGACCAGCATTATTTCAGCTTCTGCTTTAAAAAATATTACGGCGTTTCGCCCGCGCAGCTGCGCCGGGCCGAGAGCGAGCGGGGAGGCGATGGAGCATGACGCGGAAAAGACGCGGCCTGAGCATGACATCCATTTTGGTGCTGGCGCTCGTCGGTACCATCACGGCCATCGTGCTGGGAGCCATGGCCGTGTTCCTGCAGACGTATCAGCGCTCGCTCATCCGGAGCGTGCAGACCTCTGCGCGCCAGTCCGTCGCCCAGGTAGGCAAGACGGTCGAGGACTACCTGGACGATGTCAACAGCCTCATGGAGCTGCTCGAGCGCAAGCTCGAGGATCCGCGGCAGGACCGGGACGACTTCTTTGCCGCCTTCCTGCAGATCCGGCCGGACGTTGTGGCCGTCACGACCTATGACGCGGCGGGCGGGCTTGTGGACTGCCGGTCGCGCGGGGCAAAGCGCACGGAGATTTATCAGAATCTTTCGTTTGATCCCGATAAAATGGACGACTATGCCGACGGCTATGTCTCCACGCCTCATGTGGCCTCAATCTTTCAGGGCTATTATCCGTGGGTCGTCACGCTCGTTGCGCCGCTCGATGCGCCGGGCCGCGAGGAATGGATCGCGCTGGACATCAGCTTCAGCAGCATTTCCGCCTACCTGAACGACGTCGGCATCGGCCAGCACGGCTACTGCTTCCTGATGGACCAGAGCGGCAACATCATCTATCACCCGCAGCAGCAGCTCATCTATTCCGACCTCAAGCGGGAGAACACGTCGCTCATCGCGGGCCTGCCGGACGGCAGCAACGAGAGCGGCAGCATGATCTATACGCTCACCTCGCTGGAAAACAGCCATTGGCGCGTTGTCGGCGTGAGCTTCGTCGAGGAGCTCATCACCGAGAGCGTGCAGGAGGTCAGCCGCATTCTGGCCGCCTCCGGCATCGGTATCCTGCTGGCCGCCGTTATCATCAGCCTTGTGCTGTTCCGCACGCTTTCCCGCCCCATGCACGGCCTGACGGCAGCCATGCGTCAGTTCGAGCAGGCTGCGGACAATTTCACCTATGTTCCGGTCGGCGGTGCGCGCGAGGTGCGCGCCCTGTCGGATTCGTTCGGGCAGATGGTCGTGCAGATCCAGCGCCTCATGGAGCAGGTGCGTGCCGAGGAGGTCAACCTGCGCAAGACGGAGCTGCGCGCCCTGCAGGCGCAGATCAACCCGCACTTCCTCTATAATACGCTTGACTCCATCGCATGGATGTGTGAGCAGGGGAGAAATGCCGAGGCCGTCGAGATGGTCAATGCGCTGGCGCGGCTGTTCCGCATCAGCATCAGCCGCGGCCACGAGCTCATCCCCATCCGCAGCGAGCTGCAGCATGCCGAGAGCTATCTGCAGATCCAGTCCCACCGCTATAAGAATCAGTTTTCCTATTCCTTCGACGTGCAGGAAGAGTGCCTGGACTACCTGTGCAACAAGATCACGCTGCAACCCATTATCGAAAACGCGATCTACCACGGCATCAACGGCCTTGTGGATGAGGGGGAGATCCGCATCTCGTGCCGCGCGGACGGGGACGATATCCTGTTCACCGTCGAGGATAACGGCACCGGCATGGAGCCGGAGCAGGTGCAGGCCATCCTGCGCAAGGAGCGAAGCGACCACACCGGCATCGGGATCAAGAACGTCAACGATCGTCTGAAGATCTATTTCGGACCGGCCTATGGCATTACCATTGTCAGTGTACCCGACGAGGGAACGCGCGTATATATCCGCATGCCGAAGGTGCGGGAGGAGGCAGAGTATGAAAAACGCTAAACGGCTGGCCGCACTTTTCCTGACGGCCGCCGTGCTTCTGACGGCGGGCTGCAGCCGCAAGACCGTTACGGCGCAGCGCTCCGTATGGTTCATCGCCAAATCCACGAACACGGAATTCTGGAAATCTGCCTTTGCCGGAGCGAACGCCGCAAAATCGGAATATAACGTCGATCTGACGATCTGCGGGCCGGAAACGGAGGAGGACTACGAGGAGCAGAACCGTCTTATCGACGAAGCCGTCGCCGCCGGTGCAGATGCCATCGTCTATTCCGCCATCAGCTACACGAAAAACGCCGAGGCAATCACCCGCGCGGCCAAGCAGGGCCTGAAGATCGCCGTCATCGACAGCGACGTGGACTCCGACGGCGTCGGTGTGCGCATCGGCACGGACAATGTCGAGGCCGGGCGCATGGCCGGGCGCGCTGCCCTGCAGACGGACTGGGACAGCCTGACGGTCGGCATCGTGAACTTTGATCTCGGCAGCCGCAACGGGCAGGAGCGCGAGAGCGGCTTCCGCGAGGCGCTGGCGGGAGACCCGCGTGTGAAGGACATCTATACGATCAACGTCAACGCCGACGCCACGACGGCACAGGTCCGCACGGTGCAGCTCCTTGTGGAGCACCCGGAGATCAACGTGATCGTCGGCTTCAACGAGCCGATCGCCGTCGGCGCGGCCATGGCCGTGCACTCCCTTGGCCTCGCGGGCCGCGTGCGCATGGTCGGCTTTGATACGAACGTCAAGTGCATCGACCTGCTGCAGAGCGGGGCCGTTTCGGCCCTCATCGTGCAGAATCCCTATGCCATGGGCTACCTCGGGGTCGAGGCTGTGTGCAATCTGCTCGACGGGCAGACCTACCGCACGGCGGAGCTGCTCGACACGGCGACGCGCACCGTGACGAAGGAGACGATGTTCACCATCGAGAATCAGAAGGCACTGTTCTCGTTCGGTTGACATATGCGCAATTTGCACAAATTCGACGCATTGTTTTTGACATCCAAAACAAAGAATGTGAAGTTTTCACCCTTCCTGCGTAAGAAATCTCATTGTTTTTTGTACAAATTCTGTTAAAATTTAATTACGCGGAACGGAGATTCCGCAGAAATTTATGGAGGATGAATGACAATGAAAAAACTTCTTGCGCTTCTTCTTGTCCTTGTCATGGTCGTTGCTCTGGTCGCCTGCGGCGGCAACGGCAACGAGACCGAGGCACCGACGAACAATTCTCAGCCCGCTTCCGACGCCACTGAGGATACCGGCAACAGCGACACCCTTGTGGGCACCGATCTGAAGGTCGCCGTGTTCTACTACACCTATTCCGACACCTACATCTCCAGCGTCCGCACCGCTCTCGATGCACAGCTGGACGCGCTGGGCGTTACCTATCAGGACTTCGACTCCAACGGCAACCAGACCACGCAGAACGAGGCCATCCAGACCGCAATCGCTGACGGCTATAACCTGCTGATCGTCAACATGGTCACCTCCGGTTCTTCCGACACCGCGAAGGGCATCATGGAGCTGGCCGGCGATGTGCCCGTTATCTTCTTCAACCGCGCAGTCGATGAGGACGGCGTCGAGGCTTCCGCTTCCGTCCTGAACGCTTATGAGAACATCGCATTCGTCGGCACCGACGCCCCCGAGGCAGGCCATCTGCAGGGCAAGATGGTCGGCGAGTACGTCCTCGAGCACTATGACGAGCTCGACCTGAACGGCGACGGCAAGATCTCCTACGCCATGTTCAAGGGCGACGAGGCAAACGTCGAGGCCATCTACCGCACCCAGTACGGCGTTGAGGATGCCAATGCTGTCCTGACTGCCGCCGGCAAGCCCGAGCTTGTCTACTTCGATGCCAACAATACCTCCGGCTATCAGGTCGACCTGAACGGCCAGTGGTCCGCTGCTGCAGCACTCGATTACATGAACACGAACCTCTCGCAGTACAACGAGGGCAACAACAACATGATCGAGCTCATCATCTGCAACAACGACAACATGGCTGAGGGCTGCATCTCCGCTCTGGAGTCCGCAGGCTACAACAACGGCACCGGCAAGACCATCCCGGTCTTCGGCGTTGACGCCACCGATTCCGCCAAGGAGCTCATTGCCAACGGCAAGATGACCGGCACCGTCAAGCAGGATGCCGAGGGCATGGCTGCCGCCATCGCTCAGATCGCCAAGGCTGTCGGCGAAGGCACCGCTCTGAAGGACGCCGTCGCTGCTACGGCTGAGAGCAACACCGAGATGTACAGCGTCGCCGAGGGCGTTGCCACGAAGCTGTATGTCGCTTATGCTCCCTACACCGCGTAAGCATCGGACATAAAAACTCTGACTGATCGAAATCGAAAAGGGGAGGCTGCCGCAGGGCGGCAGCCTCCTTTTCAGATTTTCAAACAGGCCAAGGAAGTAAGGAGGACATGAAATGAATATGGATCAGGATATCTTGCTGCAGATGACGGATATCACGAAGACCTTCCCGGGCGTCAAGGCGCTCGATCATGTTTCTCTGACGCTGAAACGGGGAACCGTCCATGCTCTGATGGGAGAAAACGGCGCAGGCAAATCCACGCTGATGAAGTGCCTGTTCGGCATTTATAACAAGGACAGCGGAACCATCCTCCTGGAAGGCAAAGAAGTCAATTTCAAGAACAGCAGAGAGGCGCTGGACAATGGCGTGGCCATGGTCCATCAGGAGCTGAATCAGGCTCTGAAGCGCTCTGTTATGGATAATATCTGGCTGGGGCGTTACCCGAAGCATCTCGGACTGGTGGTCGACGAGACCAAAATGTACCGGGAGACCATGAAAATATTCGACGAGCTGGGCATCAATGTCGATCCGCACCGGATCATGAGCACGATGCCCGTTTCGCAGCGTCAGATGGTCGAGATCGCGAAGGCGGTCTCCTATCGTTCGAAGGTCATCGTATTTGACGAGCCGACCTCCTCTCTTACGGAGGACGAGGTCGAGCATTTGTTCCGAATTATCAACATGCTCCGCGACCGGGGCGTGGGCATCATTTATATTTCGCATAAAATGGCGGAGATCAAGCGCATCTCCGACGAGATCACCGTCATGCGCGACG